>ENA-OOXT01001549-OOXT01001549.1-human-gut-metagenome-genome-assembly--contig:-NODE-1549-length-14445-cov-2.154413_pt1 | contig 14445 bp, 13 predicted proteins | sample MGYA00241590_ERZ501349 | MGnify/ENA primary metagenome ERZ501349 (study PRJEB25962, sample SAMEA2042838) | human gut metagenome | biome: human gut; feature: human-associated habitat; material: faeces...
CCTGTTTCTGTATCTGATTTAACTCTGAATGAAGGATCTTCTTCAGCAAGTTTTTGTAAAGCAATACCCATTTTATCTTGGTCAGCTTTAGTTTTTGGTTCAATAGCAACCGAAATTACAGGTTCTGGGAAAGACATTCTTTCTAAGATGATAGGAGCTTTTTCATCGCATAATGTATCACCTGTAGTAGTATCTTTCAAACCTACAGCTGCACAGATATCACCTGCGTATACTTCTTGTTCTTCAAGTCTTTGATCTGCATACATACGAACTAATCTTGCGATACGTTCTTTTTTGCCGTTAGTAGCATTTAATACATAAGAACCAGAAGTGATTACACCAGAGTAAACTCTTAAGAAAGTTAAACGACCAACATAAGGGTCTGTCATAACTTTGAATGCTAAAGCAGAGAATGGTTCTGAATCAGAAGAATGTCTTTCTGTTTTTGTTCCATCTTCTAATTCACCTTCGATAGCTTTTACATCAACTGGTGATGGCATGTAATCAACAACTGCGTTTAATAATAATTGAACACCTTTGTTTTTGAATGCTGTACCACAAGTTACAGGTACAATTTTGTTATCACAAACAGCTTTTCTTAGGCCAGCTTTTAATTCATCAACTGTAATTGATTCAGGATCTTCGAAGAATTTTTCCATTAAAGCATCATCTTCAGAAGCAATAGCTTCAACCATAGCTTCTCTGTATTCTTTTGCTTTTTCTAACATATCTGCAGGGATATCTTCTTCTTTAATATCTGTACCTAAATCGTTTGTATAAATTTCAGCCTTCATTGTCATCAAGTCAACAAGACCATTGAATTTATCTTCAGAACCGATTGGTAATTGGATAGGTACAGCGTTAGCACCTAATCTGTTTTTAATTTGGTCAACAACTCTGTAGAAATCAGCACCTGTTCTATCCATTTTGTTAACGAATACCATACGAGGTACTTCATATCTGTTAGCTTGTCTCCAAACTGTTTCTGATTGAGATTGAACACCACCTACTGCACAGAATACTGCAACTACACCGTCTAATACACGTAAAGAACGTTCTACTTCGATTGTGAAGTCAACGTGCCCCGGTGTGTCGATAATGTTGATTTGGTGTCCTTTCCATTCAGCAGTTACAGCTGCAGATTGGATTGTAATACCTCTTTCACGTTCTTGATCCATGAAGTCTGTTACTGCAGCACCATCATGAACTTCTCCGATTTTATGAGTTTTACCTGTGTAAAACAAAATACGTTCAGTTGTAGTGGTCTTACCAGCATCGATGTGAGCGGCAATACCAATGTTTCTGATTTTTTCTAATGGAGTTTTTCTTGCCATTTTTGTTTTTTCCTTTTTTATATTGTGTACATCGCTATTATATTTTTAGCCTCAATAAAAATTATCACACAAACATGTATTTTTACAAAACAATTTATTTGTAATTTTTAATATTTGCAATATAATTAGGATTATGAAAACTAAGGAAAAAGATTTAACGACGGCTGAAATTGTAAAAGAAACAGATTTAAAACACATTGCAGTTATTATGGACGGGAATCGCCGTTGGGCAAAAGAAAAGAATTTGCCGTCTGCAATGGGACATAAAAAAGGTGTAGATGCATTAAAAACAACTCTTAGAGCTTGTAAAGATTTTGGAATAAAATACTTAACTGTCTATGCTTTTTCAACTGAAAATTGGAAAAGAAAAAAAGAAGAAGTTGATTTTTTGATGGAACTTTTAGCAATTACTCTTACGAATGAGCTAGCTGAAATGCATTCAGAAGGTGTTGTAATAAGTTTTATAGGTGATATTTCAAAGTTAAGCGATAAGCTTCAAAAAATCCTTGCAAATTCTGTAGAAACAACAAAAAATAATACAGGTGTTCATTTGCAAATTGCATTTAACTATGGAGCTAGAGATGAGATTGTTCATGCAGTAAAGTCAATTATTGCCAAAGGAGTTAAAGCCGAAGATATTACAGAAGAAATGATTTCTGAAAATCTTTATACAAAAAATATTCCTGACCCTGATTTATTGATTAGAACAGGGGGAGAAAAAAGAATATCAAATTATCTATTATGGCAAATAGCATATTCAGAAATATTGGTAACCGATGAATATTGGCCGGAATTCGGGCGTGATTCTCTTGCGGAAGCTGTTGAAGAATTTAAAAACAGGCAAAGAAGATTTGGGAAATAACAATGAAAATAGTTTTTGCAACCGGTAATGCTCATAAATTAAAAGAAATACAAGAGATCGCAAAAGATACAGGTATAGAATTTATACTTCCTGATGATGGTTTTAATCCGATTGAAAATGGAGATACTTTTGAAGAAAATTCATTAATAAAAGCTAAAGAAGCTGCAAGAGTAAGTGGGAATATATCTTTGGCAGATGATTCAGGCTTGTGTGTTGATGCTTTAAACGGAGCTCCTGGAATTCATTCTGCGCGATATGCAGAAACTCCACAAGCAAGAATTGATAAACTTTTAAATGCAATTAATGGAAAAACAGTCAGAAGTGCAAAATTTGTATGTGCGATGACACTTGTAGATGAGAATGGGAAAATTTTATTTAAAACTCGCGGTGAATGTCTAGGCAAAATTGCTGAAAAACAATCAGGACAAAATGGTTTTGGATATGATCCTGTTTTTCTTACAAAAGATACAGATTATACGAAAACTATGGCAGAAATGTCTGAAGAAGAAAAAAATGAAATATCACACCGTGGCAGAGCGCTAAGAAAAGTTCTGGCATATTTGCAAGTGAGAAATCTCGGTTAAGGATTAATTAGTTGGATTGCCACGTATTCTCTCGCAATGATTATAGATGTCATTATGAACTTGTTTCAGAATCTATAATAAAAAAATAGACCCTGAAATAAATTCAGGGTGACAAGTTTTACAGCAATTTTGAGAAACTAGTTCAAAATAATTAACCTGATTATAAAATTAAAAAGGCTGGATTGCTTCGCATTCGCTCGCAATGACTATAGATATCATTCTGATCTGGTTTCAGAATCTATAATAAAAAAAATAGACCCTGAAATGAATTCAGGGTGACAAAAGTATACAATTCCAGTCATTTCGAATTTATTTCGGAATCTTAAAGTTATGTGAAACCCTTAATCAAGTTTAGGGTGACAAGTTTTTATAATTATTCTAAGTATATTATGACGAAAGAAATTAAAAAAAAGACCGGCGTGAAAAGATTTTCCGGTCTACAAAAAGATTCGATTTATTTATATACAAGTTTTTATTATTTGCTATACAATACAGCCTTTGCAGCAGATGTTTTTGGTACAATTGTCTGATCATAAAAATAGACAGGGTATATATCTGTAGGATTTGTTACTTGACAGCTATTTGCACCTGTGCCACCAGCTTGACCTTTATCGCATTTTACTACTTTATTTGGGGCTTTTATTCCATTAACATCAATATATCCTTCACATTTTGTTGGAGTATCTGCTAATGTTTCATCTATAGTGCAATTCACTGCACTAGCAGCTTTATATGCAAACATAATTCCATCGTTAAAGAATATAAAACGGTCAGCATCTGTTATAATTTTTTCTTCCGCACCTGCACTTGCAGCAGCAGTTTCTTTTGGGTCATAAGCTGTAGTTCCATCTGCTAATTTAGGTGCTGCTGTTTCTGTTCTTACAACATTCATTCTTTTTTCAAATAGAGATTTTAATGAATTTGTTTCTTTGCCTGTTGCTTCTGCTTCTAAATCAGCAAAATTCCATTCATCAAGTGCAACGTTAAGTGTAACAGCTTGAGAAATAGCGGATAATGCTTTTTTGTATGCTGCTTTATACTGTGCACCATTTGTTTGGTTCATCAATGTAGGCATAGTCATAGCTGCAACTACTCCGATAATACCCAACGTAATCAATACTTCAGCTAATGTAAAGCCATCTCTAATGTTTGATAATCTCATAATCATTTCCACCTTTCTAATTTGTATACATGAATATTATACGATATATATATCAATTTGTCAATATTATTGATGTATATATCATTATATCATTTTAAACTTGTCTATATATTTTATTAGAGGAATAAAATGAAATTAGATAAAGAAATAATTGGGAAGAAAATTCGTCAAATTCGTGTAGAAAAGGGAATTTCGCAAGAAGCTCTTTCTGAAAAAATTGATATTTCTCCACGCCATATGTGTACTATTGAAAATGGGAATTCGTTTCCTTCGATAGAAACCTTTGTAAGAATTGCACAAATTCTTGATATAGATATCAATGAATTTTTTAATTTATCCCCTAATACTAATGATGCACTTAGAGAAGAAATTTATAATTTGGTTCAAACCTCGACAATTAAGGAACTTTATCTAATTAAAGATATAATTAATTCTATTCACTCTAACAGGAAATTATAGTTTATACAGTAGGGCTATTTTATATTTATTTTTATTGACATGGGGTATCTTTGATAGTAATATAATTGTTGCAAAAACAACATAATTATGACTAGGGAGAGATAATGAAAAAAAATATAATAATATTCTTGTCTGTAATAATAGGCGCAATAGTTTTGCGTTATGGATTTTCAGCATTTTCTAACTTTATGCAAAGTAAAAATATGATGAATAAACCTGCACCAAATGTGTCAATTCAAGAAATTCAAAATGAAAGTGTAATCAGAAGTTTTGAAGCTCCAGGTAGGGTTGTTTCTAAATATCGAGTAGATGTGCTTGCTCGTATTTCAGGTTATTTGCAAAAAAGTTATTTTAAAGAAGGTGACTATGTAAAAGCAGGGCAGGTATTATTTTTAATAGAACCGACAGAATATTCAAATGCTGCAAATGTTGCAGGTGCAAATGTTAAAAATTTAAAAGCACAGCTTGTCTATGCTGAAAAACAATTAGCTCGTGCAGCAGAACTTGTAAAAAAAGATTATATTGCTAAAGCTCAATATGATCAATTACTTTCTCAAAGGGATGCCTTGAGGGCTCAATTGGCTTCTGCGCAAGCATCTTATAATGATGCAAACAGAAATCTCGGGTATACAAATGTTAAATCTCCTGTAAACGGGAAAGTCGGGATTATTAATGTTACTGTCGGGAACTATGTGTCACCAAATTCTGGTGCTTTAACTACAATTAACAGTACAAATCCTATTTATGTAACTTTCCCGTTAGATTCAAATGATTTCCAAATCTTAGCGGATGCAGATCAGGCTAATAATAAGAACAGAAAAGTCGAATTAATTCTGGGAGGAGGTCGAAAATATCCGCTTAACGGGGTTCAAGATTTTCAAGACAACAAAGTTGATCAATCAACTGGTACTGTAACAATGAGGGCTACATTTGAAAATCCTAATAATGAGTTAATTCATGGAGAATTTGTAACAGTTAAATTATATTCAAATAATCCTGTAGAAGTTCCAGTTGCACCTGTTACTGCAGTTCTTGAAAACCAAGCAGGTAAATATGTCTATAAGCTTGATGAAAACGATATTCCTCAACTAACTTATGTGAAAGTTGGAGAACAATCTGGTGATAATTGGATAATTAACGAAGGATTGAAAAAAGGTGATCGTATAGTAATTGAAGGTTTGCAAAAAGTTACTCCTGGTAAACCAGTAAAAATAATTTCTCAAGAAGAGATGATGAAATTGAAAAAAGAACAAATTACAGAAAATAAAAAAGAAAATAAGTAATAAAAATATAAAATAAAGGGATATGATGGAAAAAGAAAAAACAGGCAATTTATTTATAAAACGTCCAAAACTAGCTATCGTAATATCATTAGCAATTATGCTTGCGGGTATGTTAATGATTACGGCATTACCTTTGGAAGAATACCCCTCAATTACACCGCCTCAGGTAGTTGTAACTGCAACATATGCAGGTGCAAGTTCTGACGTTGTAGAAGATACAATCGCAGCACCGGTTGAGGCTCAATTGAACGGTGTAGAAGATATGATTTATATGTCATCAACATCTCAAAACGGTCAATATCAACTAACTTTATATTTTGAAATCGGTTCTGACCCTGACATGGCTGTAGTAAACGTTCAAAACCAATTGCAATTGGTTACTCCTCGTTTACCTGAAGAAGTTAGAAGATATGGTTTATCTGTAAAAAAATCCACCGGTGGTCCTGGTTTGATGATGATTTCTATTAACTCTCCGACTAATACATATGATTCTTTATATATTGCAAACTATGCATCTATTTTTATTAAAGATGAACTTGCGCGTATTAAAGGTGTAGGTAAAGTTCAAGTTTTCGGATCAAAAGATTATTCTATGAGAATTTGGCTTGATGCAGCTAAGATGGCAAACCTTGGAGTTTCTGTCTCTGAGGTAAATGCAGCAATTCAAAATCAAAACACTCAAGTTCCGGCAGGTGATTTGGGTGTTGAACCTATGAAAAATAAGCAGATGATTAAGCTTACAATGAGAACAAAGGGGAGATTAAAAGATGTTTCAGAATTTGAAAATATTATTATCCGCTCAAAAACAGATGGTTCTCAAATCAAATTAAAGGATATTGCAAGAGTAGAATTAGGTGCAGAAAGTTACTCATATTTCTCTAGAATTGGCGGAAAAGATACTGCAATGATTTCAGTGAGTCAATTGCCTGAAGCTAACGCAATTGATTTATCAAATAAAATCAGAGCAAAAATGGAAGAATTAAGTAAGAGTTTCCCTCAAGGTATTGAATATAAAATACAGCGTGATGAAACTGAATTCGTTAGAGAATCAATTAAAGAAGTAATTAACGCAATTGCTTTGGCTATTGTACTTGTAGGTATTGTTACTTATATGTTCTTAGGTAGTGCAAGAGCTGCTTTAGTTCCATTCTGTGCAATTCCTGTATCATTAATCGGGGTATTTATATTCATGAATATTCTCGGGTTTTCAATAAATCTGTTAATTTTATTTGCCTTGGTACTTGCAGTAGGTCTGGTTGTTGATGATGCGATCGTTGTATTGGAAAATACCCAAAGACATATTCAAGAGGGAAAAAATCCTGTAGATGCAACAGAAGTTACTATGAAAGAAGTATTTGGTGCAGTACTTGCAACTTCTTTAGTATTAATGGCAGTATTTGTGCCTGTTTCTTTTATGGCAGGTATTACTGGACAAATGTTTAGACAATTCGCTTTATGTATTGCTTCATCAATAGGTTTATCAACATTAGTTGCTCTTACTTTAGCACCTGCTTTGTGCGCAATGATTTTAAAATCTGGTGAAGAAAAAGCTGATTTTGAATTTATTCAAAAATTCGATGATTGGTTTAATAATGTAAGAGATAAATATTTAGAAGGTGTAAAAGTATTTATAGATTCTCCAAAAATTACTATTAGTTTATTTACTGGAATCATAATTTTTACATCTGTAATGTTTTATTTGATTCCGAAGGGATTCTTACCAACGGAAGATAAAGGTGCAATTTTTTCTCAAATTCAGCTTCCTGACGGATCTTCTGCTTCTAGGACAGAGATGGTTGCTGCTGAAGTTGAAAAAAGAATATTAAATATGGATGGAGTTGATACAACTATTACTTTAGTTGGTTATTCTGGAGAAAATACTGCGTTAATTGTTGCCCAATTAAAAAATTGGTCAGAACGTAAAAGTAAAGATCAATCAATGCAGAGTATATTAACTAAAATTAAAAAGGAATTTGCAAATTATCCATCTGCAACAATTGCATCATTCTCTCCTCCTTCAATTTCAGGTTTAGGTATGTTCGGAGGTTTTGAATACCAATTGCTTGATAAAGGAGATAGAACTCCTCAAGAATTATACCAAGAAGCTCAAAAAATGATAGGTGAAGCTAATAAAAATCCTGCTTTCCAAATGGTATATACATCATTTACTGCTGATTTGCCTCAGTTGTTAATAAAAGTTGATGAAGATAAGGCTCTTGCTCAAGGAGTTGATATTTCTGAAATTTACAGTGCATTATCAGGATATTTTGGAAAATCTTATGTAAATGACTTTAACAAATATGGTCGTGTATACCGTGTGTATTTACAAGCAGACGATGAATTCAGAGAAAAACCTTCTGATATCAATAAAATATATGTTAAAAACAAACTTGGATCAATGGTTCCATTATCATCAGTTGTAACTATAAGTAATATTGTTGGACCTTATAGTTTGACAAGATTTAATATGTACCCTGCAATTACAATCAACGGTCAGGCTAGAAACGGTGTAAGTTCAGGTCAGGCAATGTCCGCTATGGAAAATCTTTCAGATACAGTTTTGCCGAAAGATATGGGTTATGCTTGGTCTGGTAGTTCTTTACAGGAAAAAGAATCAAGTGGTCAAATTGGACCAATATTAGCAATGTCGCTTGTATTTATTTATTTGTTCTTAGTAGGTTTATACGAAAGTTGGATGTTGCCTATTGCAGTATTATTAATTTCCCCTGTTGCATTGGTAGGAGCTTTATTCTTCCAATATGTCGCAGGATATTCTTTGGATTTGTATTCACAAATCGGACTTGTTATGTTAATTGGTTTGTCTACAAAACAAGCTATTTTAATCATTGAGTTTGCAAAAGATGCTCATCAATCCGGTATGAGTATTAAAGATGCTGCTATGCAAGCTGCGAAATTAAGATTTAGAGCCGTTATGATGACCAATATTGCATTTATCTTAGGTCTTTTACCATTGGTATTTGCTAAAGGTGCTGGTGCTGCTAGTAGAAATTCTGTTGGTATGACAGTATTTGGTGGTATGATGGCTGTTGCGTTTATCGGTACTTTTTTAGTTCCGGCATTTTTCGTAATGGTTGAAAACCTTAAAATCTATATTGGACAGAAAGCTAAAACATTTAAGAAAAAGGATAACTAAATGTTGTTGAAAAGAATAATATTATTAAGTTTAATAATTAGTTTTATAAATATAAATACATCTTTAGCCTATGATATCGGAAATGAGGTTAATGAAAAAGAATACCCTTCTGCAGATGCAGTATTACCAAAACAAAACGATAAAGCTGATTTTGTAATCGAGGGATCTGTTGAAAAAAATATAGATATGACCTTGGATAAATGTATAGAATTAGCACTTGGTAATAATCCTCAAATAAATGCAGCATTCCATGATATATTGGCTTCTGATGCAAGAATTAAGCAGGTGTGGTCAAATTACTTTCCTCAAGTAAGTTGGCAGACAGGTTACACAAGAATTAGACAATTACAATTATCAGATGCTTTAGGGAAAAACTTAACATTTAACTATTTTATTCTAGGTCAGGTAACTTTACAACAAATGTTATATGACTTTGGTGTTACGCAAAACCAAGCAACAATTAAACGTTTGGATTATGAAGCATATAAGACAACTCTAGGTGCAACTATTAATGATGTTATTTATCAAACAAAAGATGCTTATTACAATCTTTTATATGCTTTTGAGAATAAGCGAGTAGCAGAAGATACCGTAAATAAATTTGAAATGTTTTACAATCAAGCAAAAGCATTCTACGAAATTGGTATGAATCCAAAAGTTGACGTAACTATTGCAGAGGTTAATTTAAGTAATGCTAAATTACAATTAATACAAGCTGATAATGCAGTCAATTTAGCAGTTGCAAGATTGAATAATGTAATGGGCGTACCTTTTATTGATAAATACAATGTCCAAGAACGATTGAAATACCAGCCTGTTGATGTAACCTTCAATCAATCAATAGAAATCGCAAGAGATGCAAGACCTGAATTAAAATTAGCAGAATTAAAAGTTGAAAGCGCAAATCAAACACTTAAACTTGTAAAAAAATCATATTTCCCAACACTATCTATTGAAGGTCAATTGCAAATAGGTGGTAAAAGTTGGACATCAAACTACGGTTATAACCTTGGTGGTTATTTGAATTTCCCAACTGTTAACGGTATGTTGATTAAAAATGAAATTCAAGAAGCAAGATATTTATACGACAAAGAAATAGCAAATGCAAAAAATACTCAAAACCAGATTTATCTAGAAATTCAAAATGCGTATTTGATGCTTGAAGAAAAGAAAAATCAAATGCCTGTTGCAATGCTAGGTGTAAAACAGGCTAAAGAAAACTATGAATTATCATATGGCAGATACAGAGTAGGTGAAGCAAATCCGACAGAATTGAAAGATGCTCAAATCAATTATCAACAAGCACAATTAAGTTACTATAATGCTCTTTATCAGTATAATTCAGCAAAAGCATCACTAGAAAAAGCTATTGGAAAAAATTTAGTACCTAATGAATCAGATATTGTAGAATTAGGAAAATAAATTTTTAACAAATGTTAACATTATCTAATAAAAAAAAGCAATTTTTTTAACTCGATATACTTTATATATATGTAAGAGATAAATAAAGAGAGAGAAAAGAAAATGTTACCAACAACTGCAGAATCAAATAATAATACAAGTGGAAACGGACAATTTGGTTCTTTAACAAGAAGAAAAAAACAAAAAGCAGAACATAAAGAATTCAACATTGAAGATTATAATTATCTTGCACAAACTGACAGGAGAATGCGTTTCAATAATTCAAAAGACCCAATTTATTATGTATTTGATGTTATTGAAAACAGACCAATCTCAACTTTGGCAAAAGAATTTGTAAAAGACTCATTCTTTGAAATAACAAATTTTGTATCAAAAGTCGTTAGATAATCAATAGGAAATTAGGAAAAAGGAATATTTAAAAGATGGTAATAACAAACCATCTTTTTTTATTTTATTCATAAACAAAAAAACCAACATTTCTGTTGGTTTTTTGTTGTATATATTTGAAAATATTAACGTTTTGAGAATTGGAAACGTTTTCTAGCACGTTTACGACCGTATTTTTTACGTTCTTTAACACGTGGGTCACGAGTTAGAAGTCCTTCTAAACGTAAAACGTTTTTGTATTCTTCATTAGCTTTAACTAACGCTCTTGAAATACCATGTCTGATAGCACCGCATTGAGCAACAACACCGCCGCCTACTGCTTTTACTCTTACATCATATTTTTCTTGATTGTCAGTTAATACTAAAGGTCTGTATACTAACATTTCAATTGCAGGTCTGTTTCCGATATAATTTTTTAATGTTTTACCGTTAACGAAGATACGACCTTTACCTTTTACAAGTTTAACAACTGCGATAGAGGTTTTTCTACGTCCTGTAGCCATAATTTCTTTATCTGCCATTATTTAGCCTCCTTTTCCAACACGATTGGTTTTTGAGCAGCGTGTGGATGTTCGCTTCCGTTGTATACTTTTAATTTAGTGAATTGTGTATCACCTAAAGTATTATGTTGAAGCATGCCTTTTACTGCTTTTTCAATCAGTAATCTTGCATCTTTTTCACGTAATTCTTTTACGCTAGCTGATTTTAATCCACCAGGGAATCCTGTATGGTGATAATAAATTTTATCAGTTTCTTTTTTACCTGTTACCAAAACTTTTTCAGCATTGATTACGATAACGAAATCACCTGTATCAACGTTTGGTGTATATTCAGGTTTATTTTTTCCTCTTAAAATATTTGCGATTCTAGTAGCTAATCTGCCAAGAACTTCTCCTTCAGCATCGATTAGATACCATTTTCTTTCAACTTCTAGAGGTTTTGCTGAATATGTTTTCATGCTTAGTCTCCATTTATATTTTGTTTAGTATTCTACTTTCATTAATGTCAACCCGTATGGACTGACTGTTTGTCCTGCTTTTGTTCTATCGCATATTTCAAGAACTTCTTTCATATGCTCAGCTTGCAGGTTATGTCCTTCTATTTCTAGAAGGGTTCCGACAATTGTTCTTACCATATTATATAGAAACCTGTTCCCTACAATATCGATAATAACTTTATCACCGTCTTTTTTGCATTCGGCTTTTTCAATAAAGCAAATTTTGCTTGGGTTTAGCGTTCCGGAGCTTTTGAAACTAGAAAAATCATGTTCGCCTAATAAATAATTTAGGCTTTTTTGCATTCTTTCAATGTTAATTTCATATTTAATTCTCATTAAATCGCCATCAAAAGCGTTTTTATATTTACGATTAATAAATACATATCTGTAAAATCTTTTTTTAGCAGATTTTTGAGCATGAAATCTATCATCGACTTGTTCCAAATCACTGACGGAGATGTCTTTGGGAAGAATTTCATTAAGATGATAGACAAACTTTGAAGCAACAATAGGTTTGTCTATATCAAAATGAACTACCTGTCCTTTAGAATTGACGCCTTTATCAGTTCTTCCGGAAAAAATTGTCTTTATTTGTCGGTTATTATTTTCGGTATTCCCGAATATCAATGTACTAATTGCTTTTTCAAGTTCTCCTTGTATTGTCGGTGTATCTATTTCTTTGCCGTTTTCAAATTGGATTTGGCTTCCGGCATAATTTTTACCGATATACTGAACTTGAAGTGCGTAACGCATGGCTTATACCAATTGGATTAGAGCCATTTCAGAAGCGTCGCCACGTCTTGGTGGTAATCTGAATATTCTTGTATAACCGCCTTGACGATCAGAATATTTTTTACCGATGATTACGAATAATTTTCTTAAAACTGTTTCTTCAGCTAATTTTTTATCAGCAGAAGGAGTTTCAAAAATTTCGCCTGTTGCTAAATCAATATATTTTCCAGTTTCTTTGTCAAATATAAATTTAGCTGCTTGACGACGTGCGTGTAAGTCGCCTCTTTTTGCAAGGGTGATAATTTCTTCAGCATATGGTCTTAAAGCTTTTGCTCTAGCCATAGTTGTTTTGATTTCACCATGTACAAAAAGTTCAGTTGCTAAAGAACGTAACAAAGCATCTCTTTGATCCTTTGCTTTTCCAAGCGTATGTTTTTTAGTTTGGTGTCTCATTTTTTTATTCCTTTATGTTTTATTATTATACTTCTTCTTCAATTTCAGGGTTTGGAGCTAAGTCTAGTCCAAAGTGGTGAAGTCTTTCTATTACTTCGTCAGAAGATTTCTTTCCGAAGTTTTTAATATTTAATAAATCATGTTCTGATTTTTTCAATAATTCAGCCATTGAATTGATACTTGCACGTTTCAAGCAGTTATATGCTCTTACTGAAAGTTCCAATTCTTCAATAGTCATTGTTGGAGTGTTTGTATCATCTTCAACTTTTTCTTCAACAGCTATTGATGGTGTAATTACAGGTTGACCTGTGATTGATGAAATTTGCATAAAGTGATCAATCAATAGATTTGATGCTTGGCTTAATGCATTTGTTACATCAATAGATCCGTTTGACCAGATTTCTAAAATCAATTTATCAAAGTCGATAGAATCTCCAACACGAGTGCTTTCTACGTTATAGCTTACACGTTTGATAGGCATGAATGTTGCATCGATAGGAAGAACATCGATTGATGCACCTTTAGAATCTCTAGGTACATCGTGAGCTACATATCCTTTTCCTGTTTCTACAACGATGTCTGCGTGGAAGCTACCACCATCTGCAACTGTACAAATTAGCCAATCAGGGTTAACTACTTTTACACCTGCAGGAAGCTGAATATCACTTGCAAGTACTGCGCCCGGACGATCAACATCTATTCTTAAGTGTTGAGGTTCTTTGGAATCAGTTTTTACAACCAATCCTTTAAGGTTAAGCATAACATCGATAACATCTTCTAATACACCAGGGATAGCAGTATATTCGTGAGTAATACCTTCTATTCTTACAGATGTAACAGCAGTTCCTTCTAAGCTTGAAAGAAGTACACGTCTTAAAGAGTTACCAATTGTTGTACCGAAGCCTTTTTCTAATGGTTCAATTACGAATTTACCGTATTGTGAACCGTCAGAACTTGTTGTTGTATTAACACATTTAATTTTTAATTCCATTTTTTAATCTCCTAGTTGTTGTTAACTATTTGTTTTTATTGTTCGGGTTTAAAATTCATTATTTAGAATAGTACTCGATTACAAGTTGTTCTTTGAATTCAGGATCTAATTCTTCTCTTTCTGGAATTCTGTCGAAAGTGATTTTTAGAGCCTCTTTATCAATTGTCATCCAAGCTGGTGCACAAGCCATATCAATTAATTCAGTTACACTTTTCAAAAATGCGCTGCTTTTTGATTTGATTGTGATTACATCACCTGCTTTAACTAAATATGATGGAATATCTACTTTTTTATCGTTTACAAGAACGTGACCGTGGTTAACGATTTGTCTTGTTTGTTTACGAGTGATACCTAATCCTGCTCTGAAAAGAACGTTATCTAATCTTGATTCTAAGATTTGTAAAAGGATTGTACCTGTTACGCCTTTTCTTCTTGCAGCTTCTTTATAATATTTAGCAAATTGTTTTTCACTTACTAAATAAGTGTATCTGATTTTTTGTTTTTCTGCTAAGTGAATAGCATATTCAGAAAGTTTTTTTCTAACAGCTCCGTGTTGGCCTGAAGCTGTTTGTCTCATAGAAGATGTTAATTTTCTGTTTGACAAATCTTTTACTTTTTTATTTCT
>ENA-OOXT01001552-OOXT01001552.1-human-gut-metagenome-genome-assembly--contig:-NODE-1552-length-14434-cov-2.243063_pt1 | contig 14434 bp, 10 predicted proteins | sample MGYA00241590_ERZ501349 | MGnify/ENA primary metagenome ERZ501349 (study PRJEB25962, sample SAMEA2042838) | human gut metagenome | biome: human gut; feature: human-associated habitat; material: faeces...
GCAGGTCGGAGTCGATGTTGATCTTGCAGACGGAGAGCTTTGCGGCCTCGCGCAGCTGATCCTCGGGCACGCCGATAGCGTTGGGCATCTTGCCGCCGTGCTCGTTGATCATCTTGACATACTCCTGCGGGACGGAGGAGGAGCCGTGCAGCACGATGGGGAAGCCGGGCAGACGCTTGGAGACTTCCTTCAGCACATCGAAGCGCAGCGGGGGCGGGACGAGGATGCCCTGCTCATTGACGGTGCACTGCTCGGGCTTGAACTTGTAAGCGCCGTGGCTCGTACCGATGGAGATGGCGAGCGAGTCGCAACCGGTACGGGTAGAGAAGTCGATGACCTCCTCGGGGCGAGTGTAGTGGCTCTCCTCAGAGCTGACCTCGTCCTCGACGCCGGCGAGCACACCGAGCTCAGCCTCTACGGTCACATCAAACTGGTGGGCGTACTCCACGCACTTCTTCGTCAGTTCGATGTTTTCCTCGTATGGCAGCGATGAGCCGTCAATCATAACAGAAGAGAAGCCCAGGTCCACGCAGCCCTTCACCAACTCGAAGGAATCGCCGTGATCGAGGTGCAGGACGATCTCGGGATGGTTGCAGCCCAGTGACTTGGCATACTCTACCGCACCCTCGGCCATGTAGCGGAGGAGGATCGGGTTGGCGTAAGCGCGGGCACCTTTGGAAACCTGAAGGATGACGGGCGACTTCGTCTCGGAAGCCGCGGTGATGATTGCCTGAAGCTGCTCAAGGTTGTTGAAGTTGAATGCGGGGATCGCATAGCCGCCCTTGACGGCTCTCTTGAACATCTCTCGTGTGTTGACGAGTCCAAGCTCTTTGTAATTTACTGCCATGAGATTAATGATTTTATAATTATAATACGTTAATTTATTATGACACCGCAAAAGTACACTTTTATTTTATCATTACCAAATACCCGAGGGTAAATGTTGTTGTAAAATCGTTAAAAATGCTATTTGCTTAACCTGGGTCAAGTCTCGCCTCTTGTCATTTCGCACGGTGGAAAGCGAGAAAAGGTGAAAAAAGGTCGGCGGCAGAACGTGAATTCAACCGAAAGTTGTACCTTTGTGGCGAAAAGACAGAATAAAGATATTGTAAGATGAATATAGACAAAAAGGCAAATCAGGCGGAGTTTGAGGCGTTGTTGCGCTCAGTGAACCGCGACGGAATGGATTATGTGATTGAGGACTTGGAGAAGGATGGCTTCTTCGACGCGCCTGCTTCGGCGGGCCACCACCTCAATGTGCCAGGAGGACTGTGTGAGCACTCGCTCAACGTGTGCCGGGCTGCGCTGAAGGTGTGGGAGGCCATGTGCCAGCTCGACGAGAACCTGGGCAAGGAGGTGAAGAAGGAGAACGTCATCGTCGCCTCGCTGCTTCACGACGTCTGCAAGACCAACATCTACAAGCCCACCACGAAGCGCAAGAAGAACGCGCTGGGAGTCTGGGAGGACGTCCCAGGATGGAATGTGGTCTATAATAAGTTGCCGCTGGGCCATGGCGAGAAGTCGGTGATCATGCTGCTGCTCTCGGGCCTCGACTTGACGGACGAGGAGATGATGGCGATCCGTTGGCACATGGGGGCCTTCGGCCTCAACTTCAACTCCTATGAGGACGAGCGGAGCTACGACTCGGCCAAGACGCTCTCGCCGCTGGTCACCATCGTGCAGGCGGGCGACAACCTTGCCGCAGGCATCATGGAGCGCACGGAGGAGGACATTGCAAACCTCGGATAGGCGGGGCTGAAGGTGTGGCAACTTGGGCTGTCATTCCTTTTTCGGATGAACACTTTTCCCAAATGAATACTTACAGAGCAAGGGCGGGCCGCAATCGGTCCGCCCTTGTCTATAGTAGTGGAGGAGAGGCTTAGTCCTTGTTGTCGAGTGGGAACAGGCCGTAGAGCCGTTCGTCGATCATCTCGGTGATGCGCTGGAAATCGGCCGGATTGTCGAGGAAGTCGTTCTTGTCGCCATCGACGATGATCATCGGGCCCTGGTAAGTCTTGATCCACTCCTCGTAGCGTTCGCCCAGTCCGCGCAGATAGTCGATGCGGATGGTCTGCTCGTAGTCGCGGCCGCGACGCTGGATGTGCTCTATGAGGTGGGGAATGCTGGATCTTATATATATAAGGAGGTCGGGCAACTTGACGAGACTCATCATGAGGTCGAAGAGGTCGGTATAGTTGGCGAAGTCGCGGTCGCTCATCATTCCCATGTCGTGGAGGTTGGGAGCGAAGATGCGCGCGTCCTCGAAGATCGTGCGGTCCTGGATGACGGTCTCCTCCGACTTGGCGATGGCCACGACGTCGCGAAACCGCTTGTTGAGGAAATAAATCTGGAGATTGAACGACCACCGCTCCATGTCTCCATAGTAGTCTTCGAGGTACGGATTGTTGTCCACGGGCTCGTAGTGGGGAGTCCATCCGTAGCGTTTGGCCAACAGTCGGGTGAGGGTGGTCTTTCCCGCACCAATGTTTCCGGCGATAGCAATGTGCATGATATAGCTGCTTTTGTGTAGTTTTTACCTTTTTATTTATTGGGGATGCGTCCAGACCTTTATTTGTCGGGGAAGAGGCCGAACAACTCGCGGTCGATCTTGTCCGTGATGAAGCCGAGGTCGGACGGGTTGGCCAGGAAGTCGAGCTCGTCGGCCTCGATGATGAGCACCCGCCCCTGGTATTGCTTCGTGATGAAGTCTTCGTAGCGGCGGTTGAGGCTCTCGAGGTAGCGCAGCGGCATCTGTTCCTCGTAGCTTCGTCCGCGCTTCTCGATGTTGCTCGCGAGGTGGCCCACGGAGCAGCGGAGATAGACCATCAGGTCGGGGTAGCGAACCACGTCGGTCATGTCCTCAAACAGTTCCATGTAGGTCTCGAAGTCGCGGTCGTCGAGGTTGCCGAGATCGTGGTTGTTGGCCGTGAAGACATAGACGCCCTCGTAGATGGATCGGTCCTGCACGATGTCCTCCTGTTGCTTCTGGAGCTGCAGCAGGTCTTTGAACCGCTCTTTGAGATAGAAGACCTCCAGCGGGAACGACCACCGCTTGATGTCGCGATAGTAGTCCTCGAGGTATGGGTTGTTGGCTACCTGCTCGTAGTGGGGCTTCCATCCGTAGTGGCGGGCGAGGAGCCGCGTGAGTGTCGATTTTCCCGATCCGATATTGCCGGCTATGGCTATGTGCATGAGATTCTGATGTCTTGGTGGCTTATTTAAGCTGGGTCGGCGTGCCGATACAGCCGTTGGGCATCTGGATGTGGAGCAGGGCGCAGACCGTGGCGGCGATGTCGGTGATGTGGGTTTCCTGGGTCGTCTCGCCGTGGGGCACGTTCCATCCGTAGTAGATGCAGGGAATGTGGGTGTCGTAGGGGAAGGGCTGGCCGTGCTGGGTGCCCTTATATTGCGGGTCGTCCTTGCCTCCGAAGTATTGCGGGCGCGTGACGACCGTGATCTCGCCGCTTCGGCCGTGGCAGTAGCCATTGATGAGCCGCTCCTTGATGGGGGCGGGGATGGCAGCCTCGGTCAGGTGCTCGTTGTCAACCACATAGATGAAGTCCTTCTGCTGCTTCAACCATTTCACGGCTTCCTCCACGGCGTCGTCGAGATCTACGTCGGCCTTGGCGAGGACGCCTTTGTTGAACGTGAACTGGTAGTTGTCCTCGGGGAAGACGGGATTCTCCGTCAGGTGGAACTTGTCTTTCAGATGGTCGTTGAGCGCCTGCGTGGTAGCGTCGTAGTCCCATCCGCCGGCAGGATACTTATGCGAGCGGAGCATGTTGTAGTTGTGGGCCGCACCATGGTCGGCGGTGAGGAAGAAAAGGTAGTTTCCTTTGCCTACCGTGGCGTCCAGCGTCTGGAGAAAGGCTGCCAGGTCTTTGTCAAGCTGCATATAGACGTCGTGGTTCTCCTTGCCGCGGGTCGAAAACTTGTGGCCGATGGCGTCGGTCGAGGAGATGCTCACCGTGAGCATGTCGGTGGCGTCGCCCTGTCCGAGTCGCTCGCCCTTCAGTGCGGCCTCGGCCATAAGGAAGGTCATGGTCACGCCCTCCGTCGAGGTCTTGATGTTGTATTTGGGCGCCGTGTGGTGCTGCTTGTTGAAGTCGGCAGCCCATTTCGGCAGCGCGTCCATATAGTAGCTGCTTGTCACGAAATGGCCCGCGGCCTCGTCCCACCAGTAGGCAGCATTGGCCGAATGGCCAGCGGGCAGGATGGCGGCACGGTCCTTGAGGGCCACGCCCACCACGCGCGACTGGTAGTCGTTGCTCAGGCGCAGCTCGTCGCCGATGGTCGAGGTGCGCATCAGGTGGGGACTGCGCTGGCCAGCGCGCGACTTCTCGCCGCCGATGGTATAGACCGTGGTGTCCTGGCAGTTCTCCGTCCCTTTGTCGTCGATGTAGAACCAGTTGCCTGCAATGCCGTGGATGGAGGGCACGGAACCGGTAAAGACGCTCGTATGGCCCAGGGCCGTGATAGCGGGGGCGTAGTTGATCTGGCAGTTCTCGCAGGAGTAGCCTTCGGAGAGCAGCCGCTTGAGGCCGCCTTCTCCATACTCGTTATAATAGTAGTAGAGGTAGTCCCAGCGCATCTGGTCGACGACGAGCCCCACGACCAGCTTGGGGCGGGCGACTTGCGCTTGCACGCAGATCGCCATGAAAAGCAAAATGAGGGTCAAAAACTTCTTCATGTGGCAAAGGTACGAAAATTCTTCCAATCCTCCTTCTTTATGGGCTAAAATGATTATTATGAGGGAGAATGATAAGGGAATATCTTGAAAAATGGACAATCTGCGAGGTGAGGAAGTAAAAATACGTCTTGATTGAAAATATTTCTTTAAAAAGGCTGATTATTACAAGTTTTGTTTTTATCTTTGCATAAGATAGGCTACACCTCGGCAATCTTTGTGAAGCAGGGTAAGAGATGAGGCCTCCAATGTTTCGTTGTCTGTAAGAAACCGAGAGTGAAGGAGTAGGGGTGAAAGAGGTGAGGAAAAATGCTTATGCAGGCGTTTCCTAAAACTTATTAGCCTAAAAAACTGAAACAAAGAATTGAAACAAAAAAAATAAAAATACTGAAATGAAGAAGACTAGTCTTACCAAAATTGTTTTGATGTGGGCGCTGTTTTTGATGCCCACGTTGTTAGTTCATGCGCAGGATGAGGAGGTTGTGGCTACGGCCAAGCCTACCGTCTTTGTCGATAAGATCTCGGCAGGAAGCAGTAGTGACAAACTGACCGTCCTCAATGCGGTTGCTACGGCGCTCACGCAGTCGGGTCGTGTGATCGTGATCACCTCGGATAGTGAGCGAGCCAGTAACTTTATCGACCAGCACAACTCGCAGGACGACGTCACGGCAGGATCTGACATGGTGGCCGAGCGACTGGCCGTGTCGATGAAGCTGGGCGTGCAGTACTACCTGGCGTTCACGGTGGATGATATCGCCTATTCGTACAACTCGGGTTCGGCCAGTTGCAAGATTACCCTCACGGGCAAGGTCATTGATCCCAAGACCAGTTCGGTGAAGGGTACCAAGCAGATGAGCTTCGATGGTTCCAATAGCGACAACAGTCAGAGCAAGGCTTTCGCGTCTGCCGTGGAGAGCATTACGTCTGCGAAGACGGTGCTCACCGCCAACCCGCTCTTCCAGTTTATCGAGGAGAACTTCCCCATCGTCTGCCAGATTGTGGATATCGACAAGGCGAACAAGGGCAAGGCCGTCATGGTCTATGTCAATGCAGGCACGGACAACGGTATTGCCAAGGATACGAAGTTTGAGGTTTTCAAGCAGAAGACGGTGGGTACGCGTACCATCCAGGTGAAGATTGGCGAACTCAGCGTGGACGAGGTGCAGGCGCATGATCTGACGCTCTGCAAGGTCTCCAAGGGTGGCGAGGAAATCTTTGCCGAGTTCAACGGTGGTGGCACGCTCTACGTCAAGACCCGCAAGAAGGTGGGACTGCTGGACAAGATCGGTATCTAATAGTCCTGGTATTTAAATAGATCGGATTTTTATCACTTGCAAAGGTGGGTCGCGCCCATCGGGAGTGTGGCAGCCCTGGCGCTGTCTCCTGTCTCCCGGTGGTCGCCGTCCACCATCAAAAGAGACTCCACTATGAAGAAAATCGCATTCTTTCTGCTTTGGACCCTGCTGTCGGTCTCCGCGTTTGCCCAGCAGGCTGGTAAGTACTCTACCGACGTGCAGGTCGTCTCGGTCTCCTCAGTCAAGAACACGGTGACGCTGTGCTGCTCGGGTTTGGGAGACAACAAAAAGGAGGCGCTCGTGATGGCGCAGAAGTCGGCGCTCTACACCCTGCTCCATGTGGGTGTGGAGGGTGTGAACAACGGTCAGCCGCTGTGGGCCATTGTCGATGAGGACTACGATCGCCGCATGTTTGAGGAGGACCGCTACGCTACGGTGGTGGCCAACTGTCAGGACTTGGGCAAATATACCAAGGAGAATGGCAGGGTGCGGGCTGAGGTAGAGGCGACGTTTTACCTGCAGCCGTTGATGAAGGCTGCAGGCGTGGTGGGGGCCAATGTAGGCACCGTGGCGCGCACGAATCTCCCTTCTATCACCATCGTTCCGTTTGTGAGGCAGGACGAGAATCAGATGGAAGTGCTGGAGGGCAACTCCATGAACCGTGTGGCTGCGTCGAGTGTGGAGATGATGTTTAGCAAGCGGGGCTATCTGACGAAGAACTACAAGACGATGATCCAAAACCTCCAAAACAACGATATTCTCTTGCAGGGATCGCAGTCGGAGGCTGTGGAGAAAATGTTGCAGAATGCAGGCACAGATGTGAAAGTCCTGGTGAGGTGCAACCAGTCTGTGGGAAGCACTGGAATTGTCACCGTGACGGTGGAGATGACGGCTGTGGAGGCTTTCACGAGCACGACATTGGCCAGCACAAAACTGATTGGACAGAACCGTGGCGACTCGTTGTTGGTGCTGGAGCAGACGATCAATGCCAAGGCCAATCAGCAGCAGCGCAATTCGTTCTTCCAGCAGTTGCAGAATGCTTTCAATGCCATTGCCATCAATGGTTTGGAGGTGGAACTAAATCTGGTCATTGATCAGAATGTCGATGACTTCAGCTTTGAGGACGAACTGGACAATGGCGCGATCTTCAAAGATGCTTTCGAGGCTTGGTTGCGACAAATGGCCGTCAATGGCAATGAGCGAATCAGCATGAGCAGCGAGAAGTATCTGGGAGCGACGCTGCGTGTGCCTTACTTCGATGAGAAGGGACAGTCGTACAAAACCTCTGGTTTCCATGCGGCCTTGCGCAAACAGATGGCCGAACTTCTTGGCGATGATCATCTGGCGAAGATTGATGTCATGGGCCAGAAAGTGATTGTCACGATCCAGTAGTTTTCCTCGATAGTAATCCTCGGTAATATTCCTCAAGTAATCATCCAAATCCCCGATCCTATGAGAAGATGTTTGAAATATGTGATCTTGCTTCTTGTGCTACTGTCGCCGGCCTTAGTACTGGCGCAGTCGGGACAGGAAGATGAGGCTACGGATCGCGCAGAGACGCGTCAGAAGCCGGTGACCTTTGTGGCGATCATGCCCGAAGGATCTCATCTGACGGATCAGCAGAAACTGGCGTTGCAGAATAAGGTGGAACGTATCATTGCCAAAAACAAGGTTGGCGCAGGGGCTGGCACTACGCTGTTTGGCATCAAGGCCGACCTCGACGTCAAGGATACCAAACGTTCAGCGGGATTGGTCCGGGACGTGACGGTGCTCTCTGCCGAAGTCACCTTCACGGCGGTGAATACTGTGGACGGCAGCGTCTATTACAGTCAATCCGTCTCGCTGCAGACCGATGTGGTGGGCGACAAGGAGAAGGCGATGGACCAACTCATCAGCAGCATCCGTGTCAACGACCCTCAGATCGTCCGCTTTGTTCGCACCGCAAGCAAGCGTATTGCGAAGTGGTATGAGGATCAGCAGCGGGAGAAGGAAATGGAAATGGAGTTGAATACTCCCATAGAGTCGATGTAGTGATGAGAAAACTGTGGATGATACTGTGTCTGGCAGTGCTTGTGTCCTCGGCCTTTGCCCAGGACTACAAGGTGCTGGACCGTAGTGAGAAGCGGCGTCCCGACTGGGTGGGACGGAGTGGTGACGAGGTGATAGCACTTGGCGCCGAGAAGGCTACGCTCGAAGAGGCGCGCCAGGCTTGCATGCAGGCTTTGCGCATGGAGATCATCAGTTCTATTGCCACCAATGTCTATTCTGAGTCGAGTGTCCATGTCAGGAATGTCAACGCCACGGCTGGTTCGGAGTTTACGGAGGAGTTTATCAACAATTCTTCCACGCAGTCGGCAGTCATGCCTTTCCTTACCAATATCTCGGCGGCCAACACCTTGGCAACCTACTGGGAGAAACGCCAGGACAAGAAGACGCACGAGGTCTCCTATGAGTATTGTATGCTCTATCCTTTTCCCGAGAGCGTGCGCAATGAGTACCTGAATGAGTTCTTGAAAATAGACCGCGAGATGGTAGAAAAGACGGAGACACTCAATGCGCGCCTCTCTTCGATTTCCTCTGTCGAGGACATAGACCGGGGTAGCGTGGAAATCAAGGAGTGTGTGAGTTATTTCTTCGACAAGCGCCGCAAGGCGTGGGCAGAGGGGATTGCCGCACTCTATAGGAAGGCGCCCTCGAAGATCTCTCTCCACGGCAAGCAGGCGGACAAAGGGGCTTACCGCGTGTGGCTGGAGTATGATGGTCGCAAAGTCACTCCTTCGGGCACGCCGACTCTTAAATCGGACTGTGCCGAAAACTTGCAGTTCAGCCGCGATGGACAAGACTACCTCGTCACCTTCTCCACAGAGAACTGCTTGGAGGACGAACCGCGCTCGCTGGAAGTTGCCTTCCGCATCAAGGCCAAGAACATCAAGCAGAAGTTTGTCATCGAATAGAGAAAGGTGGGGATAAATTGAGGAGAAAATGAAAATGTGATTGGTCACACTATGATCGCTCTTTCATCTTCTCCTCTTTTTTTGAATTCAGAAACTTCTTTTTTCCCGATCTTCAAGTTGGATCTTTCCCTTCTGTCTCGATCTTCATGCAGGACCCCTCTGTCTGATTATTAGTTCGAGAAATGATGGCTCAAGGGAGTTAATCGGTCATTTAAAGTAGGGGAAAAGTGTTTTATTTGTTAACAGGGGTTAATTTTTAAACTTTCTCTTGGGAATATTTGGTGGGATAAAAATAAATCTCTAACTTTGCACCCGCAATCGAAAAACAACGATTTGCTGAAAGGTACCTTAGCTCAGGTGGTAGAGCAATGGACTGAAAATCCATGTGTCCTTGGTTCAACTCCAAGAGGTACCACTCCTCCTTTCATTGGGACAGTTCTCGCAAGAGGCTGTCTCTTTTTTTATTCCATTTTTATTGCTGTCCGATAAACCCAAATCGGTCATTAGGATTTGGGATTTATGACAAGGTAGCGGTATTAGCATGGGTAAATGGGATTTTCACCCCTTTTTATGAAGTTATATTCATCGGCCTATGAAGTTAACTTCGTTGGTCGATGAATATAACTTCGTTGGCCAACGAAGTCAACATGCTATTTTAGGCACGATTTTGCCGTTCATGACCCCTGTGGTTCTAGTTGGATTTTTTTCGTTGAACTCCAAGGAGTTTTTCCCGTTGAACTCCAAGGAGTCTTGTTTGCTTAGTCGGAAGAGCTACGCAGGTTTTGCTATCTCAACTTCAAGTCCTGCCAGCTCTCGGCGAGGGCAGAGGACGGTGTGAGAGTGGGATTTTGGGGCTTGCGGTTGATCACTGCCGACTGCTGGCGCACGTTTTCGGAGACATACGATCCCAGTTCGCCCAAGGTGACGTCGCCCTGCGTTTCCTGGAGTTTCTTCAGCAGGTAGTAGGTGAAGAGGCCGTGCCCCTTGACGGAATAAGGATAGGCTGTCTCTTCTCCCGAGGCTGCGGTGAACACCACCATATTGCCATTGGGGTCTTCTCGCTTCGGTTTCACACCTATGCCGCGTGCCATGGCCAGCATTCCTTCGCCACGCTTGGATCCCGAGAAGCAAGCGTCGAGGAACACCACGATCTGCTTGGCGCCTGTAGAACCCAGTTCGGCGTAGAGTCGGTTGAGCGAGTAGCAGCCCTCTGTCTGTAGTCCGTCCGCATCGGTCGGCAGGAGGTAGGCGTCTTTCGTCTGCTCGTTAGGAATGCCGTGGCCCGCATAATAGAAGACGATATTGATGTCGCCATGGAAGGAGGCCGCAATCTGCTTGATGTCCTGTATGGCTCGCAGCATCGTGCCATAGGAGGCGTCAGCATAGTAGCGCACGTTCTCCTTCGGCATTCCCAAGGTCTGATGGCAGTATTTCGCCATTGTCGATCCGTCGTTGAGTGCCAGCAGCACGTCGCCACCCGAGATGTTCGTATAGTGCTGGTTGGCGATGATGACGGCGAAGGTCCGCGTGTTGTCAGTCGGCGTCTCGGGAATGTTCTCATCGACATCCGAAGAACCCAGTTTCACGTTCTGCTCCTTGATTGTCTGCTGGTTGATGGAACTGTTGGCAGCGAGCATATCCGCGTTGATCGGGTCGAAATGCACATCGACGTTCGTCACCGTGTAGTTGAGTGCGGCGGCGTTGTCATACTGGTAGTGCTTGCCCGAGGGCGTGATGATCGTCAGGCTGGCTATCGCCAGATGGTCGTTGTCGATGAAGTACTTCGGGTTCTTAAACTGCATTCCGTTCCAATTGGATGCGAAGATCTTGGCCTCGTCATTGCTTCTTGGCACCGGGATGATCATCTCGCCTACCTCAGGCGAGGTGACGAGAAACACTTCATTCTCTGCGTCGTAGGGCCGCAGTTCCAAATGACGAAGGTTCACTCTCGTCTCGTAGAGACTGATAAACTCCTGCTGGGCGAGCTGCTGCATCTCCTTGAGTTTCTCCTCGCGGCTCTGCTCCGTCACGCGGTTGCGGTATTCATCCAGGGTCTCATAGGGGTCCTTTTCCTGCCATTTGCCGATACGGCTCTCTATGAACGGCACGGCAAAGGCCGAGTAGGCTGGGATGCCCTGTAGCTGACCTTCCGCCAGGGACTCCTGCTGGTCGCCTGCATCGGCACTTGGAATGGCCGCCACGGTGGGTCCAGCCTCCTGTACGAAGTCGATGAAGCGCGGGATGACATTCTCCTCGATCTTTCCTCCGCCCAGCGAAGCCAGTTTGTAGTTGACCAGCCCGAAGTTCTCCTTGTCGCCCGTACAGATATAGGCGACAGCCAGCGCCTGCGTGTATTTCAGCGAGAGCGGATCGCTGATGAGGATGTTGCGCAGGTGGTCGATGGCCTGGGTGAAATACTCCTTCGCCTCCGCCTCATAGAAGAGAACGTTGGGGTCCTCCCTGAGTTCCAGCGTCTTGTTGTAGTTTTCCACACCGAGATTATAGCTGTTGATAGCCAGGTGCTTCAGCACGTCCAGCGCCTTGGGATGCGTGTCCTGCAACTTTTGGTACACGCTGAGCGCCTGTCTGAATAGAGTTTGCCCTGTATGTTGAGCAGCGTCGCGTCCTCTGGTTGGAGCGCGAGTCCCTTGGAGACAAAGTGCTGCAGCCGTTCGTTGTCGTTGTGGTCGATACAGAGGTTCACCGCTGCCGAGACGAAGTCGTAGTCGGTAGGATAATTCTCCGTGGCTTGCTCCAGCGTGACGATGGCCAAGTCGTACTGGTTGGAGGCGGCACACGCCTTGACGAGGTTGATGAACACCGTCTTGCGGTATTTGTCCTCGCCCGACCGGATGTAGGACTGCAGGTAGGGAATGGCCTCCTCGTACTGTCGCTGGTTGACCAGGCTGGCTGCAGCGTAGTAGGACAACTGCGCATAGGCCGTCTGCGATCGGTAGCCTCCGTCGGCAAAGGCAGGCAAGTTGGCCACATCGACAAAGGCGCGCGCAAACTTCACGGCGTTGCCTGCGCCGCGACTGTAGAAGGCCGCGGCATTGGGCAGGAACGGGAGGATATGCGTCATATTATAGGTCGCCTGGCTATATTCGGAACTCGTCTTCTCCGAAGTAGTCATGACGACGTAGGTTGCAGCATAGCAACGATACAATGCGTCGTAGGTCAGAACCTTGTCTGTGTCCTCGTTGGCCAGCCGCACAAACTCCTTATACGCCGTATTGGAATCCATTATCGTCTGGGCCAGCCGGCTGCCCGACGATAAGAGTAATAGGGAAATGGCTATAAAAACCTTTTTCATACACAATCTAATGAGAATTCGATGGTTAGAGCGCGTCCACAAAGGTGAGTTTCACGCCGATGCGACGATAGGCTCCACCCTTGTTCTGAGAGACTTCGATATAGGTGTCAAACGTCGTTCGCATCTTTCCAAAGGCTGGGATGTTGCGGTCCAGGTAGTCCTTCACGCCCATGGCGCGCAGATAGGCCAGCTGCTCGTTCTCGCTGATACCCGTGGCTTCGGTGACGGTGATGTTGCTCAGTTCGTCGTCCTTATATACAGGCTCCTGGTCGAAGTCACCATAGCAGCCGTCGTAGGCCACCGTGCGGCGGAAGGGCAGTGCATCGGCCATACCCGTGATCTGCACCTTCACCTGCTTGCCCTCGACCATGTATTTCGAGAAGTCGCCCGTGAGTGCTTTCTTTACGATGGCCAGCATCGCCAGGGCCGCGTTGGACTCCTCACACTTGAAGCGACCCGGAGCGAAGTCGTCCGTGGCCGAATATTCCTCATCGACGGTATAGGACACCTCGACATCATAGTTGTAGATGCTCTTTCCCGAGGCGTCCGTGGTGTTGATCACCTTCGTGCGGACGTCGATCTTCGTGTGGTCGGAGATGAAGTTCTGGTCCTGTGCCTCCTGCATGATGTTGTTCTTGATCTCCTCCAGCAGGAGTTGCTCCATCTTCGCTCCCTGCAATTGCTCGAAGGGCACGAAGTTGTCGTCTGCCTCCAGGAAGGCCAGCGACTTGCGTTCCGTATTGTCGAAGATATAAGTCTTGCCCGTCCGCTTGTTGATCACCTCGGTATAGACGATCTCAAACTCGTCCTTCTCGTTGAGGCCATACTTGGTGTTGACAAACTCCAGGTCGTTCACGTCCATGAACGTCTCCAGTTCGTTGAGCGGCACGGTCAGATAGATGCTTGCCATGTTGTCGAAGTCGAGGGTCAACATGCTCATTTCTGCGTTGTAGTTGCCCATCTTTATCTCCGATGTGCTCAAGATATTGCCTGCCATTCCCGTGGCGATATCCGCTTCGAAGAGACGCATCTGTCTGAGTCGCGACTCTTCGTTCATGCGAGCGTTGTAGTCATCGAGGCTCTCGCCCTCCATTCGCTCCATCCAGTCGTCCATCCTCCTGTTGAGCTCGTCCTTCAGTCGCTCTTGGCGATTCGGTGTGAGAAATCCTACTGGCGTGAAGACCAGGCTCTTGCTTGTGTTGTAGGCCAGGTAGATGTCGTTCTTCACCGTCTTGGAGTAGTTGAGATAGTTGACGCCAGCCTCCTTCGCGTCCAGGTATTGTCGGTCCTGGTCGTTGAACAGGTTGATGAAGGCGATGCGCTGGTCGCCCGTGACGACGGTGAGGTATTTGTTCTCCGGGTGGAAGAAGCATTTGCGCGCCAGTCCCATAGCGTCGTAGTGCTTCGTCACCTCAAAGGTCTTGGTGTCGTAGATGTCGCACGATCCGTCTGCCGTCAGTACCGCCATCAGTTTGCAGTTGGACGAGAAAGCCAGGTCGCGCAGTTCCGCGTGGAGCGGGATAGAGGTGCGTACAGTCTGGTTGTCGAGGTTGATGATCTGTATCTTCTCCTTCGAACTGGCCACGAGGAAGTAGCCGTTGGCACTGGCGTCGAGTCGTGTTCCCACGCCGTTGATGGCAAAGCTGTTGACTTCCTGCGTCTTGCGTGTGGAAAAAACGTGCACCCTGGAGTCGCTGCCCATCACGTACAGAAACCTTGCGTCTGGCGAATAGCAGATGGCCGTAGGCTTATATTGTTTCGTTGTCCCCACCTTGCCGATCTGCCAATCCTTTTCGAGCAGGCGGTACACCATCACCGTGTTCTTCTCCTTTCTGCTGTCGATGAAAGCATAGGAACCTCCGGCTGGGTTGATGTAGAGCGAGGTCACCTTGTCGGCCGTCTTCATGAGGTAGTTGCGCATGTTGAGGATTTCCTTCCCACTGTAGTAGTAGAACGCACTATAGTGGTTGGCAAATCCATCTGGCGTCTTGTCCAGTTTCACATTCACCTCATGGGTGCGTGACGCTTCCGCCTTTTCTGCCTCTTGCGCCGAAAGTTGGAGCGGACAACCCAGTAGGCAGGCGAGTCCCATATAGTAATAAAAATGTTTCATAAGTGTAATTATTTTAATAACCTGAGTTCGGGATAAGCGACAGTCGTTTTTCTTGCTATGCCAGATTTCCGA
>ENA-OOXT01001553-OOXT01001553.1-human-gut-metagenome-genome-assembly--contig:-NODE-1553-length-14433-cov-1.933579_pt1 | contig 14433 bp, 11 predicted proteins | sample MGYA00241590_ERZ501349 | MGnify/ENA primary metagenome ERZ501349 (study PRJEB25962, sample SAMEA2042838) | human gut metagenome | biome: human gut; feature: human-associated habitat; material: faeces...
TGGTCTGCAACGGGTCCGTATTCTCGGAAACGACAACGACAGGAGGACCCAGGACATATTGTTTCGTCTTTTTGTCGTAGAAAAGGTAATCTGCCATATAATCGGCCGTGTTCAGCACGACGTCTTTCCATTTCTCCAATGTTTCGGGAGCAGGTTTCTGACGGTATTGCATCTCGGCGAAGTAGATCGGATGGGGTTCGTGCCAGATCAGATAGGCATGGGCGCTACCAGGCCATTCGCGGTTGAAGTTTCCGGTGCACTTCGGCCAACGTGCACCGCTACGACCTTCGCTCTTGGCGCGTTCGAGGGCCTTCGGCATAAAGTCCTTATAGACGTTCAGATAGTTATCAAAACATTCCATCCGATTCCACAACCCGTAGTGCACGCCATGCCACCAAATCATCTCGAAGTGGAAACGGCCGAACCAGCCGTTATTCACCAAACCAGATTCCTGAGGTGGGAACAGCCCGCTTTCATTTGCACGCATCAAGTACTGCGAGAGGACAATACGCCGCTCCAGTTCCAGCCAGCGGGGATCTTTGCTTCCGGAGAGGTCGACGGCAGCTCCCGAACGCCAGTATTTCTCCCAACTGGCAGCACTCTTCCGTTCGATAGAGGCAACCGACTCGGTCACATCGGCGACCGGTTCAGGAGAGAAGCAGCAAGTAAAGGAAAAGGTGGAAGTATGCCGGGGCTGGAGGAGGAAGGTATGCGCCTTTTCAGATTCACGGCTGAAAGTGGCAGGGCCGGTCCAGTCAAGGGTGGCGTAGTAGTGCGTGTCATCCATCGTACGGGCGATACGGACCGAGTTCGGAGCCAACTTCTCGAAGGTGGAAGTATGGCCAGAGATCGTGTCGTAGCGTCCTATATAGTGTTTGAAATAGCGTCCGTCGGGATAAGGAAAGTCGAGACAGATGCTCATATTACCATCGTTCAACAGTTCGGACTCGATGCTGACTCCGATCATATCTTTATCGGGATGGCAGACGGTACGCACTTTCACCTCTTTGCGGTTCAGTTCGAAACGGCTATAGACAACACCTGTCCACAGATCGATTTCCTGCCAGGCATTGCCCAGGTCAATTTCCCGCGCTTCCGTACCGTCTTCACGCAGTAGACGGAAACCGATACGGCCCAGGTTATAGCGATGAGGGTTCTTGGTCAGCCATTCGGACAGCTCGGGCTGGTCGGGATTGCGGAGTTCATAAGCAATCTTTTTGCCGTGCGTCTCCACGACAACCGGACGGTAATCTTCGGCTCTCATCCCTTCGGGGAGGGGGAAACTGTGCCAGCTCCAGTCGGACAGGGTGTTGAAGGGGACGAAAGTCTGCAATCCGGTTATATCCATCCCGAAGGCAAACTTGCCGTTACCTACTTGTGCCGGACTTTTCAGAAGCGTCCCGGTCGTACACACGCGATGCCGCTTGACAACGGCCTCCCGGTCAATGGGCTCTCCCATAACAGACAAAGGTAAAAAGGCCGACAGGCAAAAGAGGCTGACTAAACTTATCAGTTTTTTCATGGTAGTTATCCTTTTATATGTTTCTGTGGATAAAGATAAGAGATTGCCGCCAAGCTTCAGTTTACAGTTCTGACATTTTTCCTTCGATTTCTGGTAAATAATGGTTTACTTGTTACTTTTGGCTTGATCCAAAAGTAACCAAAAAATCAAGGCTTAACCGTCCGGTCTACTCCGGGCAAAGGAGCAGGCAGCATCGGCCATCCTTGAGTACCAGAGAAGACCGGTCCTACTATATTATATATTGCCGGTCTTCTTCTTCCAAACCAGGAAGAAGGCTAAAACAACGATTGTTATGGCAAAGCCGATAATCTGTGAAATGCCGTTTTCCATGCCTAAGCCTTCAGGAGCGACAAAGATGTATGTCGAGCAGACAGCCGTCATAAACAAAGCCGGAATCAGCGTAACGATATAGGGCTTCTTCGAGATCACCAAGTAGACAGTCAATGCCCATAAGGTAAACACCGCGAGTGTCTGGTTACTCCAAGCAAAATAGCGCCAAATCATATCGAAACCATCCTTGTCTTTCTGGCTGTAAAGCAAAAGAGCGATAGCCACCAAGAACAAAGGAATGCAAATCATGAGCCGCTTGGAGACACTGCGCTGTTCAAGATGCAGAAAGTCCGCCACAATCAGGCGGGCCGAACGAAACGCCGTATCACCGGAGGTAATTGGGGCGGCGATCACACCTAAGACTGCCAATATACCACCTACCGTACCGAGCCATTCTTTCGTAATACTGTCGACGACAACGGCAGCATTGTTTTCCCCCATACCATTGTTATGATAGAAATAAGTAGCAGCAGCAGCCCAGATCAACGCAACGATACCTTCCGTAATCATGGAGCCGAAGAAAATAGGACGTCCGTACTTCTCATTCTTGATGCAACGGGCCATCAACGGACTTTGTGTCGCGTGAAAACCGGAAATGGCACCGCAGGCAATGCTGACGAACATAATCGGGAAAATAGGCAGATGACCGGGATAGGTGTTCGGCATCCCGTCCGTGATTTCAGGCAACGGCGGATGATTGACGAACAACATCACCAGAATGCCGATCGCCATAAACAACAAAGCGGCAGCAAACAAAGGATAGATTTTCCCGATAATCTTATCGACCGGCAACAAGGTCGCCAGGATGTAATACAAGAACACGACAATGATCCAGAAAGTAGTATCCAGATGTTCCGGTGTCAGCTTTGCCAGCAAGCCGGCAGGCCCGGCCACAAACACGGAGCCGACCAGCACCATCAGGATTACCGTAAAACCACGCATGAACTGCTTGAAGTTCACGCCCAGGTAACGGCCGATAATCTCAGGCAAGCTCTCCCCGTTATGACGCAGGGACAACATCCCGGACAGGTAATCGTGTACTGAACCGGCAAAGATACTTCCCAACACGATCCACAGGAAAGAAGCGGTTCCGAACTTCGCTCCCATAATGGCGCCGAAGATCGGTCCCAGTCCGGCGATGTTCAGAAACTGGATCATAAAGACTTTCCAAGTTGGCATCGGAATATAATCCACGCCGTCCTGGTGCGTATAGGCAGGAGTCTGCCGTTTGGCATCTATGCCGAAAATACGTTCGATGAATTTACCGTAGATGAAATAACCTACGATGAGTGCAATAAGGCAACAAACAAAAGTAATCATAATCGGTAATTGAAAATGGAAAATTGAGAATTGAAAATTAGATTGATAAGGATACAACAAGGGAGAGAAAATGGAAAACTGAAAAGTAAAACAATTCTTCTTTATCTTTCAATTTTCCATTTCCAATCTTCAATTCAGAAGTTTTTTAACGACTTCCGAGATCATACGTCCTTCGGCTTTCCCGGCTAATGCCTTGGAGGCAATGCCCATTACCTTACCCATGTCCTTCGGACCGGTAGCCCCGACCTGTGCAATGATTGCCTTCAGCTCGACTTCCAGCTCTTCGGCAGACATCTGTTTCGGCAGGTACTTTTCGATAACGGCTACCTGTGCCAGTTCGACATCGGCCAAATCCTGACGTCCCTGCTGCACGTAGATAGCGGCGGAATCCTTACCCTGTTTGACGAGCTTTTGCATGATCTTCAATGCATCGGCATCTGTCAATGTATCGTTGGCTCCCGGAGCGGTCTTCGCTTCGAGGAAAAACTTCTTCACGTTTCTCAGTGTTTCAAGGGCGACTTTATCTTTCGCCTTCATTGCGTTTTTAATGTCTTCGCTGACTCTTTCGAACAAATCCATAGTTTTGTAAATTAAAGAATTAAGAATGAATAATTAAACCTTCGCGTATCCAACTACTCATCATTAATTTTTCATTATTTATTATCAATTAGTCATTATTCATTACCTAAAACTAATAACTGTGCCGCCAGATTTAGGCTTCTTGTTTTGGTTAGCGGCAGGCGAGGTGAACGACATGCCTTGGGTACGTACCGGTTCCTCACCCTTCCGGCGTATCTGCTGCACGTCTTTGGCAGTCCGCTTGTAGGCAGGTTTGTCTTCCATGAAAGAGATCAGAGCGTCATCGTCCAATTCGTCGACGGCAAATACAACGATTTCGGCATTCGGACGCGAGTCGATATATTCACCGTAATAACGTCCCATCAAGGCATCTTCTTCCGCTCGTCTTTTTCTTTCCGCTTCTTCCTTCTCTGCCATTTCGCGCAGTTGTTCTTCTGTGACAAGCTCCTGCTGTTCCGTCTTGGTCAGGATATCTTCCAACCCGAAACCGGTCACCAAGATCGTAATCTTGATCTTATGCCCTAAACTGTCATCATAACCATGTCCCCACTTCACCTCGTATTCAGTCTTGAATTGCGACATGAAATCATGTATATCGTCCATTTCACTGATACGAAGTTCGTCTTCATGGCTATAATAAATGACAAACGCTACCCGTTTAGCATTGAAAATATTGTTCACATCGTTGACCAACGTACTCTCCAAAGCTTCCGTAATCGCTTGTCGCAAACGTCCTTCTCCTTCTCCGAAACCGATACTGATCAAAGCTACGCCACTGTTACGCATCGTCGTGTCGACATCGGCAAAGTCGACATTCTGTTCCAAATCGGTCGTCACGATTTCGGCTATGCTCTTGGCCGCGATTGTCAATGTTTCATCCGCTTTACGATTCGCCTGTGGAACCGGCATGTCGGCAAAATTTCTCAATCGCTCATTGTTAATCACTAAAAGCGAATCGACATTCTGCGCCATATTTCTGACACCACGGAGCGCTTTCACGATTTTCGGCCGTCCTTCAAAGACAAAAGGTATCGTAACGATACCGACAGTCAGAATCCCCATATCTTTAGAGATCTTAGCGACTACCGGCCCGGCTCCTGTTCCCGTACCACCCCCCATTCCGGCCGTAACAAAGGCCATACGAGTACCGTCATCCAACATCCGGTAGATGTCTTCTTCACTTTCCAAGGCGGCTTTTTCTCCCACTTCCGGAACATTCCCCGAACCAAGTCCATGCGTCGTATTCTGTCCGATCAGCAATTTATTAGGAACCTCCGACTTCTGCAACGCCTGATTATCGGTATTGCACAATACGAAAGATACATCCCGGATACCTTCGCGATACATATTGCTGACCGCATTACCACCACCGCCACCGACACCGATCACCTTGATGATTGTCTGAGGCGCTTTTGCCAAATCAAAATCGTATGTATTATCGTCCATTGTCGTCTGTCTTTTATTGTTACCGATTATTGCTCATCTTTCAAGGCCTTGTCAATGCCTTCTCCCACCTTATCCACCGCATTTTTGAAAAGGTCGCCGATCCCCCAGCCCTTACGGTTCTTTTTCTCTTCCTCCTTCTTTGTTCCGGAATTGCGGTTCTTAGTCGTAGCCGCCGACTGCTTTTCAACAGACGGTTCTTCCTGCTTTTCTTCTATTTCAGCGATCACGGGTTCTTCTTTCGGCTCGATCTTCGGTTCTACCACTTTCGGTCTCTCCGGTTCGGGAGCGATATAAAGGGCGCAGTTCTCCGTTCCTTTCAGCAACAGGGCGGCTGCGGTCGTATATTCGGGATTATTGGCAATCATCTCGCCGTCGGCAATCAGATCTTTCCGGACGGAAGCATAACGAACATCCATCTTGAAACGTTCGCTGAGGGCTTCACGCATGTTCTTCAGAGCGGCTCCGTTGCCGGCAATCACGATACTGTAACCGGGATCTTTTGCCACTCCCGCATCTTCCATGCGGGCGTATATGTTTTCGATGATCTCACGGCTGCGGACTTCCACCACCATATTGATATCCGAAAGTTTGATCTCGCTCGAATGCTGTCCGTCGGCCAAGTCTACCGTGACCATCTGCTGTTCGTTATCTTTTTCCCAGATAGCGTTGCCGTAGGTGCGCTTGACACGTTCCGCTTCCTTCTCCGGCATACCCAAGGACATCAAGTCGCGAGTGATCAGATGGCTGCCCAACGGAATAACGTAGAGACCGGCCAGACTGCCATCCTTGTACATCGTGACAGAGGTGACGCCTGCACCGAAGTCGATCAACGCACACCCTTTCAATTTCTCCTGTTCCGTCAGGATCAGGTCTGCCAACGCCAGCGGCGCAACAACAACACCAGCCACATCGAGCTTGATCTGCTCCGCCATGTTCGTGGTTACGGCATGACGAAGAGACGGACGGCCAACGAGCAACTTATAGTGGGCTTCAATACGCGAACACCCCAAACCTATCGGATGGGTTTCCGGCTGGTTGTCGAGATAATAAACGGGAGCGGCTATATCCAGCACGTCCAGCATATCGGGACGATACTGCCGGCATTCCTGATCCAGTTCCTTCAGCACCTCTTCAGTCACCGTACCGCTACCGAGCACTTTCGACACGGCATGGTTAATCGAACGAAGCGACTGGCCTCCCACCCCGACATATATCTTACCGATACGGGAACCGCCCAATTTGTTTTCCAGTTTGCGGATCAACCGCACGATCTTGCCGGCCGCATCTTTTATATTATATACACATCCTCTTCGTATACAGGTATCGGAGTTCTCCACTTCGTAGGCAATGATGGAAAGTGTCCCGGCAGGGCCTTTCGCGCCTACCATGCCGACCATGTGAGAAGAGCCAAGGTCGATGGCCGCTATAAAGTCTGTGTATGCCATATTCTCTATCTTTTAGTACAAACAATCTGATCCTTATATTTTAAACTGATAATGCTGTACTTCTCCCACCCCACCTTCGGGATCGCTTTCTCGTAGAAGAGCCGGAGATTGTCCAGCTTCTCCTCGAAATCAGCAAAGGAGCCCAGTACGATACGATGGTTACCGACCCGCGGAATCAGCTCCACCTCGTTATCAGGATGAACGTAAATCTGTTCTATCTGATTATTCCAGAAATCATTCTCCTGCAAAAATAATGCAAATTTGTATAAGTCGGTTACCGCCAGCTCTTTTTCCACATATCCGCTCACAACCGGAACGTGCGCCACATAACGGCGGCTGACAGGCATCGTGCTTCCCAGATTATCCACATAATAGTTGCCTCTCGGACTTATCACACGCAAGATAGGAATTTTTTGCTCCACTTCCAATTTAATCATGCCGGAAGGAGTCTTGTAAGCTTCCACACGGGCAATCATTTCGTTTTTCAGCAATTCGTTTTCAATCCGGTCGGTGTTGATCTCGTCCATCGGCCTCTTGATCGGGTTCAAGTCAGCCTTCTTGAGGATATGCACCAAATCGCTCTCGCTCACAAAATGCTTGTCAAGGCTGTCCACGACCACTACTTGCAGGTCACGGCACAACTCCTTCTGCCTGCTTTCCCGAAAGAAGAAGGAGACAAACACGATGTAGCAGAACAACAGTGTTGCAACGATTATGGATACGATACGGATCACGATTTATTCTTTTTTATCCAATATTTGTTTTACCGGATCTACCAACAGTTCAATATTGCCGGCTCCGACCATCAGGACGACTTCGAGCTTACCGGCTTCGGCAGCCACCACGTCCAACAGTTCCTCCTTGCGGATCAACCGCTTGTCGGCAATGGTCACGGCATCGAAGATAATCTGTGAAGTGACACCCGGTATCGGCTCCTCACGCGCCGGGTAGATATCCAGCAGTATCAGTTCATCCAGGAGCGAGAGGCTGGCGGCAAAGTCGGCGGCAAAGTCACGCGTACGGGTGTAAAGGTGCGGCTGGAAGATACCGGTCACCTTGCGTCCGGCATACAGCTCCTTCACGGAAAGGATACTTGCCTTCAGCTCGGCAGGATGATGGGCATAGTCGTCGATCAGGACGATATTTTCTTTCTTGAGATGGAAGTCGAAACGACGGCGCGGACCGGCAAAGGTCGCCATACCATGCTTGATCTCCTCCGGTGTCACACCGTTCAGCCAGGCAAGGGCGATAGCGGCAACTCCGTTCTCGATGTTTACTTTCACGGGCACGCCCAGCTGTATGTCGGGGATGCGGACATCAGGACCGACAAAGTCGAAGAAGATTTCGCCACCTCCGATGCGGACGTTCTCCGCATAAAAGTCGGGACTTCCAGTTGAGAGTTGAAAGTTGAAAATTGCGGACGAATTGAAAGTTCTTTTGCGTCGAAAGCGCCGGTATAAGTATAAAACTTCACGCCTTCCTGCAGGCGGGGAGTGACGTTGATGCTTTGTTTCATAAGCAGGCAACCGTCCGGGCGGATCAACGAGGTAAAATGTTCGAAACTTTCACGATAGGCTTCCGGAGTCCCGTAGATATCCAGATGATCGGGATCGGCCGCGGTAATAACGGCCATATAAGGTTTCAACCAATGGAACGAACGGTCGAACTCGTCCGCTTCTATCACGGTCAGGTCACTCTTGTCGGAAAGCATCAGGTTGCTGTCATAGTTCTTCAGGATACCGCCTAAGAAAGCATTGCAATCCACATGAGACTGTTTCAGCAGGTGGGCGACCATCGAAGAGGTCGTTGTCTTGCCGTGCGTACCGGCCACACACAATCCCCGGTTGCAACCAGTGATCTCGCCTAACACACGTGCACGCTTCATCACCTCGAAACCATTCCCCCGGAAATAGCAAAGCTCCGAATGGTCTTCGGGAACGGCAGGAGTATAGACGACCAGTGTCTTTGCCGGATCGGTAAAGTCGTCGGGGATCAGGTCGACATTGTCTTCATAGTGAATGGCGGCTCCTTCATAATTCAACTGCTCCGTCAGACCGGAAGGAGTCTTGTCGTAACCGCCCACCTTCTTTCCTTTCGAAAGGAAATAGCGGATCAAGGCACTCATCCCAATCCCGCCGGCCCCGATAAAATAGACAGCCGTTATGTTGTTTATATCCATATTTTCTTACTCGTTACTATTCTTTGTTACAAAGATACGATCTTCCCACCGTATTTGCCATAAAAGAACGGCATCTTCTTCAGAAAAGGCTATAGCTTTTCTTGTAAAAGACTATAACTTTTTTCACCAGAGGCCATAGCTTTTCCGGCAAAAAGTCATAGGTTTTTCTTTTCGATAATCTTGACGATCTCGTCCACTATGCGTTCCGCGCTCTGGTGCTGGGCCAATGTCGCGATGTTGCGGCCCAAGACACGGAGACGTTCGTCGTCGTGGATGATTTCGAGAGCCTTCGACACCAATTGCTGTTCGGCATCTTTGTCGGCCACCATGACAGCAGCATCTTTACCCACCAATGCCAAAGCATTCTTCGTCTGATGGTCTTCCGCCACATTGGGAGAAGGAACCAGGATCACCGGTTTCTTCAGCAGGCAAAGTTCGGAAATAGAACTGGCGCCTGCACGGGAGATAATCAGATCGGCCGCCGCATAGGCATAGTCCATACGGGTGATGAAGTCCGAGCACCAGATCGGCATTCCCCTGTAAGCCTTCAGATGTTTCAAGGCTTCTTCATGGTAATAGCGTCCGGTTTGCCAGATTACCTGTACGTCGACATCCGAAGCGAAAAGTTTATCCAGATCTCCTTGTATGCTGCGGTTGATCGTCCGTGCACCCAGACTGCCGCCAACCACCAGAATCGTCTTCTTATCCGGGGAGAGGCCGAAGAACTTCAAGGCTTCCTCACGCTTGTCCGACGCCTCTTCCAGATCCTGACGGACCGGATTGCCGGTCACGACGATACGGTCGGCCGGGAAGAACTTCTCCATGCCTTCGTAGGCGACGCATATTTTGCCGGCTTTCTTTGCCAGGAGCTTATTCGTGACACCTGCATAGGAATTCTGCTCCTGTATCAGGGTAGGGATTCCTAAGGAAGCAGCCATCCAGAGCGTCGGTCCGCTGGCATAACCGCCTACCCCCACGGCAATATCGGGTTTGAACTCCCGTATCGTCTTTTTGGCAAGCTTGAGGCTTTTGAGCAAACGGCCTGCGACACGGATGTTATTGGCCAAGTGGGCACGGTCGAAGCCGCTAACCGGCAACCCCACGATGCGATAACCGGCGGCAGGCACTTTCTCCATTTCCATCCGGTCATCAGCTCCCACAAACAGTATTTCCGCCTCCGGAAAACGTTTCCTGAAGGTATTGGCAATGGAGATAGCCGGGAAGATATGCCCTCCGGTTCCACCGCCGCTTATGATGATTCGGTACTGTTTCATATTTTAGTTTCTGTTGTTGTTTCTTCTATTGTCCGCACGGCCTCCAATGGATTCTCTTCACCCACGGGAGCTTTCGCGGTCGCTTCGAACGGTTTGTCCGAAACGGTATCAAGGGTTGCATCCGCGATCCTTTCGCTTTCCGGAAGCGTACCACCTTCGGCAACAGCAGCAGTCCCTTCTTCTTCCGGTGTTTCTTCCTCATTTCCCATATTGGCCCCGAAACGGCTAACGCTCAAGATGATGCCGATATAGGCGCAACTGATTACAGTCGACGTACCTCCCCGGCTGACCAACGGCAAAGGTTGTCCGGTCACCGGTATCAGGTCTACCGCCACCGCCATATTCGTCAAGGCCTGGACGACAACCAACAATCCGCAGCCCAGCACCAGGAATTTAGGAAAGAGCTTATCACATCTACGAGCAATCATCCCCACCCTGACAAGCAAGATGATATACAGGAGCAGGACAAAGACACCCCCGACGATTCCCATCTCTTCTATAATAATGGCATAGATAAAGTCCGAGTAAGCCTGCGGCAGAAAGTCGCGTTGCTGCCCATGTCCGGGGAACTTCCCGAACAGACCGCCACGTGCTAGTGCAATCTTGGCATGCACCACCTGGTAATCGTCACCGTCAATGCTGACAGCTCTTCCCGGTTCAAACTTGACGGCATCCGCCGGATCGGAAAAACGCTCGATACGTGCTTTCCAAGTGTGCACACGATCCGGCATCAAGTCGATCACCTTGTCCGGGGCAAACCGTATAAAACCCACTAACATCAAGACGCCGATGATACCCGCACCGCCCAATCTCAGCAGACGTCCGATGGATATCTGCCCGATGAACATCATCATGAAAGTCACGGCGAACAGCAGGATAGCGGTCGACCCGTTATTGAAGAAGATCAGAAAACAAACACCTCCAACGCCTCCCAAGATGTACCAGAACATCTGTTTATCCGTGAACCAATTCCGCTTGCTCAGGATAAACGCCGTATAACCGATAGCGGCTATCTTGGCTATTTCCGAGGGCTGGAAACGGATTCCGAGAATTTCCAGCCAACGAGGTTCCCCATTTACCACGACACCAACAAAGGGCGTAATGGCCAACAGAACCATCGAGACCGGCAAAAGCAAACTCAACAAGGAATAGAACCTGCACGGTATGTTGTGCATCAACAGTACAAGCACGAAACCTCCCAACAGGAAAGTCGCATGACGTACAATAGGAGCCCAATGATTCGCATTCTTATAAGCAATCGTACTGGTTGCACTGAAGACCTCGATCACCGAGACCAAACACAGGAACATGAAGATCACCCATATCACCCGGTCGCCCTTGAACAGTTTACTTGCTAAGTCCATTTCTTCGTCTTTCTTTACAGGTTACGCACACAAGCCTTGAACTGGTCGCCACGATCCTCATAGCTCTTGAAGAGGTCGAAGCTGGCACAGCAGGGTGACAACAGGACGGTATCTCCCTTTTCGGCCAGCTTATACGCTTTCGCTACGGCTTCTTCCATCGAACGGGCATCCTCGATAACAGGAACCTTCCCGTCGAAGAAACCATGCAGCTTGGCATTGTCCACACCGAGGAATATGAGGGCATGCACCTTTTTCTTCACCAGCTCTTCGATTTCGGAATAATCATTTCCCTTATCCGTTCCACCCAGTATCAAGACCAGCGGAGTGGTCATGCTCTGCAAGGCATACCAGCAGGAGTTTACATTCGTAGCTTTCGAGTCGTTGATATAATCGACTCCGCGCACACGTGCCACTTTCTCCAGGCGATGTTCCACCCCGGTAAAGTCGCTCAGCGAAGCCCGTAAATTCTCATCGTGGATATCCACCAATTTGGATGCGATACCAGAAGCCAGCGAATTATACAGATTATGCGTTCCCGATAATGCCAATAAATCTTCTTCCATTGTAAACGTTCCGTTTGAGGTTTCAATTATTATCTTTTTGTCTTCCGTATAGCCCTTTACGCCGGCTTCGTGAGTTTCGGCGAACGGGTAGAGAGTTGCCTGCGGATGGCGTTTGGCGATTTCGCGGGCAATAATGGGATCGTCGTTCCAGAATATGAAAGCATCTTCAGCCGTCTGGTTCCGGATAATGCGGAATTTGGCATCCACATAGTTCTGCATCTCGTAGTTATAACGATCCAGATGGTCAGGCGTTATATTCAGCAAGATGGCGATGTCCGCCTTGAAGTCGTACATGTTGTCGAGCTGGAAACTACTCAGTTCGATCACGTAGACGGCGTGAGGATCTTCAGCCACCTGGAGGGCAAGGCTGTTCCCGACGTTCCCGGCAAGCCCAGCATCCACTCCCGCCTGTCGGAGGATGTGGTAAGTCAGCATGGTCGTCGTCGTCTTGCCATTGCTTCCGGTGATACAGATCATCTTGGCATCCGTGTACCGTCCGGCAAATTCTATCTCGGAGATGATAGGCGTACCTTTCTCCTTCAGTTTCTTTATGATAGGAGCCTTGTCGGGAATCCCCGGACTCTTGATAATCTCGTCGGCATTCAGGATGTCGGCTTCGGTATGCCGGCCCTCTTCCCAACAGATACCGTGGGCATCCAGCATATCCTTATACTTGGGTTTGATGGACGAGAAATCGGAAACGAACACATCGAATCCTTTCGCCTTTGCCAGCACGGCGGCACCTGCGCCACTTTCACCGGCCCCTAAGATAACAATCCTTTTCTTCATTTGATTTATGATTTCTTTATTCATTTATGATTTATGATTTATGATTTATGCGTCGATAATAAATCACAAATTATAAATCATAAATCACTTTACCTCATCTTTAACGTCACAATCGTTATAACTGCCAGGATGATACCGATCAACCAAAACCGGACCACGATCTTCGATTCGGGCACCACGTTAAAAGGTTTCTGTATCAAAGCCTGTATTCCCGCATTACCGGGCTTCTGGAAATGGTGATGAAGGGGAGCCATCTTGAAAATGCGCCGTCCCTCACCGTATTTCTTCTTCGTATATTTGAAATAGAACGTCTGCATAAGGACGGAGAGATTCTCCACCAGGAAGATGCCGCACAAGATCGGGATCAGTAATTCCTTCCGAATAATGATTGCGAATACAGCGATGATACCGCCTAACGTCAAGCTACCCGTATCCCCCATAAACACTTGTGCCGGATAAGCATTGTACCACAAGAATCCGACCGTTGCCCCGATAAAGGCAGCCGCAAACACCACCAGTTCTTCCGCTCCGGGGATGAACATGATATTCAGGAAAGAGGCGAACTCGAAGTGCGACGACATATACGCAAGTATTCCGAGTGCCACCCCGATAATCGCCGAGCTTCCCGCCGCCAGACCATCCAAACCGTCCGTCAGGTTCGCCCCGTTCGACACGGCCGTTACCACGAAGATCACCATCAGGACGAAGACCAGCCAGGCTGCCTCTTCCTTATATTCGCCTGCCCAGTTGACCAACTGCGCATAATCGAAATTGTTGTTCTTCACAAACGGGATCGTCGTCTTGGTCGACTTCTTTTCAACTGCATGGTAGCGGACTTCCTCGATCACATTGTCATGCCGCACTTCCATATTCTCCTTGATCACCACATCCGGACTCATAAAAAGCACCAGGCCGACGATCAACCCCAGACCGATCTGTCCGATAATCTTGAACTTGCCATGCATGCCTTCCTTGTTCTTCCGGAACACCTTGATATAGTCGTCGGCAAATCCCAACGCCCCTAACCAGATGGTCGTCACCAGCATCAGGATCACATAGATATTGGTCAGCTTCGCACAAAGCAAGGTCGGCACCACAATCGCAATGATAATGATGATACCTCCCATCGTCGGCGTCCCTTTCTTACTCATCTGCCCTTCCAGGCCGAGGTTACGCACCGTCTCGCCGATCTGCAACATTTGCAGCTTGTCGATGATACGGCGTCCGATAGCCGTCGAGATGAACAAGGACAGGATCAATGCCTGGGCGGAACGGAATGATACATACTTGAACATACCGGCCCCCGGAAAATCGAGCTGATCCAAATAATTAAACAAATAATACAACATAAAAAACTTCGTTTTTCAGTTGAAAGTTGAGAGTTGAAAGTTAAATACTGCTGAATATAACTTTCACCTTCCACCTTTCAACTCTTAAATATTTCTTTTAACTGTTCCCGGTCATCAAAATGATGCTTCACGCCTTTTACTTCCTGGTAATCTTCATGGCCCTTGCCTGCAACCAGGATCACGTCACCTTTCCTGGCGAGCATAGTGGCTGTTTTGATCGCCTGCGCACGGTCCGTAATGCAGAGCGTATGTTCCATATCGGCAGCATTCAGG
>ENA-OOXT01001554-OOXT01001554.1-human-gut-metagenome-genome-assembly--contig:-NODE-1554-length-14422-cov-3.229275_pt1 | contig 14422 bp, 12 predicted proteins | sample MGYA00241590_ERZ501349 | MGnify/ENA primary metagenome ERZ501349 (study PRJEB25962, sample SAMEA2042838) | human gut metagenome | biome: human gut; feature: human-associated habitat; material: faeces...
TCTGCCGCACCTCGCTCGCCGTATCGGCACTTAGAATTATGCGGTATTGCCATAAAAGCAGCCACCCCCGCAGCATGGCATAACACTGCGGGGGTGGCTGTCATTTATGGAAGGTAGTAACTGTCAGGGATAAATCAGGCAGAAGCCTTTTCGCTGTTCTTTTCGCTCTTGGCATAGCTCTTGAAAGAGTTGACCACGATGGTGATGCCCAGAACGATCAGCAGGATAGCGATGATCAACTGCAGGCCGTTTGCGATGAACACAGCACCCCAAGTGGTTTCGCCAGCGGGGATGGTGGTGGAAGCTGCGGTCTGAATTGCCTTGACCATAGCAATCAGGCGCTGAACCAGAGCAGTGAAGGTGACGCACAGCATGATGATCAGCGGCGGGAACAGCATCTTGTTGTTGCGGCCGGTGACTTTCAGGAAGACACACAGGGTAACCAGAACCAGAGCGCTGAGCAGCTGGTTGGCGGAACCGAACAGCGGCCAGATGTTGGCATAGCCGACCTGGGTCAGCAGGAAGCCGAATGCCAAGGTGATGATGGTGGAGAAGTAGGTGTTGCAGAACAGCTTACGCCAGCCTTCTGCATGCTCCATATCGTCCACGCTGAACAGTTCCTGGAAGCTCATACGGCCGATACGGGCAACAGCATCCAGGCTGGTCAGAGCCAGAGCGGAAACGCACATGGTCATAAAGACGGTAGCAACATAAACGGGCACGCCGAACATCTCAAAGAAACCAGCAACGCCGCGGCTGAAGATCTGGAACGGGGTACCAGCAGCGGGGGTACCGTCAGCAGCAGCGGCTGCACCGGCAACGCAGAGGGCCAGAACAGCCAGCAGGCTTTCCAGCACCATAGCACCGTAACCAACCTTCAGCATATCCTTTTCGCTTTCAACCGTTTTGGAAGAAGTACCGGAGGAAACCAGACTGTGGAAGCCGGAAACAGCACCGCAAGCCACGGTAACGAACAGAATGGGGAACATGGTGCCCAGCTTTTCGTTATTGAAACCGGTAAAGACGGGCAGGTTCATGGTGGGATGTGCAACCAGCAGGCCAACAACAGCACCGGCAATCATGCAGATGAACATGAAGGTGGTCATGTAGTCGCGGGGCTGCTTCAGCAGCCACATGGGAAGCACGGCGGCAAAGAAGATATAAACGAAGGTGATATAGCTCCATGCGGCCTTGCCCAGGATGATGGGCAGATTTGCGCCAATGGCAAAAGACAGCACGATGAAAACGATGCTGATGACGCTTTCCTTCCAGCCGGAGAAGTTGAACTTCTTCTGGATCAGGCCAAAGACCACAGCGAAGACCATGAACATGATGGAGACCATGCCGGCAGCGCCGTTGGTCTGAGCAGCGTCCACCAGAGCGCCGTCCGCGCCATAAGCATTGAAGGTGCCAGCGACCATGTCAGCAAACGCTGCAATCACGATGCCGCAGAACAGCCAGCAGAACAGCAGGAACAGCTTGCGGCCAGTCTTGCCGATATACTTTTCGATCAGCATACCCATGGACTTGCCGTCATTCTTTACAGAAGCATACAGAGCGCCGAAGTCGGTAACAGCACCAAAGAAGATGCCGCCCAGCAGGACCCACAGCAGAACAGGCAGCCAGCCAAAGGCAGCAGCCTGAATGGCACCGGTAACAGGGCCGGCACCTGCAATGGAGCTGAACTGATGTGCAAAAACGGTCCAGCCATTGGTGGGAACGTAATCCCGACCGTCCTCATGGACGACCGCAGGGGTCTTGGCGGTGGGGTCGATGCCCCACTTGTTTGCCAGCCAGCGTCCGTAGAGGGTGTAAGCACCAAACAGACACACGGCTGCGATCAAAACGATGACCAGCGTGTTCATTTCTTTTACCTCTTTCCTTTGCTTTTCATGCGGCAAAGAGGTCACGCTGTGGCTCCTTTGCCTGAAAATTGTGTATACTTTATCCCCATTTTCATAATTTGTCAATATTTTTCGGAGCAGTTCAGAGGATGTGCCAATTCGACAGAAAATCCGGCAAGAAATTTTAGGTGATTTTATTTCACTTGTGAAAAGAAAAAAACTGTTGACGTGCTGAATTGAAAACGATTCACGCAAAAGACTTGACTTTCGCACTTTCGTGTGCTAAAGTGATAACATAATATGATTCTTTCTGTCAGAAGTTCCGGCGTTTGCCGCAGAGGAGACCGCAATGACTGAGAAAAATTCCAGAAAAAACGAGACCGTAGATGCATTGTTCGATGCCATCCTGAGCCTTGAGAGCCGGGAGGAGTGCTATGCTTTTTTTGAGGATCTGTGCACAGTAAAGGAGATCTCCGATATGGCACAACGGCTGGAAGCGGCAAAGCTGCTGCTTGGCGGCCGCACCTATGACCAGATCGTGAAAGAGGTAGAGATCAGCACGGCGACCATCAGCCGGATCAATCGCTGCATCCAATACGGAACCGGCGGTTACCAGAGCGTAATTGAAAAGATCTCTGCACAGGAGAAAAAGCAGTAACGGCTGCACGGCAGGGGACATAGGATGGGGTACACCTTATATAGAAAGGATGAGTCCCCTATGGCAACGATCAATTGTCCCACCACGCTGGAATGTCCGGCCCTGCCCCGTGTTACCCTGAGTCAGGCTGTGATCGATCTGATGGAAAGTATCGCGCTGCAGGAAAGTGCTCTGAGCCACATCCTCTGCGCCGAGAGCCTGAAGATGAAAACCGCACTCGCCATGAACGAGATCGACCTGTGCAAGCTGCTGGAAGTGAACGATTCGGCCACCAACATGGTGCACGCCGTGGCAAATCTGGAGCTGGTGCTGAAGGAAAAGCTGGAGTTTATCTCCAATAACCTCTACTATCCCTCCGCTGATAATGGCGCTGCAGACCAATAAGCCTGCATGATCCCCTGCCTGTCCGCATTCTGGCGGGCAGGCATTTTGCGTTTTAAGGCCAGATTGTGACCGATTTGTATAAAAAGAATAAAAACGATTTGTTGGAATTGCTGAAAGCGCAATTCTGTGCTATACTATACCGTGTGTATGTGTGAAAGAGAGGGAAACGAACTTGCAGCACTATGACGTGATCTTATTTGACGTGGACGGAACCCTGATCGATTCCGCCCCCGGCATCCTGAATACACTGGAAGAAGTTTTTACCAAGATGGGCGTGGATGTCACCCATGTGAACCTGCGGCGCTATCTGGGGCCGCCGCTCCGCAAGAGCTTTGGAGAGCATTTTTCTGACCCTGCAAAAATCGAGGAGGCCACCGAGCTCTATCGGGAGAGTTACCGCGAAAAGGGCAGCCATGAGGGTACGGCCTACCCCGGTGCGGCAGAGATGCTGCGCCGCCTGAAGGAGGCAGGATTTGTGCTCTGCACCGCAACCTCCAAGCCGACTGTGGTCGTGACTCCCATTCTGGAAGAACAGGGACTGGCCCCTTACTTCGATTTCATCGGCGGCGCGTCCATGGATGAGAGCCGGGATACCAAAACGGAAGTGGTGCGCTATGTTCTCACCCAGCCCTGTGTACAGGGCAAGCGGGTGCTGATGGTGGGCGACCGCAACGATGATATGCGCGGTGCTGCTGATTGCGGGCTGGATGCCGCCGGTGCCCTGTATGGCTACGGCAGCAGGGAAGAACTGGAGCCCTTTGGCCCGGTGCTGCTGGCGGAAAGTTGTGAAGAACTGACGGACAAGCTCCTGGCCTGCCGTGCAAACGGTTGAACGATAGGATAAGTGGTGAATATAACATGAATCATAAGAATCAATCGGACAAACAGTCTATGACATCGCTGCAGCGGCAGGCCGTTCTGGTCTGTGTGGTCTGCGCACTGGCGGCTTTGCTGACCGTAGGCATCACCCTGACCCTGCTCAAACGGGGAAAGCCGGAAACGCCCGGCACACCCGCAGACTCCGTGCCGACGGACACCACCGGGGACGGTGAAAGCACAGATCTTGCCAATCACTATCAGATCGATAACACCTCCAGTGCTCTGCTGGCTGAAACAGCGGATGCGGGCACGGAATATCTGGACAGCACCCTGTTTCTGGGAGATTCCAACACCGTGCGTCTGTATAACAACGGCCTGATCTCCTTGCAGCAGTTCTGTGCCAAGGAGGGCATTGGCACCCAGGTGGCCCTGAACGAAGGAATCGTCACCTTTAAGAATGACACAACCCACTACACCATCGCACAGGCAGTGGCAAAAATGAAGCCCCGCCGTGTTGTGATGACCTTTGGTACCAATGACACCGGCATGGAGGTGGCTGATTTTATCAGCAATTATACCGCGCTGGTGCAGGCCATTCAGGAGGCTTACCCCTACACCGATATCATCGTGAACACGGTGCCTCCCATCCCGGAGAATCACTCCAATTACCCCCACATGGATCAGGCCAAGATCGATGATTTTAACATGGCGCTGCTCAACATGTGTGAACAGCTGGGGGTCAGATTTCTGAATACGGCGGAGGTCCTCAAGGGAGAAAATGGCTACGGCCAGCCGGATTACTACACGGATGGTGATATCCACCTCAAGAGCGCTGGTCTCAAGGCTGCGCTGAGCTATCTGCGCACCCACGCCTACCAGACCGAGGATCGCCGCCCGGACACCAATAATATCCCCACCCGCACGCTGGAATATGTATCCAACCCCAGCTCGGCGGTGCAGGCTCCCAGCTCGGAAGAACCCGCTTCTTCCAGCGAGAGCGAAAGCGTCAGCAGCTCTGAGACTGCCAACGTCAAGTTTGAGGCCCGTTATCAGGTGGAAAAGAGCGGCGGCACCCTAAGCTGTGGGAACGAGAGCGGCAAGACCAGCCTGACATACGGCATCACAGATGCATCCCAGTCGCTGACTGTCACGGCCACCCCTGCGGAGGGCCATGTGTTCGTCAAGTGGAGCGACGGCGTGACCAGCAAGACCCGTACCGATACCGGCTTCAAGCAGAATCTGGACGTGACAGCCGTGTTTGCAGCTGCTTCCGTTCACATCTCGGAAGGCAAGGCTTCCGCCGGCTCCTATGTCTTTAAGGCTGCGCTGGAGGGCAAATATGCCAAGAGTGAAAACCTGCATTGGTTCGCCAACGGTCAGGAAGTGAAGGAGGCCGCAGGCCAGACAACGGTCACCGTGTCCGCTTCGGCCATCACCAGCGGCAGCTATAAGATCTATGCGGTGGTCGTGTACAACGACTGCGCCGTGGTCAGCAATGCGCTGACCATTACGGTCAGCCCGGAGCCTGCCTCCAGCTCAAATTCCGGCAGCTCCTCTACTTCTTCCGGCAGTACATCCGCGTCCTCTTCGGAGAGCAGCAAGTCTGAGAGCACGAGCAGCAGTTCTTCCCACAGCACGGCGGAAAGTGAGAGTAAGAGCGAATCCAAGAGCGAGAGCACCTCTTCTTCTCACAGCAGCTCAGAGAGCAAGGCAGAGAGCACTTCGTCCTCCAGCAGCACTGCTTCTGAGAGCAAAACGGAATCCAAAGAGCAGACCAACAGTGAATCGGTCTCCGCTTCGGTTGAAAATGATATTGAGCCCGCAGAGGGGGCTTCCGCTTCCACCGAAGCAGAAGCCAGCCGGTAAACCTTTTTCTGTCTGCCCGCATAGGCTGGGCAGAAGGGAGGGAACCGGATGTTCTGTGAAGAGATCAAGATCCCCGGGCTGCCCGGTGAGGGAACTGTGACCGATGGCAGTGTGGACTGGTATGAGATGGACTGGGAGAATGTGGACAACGGCGTGACCGAGGAGCAGATGCCCAGAAACGTTGACAAACCCTGCACCGCGCAAGATCCGTGCACGGACAATTCCCCGGTGCAGACCGATGATGAAACCTATGAGATAGTTCAGGAATAACCGGAAGCCAGCTCTGCCGGGGCGGGGCTGGCTTCTCGCTGTTCTTTTGATCTGGGAAAAATTCCCCGGTGATCGGGGACAAGCGTCCCGGAAAATGACACAAGCATGAAAGAGGGGTAACGAACCATGGCAAAATACTATTGTGTTCTGTTTGATGCTGATAATACGCTGCTGGATTTTGATGCAGCGGAAAACAAGGCGCTGGCAGACACCCTGCGGGAGTACGGCATTGAGCCGGATGCCGAGACGGTGCAGACCTACCGCACCATCAACGAGGAGCTCTGGCGGCAGCTGGAAAAGGGTCAGATCCGCCGGGACAAGCTGATGGGGGAGCGGTTCACCCGCTTTCTGAAGGCAGTGAATGCCGCAGGCAACGGTGTGGAGATGAACAAATTCTATCTAGATCAGCTCTCTACCCACCCTGACCTGACATCTCCCAACGTGCTGGACGTGCTCCGGGAACTTTCCGAAGTGGCAACATTGGCTGTAGTGACCAATGGCTTTGACCGGGTGCAGAGCCGCCGTGTGCGGGAATCCGGCATTCTGGATTTTGTGGAGGATGTCTTCGTTTCTGAAAAAATGGACAGCGAAAAGCCCAACCGCAAGATTTTTGATGCCGCGCTCCGTGCGCTGGGCGTGGAGAACCGTGAGCACGTGCTGATGGTGGGCGACAGCCTGAGCAGTGATGTGCAGGGCGGTGTGAACGCCGGGCTGGATACCTGCTGGTATAACCCCAACCACGCCGAGAATCCCGGCAAGGTCGTGCCTACCTATGAGATCAGCAGCCTGGAGGAGCTTTATCCGCTGGTGATGGAGCCGGAGGAACTGGCCAATGTGGGCCTGAAGAATCGCCGCCACCAGCTGTAATGCTGTGCGGCCTGTGTGAGAGATTGGAAAACGAACAATGCTGATACATTTGGAAAAGCTGGGCAAGAGCTTTGGCGAGAAGATCGTCCTGCATGATGTCACGGCCAGTGTCGAACGGGAGGACCGCATCGGCATCGTGGGTCAGAACGGCGCAGGTAAAACGACTCTGCTGAAGATCCTGACCGGCGAGTATACGGACTACGAGGGTGAGTTCAGTGTGACCCATGGTGTGACGCTGGGCTATCTGGAACAGAATGCAAAGCTCGACCCTACGTTGGATATCTACGGCGAGATGCGCTCCTGCTTTGCCCATGTGCTGGATGCCATGGCCCAGATGCAGATCCTGGAGCGCAGAATGGCCGCCAGCCCGGAGGATGCCTCTCTGCTGGAACAGCATGATGCATTGCAGAACATCATTGATGCCGCTGACGGCTACAATATGGATGTCAACATCAAAAAGGTGCTGTCCGGTATGGGGTTTGCGCAGGATACCTGGACGAAGAATATCGCTGTGCTTTCGGGCGGTGAGCTGACGCGCCTTCGTCTGGCAAAGCTGCTGTTGGAAAAGCCGGATGTCCTGATTCTGGACGAGCCCACCAACCACTTGGATTTTGCCACCATGGAATGGCTGGAGAATTACCTCAAGGGCTATTCCGGTGCCGTGCTGGTCGTCAGCCATGACAGATATTTCCTGGACAATATCTGTACCAGGATCTGGGAGGTCTCCTTCCAGACCATGACCACTTATAAGGGCAACTTCTCAGCCTATCTGCCCCAGAAGGAAGCTGCCGATGCCCTGCGCCAGAAGCAGCACGATGCAGATGTAGCACTGGCTGAAAAGCTGCAGGATTATGTAGACCGCAATCTTGTGCGCGCTTCCACCACCAAGATGGCCCAGAGCCGCCGCAAACAGCTGGAAAAGCTGGAAATCACCGAAGCACCCCAGGCGGAAGCCCACCAGCTGAATTTCCGCTTTGAGTATGATATTGAGCCGTATGATGAGTTGGTCATCATGAAAGGCTTAACTATCCGCATTGGGGAACGCACCCTGTTGGAAGCACTGGATTATGTCGTCCACCGTGGGGACAAGCTGATTATTGCGGGCCCCAACGGCACCGGCAAATCCACCCTGCTGCAGGTATTGGACGGTAAGCGCCGCCCCTCCGGCGGTATGGTCCGGCTGGGCACCGGTGCCAAGCCCGGTATCTTTGTGCAGCAGCAGGCCCGCCGCGCAGGCCGCGTGATCGATGCCATCTGGAACCAGTACCCCCGCTTTACCGAGCTGGAAGTGCGCAGCCACCTGGCCAGGTTCGGATACCGCGGCGAGGAAGTGTTCAAGGACTGCGCCACCCTTTCCGGCGGTGAGATGGCCCGCCTGCGCTTTGCGGAGATCGTGCTGGAACGGCCGAATCTGCTGTTTCTGGACGAGCCCACCAACCACTTGGACATCTACACCCGCGAAAACCTGACCGAAGCACTGATGGCGTACACCGGCACGCTGCTGCTGGTCACCCATGACCGCTACCTGATGCAGACCCTTGGCTGCCCGATCCTGTACCTGGAAGATGGCAAGGCGACTTTTTACCAGAACTTCCAGAAGCTGCATGACCGCGATACTTCCAAACAGCCGGAACCCGCCAAGCAGGAGGATAAGCCCCAGAAGGCAGGCTATGGCAAGGAGCAGCGCCGCCGCCGTGCCGAGGTGCGCACCCGCCTGAAAGCGCTGGAAACCGAGATCGAAGAGCTTGGCGCCCATATTGTTGAGCTGGAAAACGAGATCAACGACCCGGAGGTTCTGCGCGACCACCTGCTTTTGCGGGATAAGTGCGATGAACTGGATGATTCCCGCTTCCACCAGCAGGAACTGTATGACGAGTGGGAAAAGCTGGCAGAGGAACAGGACCGCATGGATGCAGAAAGTGATTCCTGAAAAACGCGTTGAGCGCTGCATCTGGCACACCGGCCCGGAGGCCCTTTTTGCGGCAGATCCGGCTGCAAAAAATGAGAAACATTAAAAACAGTAATGAAACTGTAACTTGCTTTCCTGATAAAAAGCGGTATACTATTTTTGATAATGGGCTTGTGCGGCTGGGCAGGTGCGCTGCATCATCCACCGCCAGCTATTTTGCATGTGTGCCGGTGCTTTGCCGGCTGGAGTAAAACACGCTGCGCTTTTTTGCTAACCATGCGCAGCAGTAAGAAACAGGCAGGGAATACACTTTGCAGACAACGATCATCATAGCAACACATAAACCGTACTGGATACCGGAAGACCCCATGTACCTGCCGGTACAGATGGGTCATGCCATCCACCCCGGCATTGGCTACATCGGGGACGATACCGGTGAAAATATTTCAGAACGCAACGGCAATTTCTGCGAGCTGACGGGCCTGTACTGGGCGGCCAAAAACCTGGATTCCGATTATATCGGCATCGTGCATTACCGCCGTTACTTTGCCAGCCGCCTGCACCGTTTTGAGCGCAAAAAGCGTCGGGTCATCGGCCACGAGGAACTCAACGCTATTTTGGCCACCACCAATGTTGTGCTGCCTAAAGAGCGCCACTATTTTATTGAAACCAATTATACCCAGTATATCCACGCCCACCATGAACAGGACCTGCGGGTGACCCGCGCCATCATCGAGCGCAAATGCCCGGAGTATCTGCCAGCGTATGACACCTACATGTCCAAAACGCACGGCCATCACTTCAATATGTTCGTGATGAAAAAGGAACTGCTGCAGCACTACTGCACCTGGCTGTTCGATATTTTGTTTGAGCTGGAAAAAGAGCTGGATATCAGCAGCTATTCCACCAATGATAAGCGGGTGTTCGGCTTTGTGAGCGAGCGCCTGCTGGATGCCTGGCTGATCACCAACAACATCGCCTATGAAGAGCTTGACGTTGTATATATGGAAAGCCAGCATTGGCTGCGCAAGGGGATGGCCTTTTTGAACCGCAAGTTCTTCCCCCACAAGGAGGCTCACAAATGAAACGCACGGCAGCGGTTATTGTAACGTATAACCGCAAGGCAATGCTGCAGTGCTGCCTGCGGGCTTTGTGTACCCAAACGGCCGGTGTGCCGGAACTGTGGGTGATCGATAATGCCAGCACGGACGGCACGGCCGAACTGGTGGCGCAGCTGAACCTGCCAACCATGCACTATTATAATACCGGCAAAAACCTGGGTGGTGCGGGCGGCTTTGCCTGCGGCATCCAGCAGGCAGCGTGTTCCGGGGCAGAGTATCTGTGGATTATGGATGATGACTGCCTGCCGGAACAGGATGCCCTGCAGCAGCTGCTGCTGGCGGATGCCGAATTGGACGGGCAGTATGGCTGGCTTTCCTCCCGCGCACTGGCGCCGGACGGTAAAGACCAGCCCATGAACCTGCAGCGCAGCACGCCGTACAAAGATTTGGCAAGCTTTGCCGGGCCGCGGCAGCCCGCGGTTATGGCCAGCTTTGTTTCGCTGTTTTTGCGCAGCAGCACAGTGCAGCGCTTTGGCCTGCCCATTGCAGAATTTTTTATCTGGTCGGACGATTGGGAGTATACCCGCCGTATCTCCCGCAGCATGCCGTGCTATGTAATTCCCGCCAGCCGGGTGGTGCATGCAATGCAGAACGCCACGGTTGTCAACATTGCCACCGATACCCCGGACCGCTGGCCCCGCTACCGCTACTTTTACCGCAATGATGTGGTGCTTTACCGGCGGGAGGGGCTGCGTGGCTGGCTGTGGCTGATTGCCAAAGATGCCTGGCACAGCGTTCAGGTGCTGCGCCACGGCCCGCAAAAATGTAAGCGGCTGGGCATTATCTGGCGCGGTTTTTTTGCTGGAGTCAACTTTCACCCAACCGTACAAGGCTTACCCACACAGGAGCGATGAACAATACACCACACACAGACTACCTGACCCTGCGCCTGCTGCATGCGGCAAAGGGGTACAAAGCGGTTGCTTTTGATATTTTCGATACCTTGCTCAAGCGGGATTGCGCCCGCCCGGCGGATCTGTTCGCCCTGATGGAAGTTACCCATCAGGCGGCTCTCGGCTTTGCCGGGGCGCGCGTTGCCGCAGAGGCAGAAACCCGCCAGACCCTTGGCCGCGAGGTGACGCTGGCCGAAATTTATGCACATCCTGCCTTGCGGGGTACTGACCCCGCTGCAGAGTGCGCAGCGGAACTGGCTATGATTGCCCCCAACCGACCGGTAGCCCAAGCCGCTGCGGCCTGTCATGCCCGCGGGCAAAAGGTATATGCGGTTTCGGATATGTATCTGCCTAAAGAGCAGATCGAAGCCATGTTGCAAAAATGCGGGCTGGATTTTCTGGATGGAGTGTTCATTTCCTGCGAGTACAGGGTGCAAAAGCGCAGCGGTAAGCTGTTCAAGCTTTTTTTGCAGCAAACTGCCTTGCGCCCGGCGGAAGTCTTGTTTGTGGGGGATAGCCCCCGCGCGGATTTTGCCGGGGCAGCGCTGGCGGGTATCCGCTGCTTTTTGCTGCCGCAGCCAACCCCGCTGCCATACACCAAAACCCCGGCGGATGCCGTAGGTGGTGTCGCAATTGCCACCTTGCAAAACTGCTGCCAGAATCTAAATCCCAGTGCTGCGTTGGGGGCAGAGCTGCTTGGCCCGCTGGCGGTTGGCTTTGCCACCTGGCTGCATGGGCAGCGCGCGGCTATACCGGGGGCAAAGCTTGTATTCCTGGCGCGGGATATGTACCTGGTGCGCCAGGTGTACCAGCTGCTGTACCCAGAAGAAGAAACCTTTTACCTGAAAGCATCCCGCCAAAGCCTTTTGCCAGCCCTGCTGCAATGCCCAATGAATGAGCAGGCGTTGGCACTTTTGGCGGATACCCTGCCGCGCCAGCAGCTGACCCAGCGGCAGATCGCCGCCTATCTTGGCTTTGATTCCCCGAAGGGACACACCACCAAAATCTATGACCTGCGCACCCGCCCCTTGCCGTGCCGCACCAAAGAGATGCTGCTGGCCCTTGCGGCCCACAGCAAGTTGCCGGAAGGGGAACCACTGCGCAGGCGGGCAGAGCAGGCAAGAGCGTATCTGGAACAGGCGGGCTTTCACGAGGTGCAGATACACAAGAATAAAGCAGGCTGGCTGTGCGTCACGGCACGAAAATGAGGTGCGATCATGTCGAAAAAAGCAACGGAATTCCAACGAAAAGCAATGAGCCGGATGTACCGGGGCAAGGAGATCTTCAAGCCTCTGAACACCGGCTGGATCGATAAAAACGTTGCCTGCGTGCGGGAATGGGTAGCAAATATCTTCTTCTACTGCAAGGACAATGCTGTCATTATGATCGATGCCGGGTACAACTATGACCGGTTGGTGGAAAAAATGGGCTGGTTGGGAATCGCCCCGCAGTCGGTTCAGCACATTCTTATCACCCACCAGGACACCGACCATGTGGGCGCGGTGGAAGCGGACAGCCCCGGATTGTTCCAAAACGCAGCGCTGTACATCGGGGAAGTTGAAAACCGTTATCTGACCGGAGAGGTACGCCGCAAGGTCATCTATCATCTTTATAAGCTGCCGCAGGTCACGATCAACAACAAAAAAGTGCTGCTTCAGGATGGGGAAGTCATCAACATTGACGGCATCAAAATCGAATGCTTCCTCGTTCCCGGCCACACTTGGGGACATATGGTGTATCTCGTTGATGACCGTTACCTGTTTACCGGCGACACCATCTGGTTCGGCGCGGACGGCGGATACAGCTTCATTTCCGCCTTGGCAGAGGATAATGAGCTGGCGGTGCGATCTCTGACTGCACTGGAAGAAAAGCTGCGGGGGCGCGATTTACATCCGTTGTTCATAACCGGACACACAGGCTGGACGGACAATATGGACTTTGCTTTTGCACACAGAAATGAGCTTTGCTCCCCCTTTCGGAAAAAAGCCCATGATCCCAACGCCCCATACGACGCCTATGACGAATCGGATGATACCGAAGAAAGAGCAAACAGCAGATACTTAGCGGGAGTTGGAAGATGAAGGTTTACGAGTTCGGTAAAAAAAGCGCCCCGGCGCTTTTGCTGCTGCCCGGAACCTGCTGCCATTGGAAAGGCAATTTTGGGCGAGTCATTCCGCTGCTGGAAAAGGATTTTCGAGTACTCTGCGTCAGCTATGACGGCTTTGATGAGACGGAAAACACAGAGTTTCCGACTATGCTTGAGGAAACAGAGAAAATAGAAGCATACATCAAGGAGTATTGCAGCGGTCATATCCATGGGGCTTACGGCTGTTCTCTGGGGGGTTCTTTTGTGGGCCTGCTGGCGGCGCGGCAGAACATCCACATGGATTATGGCATTTTGGGCAGCTCTGATCTGGATCAATCGCCGGTTGCCGCCGCAAAATTACAGACGGCGCTGCTCTTGCCTCTGCTCTATCCCTTCATCCGGGATGGAAAGTTCAAAAGCCGTATCCTGCAAAAAAAGCTTCAAAAACGCATGGGTCAGACGGAAGCCTATGTGCAGGCGTTTATGGACATGTTGGGCGGCGGGCGGCCTTATGTGACCATGGAAAGCTGCAAAAACCAGTTTTACTCCGATCTCATTACACCGCTGCCGGATCAGATCAATGTGCCCGGTACGGAAATTCATATTTTTTACGCCCTGAAAATGGGCAAAAAGTATCGCCTCCGCTACCTGCGGCATTTTGACCATCCTGTCATCCATGAACAGGATCTGCGGCATGAAGAACTGCTGGCATGTTACCCAGAGCAGTGGGCGGCACTGGTAAAGCAAATCGTTATGGTAGAGGACAAAAAGGTCATCATCGGCAGTGCCCACTTTGTCTTTGAGGACGAGGGCTGCTGTATCCCGGAGGGAGAGCAGGAGAAATATGACGCACTGCCCGCCGCGTATTCCCACCTGTATCTCTGCATCGACGGGGAGCTGGCGGCGGTCATCTGCATCCACGATCCTCTGCGCCGGGAGGCTAAGGACGCGGTAAAAGCGCTGCATGAGAGCGGCTTTACCAATGTGGTGATGATGACCGGCGACAACCGCCGCACAGCGGAGTCCGTTGCCGCCGAGGTGGGCGTGGACGCCGTTTACGCAGAGGTCCTGCCGGAGGACAAGGCCGCCTTTATCCGTCAGGAAAAGGAAAAGGGACACACCGTTATCATGGTGGGGGACGGCGTCAACGATTCTCCCGCCCTCTCTGAGGCGGACGCCGGCATCGCCATCTCCACCGGCGCGGCCATCGCCCGGGAGATCGCCGACATCACCGTTGCCTCGGAGGATCTGTTTGCGCTGGTAACACTGCGCAGGCTCAGTGAGGCACTGATGGAGCGTATCCACGGCAGCTACCGCTTCATCGTGGGCTTCAACCTGACGCTGATCGCGCTGGGCGTGGCGGGGATCCTGCCTCCCACAACCTCGGCACTGCTGCACAACGGGTCTACGCTGGGCATCAGCCTGCGGAATATGACCGATCTGCTGGACGATGAAGAAAATCCCCGAAAATAAGCAAGAAAGTGAGGGAGCAGAGAGGCGGCAAGGTGCTTCTCTGCTCCTTGCAGACGCTGTGTTATTAGCGTTAGGGGGCAGATAAACGCGGAGCATAACAAAGCCCGTATCAGTTTAACTGGTACGGGCTTTGTTGAATAATATGCAAAGTGAAATCAGACCTTCCACCCGGCGGCCTGCTGCCGCTCCACCACGAAGCGGCGGTAGAGCCCGTCAACAGCAACCAGCTCGT
>ENA-OOXT01001555-OOXT01001555.1-human-gut-metagenome-genome-assembly--contig:-NODE-1555-length-14417-cov-2.472706_pt1 | contig 14417 bp, 14 predicted proteins | sample MGYA00241590_ERZ501349 | MGnify/ENA primary metagenome ERZ501349 (study PRJEB25962, sample SAMEA2042838) | human gut metagenome | biome: human gut; feature: human-associated habitat; material: faeces...
AGCATTATTTTTTACAATCGATTAGTTGTTGATCAGCTTATCGTTCTCATTGTTCCAGCTGTAAAGCTTACGAACTTCTTCACCAACCTTCTCTGACGGATGCTCTGATGCAATCTTTCTGAGTGCTCTGAAGTGAGCCTGTCCGCCTGCCGGTGACATATCAAGAAGGAAGTCTTTAGCGAATGTACCATCCTGAATATCAGAAAGGACTTTCTTCATAGCCTTCTTAGTATCTTCTGTGATAATCTTAGGTCCTGTTACATAATCACCATATTCTGCTGTGTTGGAAATAGAATATCTCATTCCTGCAAAACCTGACTGGTAAATAAGGTCAACGATAAGCTTCATCTCATGGATACATTCGAAGTAAGCATTTCTAGGATCATATCCTGCTTCGCAAAGAACTTCGAAACCTGTCTGCATAAGTTTGCAAACACCGCCGCAAAGAACTGCCTGCTCACCAAAGAGGTCTGTCTCTGTCTCTGTTCTGAATGTTGTCTCAAGAACGCCGGCTCTTGCTCCACCGATACCAAGTGCATATGCAAGTGCAAGTTCCTGAGCCTTACCTGTTGCATTCTGCTCTACAGCTACAAGACAAGGAACACCCTTACCTGCAAGGTACTCGCTTCTTACTGTATGTCCAGGTCCCTTAGGTGCGATCATTGTTACATCGACATCCTTAGGCGGTATAATCTGTCCGAAATGAATAGCAAAACCATGAGCGAACATAAGCATGTTACCAGGCTCAAGGTTCGGTTCGATATCTTTCTTATACATTGCTGCCTGCTTCTCATCATTAATAAGAATCATAATAATATCAGCCTGCTTAGCTGCCTCTGCTGCTGTATATACTTTAAGTCCCTGAGCTTCTGCTTTAGCCCATGACTTACTGCCTTCGTAAAGACCGACGATGACATCGCATCCTGAATCCTTAAGGTTCAATGCATGAGCATGTCCCTGACTTCCGTAGCCGATAATAGCTATCTTCTTTCCTTCAAGTAATGAAAGATTGCAGTCTTCCTGATAGAAAATTTTTGCTGCCATTGTTTTTATCCTCCTGAAAAAATCATATATTTTAATTGGCATTGCCAATAAAAAACTTATTTCTTTACCGCACTTCCTCTGCACAATCCCGTAAGTCCGGTTCTGGCTATTCCAAGTATCTCATATCCTGTAAGTAATTCAAGGAATGCATCAAGCTTGGATGCATCGCCTGTGAGTTCAATCATAAGTGAATTCTTAGCAACATCAACGACATTCGCCCTGAATATGTCTGCTACCGATACCACTTCCGGTCTCTGAATCTCATTAACCGCCACTCTTACAAGAATAAGCTCACGGCACACTGATGTTCCCGGCTCAAGTTCTTCTATCTCTATAACGTCCTCAAGCTTGGAAAGCTGTTTGGTAACCTGCTCAAGTACCGCTTCCTCTCCATGAACCACAACTGTCACTCTGGTGATATCCGGGTTTTCCGTAACGCCTCCTGTAATACTGTCCATATTATAGCCGCGTCTGCTGAATAACCCTGCAATCCGGCTGGTAACTCCTGCCCTGTTATGTACAAGCAGTGATAAAACCATCTTTCTCATATTACACCTTCAAAATTCGTATTTTACCAATCCCTTAGGAATTATTGTAGCACATTGAAAACAGTTGTCAATTAATTATTTGTTATTTCGGCCATCTTTGCTTCCGAAAGCCCTTTTTTGTTCTTAAAAAGAACTTTTAAAAGGATAGGAACTATAACCGATGACGTAATTATAAGAAGAATTACAGGCGTGAAATCCTCCGCCGTAATAAGTCCCGCATCCAGGCCTTTCTGAGATACTATAAGCGCAACCTCGCCTCTCGTCATCATTCCTATTCCGCATATGAGTGACTCTTTCCATGTGTGTCTGGTAATTTTAGCTGCAAGTCCGCATCCGATAATTTTTCCCACCAGCGCAACTAACACAAACGCAACTGAGAATGCCAAAAGTCCCCATGTCATTCCCGACACATCGGTCTTAAGTCCAATGCTTGCAAAGAAAATAGGTCCAAAGAACATATATGAACTTATGTTGACCCTTCTGTCAACATAATTGGAATCATTAATATTGCAAAGAATTACACCAGCAACATATGCACCTGTAATATCTGCTATTCCGAAATATTTCTCGGCAACATATGCAAGCGCAAAACAGAGAGCGATACTAAATATAGTTATACGTCTCATATGAGGATATCTCTTATCGAGAAATGAAAACAGTTTATAAAGTCCAAATCCTATAACCGCTGCTGCAACAAAGAACAACAATGTCTTAAGAAGAATCTCCCCGACACCGGTTCCGGTTCCTTTAGCCACGCCTATCACAACAGTAAGCACTATAATTCCAAGTACATCATCTATAATAGCTGCACTGACTATTGTAGTTCCCAGTTCCGTCTTAATCTTTCCGAGTTCTTTAAGTGTCTGGACAGTAATTCCAACCGATGTTGCCGTCATGATTACACCAATGAAAAGTGCTTTATAGAATCCCTGGCTTCCGATTGGATCAAATCCATAGAATACCATTGTAATAATTGTACCAAGCACCATAGGTGCCAACACGCCCATTGTTGCCATAAGGAGTGCCACCGGGCCTGTCTTAACGAGTGTCTTAAGATTGGTACCGAGTCCTGCTGAAAACATAATAAGCACAACGCCAACTTCAGCAAAAATCTTAATATATTCAGTGTTGCCTGCCCATCCTAAAACACATGGTCCGATGAGAAGACCCGCTATTATCTGTCCGACAACCTGCGGAAGCTTAATCTTACGTGCAATAAGCCCAAACACCTCCGCCACTGCAATAATTATTGCCAGATCCCGCAAATTTTCGTAAATTTCCATAAAATATTACCTACCTTTAATGTTCTCTTAATTATTAATATTTTAGTACATCTTTCTGAAAAATCAAGTAATTTTTAAATATCCCAGTTCCTTTATTTTATTATACAACTGAGCACCAAGAAGGCTGAAAAATTTCTCATTGCCATGCACATGATCATATTGCAAAGCTTTCATATAACTTCCGGGAATTTCTCCCGCAGCTGCATCCACTGCATCTGATTCATCGGTTACCGGAAGTGACAGGATATATTTACGGAAATCATAGAAATGCTCTTTAAATTCATCCGCAAGCATCTTATTAACCGCCTCTATTTCGGGCATATATGATTTTGCTGTCATTCCGATCACAATGTATCTTGTACCGGCCGTGCGCTGTATCATAGCTTTAATATTTGCGATTACGGCACATACATTATCCGTAGACGCATAGTCATTGGTACCAACCCAGAATATATTGATATCCTGTGAAAAATCACAATGTGACAATCTCGTTACAAGGTTGCTGCCTTTCGGAATCACTTCTGGTCTGCCGGTATTATTCCTTGTGAAATATAATATATTATTACGGCGTTCCAATACCCCGTCGCAGTTACCCAGCTTAACCGGATTAACAAGGTCATCTCCGTCATTTTCCCTTACCTGGCAAAGAAGTCTTGTCGGCTGCATAAAAATATCTCCCAATGCTACCGGTACAGATGTGTCGTCCTTATCAAAAACAGCATCTGCCATAAGTGTCACTTTCATTGCCCCAATCCGTGAAGCAACTGTAAAACTTGATTCGCCTCCGATTCCGTAATTATTAGTCTTAATTCCCGTAAGTCTCTCCAATACAGCAGAATACGGCATGGTGTTACCCCATGCCGTTCCTGCCGTAAGACTATCGCCAAAACAATTTATCTGCATATCAGTCTTCCTCTGTTAAATTATCCTCTCCGGATGCCGCTGCTTCGTCTTCCTCAGCCTTAACTTCCCTATAATCATCGTTCTGTGGATTTCCGGTTTCCGGTTTCACGTCAGATTTAGTCTTTGCAGATAAAACATCCTTGATATCCACACCGGTGGCACCTTTAAGTCCTTCTGTAATCTGTGACACTGTTGTCATAATATCCTGAACAAGCCTTGATGAGTTACCATCGCCATACATAACTATACTGTCAACATTAGCAAGCGGTGTTGCTGCATTCTTAATAACTTCCGGAAGCACGTTAAAATACATCTCCTTAATGGATGCATCCGTCATCTTAGCCTGGGCAAGTGCCTTCTTCTCAATACCTTCTGCTTCTGCAATCGCTTTGGCACGTATAGCCTCAGCTTCAGCAAGACCCTTCGCGCGTATACCTTCCGCTTCCTGCTCGCGGGCATATTTTTCTGCTTCTGATTTCGCCTTAAGTGCCTCTGCCTCCTGCTCCATCTCATACTTTCTGGCTTCAGCTTCTTTCTGACGTTCATAGAGTTCCGCTTCGGCTTTCTGCTGTCTTGCAAATTTCTCCGCCTCGGCCTTCTTCTTAATGTCCGCTTCGAGCTGACGCTCCGTTATCTTAACATTACGCTCTTTCAGCTCGATTTCCTTCTCCTGCTTTGCAAGATTGGCATTGGCAGTCGTAATTTCAATTGTTTTACGCTGTTCCTCTTCCTGAATCCTGTAAGCTGCATCAGCCGATGCCTGCTTCACATCCGATTCCTGCTTAAGTTCAGCCTTCTTTATTGCAAGTTCATTCTGTCTTACAGCTATTTCGGTCTCAGAATTAACCTCAGCATCATTAGCTTCTTTCTTCGCTATTGCCTTAGCCTTGGCTATTTCTTTCTCTGCCTCCGCTCTGGAAATTGCTGCATCCTTCTGGATTTTAACAATATTATCCACACCAAGATTTTCTATGACACAACTGTCATCGACGAAATTCTGTACATTAAATGATACTATATCAAGTCCCATTGCCCCAAGGTCAGGTTCTGCATTCTGCTTAACAAGTTCAGCAAACTTCTGTCTGTCGGAAACCATTTCCTGAAGCTGCATACGTCCTACAATTTCACGCATATTACCTTCAAGGACTTCCCTGGCAACTTTGGCTATGTAATCCACAGGCTTATTAAGAAAATTCTGTGCTGCAAGATTAAGTCTGTCAGTCTGATCACTTATCTTGACATTGACAGCCGCATCAACATTAATATTGATATAATCTGCTGTCGGAACTGCACTTGATGTTTTCACGTCAATAGGAATAAGCTGAAGATTAAGTGAATCCTTCTTTTCAAAAAAAGGAATCTTAATTCCTGCCTTTCCAATAAGCACCTTGGGCTTCTTACGCAATCCCGAGATAATAAATGCCGTATCCGGAGATGCCTTTACATATCCTGTTGCAAGAATAATCAGGAACAAAATAACAACTGCTGCAATCACTCCATAAAAAATATAATCCATAGTTCTCCTCCTGTGAGCTATTTTCATATATTGTACTACATCTTATGGATTTTGTATACATAATATTATTATTTCAAAGCCAGTCATCAAGGACAGCTTTCAGGCAGTCCTGGTCGACAGGTTTGGCTATATGCCCGTTCATTCCGGCATCAACTGCCATTTTTACATCATTTGAGAACGCCTCGGCAGTCATCGCAATAATGGGTATTTTCTTCAGATCATCTCTTTGATTCTTCCTTATCTGTCTTGTTGTCTCATATCCGTCAATTCCCGGCATCCTTATGTCCATAAAAACTATACTGTAATACCCTGCTTCCCGTTCTTTGAGTCTTGATATGCCATTTCTTCCGTTCGGTGCAATTTCCACATCTATCCCAACTTCCGTCAGAAGTTCTTTCATTACCTCCGCATTAAACTCATCATCTTCCACTAAAAGAATTTTTTTGCCGTTGTAATTAAGTTTCTTGTATGCTTCTATTTTCATTGCCTGATTATGCTCGTCATTGTTATCATCCGATGTCACCCTGAATTTTAATTTAATTCTGAACGTTGTTCCCTTGCCTATATCACTTTCAACTTCAATATCCCCATTCATCATTCTGGCAATGTTTCTTGAAATCATCATCCCCAGTCCGCAGCCCTCAATTCCCTGTGTGTTATGATTATCAGCTCTTGAAAAAGGTTCAAAAATTTTATTGATGAAATCACTTTCCATTCCTATTCCGTTATCTTTAATTACAATGTGATATTCCGCCAATCCACTTATGCCCGGATCGGTCTCAGTCATATTAAAATCTATTTTTCCGGTAGGAGGAGTAAACTTAAATGCATTTCCCAGCAGATTTACCAATATCCGTTGAAATCTAAGTTCATCGCCAACCACTTTAGCATGTTTTATATGTATATCACCAATCTGCAACGATGCTCTTTGTCTTTCCCTCTCACCTTCAAACATCATTATCACTTCATTAACAGCATCTGCAATATTAAATTCATTCTCTGTCAGCGACATATGTCCGCTTTCTATCTTGGAAATGTCAAGAACCTCGTTGATGAGGCTCAGAAGATGCCTGCCAGCTATAGTTATTTTATTAAGGTATCCACTTACCCGTTCCGTGTCATTAATATGCAGTTTGGCAATCGCTGTCATACCGATAATAGAATTCATCGGTGTCCTTATATCATGGGACACTCTTGACAAGAATTCTCTTTTGGCCTTATTCGCCTGATATGCCCTCTTGGCTTCATATTCAAATCTCTTTTTCTGTATTTCTTCCTGCCTTACAAAGACATCAATATTCCTTATCGTCATTGTTACTGTTTTTGTAACTCCCTGCTCACTTTCGGCAGGCATTACTGATATAAGGCACCATTCGTATTTTCCTTTATCTGATTTTCTTCTATATCTGCATTCAATATATTCCCCGGAATCCAGTTTATGTTTTATATTATTAATATCAAGATTCTTAACCGCGATATCATGGCATGCCGGATCTATCGTCCCATCCTCAAGTTTCTCAATCAGCTTGTCCGTAAATTTATCCATTGTACCAAAAGTATTGCATGTCGGATATATCATTGCATATTCGTCCGTGTCCAGCACAATGTAATATATTGCCATATATGCTTGAACCATGCTTTTCAATACTTTTTCATTAATATAATCCCAGTCTGTAACTGTACGCCCTTCTTCTCCTTCTTCATCCTGCACCATATTATCCATTATAAAATTTTCCTCCATTAAACATGTCCGCACCTATCATTGTATTATAATACAAGCAGATACATCGCAAACTACTTGAATCATAATATATTATGATATCATTACACAATATTTTGCAAGGTATCATTCATCTACATTTACTTCCTTGTTTCGACAAAAATTGACATAAAACAAAATCCCGGATGAACGGGAGGGATCATCCGGGAAATGTTATGATATTATTTTGGTTGAATGAATTTGGCTTTGTAATAATCTGTATTGGTATTAGTTGAAAAGTGCTACCCAATAGTAATCACCAAGTGAATCCTGAGCAACTCCAATACCAACTTTAGTATAGCTTCCTGAAAGGAGAAGTGCATTGTGAGATGAAGATGATTTCCACTGAGCGATAATCTCTGAAGGAGATGCCTGCCATCTTCCGAAATTCTCACCAAAGTTACCACCAATGCCATACTCTGAAGCAATTGTGCTTGCTTTTGTGAAATTAGGTCTGATATGTCTCTTAGCTCCACCCTCCATAGCTGTCATGTTCCAATCAGCATAAGCGCTTTCTGCTGCCCTGTGCATAGCTGCTGTTGAGAGTGTGTCGTTAACGGTAAGTTTTGCAAGTCCGTTAGCTGTTCTGTATTCATTAATAAGGTTAACAACTTCTGATGCCAAAGATGCATATGCTGTCTTGTTAGCCTTAGCTGTTGCCTTAGCTTCGCTGTCTGAAAGAGTAGCAACTTTGATTGAAGCCTTAGCTTCGTCAAGTGTTGCATAATTATGTGAACTACCTTCTGCATCCTTGTAAACAACATTTGTAAGTGATGTCTGCGCTACAGGTGCTGCTGTCTGTGGCTCAGCCTTAACTGCAGGTGCTGCTGTCTGCGGCTCTGTTGCTTTAACTGTAGCCGGCTCTGTCTGTGCTTCTGTTACTTCTTCTGTAACAACTTCTTTAACTGTCTCTTTAACTGTCTCAGTCTTGGTTTCTTCAACAGTCTTAACTGTTGTAACAGCTTCTGTTTCTTTAACTGAAGCTGCTTCTGTATAATCAACGGCAACAGCTTTATATTCGCTGCTTCCTGCTACTGTTCTTGTCTCAAAGAAATATACCACTGCAAGTACGGCAAATGATGCTGTAGCTGCGATTCCAAATAATTTAACTGCTTTTAAAAATTTCTTCATAAAAAACCCTCCCTATAATCTAAACTAATGAGCTTTGACTAAAAAGAGGATCCATTCTCCGCAACCGGCTGCCATGCTCTCCCAAGCTTAAGGCCCTTGGCTTTGCGTCCTTACCTTTCGATAAGTTTGCCCATTGTTTAGTTATTAAAAAAGCACCCATTCACCGGATGCTGTAAATATCTTACGATAGCAACCGGCTGCCACACCATATTAGGTAGAGGCCCTTGGCTTTGCGTCCTTATCTTTCGATAAGTTTGCCTAAATATTATCAAAAATTCAACCAAAATCGATAAAAAATTTCTTTATCTATGAACAGTATATCAGATACATGAGAGATTGCAATAGTTTTTAAAAAAAAATATTGTATTTTATTCAGTACAATCTTTATTCTTAACAACAGAAACAACTTCATTCCAGTGTTCAAGAACATATCTGCCTATAATCGGGTCATACATCCTGCCGAGATTCTTTTCTATTTCTGCGTAACAATAGTCAAAATCATGTGCTTTGCGGTAGCTTCTGGTGGATGTCATCGCATCTATAGAATCACATATGGCGATAATTCTTGCTCCTACAGGGATCTCCGTTCCGGCATATCCGTTGGGATAGCCATGCCCGTCATAGCGTTCATGATGGCAGAGTACCATATTCTTAAGTTCACTTAAACGATGTGATTTACTGAGAATATCTGCACCAATCTGTGGATGTTTCCTGATATATTCCCACTCTTCATCGGTAAGTTTTCCTTCTTTATTAAGTACAGCATCCGGGACTCCGATTTTACCTATATCATGTAAATGGGCTGCTATGTGTATTTTCTGTATATCTTCTTTCTTAAGTCCAATCAGTTCACATACTTTCGTCGCCATATCACTGACTCGCTTTGAATGTCCAGCCGTATATGGATCTTTGGCATCAAGTGCACATGTAATGCACTCTATCACTTCGTGATAATCTATTTGTGTATCGCAATATTCGCAACTGTCCATCTGTACAACTCCTTTAGAATCTGTACATTCATTATAACATCATACCAGAATATATGCACTTGATTTTTTCTCAATAAGCTTACAATACGGGCATTGCAAAATATTTCTTTTTTCTGTAACTCGTAATATATACGTCTATAAAATCACCGCATCTGAGATTCTCATATGATTCCTGCACTTCTGTATATACATCACCAAACTGGAGCAGATACGTCTTCTCCCGCCCGCTTTCCGTCAGATAAACATAAATCCACTTATCCTGTACCGGAAATCTGTACACACATGTCTCTCCATTCTGCACTGCCACCTTGAACCGGTTGCGATAGAAAATATAAAAAATTCCAGGACACCATATCACCAATTCAATAATCATTGAAATCTGCAGACCGGAAATAAAATCTGACGATACAAATATGCATGTTACCATAACCGCAAGGCTCACCGCCACGGCAATAACCAGCAAAACCGAATAGTACGGTTTGTATCCTGTGTTTATTTTACGGTCTGTTTCAATCAATTTTCTTTTAGCATCATCTGACACATTGCTGCTTACAAGGCATCCCTTACCAACATCCAAAGAATCCTTGTGGATTTTCCTTGCAAATCTGATTACGGGTCTGTCAATCTGTTCAAGTCCTTTATCCTGCCAGCTCTCACATTCGATATCCATATGCTGTACCTCCTTATCTATTGTATAAATTATATCTATACAATATAGAAAGTACTATCATAATGGTGTAAAGATAAAGTAAAAATATTTTATTTCAGTTTCTGCCCTGATCTCTGTAAAAATTGACTTGAAATTATTTTTAGAAAAATAGACTGACTATGTTTTCCCATGCATACTATAATTTATCTGCATGTTCTGTACCATTTAGTTTATAAGCCATACTTTGCCCTCGTTTCCCTAAGTGCGGTTCTGGCATCCTTTACCTGTCCTGACTCTACCTGCCCTTCAGATATCTCCGATGTATTCTTCAAATCTTTAATTGGAATTATTTGTGGCATAATGCGTACCTCCTTCTTTATGGTCTAATTATCCCATAATTATATCCTTTTGCAACTTGATTATTTTTTATTATCTGAACCATTTATATTGTTTATTCCCTTTATCTTTATTATTTTTCACCGGTGACAACATACTCTACCGGGTACTGTCCTTCCTAAGTCAGACAGTAAATAAAATAAGAGCCCATCACACCGGTTTCAATCGATGTAATAGGCTCTAAATACCGTTTTATAAATTTTTACCGGTTGTAATTAAAACTTGCCTGCTGTTGCTGCTTCCTCGATAGAAACTGCAACTGCAACTGTCATACCAACCATTGGGTTGTTACCTGCACCGATGAGACCCATCATCTCAACGTGTGCCGGAACTGATGAAGAACCTGCGAACTGTGCATCTGAATGCATACGTCCGAGTGTATCTGTCATACCGTATGAAGCAGGACCTGCTGCCATGTTATCCGGATGAAGTGTTCTACCTGTACCACCGCCAGATGCTACTGAGAAATACTTCTTGCCGGCTTCAAGTCTTTCTTTCTTATATGTACCTGCAACAGGATGCTGGAATCTTGTAGGGTTAGTTGAGTTACCTGTGATAGATACGTCAACGTTCTCCTTCCACATGATTGCAACACCTTCTGTTACATCGTTTGCACCGTAGCAGTTTACCTTAGCTCTCAGACCGTCAGAGTATGCCTTGCGGAATACTTCCTTAACTTCACCTGTATAATAATCCATTTCAGTTTCAATATAAGTGAAACCGTTAATTCTTGCAATAATCTGTGCTGCGTCTTTACCAAGACCGTTAAGAATAACACGAAGAGGTTTTTTTCTAACCTTGTTAGCTTTTTCAGCAATACCGATAGCACCTTCGGCAGCAGCAAATGATTCGTGACCTGCAAGGAATGCGAAACATTCTGTTTCTTCTTCAAGAAGCATTTTACCAAGGTTACCGTGGCCAAGACCTACTTTTCTCTGGTCAGCAACTGAACCCGGGATGCAGAATGACTGAAGACCTTCACCGATTGCAGCAGCAGCTTCGGCAGCTGACTTAACACCCTTCTTAAGTGCGATAGCACAACCTACTGTGTAAGCCCACTTTGCATTTTCAAAGCAAATTGGCTGAATACCCTCAACGATTTTATAAGGATCAAAGCCTTTAGCCTGGCAGATTTCTCTGCATTCTTCAATTGATTTAATATCGTACTGAGCGAGAACATCAAGAATTTGTTTCTCTCTTCTTTCATATGATTCAAATAAAGCCATTGTCTTTTCCTCCTTATTCTTTTCTTGGGTCGATAATCTTAACAGCATCATCAACTCTGCCGTACTGACCCTGAGCCTTTTCAAATGCTGTGTTAGCATCATCACCGGCTTTGATGAAATCCATCATCTTACCAAAGTTTACAAACTTGTAGCCAATGATTTCATTATCGGCATCAAGTGCAATACCTGTTACATAACCGTCTGTCATTTCAAGGTAACGAGGGCCTTTTGCAAGAGTACCGTACATAGTACCAACCTGTGAACGAAGTCCTTTACCAAGGTCTTCAAGGCCTGCACCGATTGCAAGACCGTCATCAGAGAATGCACTCTGTGAACGACCGTATACAATCTGAAGGAAAAGTTCCCTCATAGCTGTATTGATAGCGTCACAAACAAGGTCTGTGTTAAGAGCTTCAAGAATAGTTCTGCCAGGAAGAATTTCAGCAGCCATTGCAGCTGAATGAGTCATACCTGAGCAACCTATTGTTTCAACAAGAGCTTCCTGAATAACGCCTCCCTTAATGTTAAGGCTGAGCTTACAGGTACCCTGCTGAGGTGCACACCAGCCCACACCGTGAGTCAGACCGGAAATATCCTTAACTTCTTTTGCCTGCACCCATTTTGCCTCTTCGGGAATGGGAGCACAACCATGATGTACGCCCTGTGCAACGGGACACATTTCTTCAACTTCTTTTGAATAAATCATGTGAAATCTCCTTTCAATATGTACTTATAATACTATTGATAAAATAATATCATAATGGTCGTGTTCATTCTCTCATATTTCCCTAAAAAAATCTAGTGGGTTTTGACATTTTTTTCATTAGTTCCTATGAAAAAACACCATATTCTTACGCCGCGGCATTTACCAGCTCTTGATAAAGGTATCAATGTAGTTATCGAGACATTTCTTGATGACTTCGATGGCTTCTTCTCTGTTACCCTTTTCATTGACTGCAGTGGTCTTGTTCTCCAGTGCCTTATATACTGTGAAGAAATGCTCCATCTCGTCCACCACATGACTGGGCAGCTCGGAAATATCATGATAGCAGTTGTAATTGGGATCATTGAAAGGAACTGCAATGATCTTCTCGTCATTTTTGCCGTTGTCCAGCATGGAGATCACGCCGATGGGATACGCTCTTACCAGTGTCATGGGCTGTACCGGCTCGGAACACAGTAACAATACGTCTAACGGGTCACCATCATCACCGTAGGTTCTGGGAATGAAACCATAGTTTGCGGGATAATGGGTGGATGTATGCAGGATACGGTCCAGGATCAGAAGACCGGTCTCCTTGTCCAGTTCATACTTGTTCTTGCTACCCTTGGAGATCTCGATGACACAGACAAAATCTGTGGGAGTGACTCTCTGGGTGCTCATGGTGTGCCAAATGCTTCCGTTTACTTCTTTCATAATCTCTCTCCTCTACTTTTATAGTTATTTCCGGTCAAAACATCCGGAGAATACGCAGGTCATTATCCACGGATCTGACCGTTTCCGTGGATCTTGTATTTATAGGAGGTCAGTTCCTTCAGACCCATAGGTCCTCTTGCGTGCAGTTTCTGTGTACTGATGCCGATCTCGGCACCAAATCCAAATTCAAATCCATCCGTAAAACGTGTGGATGCATTGACATAGACACAGGCAGCATCCACTTCGTTTAAGAACTTTTCCGCCGTCTGCGCGTTTTCTGTCACAATACATTCGGAATGCTTCGTATTATAGCGGTTAATATGAGCAATCGCCTCGTCCACGCTGTCGACCGTTTTAATGGATAAAATATAGTCCAGATACTCGGTACCGTAATCTTCTTCCGTTGCCGGAATACAGTCCGGCAGGATTTCACGGGTACTTTCGTCCCCTCGCAGTTCCACATTTTTGGTTTTCAGGGTCTCCGCCATTTTGGGAAGGAACCTGTCACGGATCGCCCGATGTACCACCAGCGACTCACAGGCATTGCAGACGCCGATCCTCTGGGTCTTCGCGTTGAAGATGATGTCGAGCGCCATATCGAGATCTGCACTCTCATCCACATAGATATGGCAGTTTCCGGTTCCGGTCTCGATCACAGGCACTGTGCTGTTCTCCACGACCGTGCGGATCAGTCCGGCCCCGCCTCGCGGGATCAGGACATCGAGATATCCGTTCATCCGCATGAACTCGCGCGCCGTCTCATGGCTCGTATCTTCGATCAGGGCGATCGCATCCTCCGGGATATTTTCCTTCTTCAGTCCATTCCGGATCGCTGCGACGATCGCCTTGTTGGATTCCAGTGCATCGCTCCCGCCGCGGAGGATCACAGCATTTCCTGCTTTAAAGCAGAGAGCGAACGCATCCGCCGTCACATTCGGTCTCGCCTCATAGATGATCCCGATAACGCCTAACGGGACGCGTTTCTGTCCGATCAGCAGTCCGTTCGGGCGTTTTTTCATGGAGATGACCTCACCCACCGGATCGTCCAGTCCGACAACCTGGCGCATGCCTTCCACGATGCCTTCGATGCGTTTATGGTTCAGTTCCAGGCGGTCCACAAGTCCCGGAGCCATTCCTCTCTCCTTCGCTCTCGCAACGTCCGCCGCATTTGCCTTTAAGATCTCGTTCTCCTCATCCAGGATCTCCTGAGCAGCTGCCAGAAGTCCTGCATTCTTTAAATTTGTCCCCATTTTTCCGAGAACATAGGAAGTTTCCTTTGCTTTCTGTCCGATTTCTGTTAACATGGCTGTTCCTCCCTGATCCGTGTTCCGGCATCCCGGTCTTTGCACCGGATCACACGCTTTTCTGTCACGATCAAATCTACATTCTTATCATACGGTCCCACCGGGATCTCCCCGAGGATCTGGAACTCATAGGCCAGCGCGATCGTCATATGACCGGCATGCTGTTCCAGATACCGGTCATAGAATCCGCCGCCTTTTCCCAGACGGGCACCGGTTTCCACAAATCCCATTCCCGGGACCAGGATCGGCGCC
>ENA-OOXT01001560-OOXT01001560.1-human-gut-metagenome-genome-assembly--contig:-NODE-1560-length-14396-cov-3.677638_pt1 | contig 14396 bp, 10 predicted proteins | sample MGYA00241590_ERZ501349 | MGnify/ENA primary metagenome ERZ501349 (study PRJEB25962, sample SAMEA2042838) | human gut metagenome | biome: human gut; feature: human-associated habitat; material: faeces...
AATGATGATAGGGGCATAAATGAAAAAGCCATAAATGAAAAAGCTTTATTAGATGATGAAAATATCAACAATAAAAGCATCAATACAAGAAAGCTGTGGATAGGCGGGCACTCAAAGGGTGGAAATCTGGCAGTGTTTGCCGCCATGCATGTGGATAAAGAGGTGCAGGATGTCATTATTAAGGTGTTTAATTTTGACGGGCCGGGCTTCAATCACAAGATGATATATACGGCAGGCTACAAAAGAATTTTTGACAGAATAGAGACATTTCTGCCACAGTCGTCTATTGTTGGCTTATTGCTTGAGCATGTGGACGATTATGAGGTGGTAAGAAGCCGTAATTCGGGGCCGCTGCAGCATGATGCTTTTTCATGGGAGATAATGGGCGGAAGTATCATAAAGGCGGATGGGCTGGACAAAAACAGTGTGCGCCTTGACAAGACACTCAGAAACTGGATAGGCAGCATGGATGAGGCGCAGCGAAAGCAGTTTGTAAATGTGCTTTTTTCAATAGCATCGGACTCCAATTTTGAGAACCTTGACCAGATGTCATTTAAGCAGCTCATTGAGATGATAAAGGCTGCCGATGAGCTGTCAAAGGCTGACTGGAGCATGCTTAAGGATACAGTAAGACTCCTGATTTCTGCCGGTGTCGGCGTGGTCAGGGATGAAAAGGAGAAATAAATGTTAAATCAGTTTTCAAGAACACAGCTTTTGCTTGGGAAAGAGGCGATGGATAGGCTAAAGGGCGCAAGAGTCGCAGTATTTGGAATAGGAGGAGTGGGCGGATATGTCTGCGAGGCACTAGTCAGAAGCGGCGTGGGAGCGATTGACCTTATCGATGATGACAAGGTGTGTCTTACAAACCTAAACAGGCAGATAATCGCAACCCGAAAGACCATAGGAAAATACAAGACAGATGTGATGGAGGAGAGGATTCATGATATTAATCCTGATGTCAGTGTCGTGACACACAGGTGCTTCTTTTTGCCGGAAAATGCTGATGAATTTCCGTTTGAAGAGTATGATTATATAGTTGACGCGGTTGATACGGTCACAGCAAAGATTGCGCTTGTCATGAAGGCACAGGAGAAAAATGTCCCTATCATAAGCAGTATGGGAGCGGGAAATAAGCTGGATGCAAGTGCATTTAAGGTGGCTGATATATATAAGACCAGCATGTGTCCTCTTGCAAAGGTCATGCGCCGTGAGCTTAAAAAACGTGGCGTGAAAAAGCTCAAGGTGGTATACTCTGAGGAGAAGCCTACAAGACCGATAGAGGATATGTCTATAAGCTGTAGAACCAACTGCATCTGCCCGCCGGGTGCCGAACACAAGTGCACTGAGCGCAGGGATATTCCCGGAAGCCTTGCATTTGTACCATCAGTGGCAGGACTTATCATCGCGGGCGAGGTGGTACAGGACATAGCCTTTGACAGGGTATGATGAAGAATACAATTACGAAAAGAGAGGAATAAAAATGCCAGTATTTGATTTTAGCGATACACCGGTAGCAAACGAGCATCCGGAGTGTACATATGAGACATTTCATTCGACAGAGACCAAGGCATCGGCCGATAAACCGATTGTTGTGATAGACAATAAGCAAAAGGAGTGGGCGCACCATGAGCTCGGTATGTTTACAAATCCGATAAAGCGTACATCCTTTGAATTTGAGAATGGTGATGGGGTGACCAGTGCAGATATCCTGCGCATTGATTCCCGCTTCGTTAGCCTTTTTAAGTGGCTTGGCGAAAATCACATAAAGGTACAGCTTTCAGGAGCCAATACACCTGACGGATACGCAGTATACAGGGTGAGGGAGGTGGCTCTCGGCAGAGGCACAAAGCTGTCTGCAGAGGACGGATTCCTACAGTATATGATGGAAAGGCTCTTTGCCAGCACCATGCCTGAGGATGAACCTGACCTCGATGATTACGAGGAAGAGGGCGACAGCATGAAGCTCACCAGTATACAGAGCATCACAGATTTCATGACCTGTGCAGGCCGTACACTGCCTGACAATATACTGCTGTGGGCCAGAAGAAATCTGGCAGTTGCGCGTTCAAGCGAGGTATCACCTGAGGAGAGACGCCATGCGCAGAGAGCACTTTCCATCATGATGAATATCCAGTGGAAGGGAAATTACTTTGAGGCAATTGACCCTGTGGAGGCAAGGCGCATACTCGATGAGGAGCTCTATGGCATGGAGAGCGTGAAGCAGAGAATCATTGAGACCATTATCCAGATAAACAGGACTCATACACTTCCTGCCTATGGACTGCTGCTCTGTGGACCGGCAGGAACCGGAAAGTCACAGATTGCATATGCTGTTGCACGTATACTCAAGCTTCCATGGACCACACTCGATATGAGCTCAATAAATGATGCGGAGCAGCTCACAGGAAGCTCAAGAATCTATTCAAACGCAAAGCCGGGAATCATTATGGAGGCATTTTCACAGGCGGGAGAGTCAAATCTTGTATTTATCATCAATGAGCTCGACAAGGCCTCAAGCAAAAACGGCAACGGAAATCCGGCAGATGTGCTTTTGACACTGCTTGACAATCTTGGCTTTACAGACAACTATATGGAGTGTATGGTGCCGACCGTCGGAGTATATCCGATTGCAACAGCCAATGATAAATCCCAGATTTCTGCACCGCTTATGTCACGTTTTGCAGTGATTGATATTCCGGACTATACCGATGAAGAGAAGAAGGTCATCTTCCAGAGATTTGCCCTGCGCAAGGTATTTGAGCGAATGGGAATGAAGGAGGAGGAGTGCGTTCTCACAGAGGACGGACTTGATGCAGTGATTAAGCTTCACGAGAACACATCGGGCATAAGAGATCTCGAGCAGGCTGCAGAGCATCTGGCAGCAAATGCACTTTATCAGATAGAGGTTGATAAGGTAAAGCAGGTGGTATTTGACGCTGAGGCTGTTTTTGAGCTTTTAGGCTAGTAGGATATATTACGGATACAGGAATTGTTACGAAAATAAAAGGAGATTGTCAGGATGAGAGAATTTGGAAAATCCAGAAAATTAGATAATGTGCTTTATGATGTAAGAGGACCGGTGGTGGATGAGGCGGCCCGCATGGAGGAAAACGGCACAAATGTGTTGAAGCTCAATATAGGAAATCCTGCGCCGTTTGGCTTCAGGACACCTGATGAGGTGATATATGATATGTCTCGCCAGCTCACGGACTGTGAGGGGTATTCCAACTCCAAGGGACTTTTTTCTGCAAGAAAAGCAATCATGCAATATGCACAGCTCAAAAAGCTTCCTAATGTGACGGTTGAGGATATCTACACCGGAAACGGAGTCAGCGAGCTTATAAACTTAAGCATGTCAGCGCTTCTTGACAATGGTGATGAGGTGCTGGTGCCGGCACCGGACTATCCGCTTTGGACAGCCTGCGTTACACTTGCGGGAGGCACGGCAGTGCACTATATCTGTGATGAGCAGTCAGAGTGGTATCCGGACATAGAGGATATCAAAAAGAAGATTACAGACAAGACAAAGGCAATCGTAATAATAAACCCTAATAACCCTACAGGAGCACTCTATCCAAGGGAGGTGCTGCAGCAGATAGTTGATGTGGCAAGAGAGCACGAGCTCATGATTTTTTCGGATGAGATATATGACAGACTTGTGATGGATGACTATGAGCATGTGTCTATTGCGTCGCTTGCACCGGACCTCTTCTGTGTGACCTTCAGCGGTCTTTCTAAGTCACATATGATAGCAGGCTATCGTATCGGATGGATGGTTTTAAGCGGCAACAAGGCGCTCGGAAAGGACTATATCGAGGGTCTCAACATGCTCTCAAACATGCGTCTTTGCTCGAATGTTCCGGCGCAGTCGATAGTGCAGACAGCTTTAGGCGGATATCAGAGTGTAGGCGAGTATATTGTGCCGGGCGGACGAATCTATGAGCAGAGAGAGTACGTCTACAAGGCATTAAACGATATACCGGGAATTTCGGCAGTAAAGCCAAAGGCAGCATTTTACATATTCCCAAAGATTGATACTGCAAGGTTCAACATCACAAACGATGAACAGTTTGCACTCGATCTGCTTCGTGAGAAGAAGATACTCATCATCCACGGCGGCGGCTTCAACTGGGATAAGCCGGATCACTTCAGAGTGGTATATCTGCCTCGAACAGAGATATTAAAGGATGCCACAGGCAAGCTTGCAGACTTTTTGTCTTCATATAAGCAGAAATAATTATTGGCATAGATAATTATAAAACATATGATATAAAACATATAACATAAAACATATAAGCTCCGGCACAGAAAACTTTTTGTTCTGACCGGAGTTTTTATATTATGCTGTAATATTTTTTAAAAGTAACCTACCTGTAACTTTACATAATGTATTATACACTTGTATCGCGGGGCGGCTGCACTTTAGATGGCAGACCGCACAGCACTCAAAAATGCATAGAGAAGAAAAGGAGAATTAAATGGAACTGCTTAGAGTAGAACACTTATCAAAAATATACGGAGCCGGAGAAAATCAGGTCAAGGCTTTGGACGATGTGTCATTGAGCGTGGAAAAGGGAGAGTTTGTGGCAATTGTCGGGGCGAGCGGCTCCGGAAAATCCACACTGCTTCATCTGCTTGGAGGTGTTGACAGACCAACAAGCGGAAAGGTGTATATAAACGGCACTGATATCTTTGCAATGAATGATGATGAGCTTGCCATATTCAGAAGAAGACAGGTGGGTATCATTTATCAGTTTTATAATCTGATACCTATATTAAATGTGGAGGAAAACATGGCAATTCCGATGGAGCTTGATGGAAGAAAGGTGGAAAAAGCACAGATGGATGACATGCTTTTGCGCCTTGGACTTACAGAGAGACGTACTCATTTGCCAAATGAGCTATCAGGAGGACAGCAGCAGCGCACATCTATAGGAAGAGCCCTGATTACGAGACCGTCTATAGTGCTAGCGGATGAGCCGACCGGAAACCTGGATACCAAGGCAAGCAACGAGATTATGCATCTCTTAAAGACCTCAAACCGTGAGCTCAACCAGACAATCATTATGATTACACACAATATGGAGCTTGCAAAAGCGGCTGACCGCACAATAATGATAGAGGATGGTAAAATCAGATGAATTTGATGAAGACACTCACATTAAAAAACTTAAAGCTCAACAGGAAAAGAACTATTGTCACGATAGTCGGAATAATTCTTGCAACAGCGCTTTTGTCGGCGCTTGTCACACTTGTGTCAAGCTTTCAGTACAGTATGATTGAATACCAGAAGCAAAAGGACGGCGACTTTCATGTGAAATTTTCGAATGTGAAAATGTCTGAGCTTTCGGAGTTTAAAAACAACAGAAATATTGAAAGCACATTTGAGACAATGGGAATGGGCTTTGCAAAGCTAGACGGCTGCAAGAATGAGGATAAGCCGTATGCATATGTCATGGCAACAGATGAGGCCGGCTTTGAGAGAGGCTGCTTTAAACTGATAGAGGGCCGCATGGCAAAAAATGAGGATGAGATAGTCATTCCAAGGCACTTAAAGACAAACGGACGAATCGACATAAAGGTGGGAGATGAGATAACACTGGATGTCGGAAAGCGATATGATTCAAACACCGAAGGTGTCATATCGGAAAACTGCGCATATGAGCATGAGGCAGAGACACTTACCGATACTGTGACAAAGCACTACAAGGTGGTAGGCATCATGGAAAGACCGGGCTATGGAATGGAGGACTATAGTGCCGCCGGATATACATTTGTCACATACTCTGATGAACTGGCAGCAATTGATAACGGCACAAAGAGTGAGGCAAGCGAAGCTGACACTACACTCACAGTGTACAGCAGATACACTCAAAAGGCTTTAAGAAACAAGGATGCTGTGACTGCAGATATAATTGGTGTGGATGAAAAGCTGTTTGAGAAAGCAAATAATTCATCTGTTGAAATGTCTTCTGAGGAAAGTGACAGGTTCCTTAAAGAGATGGAAAATGCAAAATATGATATATATATGAATGGATACCTTATAAACTATGAGTGCGTTTTCCCGATTGACGGTTCATTTAAAGCACTGTTTACAGTGGCTGCTGTTGTGGCTTTGATAATCATACTGACATCAGTGTACTGTATCAAAAACAGCTTCAACATATCAATCACTGAAAAAATCAGGCAGTATGGCATGCTTGCAAGCGTGGGTGCTACGAGGCGACAGATAAAAAGCAGCGTTAAGACAGAGGCAGCAATGCTTGGAGTGGTTGGTATTCCTGTAGGTACCATGAGTGGTATTTTGGCATCGCTTATACTTGTCAAGGTAGTAAATGCGCTGTCAGCAGGCTGGCTTAACGTTGCTTTGAGCTTTCACACATCACTGCCTGCACTTATTCTTGCTGTGATACTGAGTATAGCAACCATTTATTTCTCAGCAACAGGCAGTGCAAGAAGGGCTGCAAAGGTCACACCGCTTGAAGCAATAAGAAACACAAAGGAGATTAAAATAAAGTCAGCAAAGCTTAAGACACCGGCGATTATAGGCAGAATCTGGGGTATCGGAGGTGTTATCTCATATAAGAATATAAAGAGGAACAATAAAAAGTACAGAACCACAGTGACATCTATTGTCATCTGTTCAGTAACCTTTATTGTGATATCATACTTTATGTCTATGGCCTTTAGCGTTGTTGGGATGTCATATGCATCAGCAGATTACAATATTGGAATAAATATGTCATGTAAAAAAGACATTGATATTGAAAAGTTCTCTAAGCTTTTGAGTGGCATTGAAGGAGCTGAGGATTATCTGGTTGGAGCAGGCTATGATTTCGATGTCAGTAAGCCGGAGTATACAAAGGAATATGGAGAGTATTGCAGGCAGCTTTATGATGACAGTGAGGATGTCTCGCAAATGTTTTTAATCACGGTTTTGGATGATAAATCGTATGATAAGTATGCGTCTGACGCAGGCATAAAAAATGCAGCTGCAGGAGCAATTCTTGTGAATAAATGCACATTTGATGTGTATAATGAGAATAGCTCAAAATACGTCAAAAAAGAGATGGAGCTGTACAAATATAAAGCAGGAGATACAATCGAGTGTGGCTACAATGTGTATGATGATGCTTCTTCTGATGATAATGCCGTGGAAGGTGGTACTGAAAGCAGCACAGAGGATAACAGTGGATACGTTGACGAGGAAACAATAAATAACGGAGTCAGAAAGACTGTGGATGTAACTATTGCAGGTGTCACAGACAAGGTACCAACAGGTTATAAGGGCTACGGCAATACCTCGCTTTTGTTTATGAACCAAAAAGGCTTTGAAAGCCTATGGGGTGACGGTAAGAACGGTAATGAGATTAAACCGGGATATGCGTCATATTCGGCATATGTGGTTGCAGAAAATGCAGATGAATATCAGGATACATTCGAAAAGGAGACGGAGGAAAATCCTGAGTATTCGCAGATTAGTTTTTATGTCAGCAATCTGGATAAGCAGATGCGCGATGAAAAGTCACTCTTTACACTGCTTGGAGTATTTGCATACGGACTTATTGTAGTCATTGCCTTAATAGGAATCACAAATATCATCAATACCTTAAGTACCGGAATGGAGCTTAGAAGCCGCGAGTTTGCCACATTAAGAAGCATTGGAATGACAGATAAGCAGTTTGTGGGAATGGTCAGGCTCGAGAGTGTGTTTATATCTGTGAAGGCACTTGCAATAGGAGTACCGCTTGGTATTTTAATAAGCTATCTCTTATGTGTTATGATGAACAGGATGGATGACGCAATCATTTATGAGCCGCCGTATAAAGCAATTATATTGTGTATAGTGGTTGTAATAATGCTGATTTATGCTATCATGAAACTATCAATGACGAAGCTTAGACACAATAACATTATTGAGACGATCAAAAATGAAAATCTGTAGGAAATGCGGGAGCTGATATGAAAAAAATACTTCTCATAGAGGACAATAAAGGAATAACAGAGGGAATGTGTGATACCTTTACAGAACCTGAATATGAGCTTTTGACAGCAGGCAATTTAAAGGAGGCTGGGGCACTTTTGAGTGAGCACCCCGGCCTTGTGCTGCTTGATGTGTCGCTTCCGGATGGGAACGGCTTTGATTTTTACAGCGAAAGGCTGGAAAAAGAAAAAACACCGGTGATTTTTCTTACCGCAAGGGATGAGGAAAATGATATAGTAAAGGGACTTGAGCTTGGAGCGGAGGATTACATCACAAAGCCTTTTTCAGTAAGAGAGCTTGTGGCGAGAGTAAACCGCGTATTTTTACGAAGGAAAAGTGATGACAGTTCATCTGTCATACACGCAGGAAGCATAAGCTATGATTTGGACAAAAAGGAAGCAAGAAGGGCTGGACAGGTGATTGCTCTTTCAAGTCTTGAAAACCGTATACTTGATCTGCTTTTTACTAATCACGACAAGGCTGTGTCCAGAAATGCCGTGCTTGACTGCATTTGGGAGGCGACAGGCAACGATGTGTACGATCATACAGTGACTGTCTATATGAAGCGCATCAGGGCAAAGCTTGGTGAGGATGTGATAAAGACTGTGAAGGGAATCGGGTATCGTGTTGATTCAGATGAAGCTCTTTAAACAGTATCGGCTGACAGAGACAGTTCCCGGGGGAAAGCATGAGAAAGAAGAAATATAATTTAGAGAACAGAAAACATTTTGTGTATTTTGCGATAATTTATACATGTATATGTGTGACGGTTATGGCTTTTACCGTTTTTTTCCAGTACAGGGCATATACGAAAAACTATAACATCACAGTGGCTAAGCTATGTGCGCTTATTCATGAAAAATATCCCGATGTATCAGATGGCAGCATAGCCGCGATTCTAAATGACAGCAGCTTCGACAGCGATTATACAAATTTAAAAAGCGCAGAGACGCTCTTAAAAAAATACGGCATTGATATGGAAAAGGATTCTGCGGTTTTGTCAAATGAAAAAGCGCTTAAAGGAGCGCTTTGGCTAGACATATTTCTTGTTGTGCTTTTTGCAGGGGGCTTTTGCCTTTACATTGTGCTTATAAGATTTAGCTTTAAAAGACAGGTCAGACAGGCTGCGGATTATCTGCGCCGCATAAATCAGGGAGACTACAGACTTGTTATGGCAGATAGCACAGAGGGAGAGATTTCTATACTAAAGGGAGAGCTTTACAAGACAGCAATCTATTTGAGGGAGTCTGCGGAAAATGCAAAGGCAGACAAGCTTTTGCTAAAGGATGCGCTTTCTGACATATCGCACCAGCTTAAGACTCCGCTCACATCACTTTCGATAAATCTGGAAAATCTGGAAGGAAATCCTGATATGGCATCTGAAAACAGAAACAGGATAATGCGCAGGGCAAAGCGCGATGTGGACAATATATCGCATATGGTGCAGGCTATCTTAAAGCTTTCAAGGCTTGAAGCGGATGTTGTGGAGTTTGATGAGAAGGATACGCTGCTGTCTGAAATTGTGTCTGAGGCAGCTGATAATGTTATGGCACTTTGCGATTTGAGAGACATAAGGCTGTCCATAGATGAAGGCTCTGATAAGGATGCCTGTATACATGCTGATGCATACTGGCAGTGTGAGGCCATTACAAACATAGTAAAAAATGCAGTGGAGCATGCAGAGAGTGAGGTAAAGATAGGCTTTTACAGGTATGAGATGTATGCAGAGATAACAGTGCAAAACGATGGAGAAGCCATAAGTGATGAGGACAAAAAGCATATTTTTACGCGTTTTTACAGCGGCAGCGGACAGCCGGCAGACAGCATCGGCATAGGACTTTCGCTCGCGGAAGCAATTGTGCGTCATGACAATGGATATATCCTTGTGGAGGATTGTAAAAAAGATGTATTAAATGAAAAAAATGAATGCAGTGGCACACGCTTTGTGGTAAGATATTTGTGATAAGTTGAGAAAAATTATCAATAAATACACTAGGAAGCGATAAAATGACACTAAAAGAACTTGGCATAGGACAGAGTGCCAGAATACTTACAGTAGGCGGTGAGGGCGCACTGCGCCAGCATTTCCTGGATATGGGAGTAATTCCAAAGGCCGAAGTGACAGTAATCAAATTTGCACCGATGGGAGACCCGATGGAGCTTCAGGTGCACGGCTATGAGCTCACATTGAGGCTTGATGATGCGGCACAGATTGAGGTAGAATTAATTGACAGCCGTTCAAGAAAGCATGAGGGCCCTAAAAAGATAAGCAACACAGCCCATCCCGGACTTGGTGAGGAGGGCAAATACCATGTGAAGGGCAGCGGCAATCCCCTTCCGGATGGTGAGAAGCTCACATACGCACTTGTGGGAAACCAAAACTGCGGCAAGACAACACTTTTCAACCAGCTTACAGGCTCAAACCAGCATGTGGGCAATTTCCCGGGAGTGACGGTGGACAGAAAGGATGGCTCTATTAAAGAACATCCGGATACATCAATCACAGATTTACCGGGCATTTACTCAATGAGCCCATATACGAATGAGGAGATTGTGTCGAGAAACTTTGTGCTCGATAACAAGCCAAAGGCCATAATAAATATCGTAGATGCGACAAATATCGAGAGAAACCTGTATCTGACCATGCAGCTTCTTGAGATGGATATACCAATGGTTATCGCACTCAATATGATGGATGAGGTGACGGCAAACTCAGGCTCAATCGATGTAAATAAAATCGAGGGACTGTTAGGAGTGCCTGTTGTACCGATTTCTGCCGCAAAGAATCAGGGTGTTGATGAGCTGGTGCGCCATGCAATACACATTGCAAAGTATCAGGAGCGCCCGGGCAGACAGGATTTCTGTGATGAGAATGATTTTGGCGGTGCTGTGCACAGATGTATACACGCGGTCAGTCACCTGATTGAGGATCATGCAAAGCTCGCCGGAGTTCCGATTCGCTTTGCTGCTACCAAAATTATCGAGGGAGATGCACTTATATTAGAGCAGCTTCATCTTGATGAGAATGAAAAAGAGGCAATAGAGCATCTGATTGTCCAGATGGAGAAGGAGCGAGGCCTTGACAGAAGCGCTGCAATTGCGGATATGCGCTTTACATTTATTGAGAAAATATGCGAGAGCACCGTGGTAAAACCGAAGGAGAGCAGGGAGCGTATCAGAAGTGAGCGCATCGACCGTGTTCTTACAGGCAAATACACGGCAATACCGTGCTTTATAGTGATAATGCTTGCTGTATTTTATCTCACCTTCAACGTAATCGGAGCAGGCCTTCAGTGGCTTTTGGAGCAGGGCATAGGAGCACTGACCGCGCTTACGGATAAGGCACTCACAGCGGCAGGTGTGAATGAGGTGCTGCACGGACTGGTAATAGACGGCATCTTTCAGGGTGTCGGAAGCGTATTAAGCTTTTTGCCGATTATCGTGACACTGTTCTTTTTCTTATCCCTCATGGAGGACAGCGGATACATAGCGAGGGTTGCATTCTTCATGGACAAGCTCCTTCGTAAGATAGGACTTTCCGGACGAAGCATAGTGCCAATGCTCATAGGCTTCGGCTGTACGGTGCCAGCTGTCATGGCTACACGTACACTGCCAAGCGAGAGAGACCGTCGAATGACTATACTCCTCACACCGTTTATGAGCTGTTCGGCAAAATTGCCAATTTATGCATTCTTTGTTAGTGCATTTTTCCCGAAGCATGGCGGACTTGTCATGGGAGGACTGTACTTCATTGGAATAATTGTCGGAATACTTTTCGCATTTATATACAGAAAGACTTTGTTCAGGGGTGACGCAGTGCCGTTTGTCATGGAACTGCCAAACTACAGGATGCCGGGCGCCAAGAATGTGTGCCAGCTCCTCTGGGAAAAGGCAAAGGACTTTTTGCAGAAGGCATTTACAGTAATACTTATTGCCACAATGCTTATATGGTTCTTACAGAGCTTTGACATACACTTTAACATGGTAACAGACTCAAAGGACAGCATGCTTGCTGCTATTTCAAGTATTATCGTGCCTGTCTTTAAGCCTTTGGGCCTCGGCGACTGGCGTATATGCACGTCACTTATCAGCGGACTCATGGCAAAGGAGAGTGTGGTATCAACACTTGAGATACTGTTTGGCGGAACGGTTACGACAGCACTCACAACACTTTCAGCTGCATCTCTTCTGGTGTTCTCGCTGCTCTACAGTCCTTGCGTGGCTGCTATAGCATCCATAAAGAGAGAGCTGGGTGCAAAGTGGGCAGTCAGCGTGGTGCTTTTGCAGTGTGCGATTGCATGGGTGGCAGCATTTATTGTAAGAGTTATTGGACTGCTTGTGATGTAAAAAACTGATTGAATAGTTACAAAAAATATAAAAGGAGATATTTGATGGAGATTAAACTGGAAAATGAATCACTTGAGCTCACGATAAACAGCTTCGGAGCAGAGCTTAAAAGCATCACCGGCAAGGAAACTGGTACACAGTATCTGTGGGATGCCGATGAGAAATACTGGAAGAGAAGCGCACCGGTGCTTTTCCCGTTTGTCGGCAGCTTAAAGGACAAGAAGTTTACCGTTGATGGGACAGATTATCCGATGGGACAGCACGGCTTTGCAAGGGATATGGAGTTTGAGCTTGTGTCACAGACAAAGGATGAGGCATGGTTTTCACTTAAATCAAATGATGAGACTCTTGCAAAATATCCGTTTGAGTTTGTGCTCGAAATCGGCTATAAGCTCTCTGGCAGTGAGATAAAAGTGACCTGGAGGGTGACAAATCCTGCGAAAAAGGATTTACTTTTCTCAATAGGTGGTCATCCGGCATTTATGTGTCCGGTCGCAGAGCTGGGAAAGCAGTCAGACTATTATCTGAAGCTTGACACAGACAAAGCAATCACCTACGGACTTATCTGTGACGGAGGACTTTTAGACAAGGATGACAATCTGCTTAAGGTGGATGCGGATGGATACTGTCAGATAGATGAGCATATGTTTGATAAGGATGCGCTCATAATAGAAAACAGACAGGCTTCAAAGGTGAGCCTGTGTACACCGGATAAGAAGCCATACCTTACGGTGTCCTTTGATGCGCCTTTATTTGGTCTGTGGTCACCGGCAGGAATGGGAGCACCGTTTATCTGTATTGAACCGTGGTACGGCCGATGCGACAGAGCAGGCTTTGCCGGAGAATTAAAGGACAGGGAGTATGGTAATTCGCTGGCACAGGGTGAGAAATTTGAGAAGTCATATACGATTGTAATTGAGCTGTAGATTTTCTTGTTCTCGGGTGGCTTAAATACTTATTAAAATAATAATATAAGACATAATTAGAATCATGGGGCTGCGGTATATTGCAGTCCCATGATTTTTAGATAGTAAGGATTTTTCACGAACTTGAAATAATGTAATGTAGGATAGCATAACGCTATATGTGCCTTGATGCACCTGCTTTCTTCAAGTTTGCCTGAAGCAGCCATTTCTGATCAATTTTCTTAAGATCTTCACCGAATCTGACATGCAGCCGAACTGAGCCTTCGAGCTGCTCGATATGTTCAATGGTGCCCTTGCCGAACTTTGGATGATTGACATCGTCATTGATATTAAATTTTACAGTACTGTTTTTCTTTTTGCGGTATTCCTGCTCGCGTGAATATGTGTCGCGGATAGGAATACTCTTGTCAGTAATTTTCTTTTTGAGAACCTTATCATAATCGTGCTTAATAAGTCCTTCACCGGCTTTGTAGTAAGGAGTGGGAGCTGCTCCGATAAGTGAGCAGCAGTATTTCCACGCACTTCCGTGGATGCCGGGCTGCCAGTTGTATTTATCAGGAATGTCCATATTGTACTGCATATAATGGGCATATTCATGCTTATATAAATCTATTCTGTCATCCTTTGACAAGGGCTTTGCCACACAGTAGCCGATGAACAGCAGCGAAAAATGAAATTCTTCTTCATCCTGCCCAAAGCCCGGAGTGTATGCACCGAGCCTGTCAGTATCAAAGCCAAAGGTGATAGGAACCCTTGCACCATTAAGCCCAAGCTGTCTGTCGAGCTTCTGGTAGAGAAAGCGGATTTCCGCGAGATGTATTTTTGTTTCGTTTTCGAGTAGGTGTCGTAAGTTGTTGTCTATGTTCATAAGTATATTTCTCTAAAAAATCAGTTTGTTTTCAACACAGTAATGATATATTCCGTCATCCTCAACCGATTTGCATACAAAATCAGCCTTAGCCTTGACTTCGTCCTTTGCATTGCCCATGGCAACACCCATGCCTACAGCCTCAAGCATTTCAATATCGTTATGTCCATCACCGAAAGCAATTGCTTCATCCTTTGAGAAGCCATAATGCCTAAGCACTGCAGCAACAGCATTGCCTTTGCCACTGTTAAGCGGAATAATATCAACGGCC
>ENA-OOXT01001563-OOXT01001563.1-human-gut-metagenome-genome-assembly--contig:-NODE-1563-length-14385-cov-2.645429_pt1 | contig 14385 bp, 11 predicted proteins | sample MGYA00241590_ERZ501349 | MGnify/ENA primary metagenome ERZ501349 (study PRJEB25962, sample SAMEA2042838) | human gut metagenome | biome: human gut; feature: human-associated habitat; material: faeces...
AGGCTAACCAAGAGTGTCAGAACAATGTACATCCAGCGTTGTCAACCAACATCGAGGATTTCGACAACTACGATGTGGTGTTCGTGGGCTATCCCATCTGGTGGTATCAGATGCCGATGGCAATGTATTCGTTCTTCGACAAATATGATTTCAAGGGCAAAACCATCATTCCATTCTCGTCTCATGGCGGTAGCGGTTGGTCGGGTTCGCTGAATGTCATATCACAGTTGGAACCAGAGGCTACAATGGTAACGGGCTTCAGCGTGTCGCGTGAACGCTCAGCAAGCTCGGCCAACAATGTGAGAACTTGGCTGCAACAGATAAACATGCTTGCCAAGGAGTAACCATTAAAAAATTCCAGTTTTTATACTTTAACAGGCTGCACATTGGCTTTTGTCGAATTGTGCAGCCTATTTGTGTATAAAGAGCAAACTTTCAAAAAACAGGCATAATCACCATTATGCTTATTATCTTACACAAATAAGTGCATAATGGTGGTAAATATAATCGATATACGTATTTTTGGTAACACAATCCTCCATATTTGTAACAAGACATAACCACAATAATCATAACTTTGCAACTGTAAAAATTAGTGTAAAAAGATTGTTTAATTTTAATCACAACAGTTGCTTATGAGCAAAAGAATAAAAATGTTGTCGGCAAGTATGTTGTTAACCGCAGCAACGGCATTTGCACAGACGAATGTCACAGGCACTGTTGTTTCTGACGATGATGGTGAGCCGGTAATCGGTGCCACCATTCGGGTGCAGGGCAACAGTTTGACTACCGTGACCGATGCGGACGGAAAGTTTGCGATAACCGTTCCGAGTGGTAAGAAAATCACAATCAGTTATATTGGTATGGATGCACAGACTATTACGCCCAAGAGCGGCATGACCATACGTCTCCATGCCGGCAAAGAACTTCAGGAAGTGGTGGTCACGGGTATGCAGAAGACCGACCGCCGCCTTTTCACTGGAGCCACGACAAAGGTGGATGCCGAGAAAACACGCCTTAATGGTGTTGCCGACATCTCACGTTCGCTTGAAGGACGTGCGGCAGGTGTGTCGGTGCAGAACGTAAGCGGAACGTTCGGCACAGCACCAAAGATACGTGTGCGTGGAGCCACGTCAATCTATGGCTCGTCACGCCCGCTGTGGGTTGTCGATGGAGTGATAATGGAGGATGTCACCAATGTTGATGCCGACCAATTGTCGTCGGGCGATGCCGAGACGCTTATATCATCTGCCATTGCCGGACTTAACGCTGACGACATAGAGTCGTTTCAGATATTGAAGGACGGTTCTGCCACCTCTATATATGGCGCGCGTGCCATGTCGGGCGTGATTGTCGTGACAACGAAGAAGGGCAAGGCAGGACAGACACGTGTAAACTATACGGGCGAGTTCACCATGCGACTGAAACCTTCTTACTCCAACTTCAACATTATGAACTCGCAGGAGCAGATGGGTATATACAAGGAGATGGAAGCCAACGGCTTGCTTGGCTTCAGCCGCACCTATCGTGCCGCTTCGAGCGGTGTGTATGGCAGGATGTACCAGTTGCTCAATACCTATAACACAACGAACGGCACTTTTGGACTTGCCAACACTGATGCAGCCATCAATGGATACCTGCGCGAGGCAGAGATGCGCAACACCAACTGGTTTGACGAACTCTTCTCCAACTCCATTCAGCAGAACCACTCCGTGAGTATGTCGACGGGCAACGATCGGGCGCAGTATTACACGTCGTTCTCGTTCATGGACGACCCCGGATGGACCGAGCAGTCGAAGGTGCGCCGCTACACGGCATCCGTGAATGCGCTTTACAACCTGAGCAGTAAACTGTCGTTCAACATGATTGGCAATGCCAGTTATCGCTCGCAGCGTGCTCCTGGCACAACAAGCCAAAACGTCAATGCTGTTACGGGCGAGGTGACGCGCGACTTCGACATCAACCCTTACTCATACGCCATCAACTCAAGCCGTGCCCTCGACCCACAGGCCTACTACACGCGCAACTATGCCCCGTTTAATATTCATAACGAATTGGCAAATAACTTCATCAACCTTGATGTTGTAGACTTGAAATACCAAGCAGAGCTGAAGTACAAGCCTATAAGCAAGGTCGAACTCTCGGTGCTTGGAGCATATAAGTTCTCAACCACGACACAGGCCAACGAGATACACGAGAATTCCAATATGGCTCTCTCGTTCCGCGCTATGGATGATGCCACCATTCGCGACAACAACCCTTGGCTCTACCAAGACCCCGACCAGCCGAACTCGTTGCCGATTACGGTGTTGCCGAGCGGCGGATTCTACCGCGAGACGAAGTACAAGATGCAGAGCTACGACTTCCGTGCCACAGCATCATACAACGATGTCTACAACGACCGTCACATCCTTAATCTGTATGGCGGTATGGAGATTAACGACACCAAGCGTAACCGTAGTTACTTCAATGGTGTGGGAATGCAGTATGACATGGGTTATCTCGGAGCCTATAACTATCTATACTTCAAACAGGCTGCCGAACAGAATTATATTTACTATAATCTCAACAATACGTATGGACGCCATGTGTCGTTCTTCGCCACCGCCAACTATTCATGGAAGGGACGCTACGTCGTTAACGGCACTACACGTTACGAGGGCAGCAACCGTCTGGGACGCAGCCGCTCGGCTCGCTGGCTGCCCACATGGAACGTGTCGGCGGCATGGAATGCCCACGAGGAGCCGTGGTGGCAGAAAACCTTTGGTACAGCGTTCACACACGCAACGCTCAAGACTTCCTATTCGCTTACGGGCGATGAGCCTGCCGTGACCAACTCGCAGGCTATCATCCAGGCATACAACGCATGGAGACCGTTTGCCTCCGACCAGGAGTCGGGATTGCAAGTGGCCGATTTTGCCAATCCCGACCTGACATACGAGAAGAAGCACGAGCTTAACATTGGCGTTGACCTCGGTTTTCTAAACAACCGCATCAATGTGCAGTTCGACTGGTATCGCCGCAACAACTTCGACCTTATAGGCATGCGTACCACCAACGGCACAAAGGGAACGGTGAGAGAATATGCCAATGTGGCGTCGATGCGCTCAAGCGGTGAGGAACTCTCCATATCAACACGCAACATCGTGACGAAGAATTTCAAGTGGAACACCGACTTCATATTCTCGCACGTCAACACCAAGATAACCCATCTTGATAACCGCTCGCGAGTAATAGACATGGTGACCGGCACTGGATTTGCCAAGGAGGGCTATGCTTACCGCTCACTCTTCTCGTTCGATTTCCGTGGCTTGAACGAGAACGGCATTCCGCAGGTTGTCAATGAGGAAGGCAACGTGGTAACAAGCGATGTGTATTTCCAGAGCCGCGATATCGACTATCTTGTCTACGAGGGACCTACCGACCCAACCATAACAGGTTCGCTTGGCAACTCCTTCCAGTGGAAGAACTGGCATCTTAACATCTTCGCAACCTATTCGTTTGGCAATGTCGTACGTCTCGACCCGTCGTTCAGCGCTACATACAGCGACCTCGACGCCATGCCGAAAGAGTTTAAGAACCGTTGGACGATGTCGGGTGACGAGCGGCTGACCAATATTCCTGCCATTCCCGACCTACGCCAACTTCAGGCCGATTCCTATCTGTCGTATGCCTACACCGCCTACAACCGCTCCACAGCGCGAGTAGCCAAGGGCGATTTCATCAGAATGAAGGAAATATCGGTGGCTTACGACTTCCCGCAGAAGTGGCTCAGCGTTTTGCGTCTCAACAGCGCAAGCATAAAACTTCAGGGTACCAATCTCTTCCTGCTCTACTCGGACAAGAAACTCAACGGACAGGATCCAGAGTTTTACAATACAGGCGGTGTGGCTGTACCAATGGCAAAGCAGTTCACGTGTACGCTGCGTATAGGACTTTAATGACAACATTATTGTAGCAACAAAACAAAAAACAACAAGCAATGAAAACAAGAATAAGTATATCGCTGGCTTTCGCCGCCTTGCTCTCGCTTGCGTCGTGCGACAGCTATCTCGACGAACTGCCCGACGACCGTGCCGAGCTTAACACGCTCGAGAAGACGCGGCAGATTCTCACGTCGGCTTATCCCACCAACTCGCCCAACTATCTATTCATCATGAGCAGCGACGACGTGACGGACAATGGCGTGCTCTACGTGGCACAACCCGACCAATTGCAGGCATACAACTGGCAACCCGTGGAGACCGAAGGCAACGACGACCCCAGTGCCGTATGGAATGCCGATTACGAGGCGACAGCCGTTGCCAACATGGCTCTGCAGAGCATTGAGGGCAACACGTCTGACGAGGCCACCGCCCTGCGTGCAGAGGCTCTACTGTGCCGTGCCTACGCAATGTTCCAGACAGCCAACACCTTCTGTATGGCATGGAATCAGGAGCATGCCGACGAGTATCTCGGCATTCCTTACCCCAAGACTCCCGGCGTGTCGGTGGACGAGCGCGGCACCCTGCGCGAGACGTTCGCCAATATTAACGCCGACATCGAGGAAGCTCTGCTGTTGCTCAACGATAGCTACCTCGCTGTGCCGAAGTATCATTTCAATAGTCGTGCCGCCTATGCGTTCGCCGCACGCTTCAATCTTTATTACCAGAACTGGCAGAAGGCAGTCGACTATGCCACACGCGCACTTGGCAGCAATCCGTCGAGTCTGCTCCGCCAAACCAGCACCTACACATCGCTTGCTGGTGTGGACGACATACACAACCGCTGGATTAGCTCGGGCGAGAACTGCAATTTCATGTTCACCACGGCTTACTCCACGGCAGGACGCGCCATACAGGGCGCATCAAGTTTCCGCCGCATTGCCCATAACCAAGACATCGTGCGCAGCCAGACATTCTGGGCTATATCGCCTTGGAGCGTTGGCGGCTCGTCGGAGGCAAACAACGCTCTTGAGGATGCACGCATGCTCTACGGCAACTCTCAGATAGTCTACATTCCGAGTCTGATTGAGGACTTCGAGATTACGGACAACGTGACCAGCACAGGATATCCGCATGTGGTCGACCCAGTGTTCACAGCCGACGAGACGCTACTTGTGCGTGCCGAGGCTTACACCATGTTGCGACAGTATGACAATGCCCTTGCCGACATGAACCTCTGGCTTACTGCTCACAGCGACATGACATCGCCACACTTCCTTACATTGACCGAGGAAAGTGTAAATCAGTCGCTTAACTCAATCCGCATGAGCGAAGTGCCGTCGCGCAGCGTCACCGAAGAGACCATCAAGAAGCCGCTTAACCCACAGGGTTTCACCGTTGAGGACGGCACGCAGACCAATCTCATCTACACCATCCTCCACATGCGCCGCATAAGCACCATGTATCAGGGACTGCGCTGGCTCGACATCAAACGCTGGGGCATAGAGTTCACCCACCATCACGATGGCACTGCCAACACCACGTTTCGTGCAGGCGATCTTCGTGGTGCTCTCCAGTTGCCTGGTGATGTGGTTGACGCCGGTCTTCAGCCAAACCCGAGAGACAACTAAAATCAATGTGTTTAACTCTTAAAAGCACAAGCAATTATGACAATACATAAAACAAGACTCTTGCTTCTTTTCGCAGTTATGGGCATGACACTCGTGTCGTGCTCAAGCGACGAGCCGAGTAGTCAGTCGATATTTGATACAACCACAACGGAGCCACAAAGCGACTTCGACCGTTGGCTCAGCACTAACTTCACCACTCCTTACAATATACGTCTGTATTATCTCTACAATGACAAGTTGTCGGACAACTCCTACAACGTCGTGCCGGCCACCACGCGCAATTCCATCGCTATGGCAAAGATGATAAAACACGTGTGGCTCGATGCCTATGTAGAGGCTGCCGGCGAGGATTTCGTCAAGTCGAATGCATTCCGCGTGTTCCAGTTTATAGGCTCGCCGGAGTACAATTCGCAAGGCTCCATCGTGCTTGGCACGGCGGAGGGCGGCATTCAGGTGACGCTGTTCCGTCTCAACGAACTCGACATCAATAACATCTACGTCAACCAGGACGAGCCCTTCCGTGAACATTCCGAGCTTCCGCTCGACCTCAACTACTGGTATTTCCACACCATGCACCATGAGTTCTGCCACATTCTCACACAGAAGAAGAACTACACAACCGACTTTCAGGCCATCTCCGCCGGCAACTATCACTCAGCCGACTGGATAAATGTGACAGATGAGGAGGCCGTGCAGCAGGGATTCGTGACGGGATACGCCAGCGGTGAGTACAACGAGGACTTTGCCGAGGTGTATGCCACATACGTCACCTCGTCCGACCGTTCATGGCAGGAACGCCTTCAGGCTGCAGGAGAGGGCGGCGCGGCAATCCTCAACCAGAAGCTCGCCATCGTGCGCTCTTATCTTGCCGACTCGTGGGGCATCGACCTCGACAACCTGCGCAGCATCGTGCTACGCCGTTCTGCCGAGATACAGAACATGGATTTGACAACACTAAATTAACATGTACATTATGAGAAAAATTTATAATATCCTTATAGCATTCGTGACTGTTGTCTCGCTCGCATCATGTACGGGTGAGGTTGACGACATATTCGACCGCTCCTCTGCCGATCGCATGAGCGAGGCTCTCGCCACCGACCGTCAGTTGCTTGTCGATGCTCCTAACGGATGGCTCATGCAGTATTTCTGCGAGGACACGTATGGAGGCTACAACGTATTCGTGAAGTTCAACGCCGACAACACCGCCACCGTAGCCAACGAGGTGTTCCAGACGGGCAACCGTGTCACGTCGCACTTCAAACTGGAGCAGAGCATGGGCGTGTTGCTCTCGTTCGACGAATATAACGAATTGTTCCATTTCTTCTCCGCGCCAGCCAATCCCAGCGGTATTGGCGATGACGGTATAGGAATGCGCGGGGACTTCGAGTTCCGTGTCATCAGCGCCACAGCCGATCGTTTTGAGCTTGAGGGCAAGAAGCATGGCGCACGCATCACGATGACACGCCTTGCCGATGACGTGGACTGGGATGAGTATATCACACGTATCCAACAAACGGAGCAGACGCTGCAGACGCGCTCCTACGACCTTGTAAGCGGGCAGCAGGACACGCTGCGCCTAACATCCAGCTACCGCGCCTTCACCTACCACGACGCACAGACCGACCAGGATGTCGTAGTGCCGTATATCATCACGCCGGGGGGCATTCGGCTGAACCGTACTATAATGCTTTCGGGCGTTGCCGTTGATTCTTTGTCATTAGATTCGGACAATGCTTGGACTGCCAATGGAGGCATAACGTTGCAGCCTATCGTACCGGCACTTGCCGACCAACTTTTCGACACCAGCACCTACTGGTCGTTCATTCAAGGCCGTATGAGCCAGTTGGCAACACAATACTTCCAGCGTGCCGAACAGGCGAGTGAGGGCGAGGGTGAGGAAGTGCAATTCATGGCGCTCGGTGTTAACCCCGACGCGCCAAACCTCGGTTGGAGTTTCTTCTTCCGCAGTGGTAACTACATTGGCACCATAACGCTTCAGGCGACGCGCATTGACGACACTCATATTTCGCTGCAACCTACTGGCTATGACAACAATGGACAGTATTACTATCAAGCGGGCTACAACTATGTGGTCAACGGCATACTTCGCGGTACATTCGAGCTTAGTGCCGACAATCACGCCAACCCTACATACATCCGTCTGACACACACAGATGATGATCTTGTGGGTGAGTACATTGATGTGTTTCCGCAGTTACAGTATTATGTGCAGAATTAGAGAAAAAGAAAATATACCATACGTCATGTAAACTTTTTCATAAGAAGAACCTTTTTGTAAGCAAATCTCTCTACTAATCGTTGCAGGGGACTTTCCGTGAGGAATGTCCCCTGTCTTGCTTTTCTGCAAAAACGTAAATACCGTCCGCATTTTTTGTAAATAAGGTTATCGCATGAAATATTAACTTTGCAAATGAATAATGAACAAGATGTTTCAACTATAAAAATTTCAAAATTGCGATGAAAAAAGTATTATTCATTTTTATGATGGCTTTTGTGGCTTTCACCTTTGTCGCATGTTCGAGCGATGATGATGACAACAACGACAACAAGGAGACTGTAGCTAACCCTGAGACTCCTACCAACGGCAGCAAGATTCTTGTGGCATACTTCTCATGGGGAGGAAACACACGCGCTGTCGCCACACGCATAGCACAGCTTACTGGCGGCACACTCTACGAGATTCAGCCAGCCACCCCATACACCACTAATTACCAAGAGTTGGCATACACCGTGGCACGCAACGAGCTTGATACCGACGCACGCCCGGCTTTGAAAGAAAGCAATGCCGACTTCTCACAATACGATTATGTGTTTATCGGTTGTCCTGTGTGGTGGCAGACAGCCCCGATGATTATGTCTACGTTCTGCGAGAATTATAGTTTCAATGGCAAAACGGTCATTCCGTTCTGCACCTACGCTTCGACTGGTCGTGATGCCACTTTGCAGAAACTCAGCAGTCTGACCTCAACAGCCAACCACCTTACAGGCTATGGCACGAGTGGCAGCAACACAAGCGGTGTGGAGTCGTGGCTGAAAGAGATAAACATGATAAAGTAATGACACCGATATTTGTTGCTATAAATGATGAGATTCAACAGAATAGTTTTCACCATGTTACTTACAAGTTGGTTTCTTGTAGGATGCGGCACCGACAGACTTGAAACGCTGACAAAGGCAGAAGGAGTAAAGCCCGACAATGCCGCCAACGCATCGGGCAATGCAAGTTCGGGAGGCACGAACAACGGCGAGGCTGCTGTTACATACAACCGCAAGAGCCGTATAGCCGATGTGATGGCAGACCCCGTATTTGGCGACTACGGCCGTCTGCTGTTTCCCGTACAACGAGGTTATTGGAGTGGCGAAACCTTGGAACAACTGCGTCTCACCTACTATAACTATATAGACCCGGACGAGACGGTAGCGATAGTAAACTATCTCCACAATCAGGCATCAGACGAACAGACCGTCTTCTACGACATTTATTCAGATGACGAGAAAACCGCTGACCCACGGAAGCAAGATACAGGGTTGTTCTTCTTCCGTGGCAATCGCGGTTCCCGTTTCGCTGTGTGCAATGCTGGTGGAGCTTTTGCCTATGTAGGAGCAATGCACGACAGTTTTCCTCATGCGCTGGAACTCTCGAAGAAAGGTTACAACGCTTTCGCACTTATCTACCGACCAGGCGCACAGACAGCGTGTGAGGACTTGGCACGAGCCATCAGTTTCATCTTTGCCCATGCCGACGAGTTGGGCGTAAACACCGACTGCTACTCGCTTTGGGGCGGTTCGGCAGGCGGACGCATGGCGGCTTGGGTGAGCGGTTATGGTACGGCGGCTTTCGGTGGCGACAATCTGACTAAGGCTGGCACAGCCGTCATACAATATACGGGATTGAGTGAATATTCACTCGACGATGTGCCCACCTACGCCTGTGTGGGCAGTGGCGATGGCATAGCCTATTGGCGCACGATGAAGGTACGGCTTGACGGACTCTCTTCACTCGGCATACCGACGGAGTTTCATGTGTACGAGGGGTTGTCTCACGGCTTCGGCCTTGGCACAGGAACGGTTGCCGAGGGATGGATAGACGATGCTGTGAGATTCTGGGAGCGGCAGATGAAAGACAATAATACAACTGGGATTAAGCCCATAACAAAATAAAACTGTAAAACATAAAGTCATAATCATGAATAGCTTTAACTATCAATATCCTGTACGCCAGCACTTTGGCAAGGGATGCGCAGAAAATGCGCTGAAGGAGGAAATGAAAAAAGTAGGCAAACAAGTACTTTTGGCTTACGGAGGAGGTTCGATCAAACGCACAGGTTTCTACGACAAGATTTGCAAGTGGCTGGAGGAATCGGGCAAGGAGGTCGTGGATTTCGGCGGCATCATGCCCAACCCTACATACGCCAAGGTGCAGGAAGGCGCAAGGATTGTGAGAGACGAACATATTGATTTCATCCTTGCCGTTGGTGGCGGTTCGGTCATCGACTGCTGCAAGATCGTTTCCTCGCAAGCCATGATGGATGTGGATGCTTGGGACGACTGGTATGTAGGTCACAATCTGCCCAAGGAGTTTGTGCCGATGGGTGCGGTAGTGACAGCTTCGGGAACAGGTGCCGAGCAAAACAATGGAGCGGTCATCACCAACGAGGAGAAGAAGCTCAAGCAACCTCTCTTCGGAGCATTCCACTCATTTGCCATTCTCGACAGCGACCTCACCAAGACGCTGCCCATGAAGCAGGTCATCAGCGGAGCGTTTGACACGTTGTCGCATTGCATGGAGACCTATATGGGGAAACCGCAGAGCACCAACGTGTCTGACGAGGTAAACGAGGCGGTGATGCGCAACGTCATCAAAAACATTCATGCCATCATAGCCGACCCTGACGATGATTCTGCCCGTGGCGAACTGATGTGGGACTCGGCAATGGCAGAGAATGGTCTGCTGAAATTGGGCAAAGTGACCGACTTCCAATGCCACATGATAGAGCATGCCATAGGTGCCTATACCGACTGCAACCATGGGCAGGGTTTGGCAATCTTGCATCCAACGTTCTATCGACATCTGCTCAATGCTGGCACGGCAAAGTTGGCACGCATGGCGCAAGAGGTATGGGGCGTTAAAAGTGATGTGGAGGGTGTGACCTATAGGAATGCCGATGCCGCAGAACTAAGGACAATAGCCGAGAAAGGCATAGCCGCCTTGGAAGCCTTCATCAAGGAGATAGGCTTGCCTACCAACTGGAGCGAAATAGGCATTACCGACGATGCCGTGTTGCGTGCCGCCTCAGACACTTGTTTCATCACGCCAGGCTGTTGCAAGCATATGTCAAGAAACGAGATATTTGAACTTTTGAAGGAATGTAAATAGCAATAAACGAAATCATGAAATTCAGAACATTAGGAATGAGCGGACTGCATGTGTCTGCTGTGGGATTAGGATGTATGGGCATGAGCCACGCTTACGGAAAGCCTGCCGACAAGAATGAGATGGTGGAACTTCTTGCCGAGGCTGTGGACATGGGCTACACGTTCTTCGACACCGCCTATTCCCGGTACTCGCCGCCTCTGCCGCATGAAGGAAAATATCGGTGCAGCCGACATAATGCTTTCTGCTGAAGAGGTTGCAAATATAGACAAGGCTCTCAGCACGATGGAAATGAGCGATGTGTTTGGAGGGTCAAGGATAGTAAATGGGTAAAAATACGATTAAAACAGAATGCTTATGAAGCCAAAAGTTATTTGCCATATTATGGCATCTGTAGACGGACACATACAGGTGGAGCGTTGGACGGCTCCTTCGGGTGATATGCCCAAGACTGACCTAATGAAAACCTATTCAGACATCGGCAAAACACTTTGCACAGACGCATGGACATTCGGAAAGAATACGGTGCGTGACATCTTTCATGACAAGACCTGCATTTTTCCCATAGAAGGAAAGGATGCGGAGAAGGATACACCCATTGGCAAGACGAGCGTACATATAGGCAGTCGCATATCAGAGCGTATGTTTATATCGTTCGACCCCGATGCCGACATTATCTATACCGCGTCACAGTTGAGAGGTTGCGATATGTTAGCTGTGCTTGACCAAGCCACCGCCACGCCACGCTATTTGGCACATTTGCGCAAGATGGGCATTTCGTACATCGTAGTGGAAGACATCATGAAGTTGGAGAATGCACTCGAAACTATCAATAAAGAATTTGGCATACGGTCAATATCTTTGCAAGGAGGCGGTGTGCTCAACGGTACTATGCTCAACAATGGACTTATAGACGAACTTAGCCTTGTGGTTTATCCTGGGCTCGACTGCAACAAAACAAGTGTGTCTATCTTCGACAATACGATTGATTCTCTCATTGGTCGGCAAAGTCTGACATTTTTGTCTGTCCAGCAGAAAGACAATGGTGTGGTATGGTTGAGATATAAGGTGAATCACAAATAACAATAATGAAGAGTATGAGAATGAGTAGATTTTTTATAATGGTCTTGTGCCTTTCCATATTTGTGGGTGGCACAGCAAGTGCAAAAAAAGAACAAGAAAAAAAAGTTGTAGGACCTTTCATTTCTGTTGAATTCAACACAATCAAGAGTCCCAATGCCAACCCTTTCGGACTGGTTTACGACAATGCCATAACGAAAAATGAGGAGGGCAAGGTGAATATCCACCGCATCTATTACCAACTGGGCGGATTGAAGATTGCAGCCAATGTCTATACTCCAGCCAATTACGATGCGACGAAGAAATATCCAGCCATCGTAGTGGCTCATCCAAATGGCGGTGTAAAGGAACAGGTGGCAGGTCTGTACAGCCAGCGTATGGCTGAGAACGGTTATGTAAGCCTTGCGTTCGATGCCGCTTATCAGGGAGACAGCGAGGGTGAGCCACGCAACACGGACAAACCTGCCAATCGCATTGAGGACATACACCGGGCTGCTGATATCTTGGTGCAATACCCAGGTGTGGATGCCCAGCGCATAGGCATTCTCGGTATATGCGGTGGTGGTGGATATACGTTGAAAGCAGCGCAAACCGACAAGCGTTTTAAGGCTGTCGCCACATTGAGTATGTTCAATACGGGTCTGGTGCGTCGCAATGGCTTCCTCGACTCGCAAATTAACCAAGTGCAGGAACGTCTTGCCGATGCTTGTGCCGCTCGACAGAAAGAAGCCAATGGTGAAGCACCCGAATATATAGGCGACATGAGTGGCATTACGCCAAAGCAGGCTGCCAAACTGCCGTTCGACCTCTATCGCGACGGCTACGAGTATTATCTTCAGACACATGCACATCCCAACTCCACATTCCGCTACACCAAGAGTAGTCTGGTAGACTTGATGGCGTTTGATGCAAGCGAGGGCATGTACCTTATCAGCCAGCCTTTGCTGATGATGGCTGGCAGCATTGCCGACACGTTCTATATGACAGAGCAATGCTACGCCAAGGCTACTGGAACACAAGACAAGGAAATGTTTCTTATCCAAGGTGCCACGCACATCAAGACATATTATGTTCCGGAGTATGTGGAACAAGTCGTAAAGAAGCTGACAGCGTTCTTTGGAGACAAACTGAAATAATAAATTGAAAAGCTATATGAGAAAAATAATTTCAATGATAACAATTCTTGCCAACTGTGCCCTGAATGTAATCGCACAAAATCTAGTTATTGAGCGACAAGGTCATTTCTCTGTAGGCGGTTCTGTCATTCAGCATGAAGGCGTTTACGACAACAGTAAGTTTGTCGGATGGGCGACACAGATAGAAAAAGGACAAAAAGCTAGCGTAAACCACGCTTTCGTAGATTATCAAATTCCAGTCAATCCTCATCGTACACCTCTTGTATATGTGCATGGGTATGGAGGTTCTGGCGTATGTTGGGAGATGACTCCCGATGGTAGGGATGGGTTCTCAACTTTGATGCTACGTCATAGATGGAGCAGTTATGTGATGGACTTGCCTGGCAGAGGCAGGGCTGGTCGCACATCCGCAACATCTGCAGTCAAACCATTGGCTGATGAGATGTTCTGGTTCGACATTTGGCGTATGGGTATTTATCCAAAGTGGAACAAGGGTGTACAGTTTCCGAAAGACTCTGCGAGTGTGTCGCAGTTTTTCCGTGAGATGACTCCCGACCTCAGCGATCACCGTCAGGATGTGCCTGCCATCAAAGCTCTTGCCGACAAAGTTGGCAGGTGTGTACTCGTCACTCACTCGGCAGGAGGCCTTCCTGGTTGGATGGCGGCTATACAAAATAAGAACGTGAAAGCCGTGGCAGCATACGAGCCTGGAGGATTTGTTTTCCCCGAAGGCGAGGTTCCACCGAAAATAGACGGCTTGACAGGCGGGTGTGCAGGCATACCAGTATCAACGAGTGATTTCAGCAGGTTAACGCAAATTCCAATTGTTCTCTATTTTGGTGACTACATTCCGGAAAAGCCAAGCAAGAACCTTGGCGACGAGAACTGGCGTGTGCGTCTTCAGATGGCTCGCAAGTTTGTGGAAACTATTAATAGGCACGGAGGAAATGCCACCCTAATAGAGTTGCCCAAAATTGGCATCTACGGCAACACTCATTTCTTAATGCAGGATTTGAATAACAAGCGGCTTGCAGAACTTTTGAACGATTGGCTTGTTGAAAACAAACTATAGCTTCAGATAACTCTAAAAAATGTTTTTAAAAAATGTGTATAAAGAATAAATTTTCAACAGCAGTTGTTGCCGTTACGTTTTCTGCATTTGCAACGGCACAGACAGCCGATTCATTCAAGCAACCATATCCGTTAGGCTCAAAACT
>ENA-OOXT01001569-OOXT01001569.1-human-gut-metagenome-genome-assembly--contig:-NODE-1569-length-14377-cov-1.906647_pt1 | contig 14377 bp, 8 predicted proteins | sample MGYA00241590_ERZ501349 | MGnify/ENA primary metagenome ERZ501349 (study PRJEB25962, sample SAMEA2042838) | human gut metagenome | biome: human gut; feature: human-associated habitat; material: faeces...
GGCGACTCCGATGAAGAAGTTCGGCGAGATAAGTGACCTTATAGGTTGTTTATTGTGGCTTTGCAACGATAAGGCAAGCGGTTTCGTGACGGGAACTGTCATTCCCGTGGACGGCGGGTTTTCGGCATACAGTGGAGTGTGAGATCATGGATAAATTGATACCCGTAGTGGTGATAAAAGACGTAAACGAAACGAAAAAAACGTTGTCTGTGTTAAGGGCGGGCGATATAAATTTCGCGGAAATTACATTTAGAACTGTTTACTATAGAGCATCTTCTTGCAAACGGCAACGCCTCCGGCAGAGTTCAGAGATAAAATAAAGAAAACTGAAAACAAATGAGATCAGTCCCGTAATAAAAAAAACGAGGTAAGTGCGGGGCTGTCTTAGCTTGCAAAAAGCATTGCCCCTCTTTCCGAGTTTTTGGAAGGAGGGATTTTTTTATGCGTTGGACTTGTTTCTGCGCGGTATCGCTTGTGTTATGCGATGACCATGAAGTCATTTTATCGGGGTAAATCGGCAAACAGGAAAAATAAACCATAGAAATAAAAATCTCTCACTATATGATAAACAATACAATAAAAACGATAAAAATGCGTCCATTTGGCAAAGGGAAAGTTTGCTTGATAGGCGCATTTTTGTTTGTCGCCTTTTATCGAATAATGGTAGTAATCGGATAAGAGCGCCTCCCGGTTTGGAATTTGAATTCAAAAATCAAATTTCAAATCGAGGAGGACAAAACGGTGAAATACGCACCTAAAAAAGTATTTATTTTAGAAAAAGGCAATTATAAGGAGATAACTTATAGCGAACTAAAACAACTCGAACACGCGGACAAGTCTTATATGAACAAGTTCTTTCTGCCTTTACATGGAATGCTAATGGAAGTGACGGAAGAAGAGTATAAGGAGTATTATCGAGATAAACGTCGGCAAAAGTACATAGACGAGCGTTCAAAAGCGAATGGTGATATTTCATACAATTCGTTTGATACGGACGAATTGCTCGGTGAAGATATTCTTGTGGACAAGCATACCGATGTAGAGGCTCAGGTTATCAGTAAAATAACGGTTGAGCAATTGCGAAAGGCTTTTCTTCTGCTGTCGCCCGACGAAAAGGCATTGATTGTTGAACACTTCTTCGATGAAAAATCGCAAGTAGAGTTGAGTAAACAATATGGAGTGAATCAATCAAACATAAGCAGGAAAATCAATCACATAATTTCCAAATTAAAAAAATTTTTAGAAAACTAAAAAATTAAGCGCATAGGTCTCTCATTTTTTCGGCATGGAAAGTGAGAGACCTATTTTTCTCTCGAAACAATTGAATAAAAAACGAGTCTTTTACATTTTCTCTGCCGCCTGCTGAAAACGGATAAGCAACAGAACGAAATGTTCGACCGATTCGGCGCAACCGAGTCGTGGCGAAAACAAGCAGAGAAAATAATGATACTTACGTCCAGTCTCAGGTCGAGCGTTGAAGCGGAAGAAATTCCGTGAGCCGTCGCAACCAAAGAGGGCGTCCCGGCGAGAACCGCGGGGAGGTGAAATTCCTATGAGAGTAAAGGCATACTCGGAAGACAACGTGAATTTTGATAAAACGATTGATACAAGAGCCGATAAAAAGGCTTTTTAGAAGCGATTGGCTGATTATTTCAATCAATCGCTATTACTTAACAGAGAGAATTATGAAAGATATAAAAAGAAACGAAATATATTACGCGGACTTGAGTCCCATTGTCGGCAGCGAACAGGGCGGCGTTCGCCCCGTACTCGTCATACAGAACGACATAGGCAACAAATTCAGCCCCACAACCATTGTGGCGGCGATAACGAGTAGACAAAACAAAGCGAAACTGCCGACGCATATAGAGATAACCGAAAACGTATTCGAGAAAGATTCCATTGTACTGTTGGAGCAGATACGCACTGTGGATAAAAGACGATTGAAAGAATACGTCGGGAAGTTAGATAACGGCACTATGGAGCGGGTAAACAAAGCTATTTCTATAAGTGTGGGCTTGATTGACAGTGTGGGAGAAAAAAATGACGGCAGAACAGGATAAGAAAAACGCGGCATTCTATTACAGCGTAAATATGCTTCGACTATTATTAAGGGCAAAACTCTTAACGGAAGCAGAGTATAAAAAGATTGTAAAAATTTTAGCCGAGCATTACGGTTGCGAAAGGATAGTGATTGTTTGAAAGAGTGGTTTTAAGTCTAAAAACGATTGAAAAAAATAAGTTTGTATGCTATACTGTAGAAAATAATTAATATGAAGGCGATTCAAATGGATAAGAAAGATATAGAGATTCTTGATAAAAATATTATTTCGATTTTTGAACAAATCAAGACTGATATATTTCAAACGAGGGGGAAAGTTTTATCGGATGCCAACAGGGAATTACTTTCTATGTATTTCAGAATCGGTAAATTGATTGCCGAAAATTCTAAATACGGAAATAATTTTATCAATGAACTTTCTAACAGTTTGAAGTTGGAGTTCCCGGGAAATAATGGTTATTCTCCGCGAAACCTTGCAAGAATGCGTAAATTATATGAGACATACAAGGATTTGTCAATTTTGCCAACGGCGTTGGCAAAATTACCGTGGTCTTTTAATTGTTTGCTGATAGATAGAATAGCGAATTTAGAAGAAAGAGTATGGTATGCCGAAAAATGTATGGAAAACGGTTGGTCTCATGTGGTTCTTGAACATCAAATTGATTTGCAACTATATGAGCGGCAAGCCGATTCTTCCAAAAAATTGACAAATTTTGAAAATAGACTGCCGGCGCCGCAGAGCGAATTATCGAGAGATATTATTAAAGATCCGTATATTTTTGAACTCGTCGGTTTGAAAGAGAAAATCGTTGAGAAAGATATAGAGACTGCAATGCTCGAACAAATTAAAACTGTATTGCTTGAACTTGGTAAAGGTTTTTCTTTTATCGGAAATCAATATAGAATTTCTACGCCGAATAATGATTATCTGATCGATTTGCTGTTCTACCACCTGGAACTTAGGTGCTACGTTGTGGTGGAACTGAAAAACGTGGACTTTAAGCCTGATTTTATAGGACAATTGCAATTCTATATTACTGCGGTTGATGAAACGCTTAAAAAGGATGTGGATAATCCGACAATCGGGTTGTTGCTTTGCAAAGGGAAAGACAGGTATTCCGTTGAATGGTCTTTGAAATCGACGACGGCACCGATTGGAGTTGCCTCTTATGAAATAAGGAATTATTTGCCGACCGAGGAAGAGTTGAATAAATATTTGAGATAAATATAGAAAAGTAAACCATTTTGCTATCATAAAGATATTAAAACAACAATAATTTAGTAAAGCGGCGTTTTGTCTAATTTAGATAGATAAAACGCTGTTTTTTTGTCTAAAACGCAGAAAAACAAAAAAGATAAAAAAAATATAGAAAAACGCTGGATAGAATTGAACTTTTGTGGTATGTTGTGTTTGCGAAAGCAAGAGAAACAGGGTTAAGCCTTGAAAGGAGGTAATTATGCAGATAACGGAAATTACGCCGAAAGCGCAGAGTGAAGAAAGAATACGGCTTGCGGCATACTGTCGTGTGTCAAGCGATTCCGAAGATCAACTTCATTCGCTCGCTTCGCAAATACGTTGGTATAGCGATTACGGGAAAAGAAATCCTCAATATCAAATCGTTGACATTTACGCGGACGAAGGCTTGAGCGGAACAGAGATGGAAAACCGTGACGAGTTACAGCGATTGTTGAAAGATTGCAGACGCGGGAAGATCGATAGAATTATTACAAAAACAGTCTCACGTTTTGCGCGGAACACTGAAGAACTTCTTGCAACATTGCGAATGCTTAAAGAATTCGGTGTAAGCGTATTTTTCGAAAAACAAGGTATAGACACAGCGCAACTTAATATGGAAATGATTGTGACATTCCCCGGTATGGCGGCTCAACAAGAGAGCGAGGCTATATCGGGGAATGTTCGTTGGGGCGTAAAACGGCGAATGGAAAACGGCGATTATATAATTTCACGCCCCGCATACGGATATATGCTGAAAGACAAAAAAATCGTAATAAACGAGGATGAGGCGAAAGTGATACGCAGAATATTCGATCTGTACCTTCATGGAATGGGAACGCAACAGATAACCGATTTGCTTAATAGAGAAAAGGTTCCGACTTCAAATCGCAAAAAAGGGGCGGAATGGGGAAGAAACGCCGTAAGGTATATATTGCACAATGAAAAGTATATGGGCGACGCGATATTTCAAAAACATTATACTACCGAAACTCTTCCGTATAGAAGAATACGCAATAACGGCGAAAAGCCGATGTATTATACTGAAAACTACAATCCGCCGATTATAGATGAAAATACTTTTAATGCAGCCCAAAACCTTATTAAGCAGAAAGCCGAACGTGAGAAAGGTCAAAAAACATCTTCGTCATCTATGAAATTATATTGTCCCGAATGCGGAAGATTATTCGGTAGGCAGACTCTTAAAGGGCATAATTATTGGAATTGTTCAAAACTCACATCAAACAGAAGTAAATGTAAAAGTCGCCGTGTTCGCGAGGATATGGTATGCTATGCGTTTTTAACAATGACGTATAAATTAAAAGCTCATCGATGCGAAGTATTGGATGAGTTAATCCAACAAATGGAAAACTTGAGAACGATTACGGGAGAAAACAGCGAGCGTATACGGCAAATAGACAAACAAATCGCCGATTTATGCGCGAAAAGACTTGTTGTTGCAAGGCTTCACACTAACGGGGTTCTCGGTATGGCGGAGTACTCTACGCAAGACTTCGAAATAGGCGATAAAATAAATCGGTTACGAACAGAGCGCAGGAAGAAATTATCGGAAGACGAAAACGATATGGCTATCTCTGAATTGAAAGCCTTAAATGACGAAATCAAAGATTATTCGCCGAGTAGTGTTTTTAACGCAGAACTATTCGACCGTATCGTTGAAAAAATAATAGTAAAAGATAATTCTTGCCTTATATTTCATCTGATCGGAGGGCTTACGTTAACCGAAAAAATAAAAGAAAAGGGACGTTGCAAGACAAAATGAAAAACAGGAATGTGCTATTCGGTTATTGTTACAAAAACGGAATTATTACCGTACACCAAAAAAATGCTGAAGTGGTAAAAAGTATTTATGATTATTACATTAACGGTGATTCCCTGCTGAAAATATCTGAGAGACTAAACAAAATGCAGATCGAGTATATGCCCGGCGTTACGGCATGGAATAAAGCAAGGATTATGCGAATACTCGAAGACGTTCGTTATATCGGTAACGACAGATACCCTTCGGTTATAGATAAAGACATTCAATATAAGGTTCAAAAGTTAAAATATGCGAAAAACAATCAAAAGGGAACAAATAGAAAGGACGACATCTTCAGAATTGCTGTGCCGATACGTTGCCCCACCTGCAATGGCGAATTGCGGCGGTTTACGGATAGGCGATTGTCGACCGTGCGCTGGCGATGTATGACGGCCGGATGTGATTTTTCAATAGGTAAATCCGATAGTGATTTTTTAAACGATATAACGGACTTATTAAATTGCGTCATCGATAACCCCGATATGATTTATATCCCTACGGAAAAGAAAAGCGAGGAGAGTACGGAATTAATCCGATTAGGAAACGAAATAGAAAGAATGACGGAGCATATCCCTATAGACAGCGATGCTGTGAAAAAGAAAATGATTGAACGAGCATCGCTTAAATATTCTGAACTCAATTCGGCGGTCTGCCAAGCGCAAATACTTAAAGATATTTTTAAAAACAGCAAAGCATTGACCGTATTTTCGCAAGAATTATTTATGAAAACGACTGATGAAATACGAATACTTTCTGACGGAGAGATAAGCATCGTACTTGAAAACGGACAAGAAATAAAAAAGGATAGAAAAGCGTAAATGAGTGAACAGCCTAAAAAGAAAGTTCGGATAATTGAACCGACGATAAAAACTGACTTAAAGGCGAGCGGTGTGTATAAACAAAAGCGTGTTGTTGCATATTGCCGAGTTTCGACAAAGCAGGAAGAACAAATGAACAGTTATGAAACGCAAAAAAATCATTACACCGAAAAAATAAATGCCGAACCCGGTTGGACGCTTGTCGGGATATTTGCAGATAAAGGAATTACCGGCACAAGCGTAAAACATCGTGACGAGTTTAATAAAATGATAAAACTTTGCAAACGTGGCAAAGTTGATATGATTATAACGAAATCAATATCGCGGTTTGCGCGGAATACCTTAGACTGCTTGCAATATACGCGAATGCTGAAGAAGATCGGCGTTGACGTGTTTTTTGAAGAACAGGGCATTCATAGTATACGGTCGGGCGCAGAGTTTTATATCACGATATATGGTTCGATTGCTCAAAGTGAATCTGAAAATATAAGCGCAAACGTAAAGTTCGGTAAAGCCCAAAGCGCAAGAGAAGGTAACGTTGCGTTTCATTATAAAAACTTTCTCGGCTATCGTAAGGGTAAAGACGGGAAACCTGAAATCGTTCCCGAAGAAGCCGACACAGTTCGGTTTATTTATAAGAGTTTCCTTGCCGGCGATAGTCTCGGAGGAATTCTTGATAAACTCGAAGAAGAAAGAAAACCGTCGCCAAGCGGAAAAGAAAAATGGAGTTATTCCACGATACAATCCATATTGACTAATGAAAAATATGTCGGAGACGCTATTATAAACAAAACTTACACGGAAGACTGTCTTTCGAAACGCATAAAGAAAAACAATGGCGAACGACGGAAGTATTATATAGAAAATAACCATCCTGCAATAATCGAGAGAGAAGTGTTTGCAAAGGTACAGGAAGAGATGGCAAGGCGAAGCAGCAAACAAAAAACAAAGCAAGTCGGCACAAAGACGGAACAGGGGAAATATTCGAGTAAATACGCTTTTACCGAACTGCTTATATGTGGCGAATGCAAAACACCGTATCGAAGATGTACTTGGACTGCGCAAGGTCGAAAGCGTATAGTGTGGCGGTGCATTAACCGTCTTGATTACGGTAAAAAATATTGTCACGATTCGCCGACAATAGAAGAAGGGGTGTTGAAAGAATCTGTAATGAACGCTATATTCGATGCGGCGGAGAAGAATGTCGACTTATTAAAAGAATTACGACGTCATATCGGTATGGGGTTAAACTCCGACGCATCAGATGACGATGAATTAAAAATAATAATCCGAATGTCTGAAATCGGCACAGAATTCAGTCAAATGCTTAATGCCGTGACAGAGGATACCACAGATTCGTTTGACGAAGAACGAGCAAAAATTTTAATGGGCGAAAAGGCGAATTTACAGCGGCAACTTGATCGAATCGCCGAAGGCAAACGGAAACAGACTGAAACCGAAGCCCGTTTAAATGATATATACAGCATTATGGAAAGTTTGAAAAATCATCCGATAAAATATGATGACAGTTTTATACGGCAAATCGTTGAATGCATTATCGTTGAATCGAAAGAGAGAATAAAGGTGATTTTCATCGGCGGAACAGAAGTTGTTGCGAATATAGGCTAAAAGACTTTTTGGGCGTTAAAGAAATTTATAATAAATTCTCCATAAGATTGCAAAATTGGTAATTATACGATATAATATCAATAGTTATAGTTAAGAAAAATGTTGAAAACATTTTTTTTACCGCCTTTTAGCATAAACATAACAATTATGGTTGTCTGCAAAAACTTAAAAACGTTAAAATTGATTGTTTTTATTTGTTTTAAAAGTGTAAAAATATGTATTGTATAACTCCTACAACTGAAGTGTAGAAAGAGTTTGAAACTGCTATGAGCTATAAAGGCGGTGCGGACGAAAAAAGGCTCGTGTTTTATTTGCGTAACTTGGTATTGACTATGACAAATAGACGCAAGAAGATTTGGTGATCTTGAAAAATATGCTGAGAAAGTCGGCTCATATGAAAGCTTATCCAATAAAAGTTGAAAGCAAGTTTGCATTAGAAGCATTGAAAAGGTCAAGGACGTAAGAGATGAAGCGATTTATTAATTGGATTTTATTACTTGGAACAATTATATCTGCTGTGGTAGCGTTAAAGTTTTCCGCTCTACCTGTTGCAACATTTATCCCTTATAAATGGGCTGAATTTTGGATTACATCTGTTGAGGATCAACAAAAGTATGTCTTGGTGTACGATATTTCGGTTGGCTTTATAATGAGTGCATTATTCTATTTTATAGTAGAGGAAATTCCTGATAGAGTTAGAATACGTAAGGCTAAGCGGTTGATTAAAATGCAAATCAACCAGTTGGTTGAATATATGGAGCAGATAATTGATATTGTTATTGAAAAATATAAGCGAAATCGAAATATTAGGGATTTGGCTCAAAAAGATTTTCTGATCTTAGATGGCGAAACTCAGTACACTACAGAAGAAATTTCTTATTTGACGACTACATATTGCGTAAAAGGAAAGAGGCGAAAAACCGCTGTTCATCAATATGGAAACATCAATCAGTTAGTAAAAGATAATTCAAGGAGCATTCTTAATAATATTGCAATTATAAAAAATTATGAGTATTTCTATGCATCTGATAGTCGATTGGTTGAATGTATTCGAAAAATAGAAGGTTGTGCTTTGATAAGATATTATATGACAGACAAGGACAAAAACAAAAATACGCCTTGCTTTCAATTATGTGGAACAAGCGCCGCAATGATTGATTTCGTCAATTTATATATAGAATTATTAAAACGAAAATTTCATACTGAATATACAGTTACTACACTTGATAGTAAAGAAGAAACTGAAAAGTACAGTAACGACAGAAAAAGTGGTAGGCTTTTACAAGGCGTAATAGATATTCAAACCCAGCGCTATAATACTGCTTTGACCAATCCGACAGCAGTAATTAGTGGTCCCAAATATACAACCGATATTCTTGTATCCCAATTAAAACGAAGATTTGCCGCAGCATACTTATCAATTGATGATTTGGAAATAGATAAATTAAATGCATATAAGTACGTTGTGTTTGTAATAGACTCGGATACCAAAGATGTAATAACAAACATCTTAAATACTAATCACATATCGGCGAGAGTTCTGTTACTTACGGAACAAACATTTTTGAAAAATCATCTAAAACGCAAACTTACGTGTAACAATAGTGTAATTGATGAGCTATTTTTCAAAGCAGCATTTTGTAGGTGTTGGTGTCCTTGCGCTTTTTTCAAGCAAGAACCGTCCGAAAAATCAATCGTAGATATTCAGCACAAAATAGAAACTATATTATACAAAAGCAACTAAAGAAATCTTTGCGGTTTTTTCGTCCATTCCTGTCTGACTGATGCCGTACAAATAATAAACTTCTAGATTTACGGTTTTACGACAATTGCCATCTGGCGACAATTACATTTTTACAGAGGCGGAAAGTTTACGTAGGACACACAGCGATGTTTGCGAAGTGCAATTTTATTCAAGGTGTACACGAGTTCGTGTCCATTAAAAACAATGGAATGAATAGTAAATTGCTAGAATTTGTGAACAACCTATTGAAACCTGAACCTTTGTGGTGAAACATTTCAACAGGTTTTTCTTTTATTCCTTTATCGAAAACCCGAAATTCTGCGACCGAAAAAATGAAATATCTCATTTCTGAACTCTTGCAATAGGACATCAGTTACTAAAACTGCTGTAATAGTCAGCCTTTTGGACATTGGGTGTTATAAACCGTTTTTGCTTAAATCTTTTGGATTAATAGAATAAAATGGTAAAATAAGAAGAGACAACAGAATATGAGATAAACACAGAGACTGTTTCTGAATGAAATTAGAGTTAATACTTGAAAATAATGTGTAAAAATGTTACAATGATTATAGAAAATAAAAATGCATTAAAAAATCAATAAATTGCTAAGGTAGGAATCAAATGATGAATACAACTCCAAACAAAGTGACATGGGTGGATTTTGAGTCTACAGTGAATGATGAGCACAGAGATTTCGAAGATTTTTGCCGACTATTTTTTAAAATATACTATTTGGGAAACGTTGATGTTTTTCTGCGTCAAACAACCAATAATGCGGGGTTGGAAACGGATCCTGTAAGTGTTAAAAATACTATGATTGGTTTTCAGGCAAAATATTATCAGAATAATACGGATTATGCTAATATATACAATTCAATGGAAAAAGTCGTGAAACACTACAAGGGCAATGTTGATCAAGTTGTATTATATTGTAATAAAGATATTGATACAACGTGTACTTCATATAAAAATATAAATGAATTGCTCAACAAAAACGGAATAATACTGTCTTTATGTTGTAATAATGATATTCTGGATGAGATCAATCTAAACGACAAGTATGAAAAATTAAAAGCGGTTTTTTTCGGACGAAATTATTTAAAAGATAATTGGTTCAAAGAAGAAATTGAAAATGAGCTTAATGATTTAAATCCTAGATATGTAAAAGGTTTTCATATATCAGATCCGGATATAGAAACATATTTTGATTTTATATATAAAAACGAAAATATTCTTGAAGTTACAAAAAAAATGATTTTGGAATGGAAAGAAAAAGTAAGAAAAAGTATAATATCCGATGGGTTGAAAGAAAAATTAGATGAAAAGATAAATGGCTTATGCGTGCCTCAACTTTGCCATATATCTGAAGTGTTTTCATGGAAAGATTTATTTGAGTCCGAATTGACTGAAATTGACAGGATAATTAGTGAATTTAAAGCGAAATCTCTCACTTGTTCAACGGGATCAAATATAGAAATAAAGGAATTAGACAACAAAATAAAATCGTATGATGAAGTAAAACAAATTTTAATTGAAACAGATTTGCGAAATAATAAATATTATAAATGTTTATTAAAAAATGTTTTTATATTGCAGGGTGATGCGGGGATTGGAAAATCACATCTATTAGGATATGAAACGGAAAAGAATGGTATAGAAAATGGCATTCGCAGTGTTTTATTGCTTGGAAATAAATTGTTTTTAAATTCTAATCCGGAAAAATCTATTATGGAATACTTGAATATAGATAATATGAGTTTTTCTGAGTTTTTAGATGAATGCGAATTAAAGGGAGAGTTGGACGGATCTTTAACGGTAATCACAATAGACGCATTAAATGAGTGTTCGCATCATAATGTGTGGAAAAGTTACTTATCTAAAATAATTTCAAATATTATGACAAGAAAGTATGTAAAAATTATTTTGTCAATAAGAAGTACATATAAAGATTATTTGTTTAATGATGCGGTAAATGAGAAAATCAAAAACGGAGAGGTCATAGTAATTACTCATAGAGGTTTTAGTAATATTTTAAAAACCGCTGTGGATGCATATTTTTTGAAATTTAATATTCCATTTTCGGCAAAGCCATACTTTGAAAAAGAATTTTCAAATCCTCTTTTTCTAATGACTTATTGCAATGGGTACACTTCAGACGACGGGACTTATGGTAATTCTAATCTTTTTAAGTGGTACTTAAATTTTGTACAGAAAGAGGAGAAAAAAGTTAAAGAACAATATGGACTTGAATATGATAGACAGAATTATTCGCAATTTATATTAAAAAAGATTGGAGAATTTTTTCTGGAAAATAAGCAAAGGTTTATTCCGTATGAAACTTTAAAGAATTTAACTAATGAATTGGCAAATTGTACACGATTTATAGATGGATTCCTTAGTTGTAAGGCATTGGTGTCTTATATAAACAGTTCCGGCGAAGAAATAATATATGTATGCTACGAAAAATTTGCTGATTTTATTGTTGCTCAAACTATTGTAGATAAAACTAATAATGTTAAAGAACTTTACGACATAATAACAAAAGAAATATTTTCTACTGACTCATTAGGTTTTTTGAACAACCAAACCGCTATGGGTGAGTTTGGGGTTCTATCAATTTTGGCTAACGAGAAATACGGCGTTGAAATAATTGATTCGCTTAACCTGATAGATGAAAGTGTCAAAAACTGGGATTTTGATAAATCATTATTTATAAATGAATATTTATCAGCTTACAAATATCGTTCAGATTCTAATATTAAAATGAAAGAGTTTGACGAAAAAGTCTATCCATATTTGAAATTGGGAAATATGGATTATTTTCAATCGCTTTTAATTGATTTGGTTGGTAGAGATAATGAACTTAATGTCAATTATTTAACAAAAACATTAATTAAATTACCATTGAATGAAAGAGATTATCGGTGGACGATTTATATAAATGAAAACTATGAAGAAGAGGGAAAAATACATGAAATTATACAGTATTTTTTACATTCCACAGAATGTGATGGTAATGAAAGGTTGCAATTTTCCGAATTGCTCGTTTGGTTCTTATCATCGTCAAATCGCTCGTTGAGGGATAATGCCTCCCGCGCCTTGGTTAATTTACTTATCGGTGATGTTCAATTAATTCTGAAATTACTAAATATTTTTAAAGATGTAAATGATCCGTATATTTTATCTCGTTTTTTATGCTGCGTGTATGGAAGTATTTTACGTACCAATAGAGATAAAATAGACAAAAAAGCGTATGAAGTTTTAGCCTTCAAGATATTTGAAGATATTTTTAATAAAGATAAAATATACGCCGATATATTGGTGCGTGACTATGCTTTAAATATTCTTGAGTTTTTAAATTATGTTGGTGTTAAATTTTCATTTGATATATCAATATGTCGTCCACCATATGAAAGCGAGGAAATTATTGGTGTTTCAACTGAAGAATTACTAAAGTTATATCCTGAGTTAGATTCGAATAACGTAGAAGAAAATTATGGAACATACGCGATTAAGAGTTCATTGGCTCCAGAACATGGGTTAGATGATTTTTGTTTAATGTATGGAGATTTTGGAAGATATGTTTTTGGTAGTAGTCTACAATGCTTTGACAATGTCGATTACAAACAAATATATTCCTACGCGTTCAAGTATATAATAACCAAATTAGGTTATAAGAACGAACTGTTTTCGCGATATGATAAAATTGTTGGATATGGTAGGACAAGAGAAAGAAATGATGTAGAGCGTATAGGTAAAAAATATGAATGGGTCGCAATGTATCATATTCTTGCAATATTGGCCGATAAACTTAAATTTAGAAGGAAATATTTTGATGAGCACCAAGTTAATTATATTGGGGCATGGCAATTGAATTTAAGAGATTTTGATCCGACATTGTCCATTGCGTCAAACGATGAAAAAATAGAATGTGGGTTGAGTTTGAATAGACATATTTTTAATTCATGGGATTTAACGAATGAGAAATGGGGCGAAAGTAAGGAAGGAATATTTGATTTTAGGAGATTAATTGATACAAGCGATTCTGGTGGCGAACAATGGATAGCTTTGCATTTTTCAATCACTGATAAATCTGGTAATGATCATAGTGGTGAATACCAGTCAATATGGAAAGAGTGTACCGCGTGTTTGATAAGAAAAGATGAAAAAGCGAATTTTTTATCTAAAATTAAAGATAAAAACTTCTGGGGAAGATGGTTGAACGCTGCTGAAGTAGGTGATGTCTACAGTTTGTTTTGTGGTGAATATTGTTGGAGTCCTGCGTATAATGATGTTTACAAAGATTTTGGATTTGAAGATGTTGAAATTAATTGCAGTGAAAAAAACAATTATATTAACAAAACAATAGGGAGGATAAGACCTTTATATAATTCTGCGATATGGGAAAAGAGTTTCGATTACAGTATAAATGGTGCTATATCAATTTTAATGCCAGATAAGTTGTTGGTTGAAAAACTTGGTTTAACACAATTGCAAAATGGGGTTTGGACAAAAGACGGGGAAATAGTTTGTGCGGATTTTTCCCATATAAAAGGCTCGAATATTGATGGTTTATACATTAAGAAAAAGTATTTTGATATTTTTTTGTTATCTGCGAATTATGATGTTGTTTGGATTGGGCTTGGCGAAAAAATTCATAATAAGGGTTTAGTTCAAAGGAGAGCGTTTAAAGCGTTAAGTTCTTTGGTATATAATGAAAATGAAAAACTAATAGAAATTAACCATGTTAATGATATATAAAAACTCAATAGTTCAATTCTATAGCAAAAATCGAAGAAATATCTTTTTTATAGTCACTTGACAAAGGTTTAATAAAAAACACAGAGCGTTTTGCTCTGTGTTTTTTATTACTCTTTTGCTTTGGCGAAAGAGGGAACTTCCTCCCGGAAGTGACGCGATTGCGGACTTTAAGTTTTAAAAAAATAAAAACGTCCACATGTCCGAACAATCGCTATTCCGTCGCTGCGCTCCTTACAAATCTTCTCACTCAGACCAAAGGTTTAATAAAAAACACAGAGCGTTTTGCTCTGTGTTTTTTATTACTCTT
>ENA-OOXT01001572-OOXT01001572.1-human-gut-metagenome-genome-assembly--contig:-NODE-1572-length-14358-cov-1.976718_pt1 | contig 14358 bp, 7 predicted proteins | sample MGYA00241590_ERZ501349 | MGnify/ENA primary metagenome ERZ501349 (study PRJEB25962, sample SAMEA2042838) | human gut metagenome | biome: human gut; feature: human-associated habitat; material: faeces...
GCATATTCTGCATAATTAATATTCGTTTTTTGCATAAATAATGAATTTATCTGAATTATACAAAATACTAAATAAATTACATTTAATGATGTTAATACCATTTTAAAAGTAGTACTGTCTACACTTTTATTTTCTTCTTTTACCTCTTCATCTACAAAATATTCATCATATCTGGTAATAATATAAAAAAAGCTTGATAAATATATAAACACACATACTATTAAAATCACTCGTATAAAAATCCCCATTAAATCTACATTATTAAATAAATTGAAAAATGAATTTAGGATATTTGTAATCATGTTACTAAATACAGAGTCTGCTGATGCTAAAATTGCAATAATAATTATTACTAAAGGAACTGTAATGCATATTCCTTTTATTATATTGTTTGATTTTTTATCTTTAGTCTTTTCTTTATTTATATTAAATTTCCCGGCAAGTAAATTTCTTAACTCTGTCATTGTTTCGCCAATATATGCAAATGGCTCTATTACTATATCTAAAATTCTTTCTAGCAAGGTCTTTGCTATTAATTTTGTAGTAGTTAAACTTAAAATCATCATAATTAATAATATTGGTATTACTAATAGATTTAACAAATTAAAAAAGCTATTATTAAAAATAAAGTAAGTACTTGCTAAAATAATTATTGGTATTATTAAAATTCTTGAATTTTTATTTTTTATTTTATTTACTGCAATTTTTTTATTATATTTTTTAAATCTACTTTTAGTACATCATTGTTTATTAATTCAAAGTTATCATATAATGAAAATCTATCTTCTAATATTTTCAACATTTTGGTGTCTAACTCTATGCATATCACTTTTCCTGCTTTATCTAGTAAATATTTTGTTAAGGTTCCTAATCCTGGTCCTATTTCTATTACTAAATCTTCCTTTGTTATTTGACTACAACTTACTATTTTTTCTATTACTTCTTGACTTTCATATCGCTTGTTTCTTCTTGATATTGTTAATAATTTTTTTGCCTTCATCAAACTATCTCCTATTTATTCTATCATCGCCTACGCAATCAGCTTCTTTTTTAGCTAATTCTATAAGTTTTGCACTGCTAGCATCATCTTTTTCTTTGTCTTCTTCTGTATAGTTTTTTCCAAATTCTTTTATTTTATCATAAAATTCTGTTTTTTCTGCATATTTCCAGAAATATTCTTGATATAAAACATTGTCAAAATACCATGGTTTTGCACCTAGATTATAGTGTATTATATTTATTTCTCCTTCTTGTTTTCCCATAACTGGCATTCTATTCCAAGAAAAGTCTAATAATTTTACCCTTCCTTTGCACAATCTGTTCATATAATCTTGATCTTGGGCTACTTCAAATTTTACTCTTTCTAACATATAAATAAATTTTTCTTCAAATCTGTATTTTCTTAGTTCTTCCAAATTCATTACAATAATTCCAGCATTAAAATATTTATTATAATCCGAAACTCCTACAACTCTTTCTACATAATCTTGAAATACATCTATTGCTTGTATTACACCATCTGGCGTTCCTGCTATTAAATTTTCTCCTATTTCTATATTATATAAATCAGCAATATCTTTTAAACATATTGTATCACTATCTATATAAACTGCTTTTTTATATTCAGGATACATTTCTGGTATAAATAATCTGTAATATGTTGTATTAGAAAAATAATTACGTGTATATAATTTGTCTTTTATTGCTTCTAATTGCTTTTTTACATCTACAAATTCTATATCTATATTTTGGCTCTTATAATTTTTTATTTTTACCATATTTTCTTCTGATACATTTGTATATAATATTTTTATGGCATAATTATTTTTTTCAGATGAGTTATCTATTAATGATTGTAATGATACAGCTAAAAATGGTATATATCCATCATCTACTGCAAAAAATATTGGTATTACATTTTTATTTTTCATTTATTTTTGCTCCTATCTTTTCTTTTAATTCTAAATATTCTTTTAAATCTTCTTCAAATGCATAACATTTTAGAACTTTATGCACTTCTTCTACATTCCATTGTTTGTAATTTTCTGTATGTGGATAGGGTCTCCACAATAACCTTTTACAAAAATGGCATATTATTTGCTTCATTTTTGCCATGAAACAAATAATATACATAGCAATACTATTTCTGCTCCCCTTACAGCTCCAGGCGCAGAAAACACTTACGCTGACATTGAGCGAAGCTATCGAAATGGCACGTCGGAATTCTCCTGAAGCGATTGCCGCCCGTCACGCTTTCAGGGCTTCTTACTGGAACTGGCGTTCGTTCCGGGCTAAACAGTTGCCGAGCCTGACGCTTACTTCCGATCCGAGCTTGAACCGTTCCATCCAGTCTGTCACCTTGGAAGACGGTAGCGACAAGTTTGTGCATCGGAACCAACTCTCAGTCGATGCCAGCCTCGAAATCCAACAAAATATAGCCCTTACAGGGGGAAAGGTTTTATTGAAAACCGGACTTGAAAGACTGGATATGTTTACCGACAATATCTCGTCTTACAAAAGTACTCCGGTCGTCGTAGGATATGAACAAGACTTATTCGGCTTCAATGACCTTAAATGGGAACGCCGCATCGAGCCGATTAAATACGAAGAAGCAAAAAAGACCTATATCGAAACACTCGAACTGGTAGCAGCCTATACGACCAACCGCTTTTTTAACTTGGCTACGGCACAGACCTCGCTGGAAATCGCGAACTATAATTTTGTATACGCCGACACGCTTTACCGGTATGCACAAGGACGTTACAATATCGGAACGATCACCGAAAACGAAATGCTCCAATTGGAACTCAACAAACTGACCGAACAGACAAACTGCCTCAATGCGCAAATCGAGGTCGACGATTATATCCAGTCGCTCCGCAGTTATCTGGGCATTTCCGAAAATATAAACTTGGTAGTGATTCCCGACGACAGCATCCCTCACTTCACAGTCGACGTAAACGAAGCCATGCAGCTTGCTTTCCAAAACAACCCGGATATCAGCGCTTTCGAACGCCGCCGGCTGCAAAGTGAAAGCAACGTTGCCGAGGCAAAAGCCAACCGGGGTTTTAAAGCAGCCTTATATGCACAGTTCGGTCTGACGCAAAGCAACGAAAAGCTGAAAGAATCCTACCGCGACCCGATGGACCAGCAATTGGTGACATTGGGGATACGCATACCGATATTGGACTGGGGCGTAGGTAAAGGCCGGGTGAAAGTGGCCAAAAGCAACCGCGACAAGGTTTACACCGAACTGGAACAGGAGCGGATGGATTTCGAACTGAACGTAGCCAAGATTGTCAAGCAATTCAACATACAGGCAGGAAAAGTTGCCATAGCCTATAAAACAGACCAAACGGCCCAGCGCCGTAACGATGTGGCACGCAGGCTCTACCTGTTAGGCAAATCGACGATTCTCGACCTCAATGCCGCCATAGCCGAAAAAGACAATTCTCGCCGTGCTTACATCGCGGCTTTATATAATTATTGGAATCTCTATTACGGTCTCCGCAGCCTGACCGGTTACGATTTCGAGAAGATGATCCCGATCACAGAAGACTATGAACTCCTTTTAAACAATTGACAATTCATAAATCATAAATTATAAATCATATACATGGACAAGCCCATAGCAAAGAAACCCGTTTATTACCGCTACCGCTGGCATATCGCCGGGGGAATCGCATTTATTGTTCTTCTCGTCTATGTCGGGATCGCCGCCTCTGGTGGCAGGAAACTTCGTACCGATGCAGAAAACCTGATCATCGGAGAAGCGACAAGCGACAAATTTCTGGAATATGTAGACGTCGAAGGTGTCGTGCAACCCATCCTCACCATCCAGATCAACACCCGCGAAGCCGGCAGCGTGGACAGGATCATTGCAGAGGAAGGAACTATGATGAACAAGGGAGACACGATCCTGACACTCAACAATCCCGACCTTATCCGCGCCATCGAGGACCAACAGGATGAATGGGAAAAGCAGCTGATCTCTTATCAGGAGAAAGAGATTGAGATGGAACAGAAAAGTATCGACCTGCAACAAAAGACCTTACAAACGACCTACGAACTGAACCGGCTCAAAAAAAGCTATGCACTCGACGAAGAGGAATTCAATATGGGAGTCAAAAGCAAAGCACAGCTCGAAGTGGCCCGGGACGAATTCGACTATAAAACCCGAAGCACCGCTTTGCAGTTGGAAGGTTTGCGCCATGATAGTGCAGCTACGATCTTGCGCCGGGAGTTGATGAAAAACGATCTTGAACGGGAACGTAAAAAGTTCGAACGTGCCCGGGAACGCATGGAGGACTTGGTTGTTCGTGCTCCTCTCTCCGGACAACTCAGCTTTGTGAAAGTAACTCCCGGACAACAGGTGCAAAGTACCGAAGCGATCGCCGAGATCAAAGTCCTCGATCAGTTCAAGATCCATACTTCCCTCAGCGAATACTACATCGACCGGATCACCACCGGTCTACCCGCCACCATCACCTGGCAAAACAAAAAGTACCCGCTCCGGATCACCAAAGTCGTTCCGGAAGTCAAAGACCGTAACTTCGATGTCGACCTGGTCTTTACGGAGGCAAGCCCGGAGAACGTACGCATCGGAAAAAGTTTCCGTGTCCAGATCGAACTCGGACAACCGGAAGAGGCCCTCGTCATCCCACGTGGCGACTTCTTCCAGGCCACCGGCGGCCAATGGATATACAAACTGAACGAATCCGGCACGAAAGCCCGGAAAACCCCGGTCAGCATCGGTCGCCAAAACCCGCAGCAATACGAAATAACCGGTGGCCTCCAACCGGGCGACAAGGTGATTGTCACAGGATATAGTACCTTTGGGGATGCGGAAGAACTGATTTTAAAATAATATTCGAATCATGATACTACAACATTATATCAAAATTGCATTTCGTAACTTGGCAAAATATAAAGTACAATCTGCCATCAGTATTGTCGGCTTGGCAATCGGGCTGATCTGTTTTACATACGGATGGAACTGGTACAGGTATGAAACGAACTACGACGGGTTCTATCCACAATCCGGACAAATTTACCGAATATACGGAATCGATAAACAAACGGGAAAGAAATCGGAGGAATTACCGCTTATTCTGGCACGCAAACTGAAAAAAGATTTCCCGGAAGTAATAGAGACAACGCAGATTTATTCCAAATACGGCTCGACTTTCAAATATGGAGAAACAAGGTTAGAGGATCCGGACGAGGAATTCATTGACGAACAGTATTTCAAATTCTTTCCACGTCCCGTAATTTGCGGTAAAAGGGATGATATCCTGAAAACGCTGGATGAGATAGCCGTCACCCGCTCTTTTGCCGTGAAATATTTCAAAACACCGGAGGAAGCATTAGGCAAAACCCTTGAAAACGGATATCGTAAAAGCATTACGATCGTGTCCGTCTTGGAAGATTCGCCCAACAACTCCATGATGCAAGCCGATGTTTATGAACTGGACAAATTCGACCGTGACCGGGAAAACCGGATCACGGACGAAAAACAATGGGCCTTGCTAAACACTAAAATCTATCTATTATTAGCACCCAACATTAATATAAAAGCTTTTGAGAAGAAGATCAATTCTTATATAGTCGAACATGAATATAATAAATCAATTTTGTTAAAGTTGGTTCCCCTGACAGATGTCCGTCATACATTCGGAAGTGAATTGACATTTAATCTTTCCTACATCCGGACATTCACGGTAACCGGCCTCTTATTGTTACTCTGCGTTTTCTTTAATTTCACCAATCTGCTGTTGAATCGTATCTACTTACGGAACAAAGAAATGAAATTGAGAAATGCGATCGGCGCTGATAAAAAGAACTTGGTTATCCAGTTGTTGCTGGAATTGACGTTACTTGTCGGGATCAGTTTTCTATTGGCTTCCTGCCTGTTGGAATTAACCGTTGGCGGTTTCTCACACCTCTTCGAAACGACATTACAACGAAAATTATTATTTAGCCATCTTTGTATCATAACAGGTATTAGCTGGTTGATACTCACGATTGTCAGCCTACCGTTATTCTTGCATTTTGTACGCGCTTCTTCTCTATTAATATCCGGAGGAATCTCTCCTACCCGGAAAAGCGGTTACCGCAAAATCAGCATGATACTCCAACTATGTATTTGCATATTCTTCCTGATGAGCACATTTATCATGTTCAGGCAAATATCTTTCATGAAACATAAAAACTTGGGATTCCAGAAAGAGGGTCTGATACAGATGGAAATGACATTCAACGACCGGGAAGGAATCAGTCGCGAGATTTCTTCATTGGCAGTCCTAAAAGGATTCACACAAGCCGGAATATTTACCATCACCCATGAACCTTATACACAAAACGAAGTCGAATGGGAAGGTAAGCCTCTGGATTTCAATCCAAACTTCCAAGTCCTGCAAGTAGGCAGCAACTTCTCGGAAGTTTTTAACATACCGATGCTGAAAGGCCGTTTCATCAATGACGGCGATCTGGCAGACAATGGAGATTGGCGAGCCTCTTGGACAAAAGCCGTCATCAATGAAGAAGCTGCTCGCATCATGGGCATCGATAACCCGATCGGCAAGAAAATCAGTATTTGGAATTATACGATCATGCAAGACGGAAGCAGAGGACGTGCCGAAATGGAGATCGTCGGGATCATCCAAAACTTCCAAGCGGCCAGTTTGCGCAACCCGATCCTGCCACAAGTGATCGTAATCGACCAAAGCAAATGGAACAGTTATTTTTATTATGCCCGTACCGAACCCGGAAAAGAAAAAGCCACGATCAAAGCAATCCGGAATATATTCAAAAAACACTCTAAGTCAGGCGATCCCACTACCTGCAATGTACAGACCATAAGCCAGATACTTGATCGGCTCAGCACTTCCGAAGATGCCAGCCTGCAGCTCTTTACTTTGCTAGCCCTGTTCTGTACGCTAATCTCCATCTTCGGGCTTTATTCCATTTCATCCAGCAATATGGAACAACGAAGGAAAGAAATTGCCATACGGAAAGTGATGGGAGCCTCTGCCGGCACGATTGTCAAAATGTTTTTTATGGAATATCTGACAATTGCATTGATAGCCAACCTTCTGGCATTGCCACTCGCGTGGTTGTTCATGCAAAGTTGGTTGCAGCAATATGCCTATCGGAGCCATATCTCTGCCTGGATGTATATCGTAATCGTATTTGCCACCATCACTCTGATCATCGGAACCGTCCTCTATCAAACGATACAGGCTGCCCGGACCAATCCTGCGGAAGTGATCAAATCGGAATAATAACAAACTAAATCATTGAACCATGCTATACCATTACATCAAAATAGCTTTCCGTAATCTCTTGAAATATAAATTGCAGTCATTCATCTGTATCGTCGGGCTCGCAATCGGATTTACAAGTTTCGCGTTATCGTCGCTCTGGATACGATATGAACTGACCTACGATACGTTTAGGAAAGACGCAGACCGGATCTATTACGTCCGGATGGAATCGGAAACCGATGACCAAGGATTATCAAGCGTTACACCTTACCCGCTGGCCCGATATTTGAAAGAGACATTCCCGGAGATAGAGGAAAGTTGCAACACGAGTGCCTGGAAAACCGATTTCCTCTACAACGAGAAGAAATACGAATCTTTCGACATGGTCATGGATTCAGCTGCCGAACATATGTTCGAAATAGAACTGATCTCCGGTAGCCGGGATTTTATGATCCCGAAAAGTAACAAGATCGCGATCACGGACAAGCTTGCCAAAGAGGTCTTCGGCACAAAGGACCCATTAGGTGAAAAACTGAAAATTTGGTCTGACGATATGGAAATATGTGCCATAGTCAAAAGTCAGGACCAGCACTCGAATTTCCCGTTCGGAATACTGAAGCCGTCCCGACAAACGGAGGAATGGAACGTAGCCTATTGTCAGACTTTTATAAAGGTCCGTCCGGAAACGGATATGAGAGCTTTTAAAAAGAAACTTTACGAACATAAAATAAAGAAAGACAGAGACTCGCTGAGTCATTTCGTTCTGACGTCAATCACCGCCATGCGGTATGACCACCCCGAAGAAGAGCCAACTATCAAGTTCGAACATATCTTGCTATTCGCTCTTGCCGGAGGATTGGTAATCCTGTGCGCACTATTCAACTATCTGACCCTGTTCGTGAACCGTATACGAATACGCAGTAAAGAGATCGGGCTTCGGAAAGTGTGCGGCTCGTCTGACGGCAATCTGTTTGTCCTGTTCGCTTCCGAATACCTGCTTACGCTTTCCATCTCTCTTTTAGCCGGAATAGCCTTGATCGAAATCATACTGCCTGTATTCCAAGAATTATCGAATGTAAAAACGGATTCGTTCAGTCTCTATCTGGAAACATTCGTCTATTTCGGATTCATCACCTTACTGGCTTTCCTGTTCTCTTTATTCCCTATCTACTATTTCAGGAAGCGTTCGCTACAAAAGGCCCTTAAAGGTTCGTCTGACGGAAAAGGAAAGAACCTCTTCCCCAAAGCAAGCCTTACCTTGCAATTAATAATCAGCATCGGATTCATATTCTGTTCGTCGGTACTAATCAAGCAAATCCATCACTTGCACACCACCGATATCGGACTAAACCGGAAAGACCGGGGCGATGTCCGTATATATCCCCAAACAGACGGTTTGAAAGAAGAAATTGCCAAACTCTCCTCCATCGCCGAAGTATATCCGGATGAAAACGATCCACTATTTCCAAGCCATTCACGTTCCTACAGGTCCTTTACCGATTGGGAAGGCAAGCCGGCCTCTGTGGAAGGTCTTACGATCCAAATAATCCCATGCAACAATCGCTACTTTGAATTTTATGGTCTGCAATTGCTAAAAGGCAAGTTGCCGGAAGGAGATACCGAACGGCACATACTCCTAAACGAAGCAGCTGTAAAGGAATTGAAGATCGACAACCCGATTGGCAAAACACTTAGCCGCAAAGATCAGAAAGGATTTATCATCGACGGCATTTTCAAAGACTTTTATATCGCACCTCCTACCGTTCCGGTAAAGCCGGTTATGCTCGAGTTCAGTCCGGGAAAAAAGAATATACAGAATGATTATTCAACGACTGCCATATTCCGGCATCAGCCGGGAAGCCGCGAACTGTGCAAACAACAGGTTGAACAGTTGGCAAAGAAAATGCAGCCGAACGCCGTCGACATACATGTTACTTTTATGGAAGAAGAGTATGAAAAGTTTCTGAAATCGGAAAAGGCGCTACTCAAGATGCTTGACTTCGTGACTATAGTCTGTATTTTGATCTCATTGTTCGGCGTATTCTCTCAAGTAACTCTGGACTGCGAACAGAAGAAGAAAGAAATCGCTGTCCGTAAAGTAAACGGGGCAGAAGCCTCCGATATCATGAGAATGTTTTTTGCCGGTAATCTCCGCCTGCTATGCATCGCTTCGGTTATAGCATTTCCGGCCAGTTACCTGATCATGAAATCATGGATTGAAAACTATGTGTTGCAAGCAGCAATCAGTTGGTGGCTTTATCCGGTCATCTGGGGTGTACTGGTCCTGCTGCTGATTCTTTGTACCGGTTGGCGCATACAGAAGGCAGCGAACCAGAACCCGGCAGAAGTGATCAAGTCGGAATAAGAATGTCTTTGAACAATATTTTATAACAAACAATCAGATTATGTTATCACACTTTCTTTTCGGGAACTACTGAAATACCGAACTCAATCAATTGTCAGCATCATTGGTTTGGCCGTAGGATTTACTGCCTTCATTTTAGGAGGTCACTGGCTATGGTGGGAGACACATTTCGATAATTTCCATCCGGAAGCAGACCGCCTTTACTGCCTGACGACAGAAGGACTTGTCAAGCGTGCCAACGGAACACAATCAGATTTAGACCAGTTACATATTAACGACCGGGAAGAATTATTCAAGCTGCTCCCCGAAATCGAAGCCTCTTGTTCATTCAACCACCTCAGCTTTACATTGAAACAGGACAACGAAGCAATCAACCTGCATGGAATGGAAAGCGAACAGTCCTTCTTCGACCTTTTCCGGACAGATTTTATCGAAGGGACTCACCAAGGGGTCATTCCCGACGGCAGTTCTGTCATTTTAACGGAACGGACAGCCCACAAATTGTTCGGGACAACAAACTGTATCGGCAAGGAAGTCGTATTGGATAATAATCTTCGTCCCTCTGTAGTCGGTATTATCCGTAACTATCCGGATAATACTGATCTGCTGTTCGACTTTCTGTTGATCAGAACCCCTCAACCCAATCATGTCAAACGCATGACGACCTACGTGCGGCTCCAAAAGAATGCGAATGTGGCAAATGTACGGAACAAACTGGCGCACTATAAAAGTCATGCCGAAGACACATGGGATCGCGAACAGGTAAAAAACTGGAAAATAAACCTGCTGACAGCCTCCGAAGTGCATCTTCGGTGCCATCCTGAATTGACAGACCGCATCCGTAACATTCATATCCTGGCTTTGGCCGGGACAATGGCTTTCCTTAGCGCTCTGATCAACCTACTTGTCCTTTTTATCGGTCAACAGCAACGGAAACAACAAAAAAACCGGACTTATCTTTGTATAGGAGCCTCAACCACAAGTATGATTACAAAAAGTTTCATCGAACTGGCACTTCCTTTGATCATCGCTTTCCTGATTTCTTTCTGTCTAATCGAGAGCATCTATCCTTACTATGAAAGCTATACGACCTGGCACCGGTATGGTATCTATGAGAACGTCAGTCGCCACCTTTCACGAACTTCACTTTTAGGCAATACGCTGTCGCTCGCCGGAATCTGTATGTTGGTATTCCTTCTTATCTGTTATTATCCGATACGAAATCTTTTGGAGCATAAAATACAGAAGCCTGCTCTTTTCAAACAGGGCCTGATCATCGTTCAGATATTTATCGGTTCACTGTTCTTTATCACCTCCATCGGATTGTTCCGACAGTTGCATTTTATCCTTTCAAAAGATAAAGGGATCGATTATGAACGGGTCATACAGGTAGATTTAGGATATGACACCTCCTTTCAGACGGATTTAAGTGTTTTGAAACCGGAAATGGCCAACCATCCGTATGTAGAAGAAGTCACATACACCTGCGGGAACGCTCCGGTCTTTACGGAACAAGGGGATTGGTACGGTTCCTTTTACTCGTATTTCTGTTTCGATCCGAATGAAGCCGAACCCAATAGTTACAGCCCGGTAATCGTTGCCGACAAGGACTTCTTTTCGTTCTTCAAACTGCAACTGAAAGCAGGTAGCTGGCCGACGGACGCAACCCCATATAGCTATATGGTAAATGCAACCTGCCTGCAAACATTAGGCTACACGGATCTGCTTGAACGGCCTATATACATAAAAGGGCAAGCAAGCCAAGCCCGAGTTTGCGGTGTCATCAAAGACTATCTCTACGCTCCGATGCAATATCCTATATTACCGCTGTTCTTCACCACATACGAAAATCCGATGGTAAAAGACTTCGAGCGTCCTTACCTTATTTATGTCCGCTATGCAAAAGGACATAAAAAAGAAGTGCTGGAACATCTTCACGAGATAACATCACATATTCAGAATGACAATGTCAACCGGAGTAAAATGTTTACGGAGCTGTCCGATCTAATAGATCGGTTCAACCGGCCGGAAAAAGTGATCTTTACCATCTTCAGCATCCTTTCGCTGGTTTGCATCCTTATCTCCACATTCGGCATTTACTCTCTGGTGAGCCTCGCCACCGAACAGCGGCGGAAAGAGATTGCCATCCGCAAAGTAAACGGAGCTACCTTTTATCACATTCTTCAACTGTTCTTCCGGGAGTATTTCATGTTAGCAGCATTAGGCAACGCTTTTGCTCTTCCGGTCGGCTACTTAGTAATGAGCCGTTGGCTCGAAACGTACGCCAACCATACCACATTGCCGGCAGGATTGTTCCTGTTGGTTTTCCTTATCACCTGTGGGATCGTGCTGCTCTCTATATTCCGTCAGGTCAAAAGGGCAGCCGCCACCAATCCGGCAGAGGTAATCAAAACGGAATAATAAAAACAAAAACATAATAACGACAAAAACATCACATCATGTTCAAACACTACTTGAAAATGGCTATCCGCCAAATTCTTAAAAACAAGATCCAGTATTTGCTTTCCATCATCGGAATCGCAGTCGGACTTCTTTGTTTCAGTATGACCTCTTATTATATCAGAAGATTCAACAACCAGTTTATTGCTTGGGCAAACAGCGATCGGATGGCGAATATATATGCCAAATCGGCCCAATACGGTTATGAGGACCCTTATATTCCAGGCGAGGTAGTGCAAGAACTGATGGGGAATCCGATCACCGGAATTGGGCAAATCGCTTATTCATACGGATACGGCCAAGCCAATATTTCCATATCCAAAGAGAACCAGAAAGAAATCCCGTACCAATGCAGCATCCAGAATGTCACAAAAGATTTTCCGACCATATTCGGCATTCAAACGTTGGAAGGCCAGACACCGACACTCAAACCGGGAGAAGTATTCATCAGCGAATCATCCGCGAAAAAAATATTCGGAGCAGAAAACCCTATCGGAAAAACACTCTATTTCAGTCGTGCAGACAGCGACACGTCTGCCATCCACTATTCCACAATCAGCGCCGTTATCAGGGATTTTCCGGATGGGACACGGGAAAAGAGTGACTTTTATTTCCTGGAAACAGCCGGCATCCAACCAAAACGTAAATACCGAGATCTGGTGGTCCTGCTGGATAAAGGTGTTTCAAGCAAAGAAATAAACCAAAGGTTACGCCAACAAATACCGGCTTTTGGAAAAAACAACGATCACTATCTGACAGCACGCACTTTCAAGGAAGAGATGTACAAACCGGATAATCTCAGTGCGACATTCTTCATCCCGTTGATCGGCCTCCTGATATTGATTGCCGCGATGATAAACTTCCTGAAGTTCTGCATTCAGTCGTTCTATAACCGGACACGAGAACTCAGTTTACGGAAATGCTTAGGTTCAGACGCAAAAGGATTGTTCAGATTACTCTTCAGCGAGATTGCGGTTCTTTTCATCCTGTCGGCATTGGCAAGTCTCGTCCTGACCGAATGGATAGTGCCTGTTTATTATCAGTATATGGCCTCGAAAGAAACGATCAACGAGAATCTGTTTATCCATACGCCTACCTTGATCCAGCAGGAAATGGAGTATCTCTGTTTCTTGTTTGTTCTCTGCGCCTTGATTGTGTCATTGGTCATCTTCCGCATCAAACATATCACATTGACAGAAGGAATAAAAGGCGTGAAACGGCAGAAACATAGTATAAGGAACTTCATGTTAGGAGTCCAACTGTTCATCTGTTTCCTCTTTATTGCCGGAGCTATCGGACTAAGAAATATTTACCACCTCGCAGAAGAAAAAAGGAACAACACGCTGACGGAAGAAGAATGTACCCGTATCTGGAAGATAGAACTTTGGGAACCGCAAGTACAAGGACACGAAGAAGAGATCGTCTCCCGTATCCGTACGCTTGCCGGGGTTGAAGACGTGCTTTTAGAGACTCCCGGCAAATATCTGGATTATAAGAACAAACAGGGAAAGACACTGCACGGGATACATTTCCTCACCAGTAAAAACTACCCGTCTTTCATGAAACTGCCGATAGAGGGAAGAATGCCACAGGCGGCTAACGAAATAGTGGTTTCACGGTCGCTTATCTGGGAATTGGAGAAAGACGGGGAAAAGAATCCGACATCCGTACAATTGGGAGACCAGACTTTCCAGATTACCGGCATATATGAGCAACTACCGTTCGAACCAGTATATACCCAAGATCAAATGGCTAAAGCCAATCAATCTCAATATCACCGTTTCTCCTTCATCTCCGTTCCTAAAGAACCGAACTATAGGGTCGCTTACATCAAATGCATAGCCGGACAGGAACAGAACGTACGGAAAGAAATACTCAAAATCGTACATAACTGGTTGCCGGCATCCATTCCTTTCCTGCTGACCACCAAACAAGAGGAGCGATTCCGGCTCAATGGAGGGGAGATGCTGATAAGCGACCTGTTCAGCCTATTGTCCGTTATCAGCATAGTCATTACAGTCCTGGGTATCTATTCCGCCATTACACTCGACACGGTCAGCCGGCAAAAAGAAGTCGCCATACGGAAGATCAACGGAGCCGGCCCTAAGGTCATTGCACTATTGTTCGGTAAACTATATATCCGTTTACTTGCCATTTCAGCCATCCCTGCGCTAGCAATCGTCTATATGCTCCTGCGAATATTGACGCAAGAAAAGATAACGATTGATCCCGGCTGGTTAAACAATCCATTGATGTGGCTGGCAATCC
>ENA-OOXT01001579-OOXT01001579.1-human-gut-metagenome-genome-assembly--contig:-NODE-1579-length-14296-cov-4.280388_pt1 | contig 14296 bp, 17 predicted proteins | sample MGYA00241590_ERZ501349 | MGnify/ENA primary metagenome ERZ501349 (study PRJEB25962, sample SAMEA2042838) | human gut metagenome | biome: human gut; feature: human-associated habitat; material: faeces...
TGAAAGGGTCTGGTGATCGGTACACGCCGCCCTGCTTCAATAAAAGAGCCTCGATCTCCGCAGGCGGCGGACAGCCAGCAATCTCCGCCAGACGCAGAAATTGACTGCACTGCGCGGGGCTTAAAAAGTATTTCGTGGGAACATTGTCCTCCAAAGTCTGCCACAACAAAGACGCGCTGCCGTCGTGCCAATCGGGGGCTTGCCCAATGCTGGGCATCCATGAGCCGCCATGCGAGATCGGGCGTATGCCCTCGCACCATTCCGGCTCCTGCCCATCTTCCAGAAGCAGGCATTGAAATGTCGGCGGCTGTGAACGCTGAGAGCACGGCTCTAAAGTCCATCCGGTCATTTGAAAAAAACGCTCCCATGACGTTCTCCCAAACAGCGATTGCTGGAAATATACCATTTGTCGCCTCCCTCATTTCACGGATAATACGGATCGCATGAAAGAACAGACTGGATTTTTCCCCGGCAAGACCGGCCCTGTTGCCGATCTGTGAGAGGTTCTGGCAGGGTGAGCCAAAGGTGATGATGTGGACAGGCGGAATGTCGCCGCCGTTCAGCTTTGTCACATCCCCTAAATGCGCCATACCGGGAAAATGGCGTTTCGTGATGGAGATAGGCGCTTTTTCGATCTCGCTGGCCCATGCAGGCACGATACCGCAGCGCACCGCCGCCAGCGGGAACACGCCGATCCCGTCAAACAGGCTCCCCAGCCGGATCTCGTTCATATCAGCGGCGGCCCTGACGCTTTACGGTCAGGATGCCGTCCAGCGTGGTTGCCGTGATCCCCAGCCGCTGGGCCACGGCCACATCGTTTTTCATGCTTTCCGTGGAGATACTGCCGCACACCACCAGCACATGAGAGCGGCGGAGCAGGTCGCGCCCCATGTCAATGCCGCTCTTATGCTCCTCGGGAACGGCGTCATTGAGGAAAAGCGGCTGATAGAGCGTGGGGCAGATGGGCGAAAAGCCCGCCTCATAGACAGCGCGGCAATACTTGGCGGCCTGCTCCGTCGCCTCGCAGGGATCGCCGCTCCACGCGGCGGTGATATACGCAAGGGGTCGTTTCATTGTGAAAACCTCCGTTTTTATATAATGTAGTGGGTCAACCTTTTTCCCCCGCCCTTTTCCAATCGTGGAAAAGGGGGCGGCTCTGGAGGATATACCCCCGCCGCTTGCCGGAGAAAAAGCATAGCCGGGACAGGCGGTCAAGGGCTGGCCGCTGAAAACAGCGGTGCGATGCACCCTTGACAGCCCGCTCCCGGCTGTACGAAAAAACAGGCGGCGACGGGGGATATATACCACCAGAGCCATGATGCGGAGGTCAGGGCCCTCGGGACAAAATGTCTCGAAGTGGTTACTTGTCCTGCTCCATCTTTTTCGGAGCCTTCGCCAGTTCGGGCGGCTGTTTCTCTTTCCACTCGTCCAGCAAAGTCATGATCTGCTCCTTCATTTTGGCGGGAGTAGCCTCCTTGCCAAAATACTTTTCCAGTTCAGCGGTAGAAATAATCACGCCTCGATCCTCCTTTTTCTTTTCTGATAAGATGCCGTCAATGACATCACCATTGAGTTTCCCGTCCTTGTCCAGCTCCCGGAGCTTTTTCGCCTGGGCCAGAGAGGGGGATGCCTGTTCTCCGTCAATGGAAACAGCGATCAGCCGCTGGTTTTTGGGGCGGATATAGGAAATCTCCACAGCGGGCATAAAGCCCATTTTTTTATCGTCCACCTTGTCCAGCAGTTCCGGCACAAGGGAGTTCAGCCGCAGATAACGCATGACCTTTTTATAGTTCATGTCGTGCGCCTCGCCCACGATCTCAACGGAGCGTTTTCCAATATCGCCCTCGGCCACATTTTTCAGCCGCCCGCCCTGGTGCTTGATGTCCTCCACTTCCAGCTCCAACAGGGCGGCCAGTTCGCTGGGGAGCGTCTGATCCCTCTGCTTATTGCTGTCCTTCATGGCCTGTACCGCCTCGTGGTCAGTCATTTCCCGGACGATAAAGGGCATTTCCTCCAGCCCGGCCAGCTCACAACCATGATGGCGGCGATGGCCCGCCACGATCTCATAACCGTTGCCATCCTTTTCCGGGCGGGCAAGACCAGGAACCATTACGCCGTTTGCCTTGATGGACGCTACCGTTTCCTGCATTTTGGCGTCGTCCCGCACCTTAAACGGATGGGGGCGGAATGTGTGGAATGGATGCATTTCGGAAAGCTTCAGATAGACCAGCTTTCCTTCCTCCACAGGACGGGGCGGAGCGGCTGGCTCAGGCGGAGACTGTTCCGGGGCCGGAGCCGCATTTTCGGGTGGGGCCTTTTCGGGTTCCGGGGCAGCTTTAACCTCCGCAGCCTTTTTCCCACTTCGGGACAATTTGTCTCGCTTAGTCGGCGTGGCCTCGCCGGGGGCCGCCTTATCCGCCTTGGGTGGGCGGCCCTTGCGGGGCTTCGCCGCCTCCTTGCCAGCAGGCTCCGCTTTTTCCTCTTTTGGGGGACGGCCCCGACGGGCCTTTTTAGGTTCATCATCCCCAGCGGTGGGAGGTTCCTCCTGCGTTTTCTCCTTCGGCTCTTTTGCCGCCTCCTCTTTTTCTACCTCGGCCCGGGCTGTCTGCCGCTTTTCATTCATCAGCTCATTGATTTTGTCAAAGGACACCACCACATCACCGGGCTCGGGCTGGGCAGGCCCCTCCTGCTGGGGTGTGGGAGCGGCAGTTTGTTCGGGAGCCGGAGCCTGGGGCTCGTCAACCGTAACAGGAGCGGGAGCCTCCGGGAACTTCTCCTCACCGGGGCCTGTGTTCAATTTTTCATCTGCCATTCACTATCCTCCTTTTCGTGAAAGTTGCACAATTTTGCGGGTTGAATTTCTGTAATTATTTTTTTGCCTCCTTCCGGTCTATCCACGCAAAAAAGCCGCCCGATTTGAACGCCGGACGGCTTTTTGTGTAATGTGATAGATCAAATATTATTTTTTGTGGTTCGTAGGCTCCGAAAAGCCTTGTATTTACAGCGTTCCTAATAGGAAACAATCATATTTGCTGTACGCCTCCACAACGCCCGCCGCTGTCCCTGACATAACACGGGCAATGTCCGCTTGGTTATAGTCGCCGTCTTCCTCAATTTTTACACTGCCCATGTCATATTTTAACGTGACTTGGCGGCACTCCATTGGCAGCAAATAGCCATTATCTATCCCCCACAGAGTATCGCGTTCCGTCAAGATGTCATCAAAAACACAACTCAATCCAACGCCATCACCGCGATGGGCCGTGCCAGTAAAACCGAAAATCTGTGCAGATGGAAAATATTCCAGCACACGGCGGTATGTTGGGGCCGCCGCATGGTGTGCCTCGTCCACAATGATTGTGTCAATCTCGTACGGATTGTATTTATCCAGCCGCCCCACAAGGCTCTGCACCGATGCGCTTATTACAGGTTCTCCGTGGGCATGTTTTTCTGCCAATTCAACACCGCAGGGTAAGTCCTGCAAGTAGGTCAGTGGTTGGTAAACCAACTCTTCACGGTGCGAAAGAATCAGACAATTGTGATTATTGTTGAGCACATCCCAACGAATGTACTCTGTGTAAATGCGTGTTTTGCCAAGCCCTGTTGCCAAGACCATTAACGCCGCTCGACCTTCGTAATTCTGCATTTTTGCAAGATCAGCTTGTTGGTAGTCCCGCAATGGAGGCGGGCTGTCCCTGATATTATTACTTTTCATTTTGCGACCTCATTATTAATTAAAACGGGTGACACGGTAAATTTTTACCATCGTCTTGGTCGAGCATCATTCTCGTATCTATATATTTTTTGCACATGTCCGCTGTCATAACGACGTAATGCATGCCAATAACGTACTTTCCATCTTCGCAGTCATGCCACGCGGTGTGCGGACCACCCATACCTTCGAGCATATAATAGCCATCGTATCGAGTGTTTTTGTACAGTGTTTCGACTCGCCAAACACCCGAAAAATTGACGTCTCTGCGGATGTACTTTTCGCTGCACTGCACCCATTGATCGTCATCGAAAACAGATATTCCCTCCGGCGTAATCTGTCTACGATATGCCAACAGAAGCAAATCGAGCTTTGCCCAGTTAGATATTTTCATCTGGTGCGTTCTCCTTTTCTAAATCGGCGATATAGTGATGGATTTTCGACCAGATGTAATCTCGTGCACGGCCGAGGTATTCCTCGAAGTCATCCCAAGCCTCAAACGGATCGTCTTCATACGCGAGTTTTGTGATCTCATACCATTGTTCGTCCTCCTCGTAAACAAAACGAAAATTCACGTCTAAGACAGAAAAACGCCCCTCATACCTAGTGCCGATTTTTTTGACATTCGTTATTTCTAACTTAGTATTGTCATAGTAGTAAGTTGCAAAATTATCGTCATAGCAGTAAGTTGCAAAATAGAACTGCACCCACAATAGATGTGTTTCGCGATCATTCTCACCATATTCTATCGCCCTATCGATAATTGCATTGTAGATATAATCCGAGTCATCTACCAACTTGGCGATAAGAGGACTCGTAATATCCGACTCGTTATAGCCCTCGCTTACATTGAGGTACCCGGCCATTTCGTCATCACTAATATATATCTCTCTTTTATTCACATCTCTTTCGTTCCCGAATTGGCGAAACCTAAAACTATAACCATCCTCATCAACTGTTATATTGTAAATTCCCTCGAACCAAACATCTTCGATCTCAAGCGTATAATCAACAATTCGATCATCAATAGCTATTGTCCCATCAACATAAATAGAGTCGTCACCTCTGCGAGTGTAAATGCGTTCAACCTTTGTTGCATTCATGTATTTTTCGTATTTTTGCTGCATGTTATCTTCCATTTTTTTGTTCTCCTTTTTAATTGCTTAGTTCTGTTCTTGGTTGTACTGGTTATAGATCGATCAACTGGCGGAACCTCTCGACTCCACGGGGGTCATATTTTGCCAACTCATCAAGGTCAAAGCTGACAATAGGGCACAGGTTATACCCAGACATTACCATAGAATCTGTCACTTCGCCGAGACGATTTCCCGCGATAAAGCAAATGTTATCGATACAATTGCTAATGCCAATAGCAGCCATTGTTTTGTCAGGGAAATCGCAAGCTGGTACGTTACGTGTCAGGCGGCAGAACGGCTCTTTACTCTGTGCTACCATCAATGTAACGCAAATTCGCTTATTATTGCGATATGCATCTACCCTTATAGATACCTTTTGCGCATTACCATCGAGGTCGGTATATAGCAACGTATCATCTACGCAGGGCACTTTTTCATATTCCGCTGTGATAGCTTGCCCCAATGCAGTAAGCCTTTTTGACATTCTAATCTTTCTCATGTTCTTCTCCTTGATGTTAACAAATCAAAACGGGAAGGCATCATATTCTGGGGGATCCCATTCCCGCCATATATTTGCTTCTCCGGCTGTCATATCGGTCCAATATGTATCACCTCCCATCTCCAGAACTAAATACCAATTGCCCGATGTACTGACAAGTAGGTACTCGCGGACTACTTTCTCGGCGGACATACATCCATGTGTCACAATAAGTCGGCGCACCGAATCAAGCGCAACTTTCTCGCCGAGCAGAACAGAATATTCTTGCTCGATGTCCTCTTTTGACCGATCATCGACAGCCAATAATCCTGACGTCCTTTCCAGCATATAGCGGCCTCCTTTGCGAAACCATTTCATTTTTGTTTCGTTCCATATTTATATTATACCGCGGCTATGCCTTTGAAAAAACGTTATATGTCAGGATTTAATAGTCCTTTTATTTCGTTACGGATTTTGGCTGTTGGAATTTTCCACTGTCAATCCCTCGCCTTTGCTCAAAAAGGTATGTACTGACAGCGTTAGATTAGGGGCATCTCTTAGCATGTGTTCCTCGAAATAGTAACCCTGTATTAGCTTTCCGCCATCAACGTTAACATAGAAACGACCCGGCACATTTTGTGGCACCAACTTAGCCGCATCTGCTGTATCCAGTGTCAGCATTGCAAGATTGTTATCGCATTTTCCCAATAATTTCGTAGAAATATTTGATCGAAGCTCACCCGCCAATACTTCTGCAGATGGCCGCTGCAAAGCGATTAAAAAGCAAATGCCAACAAAGCGCCCCGTGCATGCAATCTCATTCAAAATATCAACGATTCTACTACGTTTTTCTTTGGTTTCCTTGTTTGCTACGCGCGTTGTCAATGCAATTGATGCCTCATCAATGCATAGGATGATACGATGCAATTTTTTGTCAGGATGAAGTGCATTATAGTCATCGATATTGCGGCATCCCTCAGCGGCAAAACGATCTCGGCGATCATGCAACCGCTCCAGAAGATGCTCCATTGTCCACAACAGATTATCATCATCATGTACAATATGTGCGGACGCAGCCCAAACGCTGCTATATTCGACATATTTGTAGTCAGCGATAATTGCGAAGTAATCACGTAAGATTGCCTGTGCCAATATCACTTTTGTTTCAATTGATTTTCCGCTGCCTGTTGCTCCTGCAACAAGTATACCGGGGTCGTTTTGCACATCAATATATACAGGACCATCGATAGCCTCGCCAAGGACAAATTTTGTTTCTTCTGTCGGCATACGTTCTGCGGTCCACTCAATCATTGCAGGCAGAGCATTGTCTGCAACTACATCTATAATGTAGGTATGCGGTGCAGCACCGTCCTGTATATCTACCACATACATGCCAATGCATGCTGCGATAACGGAGGACATGTCTTTCATCTTTTCCAGCGGGACACCGACAATCTGAAAAGTTAACATCAAGTGCCCGCTTTTCTTCGGGGCCTTTTCTCGTGCAACCAACAATGGGGCTTCTCCCGATGCGTTGACTACACCTCCGCGCATCAGATTTTCGTACATTTTTTTTGCTCCCGGTATACTCTGACGCGCAATTGAGACCGCCAACGCAATCATCAATACCAATACAACCATTGCAACCGTATCTGCAATGGCGATCATGTGCCCAACATTGCCCATGTCAGACACATAACTCAGATCGCGGAAACGATACATATATATAATTGCAATTGTGCAGAGTACAACAACCATCGGGTGCATCCGTGCAGAATCCGCCAGTGCTTTTGCGCCGTTGCAGACCAAACGCCAATAATAACGCACAAGCGTTTCCCGCAGCAATTCATCTCTACTAGTTTTCATTTTGTGCCCTCCTTAATATGTCTCTAAGTGTTGAACCGACCGTGTAAAAATCAAGTGTAATGCCTCGCGCTGAGAGATCGGTAAAATGTATTCATCGTCTCGAACCTTAATCGCCTCAAAATAAAAGCCATTTTCTGTACGATACAAGACCTCATCGTAAGTGTCTTCTAACGCGCCGCTCTCATTCTGAGCATTGTCCTGCGCAATGACAAGAATTTTCCTTGCCGCCTCGGTATCATACATAATGCCGTTGATTTTCTGCTTCATTATAGCTCCTCTCGCCCTAAAATGGGCAATCTTTTGTTTCTCCCGGTACGGACGTGATTCTGAATGGACTAAAATATTTTTTGACCGACCACTCCACATAACTTCCGTCATTTTCAAAAATCCTAACCCTGTTAATTCTGCGCAGAAATGCTTGCCATGTTTCTGGTGACTCTATCTGTGTAGTCGTATACTGATTTTCCAATGGCAAGTTAGAAATTATATATACCGTTGTGTAACACGCCTGTTTATTTGAGTATCTTGCGGGCAATTCTATGGGATATCCGTCTAAATATTGCAGCATATCGCCAATTCTCAAATCCGACCGAAACTCGTCAAAAATCAAAACTGGTTGTTGGCGATAACCGTCAAATGGGTGCTTATAATCAGATGTGTTATAACACTGTTCGTATCCATGCTGCTCACGGACCGATCGTGATTTTCCGCAGCCCGTAGGACCATAAATATAGGTGACATCCAAGATGCGAAATTCTGAGCGATATTTCTTTTCCAAGATTGTCTGACGCACACGGTCAATCGTGGTAATATCACGTAAGTATTCCGGGTGTGAGCTCAGAATTGTTGCGTTATCTAGCCCATCCTCTATCATAGCGTACAACAGGCGCATATCATTTCTATCGCCGTGGCCTCTACCGCCACTAGACATTTCGCCGTATTCCTCAAATGTATCTGCGTAATTGACACCCTCGTGCAGTTTCCCGTTTTTGTCCACGTATGAATAGTGCCCATCCGTTTGCTTGTTGTACTGCTCGCCCTCTTTCCGCACGTACGCACGATTTTGTTCGCCTGTACCCCATGTTGCAACCTCTATATGCGCACCATAGAACCGTTTCTGAACTGTTTTAATCATCGTTGGATTCACAAACTCTACATACAGATGTGTATGGTATGTCTCTTGCGTTCCAATTTCATCACCCATGCACCAGTAACCGATTTTACCACCAGCTTCGAGTAACGACTTGATTTTCTCGTGTGAATAGTCATGTTCTTTCGGATTGTTAAACGTCAATTGAAATCTCCGCGTAGCTGTATCACGAGGCAATTTTTCCACCTCCTTTTGCTCGAAATGTACCCAATACCCAATTGTACCCAGCGCTATGGGTACGCTGGAAAACTTGTAGGTATAGGCTTTTCTCTAATCGTACACAAGGCACCTAGGTAATACTTGGCTAGGTGCCTTGTGCTCCGCTGCCACGCACAACAAAAGGGAAGCGGTAGCAATGCGCCCCGCCTTGGTGCTGATGTCTTGTTGGACCTCATCTCCACGGCGGAGTGCATTGCTACCGCCAACGCTCTTAATCCTTAATGGCTTTCAGTGCCTTAAATGCCAGTCTCGGCCAATTGCCATGTACATATACACTGGCCTGCAGCCCCTCAAAGTGCACTCGGACTGCCTTGCTCGGATTTTCCACTTGTTGTGCACCGAGAATGCGGACATAAATCTTTTCGTAATTGTGATCGGTCAAAACAACGCAATACGAATAGCCCGAAATAGTATCGGTGCGCTTTTCGTCAACATATGCGTAAGTAGGGCGAACCTCGACCAGTTCCATTTTGCCGAGCTTGTTCAGATCGAGTAAATCACTAACTTTAATCATTGTTATTACTTCTCCTTAAATTGCTGTTGCCGATAATAAATACTCCTGCACTGTATCGACATTAACCAGTACACGAGTGCCGTCCATAACGTAGGGGATGGCTCCCTCCTTGACGAGCCGTCTGAGATACGACTCCGTTACGTGTGTGCCGGGGTCATCATTCTTCATTTCTTTCACAGCCCCGGCAATTGTACGGATACGGATGGGTAGTCACCTCCACACGATTACTGTACCGAATCATTTTCTTTATCTTCTCGGTACATCTATATTATACATTTATCCAGCAGGGCATAACACGTAAAATATACCGATTCTTCCTCTATTTCATTTCTTGCCAAAATAAAAGCACCCTCACAAATCCTGTGAAGGTGCTTAAATCACTTAAATCAATTGTTACTGAAGTATGAGGTCCATTGCCTCCGCGGCTTTTGCTGCATTTTGCCGCAACGCATGTGCATAGATCAATGCCGTTGTATGCGGGCTACTATGTCCCAGACTTGCCGTTATCGCGGTTAGAGGGAGACTTTGATCGATTAGCAAAGTTGCCATTGTATGACGTAGGCTGTGCAAATGTACCGGGGGTAAGTCATGTTCTTTTATGATTTTATGGAAACGATGCGTCAGCGTATTAGGACGCATCAATACCCCGTCATAGCCTTCAAAGATGAAGCAATTCGGATTGAACTCCATACCGAGTTGCTTATATTGCTGCATCTGATAATCTCGATACTCGCTTAACGCTTGCATTGCTACATTAGATACCTTAATAATACGCCGGGATGACTTGGTTTTGGGTTCTCCGTAGATTAAGCCTTTATGAGGAATGTACTGGATGCTTGCATGGATATCAATGATATTATGTGCAAAATCAATGTCTTTCCATTTCAACGCCAAAATTTCTTCTCGGCGCATACCTGTATACAGCAAGACCGTTATAGCGGTTCTGTATTTAGGGGGTTCTTCCTGTATTGATGTTAACAATTCAAGAGCTTTTTCTCGTGTTAGACAACAAACATCTTTTTCCTGCATCCGAGGCATTTTAACGCGCTCCATCGGATTTTCTAATATATACTGCTGTTCAACAGCGGTAGACAAAATTGTCGATGTAAGGCGCAAATAATGTTTGACAGTGTTTGCATCTAATGTGTCCGTTTCGTTCTCCAAGAAAATCATTGACACGTTAGTATTAAGGGCTTTCGCAATCTGTGTAGCGCTATGCAAGGTGATGTTCTTACCGCTGATCGCGTATTTGATTACGCCTAAATTGAGCTGTGCATCTGCGGCGAAAGCCTTGAGCGTTCTACTTTGCTGTTTGCATTTATCCCTCAGTAATCTGGGATTTCGTGCTCTATATGTAGGGACAATCCGTGTTTGCATGAGGTTGTCACGCATTTTAATCAGATGACTTGGGCGAATTTTATCGAGATACAGATGTCCGATGTTGTCATTAACTCGCGGAAGTAAATCGCGAAAATCAGATACCGTTTTAGGTTTCAAATTTACTTCTGCGTATTCTGCAAACCAAAGTTCGGCATACTCAGAAAATTTCATGCGGCGAACAGAATATAAGCCATTCTTAACATTGATCTCGAAAATTTCCGCTTGTTTTTTTACCTCTTTCTTAATTTTAGCCTCGGACATTCCCGGTTCCGGGGTCCATGTCATACAGCGCTCAATTTGTTTACCATTGCTGTCGTATCCATCATAACACCGAATGCGATAGGAATTTCCTCGTTTAACTATTGTTGCCATTGTAATTGTCGTCCTTTCGCTTTACAGCGGCGGGCGAATCTGTTATACTGATGTTTGAGCCGATATCCGTACGCAGATGCCCGTCTGAGTGTGATTTCGGTTAGCGTCTTGGAGTTGCCGCTCCGGGACGCTTTTTTACTTGCTTTTGCTTGGTCGCCCACGCCTCTTTTTGGGAACGGCCTTATCAATGTTGGTTTGCCAATTCTGATATTCTTCTGGCGAAAGATCTTTCACTTTCTTTTTGCGTTCAAGCTGTAATGCGTCACGCTGATTGTTTATATCTTCTATCGCCTCCTGCAATTGCTGTAATTTTTCCAATTCTTTCGGACTTGAATTTTTCCCCTTTGCCCGTATGATTTCGGCCTTTTCTCGGTACGAATCCCCTTGCGCATCCAATCGCCTCAGCACATTGCGATATTTTCCATTTTCGCCGCTTCGGTTGGCGTCTGATTCTTCTTTTGCAAGTTGCCCGCAAGTCTTACCGTTCGCATGTAAAAAATCGCAATACCTTTTCTTTTTCGTCGATGCAACAAAATATTTTCCGCACTTGGGACATTTTCGCAGAATCAAATCTTTTCGGTATATTATGTAATCTAAAAATGCAAAGCACAATTGGAAGCTATTGCGTATATCGTATGCGCTGGCAATTACTGACCACTGTTCAAGGGTCTTTTCCTTGCTATCTTGACTTGTTGTTTCTCGGAAAACTTCTTTGAGCCATGCAAGGCGGTCAACGGTACCCGCTGTATCTCTGCGGAATAGTGCCTCAATATACTTTTGCGGCATTATTTCATTTGTTGAAAAAGGCAAGAATGGGCTGTACGTCCATAATTCCAAATCCGAAAACACACGCTTGCAGGCAGTGGATGATATCGCATCCGTTAAATACGCATGGTATACATCCCATGTCGGTTTGCAGGATTCTGTGCAACCCTCTTCTAATGTAATCGCATCAAGCAGCAACCTAAGTGTCTCATATGCTTTCTCAATTTCCTGCCACGCAGGGTCTAATTTGCTGTAATCATGCATTCCCAAAAACAATATTAGGCTTTCGAGTTGGTTGTTACCGGCGCTAACGTCTTTGATCGGCATGATTGTAGCCAGCACCTTATCAATAGGAACATCGTGTGAGATACCAAACCGTACCTGTAACCATTCTGCACAGTATTCCAGATCGGTCGGTTCCACTCTATCCCGATAGACTGCGTACCATGATTGTAGACCTCTATCCTTATATTCCTTTATAACGTTTCGCCGATGCTGCATTGCCGCTTGCAGTGAGTTCCGCGCAGCGTTAAATGCCGCCCCTAGTGGCAAAGGGGAAATTTGGTCGTCTCGATACAATGAGCCACGCTCTACATCTATATACTCGTCTTTGCCTGTATTTTTAGATGCCTTTGCGAGCTGGGGCATCCAAGTATCCACATCTGCAATATCTACATCAAAAAAATCATATAATGCCCCTCGTGCTGATTGCGTTACCGCAATATCGTACATATCCATAATAGACCTCCTTTCTTAATTTGAGCAGAAATAAAATTATTTTGATTTCTGTTCCCTTATTATACATCACACATACCGTACTGTCAATATGTTCTCTACGGCAAGCGCCTCTTTTCTGGCCGTTATCTGGCCGTGCAAGTTATTAAAAGGTTTTGCATGATATTCTTCGGGAAAGCAAAACATAGACGATTTAACGGCGAACGTTGACTCATGCGAGACAATGTATCAAGATGTTTCAAAATACATGTATAACTGTTAATCAGGGTGTCGTCCGTTCAAGTCGGACTGGGGCAGCCAAATAGACCTTGAAGCTTCTGCTTCAAGGTTTTTCTTTTATGTTTTTTATGGGCGTTATCAGTATCTGCTCCATATTGCCGCTTTTACCCTCTACCCCAAAATCTGCACTGAATTTTTTCTCTATCCGCAATTACATCTGAACAATAATAAGGAAGCCCGCAATTTGCAATTGAAACTTCATTCGTACGCTCTAAAATTGTAATGTCACAATTCTCATCTAATCTTCTTAATCTTGTTGCACAGCTTGCTCCGCATGCACCACCGCCAATTATAATTACTTTCATTCAAACCTCTTTTAAGTTTTTATATATTCGTATATTCATATATTTATATTATCAAATTATTTACTATTCGTCAATAGATTATTTGACAATATTCGCATATTGTAATATTCTCATAATATGAAAAACGAAAATATAGATATAGATGAATACACAGCAATCTTTAAAGCACTTGCACATCCAACAAGATTAACTATTGCATATAATTTAATGGCACAACCTGAATGCAATGTGAGTAAAATGTGTGAATGTTTACAAATACCACAACCAACAGTTTCACAACACTTGACTATACTGAAAAATGCAAACGTAATTTCAGGTCATCGTCATGCTAATCAAATATGTTACAAGGTTGAAAATCCAAAAGTTATAAAGATTTTAAAACAACTTGAACAATAAATTAATATTTAAAATTTACTAGCAAGTTTTATTAAAATTCTTTTGAATGTTTTTTGTATTGGTTTGACATAATTTAATACAATACTTTCATTATTAATTAAAAGTTCTGATACAACAATTGGCACATAGTCCTCTGTGTCACTAAGCCGAATTGTTCTTATTCTCGTCTTATAAAATAATTCAAAAAGAAATTCATGACAAAACTCAAAGTCTTTCTCAATAATTCCACTTATAAATACTTTATTATGTGGTGCAAATAAGTTTACGTTCTTTTCCTCCTGATAGTAAGAGGATGCGCAGGTATTACAGTGCTTCTCTTGACCCTTCAATCAGTGTCCTCCTTGACATTCTTTCGTGCGGTCGCTGCGTCGAACAGTCCCAGCAGCACATACCCGTTCTGCGTCTTATAGAAGAACTCGGGCTTGATGCCATCGTCGATCTCCACCACGTAATGGCGGGGAACAGCAACACCCAGAGTCTCGGCATCCGGCTCTTCGTTGCACCGTTTGGCAAACTCACGGGGCGTCAGAGGGGTGTGCAGCTCATAGGCCACAGCATAGCGGAAGGCAGAGGGGGAAATATCCGTGCCCAGCTGCTCACACATATCACGGTGCAGCATCCACTGCTCAACGCTTTTGAACCCGTAAATACGCAGCTCGCTGGGAACCTTGCGCTTGGGACACCAGGTAGGCACATAGATTCCCGGGTCGCCGCGTCCGAACTTTCGGGGCTTCTTTCCCCCCATACAGAAGCGGTCGCCAAAGTGCATGGTGACGCCGTTTTTCTTTACAGACATATTCTCCATATAGTGGAGGTGGCTCTTGCACTCAGAGCAGGTCGCTTTTCTCAGATCCATAACCGCCCCTCCATCACTCTTCCTCGCAGCATTCCCGTTCCTTCAGGTTCTGGAACAGGCTCATCACCAACTGACCATCGTAATCGTCAATGATGCCGTACTCCTGGCAGAAAGTCAGAAACTCCTCGAACAT
>ENA-OOXT01001588-OOXT01001588.1-human-gut-metagenome-genome-assembly--contig:-NODE-1588-length-14251-cov-2.994576_pt1 | contig 14251 bp, 9 predicted proteins | sample MGYA00241590_ERZ501349 | MGnify/ENA primary metagenome ERZ501349 (study PRJEB25962, sample SAMEA2042838) | human gut metagenome | biome: human gut; feature: human-associated habitat; material: faeces...
TCCAGCAGCTCGAACACACGGGCCGCGCAGGCCAGTGCGTTCTGCAGCTCGGTGACCACGCCGGAGATCTCGTTGAAGGGCTTGGTGTACTGGTTGGCATAGTTCAGGAAGATGCTCAGCTGGCCGATGGTGATGCCGCCCGCCACAGCGTAAACGGCACCCACCAGACCGACACCTGCATAAACGATGTTGTTCACAAAGCGGGTGGCGGGGTTGGTCATGCTGGAGAAGAAGATGGCCTTCAGGCTCACGCTCTGCAGGCGGCCATTCACCTCGTCAAAGGCGGCAAGGCTCTCGGCCTCATGGCCAAAGGCCTGCACGACCTTCTGGCCCTCGATCATCTCGTTGACCAGGGCGGTCTGCTCACCGCGCACGGTGCTCTGGCCCTGGAAATACTTGTAGCTGCGCTTGGCAAGGAAGCTTGCCACCACCAGGCTCAGCGGGGTGATGCAGACCACCACCAGCGTGATGGGCACATTCTCACTGAGCATAAACAGCAGGGTGCCAAGGATGGTCAGCACGCCGCTGAACAGCTGGGTAAAGCCCATGAGCAGGCCGTCTGCAAAGGTGTCCACATCGGCGACCATGCGGCTGACGATATCGCCGGAGGGATGGCTGTCCAGATAAGAGAGCGGCAGGGTCTGGATCTTACGGAGCGCGGCGTTGCGCAGGTCCCGGCTGACCGAGAAGGTGATGCGGTTGTTGCAGACACTCAGCAGCCACTGGGCCAATGCAGCCACTACGGCCACGATCACGATCTCCACCACGATGCGCAGAACACCGTTGAAATCCACATTCCCCTTGCCCAGCATCATATCAATGGCGCTGCCGCAGAGGATGGGGATATACAGCTGGGCAGCCACGCTCACAGCGGCCACGATCAGACTGCACACCACAAAAAAGCCGTAAGGGCGGATCTTTTCCAGCACACGCCGAAGCGTTGCGTTGCGCTGTTCCGGGGTCAGCTTACTCTTTGCTTTTGCACTCATTTCTGCGCATCCCCTTTCTTGAACTGGCTGGCGTAGATCTCCTCGTAAACGGGGCAGGTCTTCAGCAGATCGGCGTGCCTGCCCAGACCCACCATCCTGCCGTCATCCAGCACGATGATCTGGTCGGCGTGCTGCAGGCTGGCGGCACGCTGGCTCACGATGAACACGGTCAGGTCACCGGGCAGAGCGGCCAGTGCCTTGCGCAGGGCCGCATCGGTGGCGTAGTCCAATGCGCTGGCGCTGTCGTCCAGGATCAGGATCTCCGGCTTGCCCACCAGCGCACGGGCAATGGTCAGGCGCTGCTTCTGGCCGCCGGACAGGTTCCGGCCGCCCTGCTCCACAGGCTCGTCCAGCCCAAGGGGCTTTGCCCTGACAAAATCCGCAGCCTGCGCAGTCTCCAGTGCGGCCCACAGATCAGCGTCCGCCGCGTTTTTGTTGCCCCACAGCAGGTTGGAGCGGATGGTGCCGCCAAACAGCTGGGCTTTCTGCATCACGACCGCCACACTGCCGCGCAGAGCCGCGCGGGGGTACGCCTGCGCCGGACGGCCCAGGATCTCCACGGTGCCCTCCGTGGCATCATAGAAGCGGGGGATCAGGTTGATGAGGCTGGATTTGCCGCTGCCCGTGCCGCCGATGACACCAATGGTCTGGCCGCGCTTTGCGGTAAAACTGATATCGGTCAGGCTGGGGGCACCGGCACCGGCGTAGGTCAGGCTGACATGGTCGAACCGAACAGCATCCCCGGCCTTGTCCGCAGGTGCCTCGCCCTTGAGGGCCGCGGGGAATTCCATGCCGGGCTCAGTGTCCAGCACAGCCTGCACACGGCCTGCACAGGCCAGCGCCTTGCTCACCTGCACGATGAGGTTTGCCAGTTTGACCAGCTCCACCAGGATCTGGTTCATGTAGTTCACCAGCGCGATCACATCGCCGGAGGCCATGCCGCCCACATTGATCTCGATGCTGCCCACATAGAGCAGAGCCACGATGGCCAGATTGATGATGACGTAGGTCAGCGGACTCATCAGGGAGGAGATGTGGCCCACATGGAGCTGCATCCGGGTCAGCAGGTCGTTGGCCGACTCAAAGCGGTCGATCTCGCTCTTTTCCTTATCGAAGGCGCGGACCACGCGCACACCGGTCAGGTTCTCGCGGGTCAGGCCCAGCACACGGTCCAGCCGGGCCTGGGCCGTTTTGTACAGCGGGTTGGTGATGACCATCACGCCGAACACCACCACGCTCAGCAGCGGGATGGCGACCACAAAGATCCAGGCGGCCCGCACATTCACGGTGAACGCCATGACCATGGCACCAACCACCACGAACGGGCTGCGCAGGAACAAGCGCAGGAAGAGGTTCAGACCGCTCTGCACCTGATTGATGTCACTGGTCATGCGGGTGATGAGGGTGCTGGTGCCCATGGTATCCATCTCGGTAAAGCCAAGCCTCTGGATGTGCTCAAACAGGGCATGGCGCAGGGAAGTGGAGTAGCCCACCGCCGCCTTGGCCGAGAAATACTGGGCCGTCAGGCTGCAGGCAAGGCCCACAGCGGCCAGCAGCAGCAGGATGCCGCACCGCACAAGGATATAGTGGAAATCATGTGCTGTAATGCCCACGTTGACGATGTCTGCCATGACCAGCGGCACAAACAGGTCGAACGTGGCTTCCAGCATCTTGAACAGCGGTGCAAGCACAGCCTCGCGCTTGTAGCCGTTCAGGTGGGTAAGCATTTTATTCAAGGGGTAATTCTCCTTTCCCAGTGATAGCGGGTGTAAACTTCACAGTTCTTTATTATAGTACAGGAAATGCAAAAAAGCCAGTTCAAATCACGCCATTGCGCACCGTGCCCTGCCAGAACAAGGAAAGGGACTGCCGCACAGGGGAAATCCCAGTGCAGCAGTCCCTTTTCATAGGAGGTAATGATTCGGAGAACAATGAGCGGCAGACCGAAGGAGATCCAACTGCCGATCAGGCAAAGAAGGAGATGATCAGGGCTACCAGGAAGCCCACGCCGCCCACCAGCGTTTCCATGATGGTCCAGGTCTTGAGGGTAGTCTTTTCATCCATGCCCACAAGGCTCTTGACCAGCCAGAAGCCGGAATCGTTGAAGTGGGAGCAGACGGTGGAGCCGCCTGCAATGGCAGCGGTGACACAGGCCAGGTACAGCGGGCTCAGCTCACTGATGCCGGGCATGGCGGAGATGATGCCTGCAGCCATGGTCATGGCAACGGTGGAGGAACCAACCGAGATACGCACCAGAGCAGCCACGATGAAGGCCACCAGAACCAGCGGCAGGCTGGCGTTGGCCACGGCGTTGCCGATGACATCGCCCAGACCGGAGTTCTGCAGCATGTAACGCAGCACGCCGCCGCAGGCAGTGACCAGCAGGATCATGCCGGTGGGCTCCAGAGACTTTGTCATGATCTTTTCCAGCTGGGCGTTGTTATAGCCGTGACGGGTGCCCAGCAGATACATGGCGGCGATGGTAGCCAGCAGCAGCGCCATGAAGGGCTCACCCAGGAAGGCCAGAACGGGCTGGATGCCGGCCATTGCAGGCACCACCTTGGCCACGGAGTTTGCAATGATGAGGATCAGCGGGATCATAATGATGCCCACGATGGTACCGAACTTGGGCAGCTTGCTCTCGTCAATATCTGCCTGCTGGGCAACGTGCTCGGGGACTTCGATCATGTACTTTTTGCCGCAGATGGAACCCCAGATGGGGCCTGCAGCGATCATGGCAAAGATACCGCAGAAGATGCCGATAAGGATGACCCAGCCCAGGTCAACGCCCAGCATGGCAGCCACCAGCACGGGGCCCGGCGTGGGAGGGATGAAGGCGTGGCCGACAGCCAGACCGGCCAGCAGGGGGATGACGTAATACAGAACGGAGCGCTTGGTGCGCTTTGCCAACGAGAAGGCCAGCGGGATGAGAATGATCAGACCGGCATCGAAGAACACCGGCATGGCCACCACCAGGCCGGTGATGCCCAGTGCCCATGCAGCTTTTTCGTCACCGAACTTCCGCACCATAGTCACGGCCAGCGTCTGCGCGCCGCCGGATTCTTCCAGAATGGCACCGAACATGGAGCCAAGGCCCACCAGAAGGGCGATGCCTTTTAAGGTGTTGCCAATGCCCTCGTTCACCGAGCCGATGATGTCGGACAGGGGCATCCCGGCCATCAGGCCGATGCCCACCGCGCCGATCAGGATAGAGATCATGGCATGGACCTTGAACTTGATGATAAGGATGAGCAATAGGATCAGGCCTGCAACGGCAGCAAAGACCAGCCGTGCCGCATCGGGAGTTGCAACTGCTGTCATAGAAATTTCCTCCATTTCGTATTTTTGGCTGCACTTATCCAAACCGTCCGGAAAACGCGCCGGGCAGTTTTACTTTTTGTTATTTATACAGAGCGGTTTACTCCATGTAAGCGCCCTTCATGGGGCTGACGGCGTGCTGAGAGTAGAGCTTCAGCAGGCCCTTGGTGTACTTGGGAGCCTTGGGTTTCCAGTTGGCGCGGCGCTGGGCGAGGATGGCCTCCATCTCTTCGGGAGTCTTGGGCTCGCCCTTCACACCCACGATGGCCAGCTTACGGTTGTGGACATCGATCTGGATCAGGTCGTCGGGCTCTACCAGTGCAATGGGGCCACCCACCGCAGCCTCCGGGCTGACATGGCCGATAACGGGACCACGGCTTGCGCCGGAGAAGCGGCCGTCGGTGATCAGGGCCACGCTGGAAGCCAGCTTCGGGTCGGCGCAGATGGCTTCGCCGGTGTAGAACATCTCGGGCATACCGCTGCCGCGGGGGCCTTCGTAGCGGATAAAGATGGCATCACCGGGCTTCACCTCACCGTGCAGCACAGCGGAGATGCACTCCTCCTCGCTGTCGTAGGGCTTGGCACGCAGGGTGGCTTCAAACATATTCTTGGGGCAGGCGGTGTGCTTGATGACACAGCCCTCCGGGGCCAGGTTGCCCTTGAGGATGGCAATGCTGCCGTCGGTGCCCTTGGCGTTGTCAAAGCTGTGGATGATGTCTTCGCGGGTAACATGGATGCCGAGGTGTGCGGTCTTTTCTTTCAAAATCTCATCGCAGTGCTCATATTGTGCAGCCGTTTTCGATTTATCCTTTCCAGTATAACACACTCTGCATTGCTTCTTCCACTTTTCTGCCAGGTTTCATTCCCAGCAGTCTACACATAAAAACACCAAAGGGCCAGCGTGCAGTGCTGGCCCTTTGGTGCGGTATAGGAAAACATAAAAAAGAGAATGGCAATGTTATTGGGTGTACCTGAAAATTCAAAATCCAAGCAGTTGGCTTCAGGTTCACCTTGGAGCGGCCTCACACGCCGCCGGGCAAGATCACACGATCTTGCGGGATTTGTGAACGCCGGTCTTTAAGAATTCGACCCATTCGGCCACGTTCACGGCGTGGTCACCAAGGCGTTCCAGATATTTGGTCACCATAAACAGATCCAGCGCGGTCTCTGCTTCGGTGGGGCGGGCGGCAATGTACTGGGCAATTTCGCTGCTGATGCGCGCGAACGCGGCGTCGATGACATCATCATGGGCGATCACTTCCGCGGCAACGGCAAGGTCCACCTGCACATAGGCGGCAATGGAGCGCTTGACCATCTTCAACACATCATCGCCCATTTTCAGGATATCTTCCAGCACGCCCACGGCATCGGTGGATTTGGCGTGCAGGTGCAGCACCAGTTCCGCAATATCGCTGGCCTGGTCGCCGATGCGCTCCACATCCGTTACCATTTTCAGGGCTGTACTGACCTTGCGCAGATCCGAAGCCACCGGCTGCTGGCGCAGCAGCAGCTGCAGGCAGCGGTGTTCGATCTCGTGTTCGCCTGCGTCGATCTGGCTGTCCCGCGCAACCACGCTGCGGGCCAGTTCAATATCATCATTGCGCAGGGCAGTCAGTGCGCTTTCAATGGCGGCACCGGCTTCGTGACCCATGCGGGCCAGCAAGGTATCCAGCTGCAAAAGCTCTTCATCATAAGATTTACGCACACTAGGCATGGTATTGCTCCTCCGATCAACCAAAACGGCCGGAAATATAATCTTCCGTGCGCTTGTCCACAGGGGTGGAGAACAGGCGTTCCGTATCGCCCATTTCCACCAGCTCACCCAGCAGGAAGAACGCCGTCTTATCTGAAATACGGGCGGCCTGCTGCATGTTATGGGTCACGATTACGATGGTGTAGCGGTCCTTTAATTCCAGAGCCAGCTCTTCCACCTTGGAGGTGGAGATGGGGTCCAGGGCAGAGGTCGGTTCGTCCATCAGCAGAACTTCCGGCTCCACCGCCAGGGCGCGGGCAATGCACAAACGCTGCTGCTGGCCGCCGGACATGCCCAGCGCGCTTTTGTTCAGGCGGTCCTTCACTTCGTCCCAGATGGCAGCGCCGCGCAGGCTTTTTTCCACAATTTCATCCAGCTGCGCCTTACTGCGCACACCGTGGGTGCGGGGACCGTAGGCGATATTATCGTAAATGCTCATCGGGAAGGGGTTGGGCTTCTGGAACACCATGCCAACCCGCTTGCGCAGCACATTGACATCCATCTTATCCTTATAGATATCCACACCGTCCAGCAGGATATCGCCGGAAATGCGGCAGCCTTCCACCAGGTCGTTCATGCGGTTCAGGCTCTTCAGAAAAGTAGACTTGCCGCAGCCGGAAGGACCGATGAACGCCGTGATCTCTTTTTCGGGGATGGCAATATTGATATTTTTCAGTGCATGGAAGCTGCCGTAATACAGGTCCATGTTTTTAACTTCGAATTTATTCATCATGCAGTTCCTTTCGGCATTACTTTTTGGCAAGGCGGCCGGCAATAAAGCTGGACAGGCTGTTGATGAGCAGCACCAGGATCAACAGCACCACGGCAGTGCCGTAGGTTTCATTGATATGCAGGCCCTCGTTGGAAAGCAGATACATATGGGTGGCAAGGGTACGTGTGGAGTTGAACACGCTGGCGGGCACGGCGGCAACGGTGCTGGCCGTGTAGATCAGGGCCGCGGTTTCGCCTACAATGCGGCCCGTTGCCAAAATCACGCCGGATAGGATGCCCGGCATGGCGCTGGGCAGCACAATGGTGAATACGGTGCGCAGCTTGCCGGCCCCCAGGCCAAAGCTGCCCTCGCGGTAAGAATCCGGCACTGCAAGCAGCGCTTCCTCGGTGGTGCGCATGATGACCGGCAGCACCATGATGGCCAGCGTGAAGGCACCGGCGATCAGGCTGTAGCCCCATTTGAGCTGCATGACAAAGAACAGCATACCGAACAGACCGTATACGATGGAGGGGATGCCCTGCAGCGTTTCGGTGGTGATGCGCACCACCTTGACCAGCTTGCTGCCGCGTTTGGCGTATTCCACCAGCCAGACCGCAGCAAAAATGCCCAGCGGTGTGGCAATGGCCAGCGAGAACGCCGTCATCAGAATGGTATTGATAAGCGCGGGCATCAGGGATACGTTGTCGGAATTATAGGTCCACTCAAACAGGGACGGCTTGAGGTTGGGAATACCGTTGACCAGGATATAGCCGATCAGGAACACAAGGATTGCCACAGTAATCAGGGCCGCCAGCCGCACCAGCCAGCGCATGACAAGGGCATACGCGCGGGCCGCCATGCGGTTTTCGTGGCGGGCGGGGGGAACGATTTTCGCATTTGCGTGGGTCATATCATCGGTTTTACCGGCGGTTGCAGCAAAATCAGCCATTCTTTTCGCCCCCCTTTACCAAACTAAAGCAGAGATTGATCAGCAGAATGAAAACGAACAACACAACGCCGGTTGCGATCAGCGCTTCGCGGTGCAGGTCTGCAGCGTAACCCATCTCGATGACGATGTTGGAGGTCATCGTGCGCAGCCCCTGGAACAAGCCCTTAGGCATCCAGGTCTGGTTGCCGGCAACCATCACAACGGCCATCGTTTCGCCGATGGCGCGGCCAACACCCAGGATTACAGCGGACATTACGCCGCTTTTGGCGGCGGGCAGCACCGCGCAAAACACGCTGCGCTCATGGGTAGCACCCAGAGCCAGGCTGCCCTCGTAATAGCTTTGGGGCACAGCGTCCAGGCTGGTTTTGCTGACCGTGATGATGGTGGGCAAAATCATAATGCCCAGCAGCAGGCTGGCGGTAAACAGGCTCATGCCCTTGCCGCTTTTCACGTGCAGCACAGTTTTGAAAAAGTCCGATTTGACCATAGCCTGCACCGCCGGGACCATAACGATCATGCCGAAGAAGCCGTACACGACCGAGGGGATACCGGCCAGCAGCTGTACCGCCGGCAACAGCACCTTGTTGATACGGGGTGATGCAAAGCGGGACATATAGATGGCCGTCAGCAGCCCAATGGGCACCCCCACAATGATCGCGCCTGCGGTGACATAGATGCTCCCCAGGATCATGGGCAGGATGCCGTACAGGTTGTTGCCGGGTTTCCAGGTGGCGCCAAGCAGGAACTTGAGGGGGCCGATCTCAAAAATGGTGGGCAGGCCGTTTGCAAATAAAAAGATGCAGATCAGCGCCACGGCCAGAATGGAGATGCACGCGCAGGCGGTAAATACACCCTGCATGACGATCTCTTTCAGGTGCGAAGTTGTTGTTTTCATTTTCCTATACTCTCCTGTCTTTGCTCAGGAACTATATACCGATGGCTTTCAAAAAACGGCCGTTCACAAGGCAAACGGCCACGGGCGAATACTGTTCACCCCTGCAGAGCACGTTTTGAAAGCCTGAGCAACACCCTCAAAAGGGGAGCCTATTCAAATTACTGCAAATCGCTCCAGACGGTCAGCTCGCCGGTGTAGATGCCTTTGATCTGGTCAACGGTCAGGTTATCAGTGGGGTTGTCGTTGCTGACGATAACAGCAATGCCATCCTTTGCCAAGATAGTCGCCTTTGCGCCGCCCTCAACCTCAGAATCTTTCAGCTCACGGCTGGCCATACCGATGGTGTAGGTGCCATCCAGTGCGCCGGAAACGCCGGTGGTGGAGTCGGTGGTCTGGAGTTCCAGGGTTGCGTTGGGGTTCACGGTCTTATACGCTTCGATCAGTTTTTCCATCAGCGGGGAAACAGAGGAGGAACCGCCAACCACGATCTTGCCTGCGGGCTGGGTGCTGGTGTAATCAGCGCCAACATCGCCGATGTAACCTTCCTCGGTGGCCAGGGCCTGACCGTCGGTGCTCATGCAGTAAGCAATGAAGTCCACGGCAACAGGGTCGGCAGCTTCGCCGTTCGTAACGATGTTGAACGGACGAGCCAGGGTGTAAGTACCATCCTTCACGGTGTCAGCGCTGGGGGCAACGCCTTCCACGGTGACAGCCTTGACATCATTGTTCAGAGAACCCAGGCTGATGTAGCCGATTGCGGTCTCATCGTTGGAAACAGCGGTCAGAACGCCGTTGGTGGAGCTCTGGATGGCAGCCGCCTCGGTGGTGTTGTCAACCTTTTCGCCTGCATCGTTCTTGGCTTCCACACCGGTCAGCTCGATGAAAGCGCCGCGGGTGCCGGAGCCATCCTCACGGGAAATCACGGTGATGTCCTGATCGACATCGAAATCGCCGGCAGCCGGTGCAGCAGTGGCTTCACTGGAAGCAGCCTCACTGGAGACGGCCTCGCTGGAAACTGCTTCGCTGGAAGCAGCGGAGGATGCCGGGCTGGAACCACAGGCGGCCAGGCTGAGAGCCAGAGCAGCAGCAACTGCAACGGAAACATTACGCTTTAACATAAACTTTCTTCTCCCTTAATTGTATCTGTTATTCTATCTCACACATTCGCTCAGGGGTTCGTGTTTTCCTATTCGTTCTTCCTGAGTGCGTATTTATTGTACCGCGCTGTTTCCCCAGTATCGACCATAGTGCAGTACAATCCGGGTAAAGCTTTGGTAATGGAAACTTCCCTTTTGCAAAGTTTGTGTAAAGTTGCCCAAAATCAACACGCCAAATTTTTACAATGTGCCAATTTTAGCAGTTTTCTTGCGTTGATTCGACATTTTACACAGTCTTTACAATTCTTTTACTGGCTTTTGGTGTTCATAAAGCCCTGTTTTCTATTATAATAGGTAACGGTATAGTGCCATTGTGGGCATGTGCAAAACGATTTGATTCGGTTTTGCTCCGGGTGCGGCTGCACCCAACAATGAAAACATAACAAAAGAGAAATGGAAGTGTAACCCCCTGTATGAGCATTTTTAATGTGTTCACGCTGATGGGCGGTATTGCCATGTTCCTTTACGGCATGGACCTCATGGGCAAAGCCCTTGAGCAGACCGCTGGCAGCAAACTGCAAGGCATCCTTTCCAAAATGACGGCCAGCCCGGTGCGCGGGCTGCTGCTGGGCATGGTCATCACTGCAGTGATCCAGTCCAGCGGTGCCACCACCGTTATGGCGGGTCGGCTTTGTCAACTCCGGCCTGATGGAGCTGCACCAGGCCATCGGCGTCATCATGGGCGCCAACATCGGTACCACCGTTACCGGCTGGCTGCTCTCGCTTTCAGGCCTGGAGGGTGATTCCTTCGCTATCCAGATGCTGAACCCCAACGCGTGGGCCCCCATCCTTGGCTTTATCGGCATCTTCCTTTATATGCTGGGCAAGGATAAGGACCGCCGCAGCGGCGTGGGCAAGATCATGGTGGGCTTTTCCGTCCTGATGGCCGGTATGAACACCATGTCCACCGCCATGAGTCCTCTGGCCGATGAGCCCTGGTTCATGGACCTGTTTCTGAGCTTCAAAAACCCGGTTCTGGGCGTGCTGGCCGGTGCCGTGCTGACGGCTGTGCTGCAGTCTTCCTCCGCTTCGGTGGGTATTTTGCAGGCCCTCACCTCCACCGGTGCCGTCACCTATGCGGCGGCGGTTCCCATCATCATGGGCCAGAACATCGGCACCACCGTTACCGCGCTGATCTCCTCTGCCGGTGCCAACAAAAATGCTAAGCGCACCGCATTTGTTCATCTGTACTTTAACCTCATCGGCACGCTGGTGTTCCTGTGCGGTTTTTATGGGCTGCATGCGCTGTTGGGATTCTCGTTCTACAGCGAAACCGCCAACACCTTTGGCATTGCCATTGTGCACACGATATTCAACATTGTGACCACCGCCATCCTGCTGCCGTTCAACCGCGTGCTGGAAAAGCTGGCCATCCTGACCGTGCCGGACAGCAAGGATCAGGCGGGCGAGCAGCATTCCCTGCTGGACGAACGCCTGCTTTCCACCCCGTCCGTTGCCGTTGGCCGCGCTATGCTGACCGGCGGCGATATGGCCGAGATCTGCCGCACCTCCCTGCTGCAGGCCATGTCCCTGACCCACAAGTGGGATGAAGCCATTGCCGACGAGGTGAACCGCAAGGAAGACGCTGTGGACCATTACGAGGACGTTCTGGGTACCTATCTGGTCAAGCTGAGTGCCAAGGCACTTTCCCGCGAGGACAACCGCACCATCAACACCCTGCTGCACACCATCAATGACCTGGAGCGCATCTCTGACCACTCGGTCAACCTGCTCAAGGCCGGGCAGGAAATTCAGGAAAAATCCATCCACTTCAGCCACGAAGCAATCGACGATCTTTCCGTTCTGGAGGCCGCCGTTCAGGATATCGTGAACCGCACCGTGGATGCGTTCCAGAAGAACGACTGTTACGCCGCCGGCAAGATCGAGCCGCTGGAGCAGGTTGTGGACGGCCTGGTGCGCGAAGTCAAAACCCGCCATATTGCCCGCCTGCAGGCCGGCGCCTGCACCATTGAGTACGGTTTTGTGCTGGATGATCTGCTGACCAACTATGAGCGCATTGCGGACCACTGCTCCAACATTGCCGTTGCCATGATTGAAGTATCGGAGGACCGCTTTGATACCCATGAATACCTGAACCACATCAAAAACGGTGAAAGCCCCAGTTTTGAAAAGCGCTATGAGCGCTACCGCGGCCGCTATACCTTTGAGCCCGGCCCCAGCGGAACTGCCGCTGCACCGGAGCAGAAAAAATAATTATTGCAGGGCTTTCCCCTGTAAAATGGGCCGGGACCTGTGGCATATCGCAGGTTTCGGCCTGTTTGTTTGGAGGATCTTATGATCTATATTGTTGAAGATGACGCATCCATCCGTGAGCTGGAGCAGTATGCTCTGCAAACCAACCAGTACACCGTCCGCGGGTTTGAGGACGGGGCTTCCTTCTGGGCTGCCGTGCGGGAGACCGTGCCCGACCTGGTGATTCTGGACGTTATGCTGCCCGATGAGGACGGCTACCAGATTTTGGGGCGCCTGCGGGAGACCGCCGCGACCCGCACCGTACCAGTCATCATGGTCACAGCCAAAACCAGCGAGATTGATGTGGTAAAAGGGCTGGACCACGGTGCAGACGATTACCTCTGCAAGCCGTTCGGCATTATGGAGTTCATCAGCCGCGTCAAGGCGGTGCTGCGCCGCGCCAGCACCGCACCAGCCAGCACCACCACCCTGCGGTTTGGAGACATCACGCTGGATGACGTTGCCCGCACCGTTACGGTGGACGGTGAGCCGGTGGAGCTGACCTTTAAGGAATATTCGCTGCTGCATTTCTTTTTGGAGCATCCCGAAGAAGTTCTGGCCCGCGAGCGCATCATGAAAGCCGTGTGGGATACCGACGACCTGTTGGAAAGCCGCACCATTGACATGCACGTGCGGACCCTGCGCCAAAAGCTGGGCCACGCCGGGGACGCCATCTGCACCGTGCGTAAGGTGGGGTACAAACTGTCCGCCAAGGGCACGGAGGCCGGGGAAGATGCCTGATACCGCCGAAACCGCCCACATCACTGCGCCGCGCAGCATGGCTCACCTGTTGCGCACCACTTTGATGGCTGTGGGTATTTTGTCCCTCCTGCTCAGCGTGGTGGGGGCAGCGCTGCTGTTCCAGCACGCTTTTGCCGAGCAGTTTGACACCGACCTTTCCCGCACGGTGGAAGCTATTGCGGTGGGGTATGAGCATTCCGCCGACCCACAGCCAGAGCAGCTGGCCCAGTATGCAGACGGCCTGCGTCTGACCCTTGTGGCCCAGGATGGCACCGTTTTGTACGATTCTGCCACTGCTGATCCCAGCACCTTGCCCAACCATGCCAACCGCCCAGAGATCCAGCAGGCTATGGCAGAGGGCACTGGTGCCAGCGTGCGCCGCAGTGCAACCCTTGGGTACGACACCCATTATTATGCCGTGCGCCTGACGGACGGAAGCGTTTTGCGGCTGGCGGACGAAACCAGCAACATGTGGAGCAGCTACAACCGCGTGCTGCCCGTTCTGGTGGCCGGGTGCATCCTTATCATCATTCTGGCGCTGGTGCTGGCGCAGGTCATTACCAAGCATCTGGTGCAGCCCATCACCCGAATGGCGGAGCACCTGGACTGCATCGAGGCCAATGTGCCGTATGAGGAGCTGATCCCGCTGGCGCACACGGTACAGTCTGACCGCAAGCTGCGGGAGGACAATGAGACCATCCGCCGGGAGTTTACCGCTAATGTCAGCCACGAGCTGAAAACCCCGCTGACAAGCATTTCCGGCTATGCAGAGCTGATTGAAAACGGCATGGCAAAACAGGAGGACATTCCCACCTTTGGCCACCGTATCCACAAGGAAGCCCAGCGCATGATCACGCTGGTATCGGATATTTTGCAGCTTTCGGAACTGGACGGCATGAGCAAGCAGCAGGAAAACAGCCCCACCGCCGATTTTGTACCGGTGGACCTTGGCGTGCTGGTCAAGGATGTTGCCACCAACATGACGGTGAACGCCCGCAAAGCCTACATTACGCTGCAATACAAAGTACAGCCCGTTACGGTGCGCGGCAGCCACGACCTGTTGACCGAGCTTGTAACCAACCTGTGCGACAATGCCATCCGCTACAACCGGCCGGGTGGCCATGTGGAGCTGAGCTGCGGCACCAATGCGGACGGCTGCCCGTATTTCTGCGTGGAGGACAATGGCATCGGCATCCCACAGGACAGCCAGAGCCGCGTGTTTGAGCGCTTTTACCGAGTGGACAAATCCCGCTCCAAGGCGACCGGCGGAACAGGCCTGGGGCTCGCCATTGTCAAGCATATCGCTGTTCTGCACGGTGCGCGCATTGATCTGGAATCCACCGTCGGCACCGGCACCACCATCCGCATTATCTTCCCGAAGATGTGATGTTTTATTTACGGGAGATTGGCGGCCTTTTTGAAAAAAGTCCTGGCGAAAAACTTTAATGGCGATAGAATAGAATTATGGCAATACCGCACAATTC
>ENA-OOXT01001591-OOXT01001591.1-human-gut-metagenome-genome-assembly--contig:-NODE-1591-length-14231-cov-12.990688_pt1 | contig 14231 bp, 8 predicted proteins | sample MGYA00241590_ERZ501349 | MGnify/ENA primary metagenome ERZ501349 (study PRJEB25962, sample SAMEA2042838) | human gut metagenome | biome: human gut; feature: human-associated habitat; material: faeces...
TTAAACAAATTATTAATCAGAATTCTGTTGCATTTGCAAGTTGAATTCAGCATATATCAAAGTAAGGAAATATAATAATTTATTAATCAATAAGTGCAACTATGAAAAGATTTTATCTCGCCCTGGCGATGTTGGCGGCACTCCCAGCCACCGCCTCGGCTCAAACCATCCTCAACGAGGGGTTTGAAACGACAAGCACCGACCAGTACAGTCCAAACTTCCCAGATGGTTGGTCGACCGTTGACTCCTACACGGGAAACAACGACAGGTATCGGTGGAACGTATACTATTATGAAAAAGGTACGATGACCGGCACCCACTGCGCGTCGGTCGACGGTCCGATGTTTACAGGCGGTGAGGACGGCGGCGAGGGTCCGCGTGAGGAAATCCTCCTCACTCCGGAGCTCAACCTCGACAACACTTATCAGCTGTCGTTCGACTGGATGGCGGCGTCGAAGGCTGCCATCGACGAAGGCAAGTACGACTTCCAGGTGCGCATCGTGACCGATGGCAACGTGGAGGGAGCCGAGACTATTTGGTCGTTCAACAACGCAACACAGCTGAAGGAGAACGGCAACGTCCCATATCCGTGGACTGCTTGGACTCCCTACAAAACGATGATCGACCTGAGCAAATGGCAGGGTAAGAACATCAAGGTGGCGTTTGTCTACAAGATGCTCAAGACCACTGCCAACGTGCTCGACATCGACAACGTGGTGGTGAAGCAGTTCTCGCCTGCCACCGGCCCTAAGGGTGTGCTGTCGAAGAAGCAGTACAACTTCGGAGAGGTGTATATGGACTCAAAAATGTTCTCCGATGTGATCACTCTTAAAAACGAAGGCAAGAGCGGCTTGAAAATCACAAGCATCGACTACCCGCAAGGCGTTGGCTCGACAATCGACCCAGCTGTGGTAGACCTCGACGCCAACGCATCGCTCGACTTCAAGCTCAGCTACACCGCCGCGCTCACCACTCCGCAGAGCGGCTACGTGACGCTGCACACCACCGGCGGCGACCTGCAGATAAAGGTGCTCGCAACAAAGGTGGCGCTGCCCGACGGATACACTTTCGAGGGCTTCGAGAACGGATGTCCGCCTGCCGGATGGACCGGAAACGGATGGAAGGCGTCGAATTATTCCATCGAGGGCGACTACACCGCCTACGCTTCGGTGACGCTCGACGGCGCAAGCTATCTGACCACTCCGCGCCTCGACATGTCGACGGGCGCTCACTCAGTGGCATTCTCTGCCTTCAACGAGTTTGACTCCGACGAGGAAAATGCCGTGCCCGACAACGACGTGACACTCGAATTCTCGAAAGACGGCGGCGCTACGTGGTCGACCGTATGGGAATCGACAAACTACAACGCTCTGGAGAAGGTGAACGTAGACCTCGGCTCGCCGGCATCTGACAACTGCCTGCTGCGCTGGGCATACAGCGCCGTGGACATCAGCAGCTCCGACAACATTCCTGAGACATCGGTGGCTTTCATCGATGCTATCATCCTTCCGCCGCTCTACGGCACCGGCGGCAAGCCTGCCGAGGCAACTCTCGTCTCGCCTGCCGACAAGTCGGAAAACCTTTACAACAAAAACATCACGCTGACATGGCGTCCGGCGCTCTTCGCCGACGGCTACAAGCTATATGTGGGCTCTGACGCCGCTGCCACAAATCTTGTCAACGGACAAGACCTCGGCAACGCAACTTCTTATGTAATCGCCTCTGCCGACTATGCCACTACCTACAACTGGAAGGTGGTGCCCTACAACGCGCAGGGCGACGCCGAAAATGCAACTGTGTGGACTTTCACTACCATCGCCGACCAGACGATAAGCACATTCCCGTGGACTGAAAACTTTGAAAGCGGAAACGAGCCGCCGACAGGTTGGAACGTGGAATACGACAGCTACACGAAATGGTCTACTACCAACAAGGTGAACCCATTCGAAGGAAAATACAGCGCATCGGTGGGTTGCAACGTTGCCAACAAATCGTCGCAGCTCGTAACGCCCGACTTCAAAATCCCTGCCGGCTCAAATCTGCAGATGAGCTTCTACTGGGGCAACGCTATGCCTGTAAGCCTGCTGAAAGACGAGACGGGTCTGCGACAGAACCCATCGACTGCCGACAACGGTGTCGACGCTTGCTTCTTTGAGGTGCTCGACGGCGGCGAATGGCATCAGCTGGCTGTGCTCTCCGACAACTCCGACGACCGCTACTGGTATCTCGAAACCGTAAACCTCGCTGCCTACGCTGGCAAGACGGTGACTTTCCGCTGGCGCTACGTGGGACACGACTACGACAACGCGAAGGGCGTGGGTCTCGACCTTATCACGGTGACCACTTCTGCCGACACCAAGGCGTCGTTCAACGCTACGGATTGGAACGCCGGCACGGTCAACTACTACAAGACTGTTAACTCTACTCCGAAATTCTCGGTAATCAACGAGGGCAGCACTGCGCTGACTATAAAATCGGCGAAATTCTCAACCGAGAACTTCACAACCGACCTCGCTGCCGGAACAACGATCGAGCCGAAGAAGGGCGCCGCTTTCTCTATCACGTTCAGCGCGCTCAACGCCGAGGCTCAGGTCAACGACAACCTCGTTGTGGAATTCGATGGCGGATACTCAATCTCTATGCCGGTGACCGGCTTGGCTATGGCTGCCGACTCCCACTACTACGACTTTGAGAACGACACTCCGGGCGCTCTCGCTCCTGAGGGATTCACCACAATCGACGTTGACCGCCAGCTCACAAAGCCGATGACGGGTATGAACTATCCGCAACGCGGAGCGGCTACGGCATTCACCGTGCAGCAGAACTCTGACTGGAACGGCGTGCTCGACCCGGTAAGCGGAAACCAGACACTCGTGGCTATCGCCTCACAGGACGAAAGCTCAACTGTCGACGACTGGTTGATCAGCCAGCAGCTCACCGCCACCGACAAGTCGAAATTCCACTTCTACGCCCGCAACTGGGAATCGACTCTCGCAATCAACCCTTGCGCGCAAAGCTGCGTGGAGGTGCTCGTATCAACTACCGACAACACCAACACGGCAAGCTTCACATCTGTAATGCCTACAACCACAATGCCTTACTACAACAAGGAAACGTGGGAGCACTACACCGTGGACCTCAGCAAATATGCCGGACAGAAGATATATGTAGCCGTGCGCCACACCGTGAAAGACGGACTGGCTGCATTCTTCGACGACTTCTACTTTGAGCACTTCACAAACTTCGGCGGCGTCGACAACGTGAATGCAGACAACAAAGTGACTGTCTACCCTAACCCGGTAGCCTCGACTCTCTTTGTCAACGGCGCTGACGCCGACTCGCAGATAAGCATCTACAACGCTGCCGGAAGCCTCGTGGCAAACGTCGTCGGCTCTCAAGCCAACGTCGACAGCCTCGCCCCTGGCGTATACGTAGTGCGCGTGGCAACAGCCAACGGCATCGCTACAACACGCATCATAAAGAAATAACACCTTTCTTTATCCACAACCAAAAAGCCTCCTTGACGGGAGGCTTTTTTTGTGCGCCGACACCCAGCCGGAAAGACAGACATAGGGATGCGCCAACCGAGGGCACACAAACAAAAAGCGGGCAGCACCATCGGCACTGCCCGCTCCTCATCTGTACGATATTTTTTTTACATCTCCTTCGCGATAGCATCGGCGATGGCCTGCATCTCCTCCGCCGGAAGCGTAAGTTTCTGCTTGTCGAAATACATATCCTTCTCCTCAACGATAGGAATCAGATGGATATGCGCGTGAGGCACTTCAAGACCAATCACCGCAACGCCCACACGCTTGCACGGCAACGCCTTGTCGATGGCCTTCGCCACACGGCGCGCAAACATCGTCAGCGACTGATAGTCGTCGTCTGAAAGGTTGAAGATATAGTCGTTCTCCGTCTTGGGCACCACAAGCACATGCCCCTTGTTCACCGGGTTGATGTCGAGAAAAGCAAAGTTTTTCTCATCCTCCGCCACCTTGTAGCACGGAATCTCGCCCGCAATGATTTTACTGAAAATAGTTGCCATTACAATATCTCGATTTTAACGATTTCAAAAGTCATAACACCCTGCGGCACCTTGATTTCCACGATGTCGCCCACGCGCTTTCCGAGCAAGCCCTTGGCTATCGGTGTGCTCGAAGCGATTTTCTTCTCCTTGAGGTTAGCCTCCGAGTCGGCAACGATGGTATACGCCATAGTAGCCCCGTTCTTGGTGTTTTTGATGGTCACGGTGTTCATGATCTGCACCTCGTCGGTGTTGAGTTTAGCCTCATCGATGATGCGTGCGCTCGCGAGCATATCTTTTAGTTGCGAGATTTTCATTTCAAGCATACCTTGCGCTTCCTTCGCGGCATCATACTCGGAATTCTCCGAAAGGTCGCCCTTATCGCGAGCCTCGGCGATGGCAGCAGAAATGCGGGGACGCTCAACGCTTTCAAGGTAAGCGATTTCCTTCATCTTTTTGTCATAACCATCCTTGGTCATGTAGGTAATTGCCATATCGAAATTTATTTTTAAAATTAGTAAAATAAAAAGAGAATCTCTACCAGCGCATGATCGAGACCCCTCTTCTGTCGTTATTATGTTTCTGAGACAAAGGTAAGTCTAACTTTTATGAAAAGCAAATAAAAACACCAAATTTATTCTACAAAAAAAAGGCGGCACACCGCAAATCCGCGCCGTGCCGCCTATGCATAAGGTGTCCCGTCTAATAAACTATCACTTTTGTCGTATTTCCCAAAACCTTGACGAGATATGCTCCCTTCTGCACTGATAGCCTGTCTGCCGACGACGAGCAAAGGTGAGAGGCGACCAGACGTCCGTCTGGCGTGTAAATGTCGGCTGTTTTGCCTTCTGCATTAATCCTGATATAGAATCTGCATGGGACAGCTTTTGATTGCATAATTTTTCAGATAGAAAAAGCAAGACTGGGCAACCGCCCAATCCTGCCTTCGGGTTATAGCGACTATTTTTACAATCACTTTCTGCCCGTTCACGACATAGACTCCTGCGCTCACTGCCACAGCGGTCTTGCCGGCCGAGAGTGGCAACACAAGAGTTGCAGAATAACTTATCCCTTCCCTTTGGGAAGGTTAGAATGGGTTAAAAAACAGACGAGTTGGCACCATTCATGTCAACTCGCCTGTCTGTGCAAAGGGATTTATCTTACAACCACCTTGTAGCTCTCCGTGCCAACCTTCACGATTACCACCTCGCCAGGCTGGGCATTCAGAGTGGCGATGCCGTCAGTGGCGTTTGTGCTGTCGAGCAGCTTGCCGTCGAGAGATAACACCTGGATTGTGGCGTTGCCGCTGAGACCGGATACGGCGATTTGTCCGTCGGCAGTCGTAATCATTGGCTTAGCGGCAGTCTCGGTCTTTTCAATGCCGGTGGTGAGAGTCTGGAATTTGCCGAATCCGCTCCAGGGGTCGGTAGTCTTGTATGCATTCATCGACTCGCCCGGCACATAGAGCGTCATTTTTTCTATAGGCGAATTATCAAATGTGCTCGAATGCGTTTCCGGAACATTCACTGCCTGACAATATATGTCTTTCAACGCCTTGCACCCACTGAATGCACTAATTCCGATGCTATTCACCGAACTTGGTATTATGATGGATTCAAGATTGCGGCAATTCTGGAAGGCACGATGTTTGATGGAGGTCACCGTATTAGGTATTTTAACCGACTCAAGGTTTCTACAATTCGAAAACAGACCACCCTCAATGGTCTCCAAAGAATTTGGAAGGATGACTGATTTGAGATTTGAACAACCAGCAAACGTATATGCTCCAATTGCCGTCACAGTATTGGGAATGTTGATGCTTGTGAAGGGGCAACCAAGGAAAGCACTCGTTCCAATCGAAACCACTGATTTAGGGATGGAGACGGAAGTGATATTTGAATACTCGAACGCACGGACTCCAATCGAAGTCACGTCGTAATTGGCATGGCTGAATCCGATATCCGTCGGGATAACGATGTCTCCTTCGTATATGATTCTACTATTACCGTCAGGATTGTTGATGATGGCAGCCTCCCAGGTGTTATCATCCAACCTGTACCATAGACCATCCTGCTTCACTTCGTCGGTGGTAAAGATATGACCGAAATCTCTCCAATAATCAGCACCTGTATAAGCATCCTTACGATTGCAGGGCACATGGAGATTTACCTTGTTCAGATCAACATTTACAAAAACATTTTCTTCCGTATGTGGGGAATTATCACTGTAGCAATAGAAATCCGTTAGAAAGGATACAATCTGCGAATGCATACTCCTTGATCGACGTCACCTCGCCAAAGAGCTTTATCGTCTTGAGACCGGATCCCGCAAAGGCATGCATTTCAATTTGTTTCACGGACACCGGAAGAGAGATATTCTCCAACTTGTCACAACAAACGAACGCACTGACCTTAATCGCTTCTACCCCATTGGGAATATTTATCTCTTCGAGAAGACGACAGTTCGAAAAAGCGAATCTTCCGATATAATATACAGAACTGGGAATAGAGACCGACTTGAGTTCGTAACAACATTCAAAAGCATAGTCACCGATTTCAACCACTTTTTTCTTTTTGCCGTTCCATTTTACTTCAGATGGAATTTTGATTTTGCCCGTATATTTCTTGTTGCCGTGGGTCACGACAGCGTTGCCGTAAACGTCATAACAATAGTAGATGCCATCCACCTCAAAGTCGTAGGCATAACTTGTCACGGCCATTATCGCCAGTAATAAAGCAGTGAAAATTCGTTTGGTATTGATCATAATCATTTAGTTTTTGCTGCCACAGAGCTCCTTGTGTGGCAAGTTTAGTCTGACATGGTTCCGTTGCGTATGGTCGGAGGCAGTGGAGCACGTCTCGCGGCAGGGTGTCTGGGGTGCAAGACACGGTCTCGTATATACGCAAAATCCCCTCGCCCCACAATAACTGCTAATATTGCACGGAAGGTGGATCGCTGCAAATATAGATATTATTATAATATGTTCCAAAGGAATAGGAGATTTTTTATAATGTAGAAACTTTTTGTCCTCTGATTTGTTGGTAGCCTGACTTTTGAGTCGTACTACTGTACCAACGCTTGGCAAAGATATCATCACGACCTTGAAAAACACTACGAAATAGCGCAACCTTTTCCTGTAGACTCAGCTTTGAATCTGTATGGAATATGGCTTGTAGGCTTTCTTTCGTTGTGACATTAGGCTCGGTTACAATGTATGGTATTCCATGCACATCAAGAATTTTTCTTAACCTGGCATTTTCTTTCTCTAATTCTTGAAGCTTGGCAATAAGCTCATTTGCATTTAGTTGTTTGCCTGTATCCATAGCGGTTCTTGTTCCCAACCAACAGGGAATCCAAGAGCTGCCATGTCTATCTCTGGAAACTTGCTGAACAAATTGTGCATTTTGTCAAGCATGTCATTGTTGGGAGAGATGATGTCAAGGAAATACTTGATGATGCACATGTTATAATAGATTCTTCGCTTGTCCGCAGGAATAGTAATCCAAGGACGAGTCATGCCTCTCATATCATTTGGAATAATCTTGTTGACTTTGTTCCAAACACGAGCGTGATGACAACAAGCGTTGCGAGTAAGCGCAAGCACAGAAAGCCAAGACTCAAACACTGGAGCATGAAGGCAGAAACGCTTGGCGATCTGCTTTTTGAGTCCTTTATCTTTCAAGTTCCTGTAGTACATATTCACGCTACCCATTGGGAGAAGTTCACCAAGAATCCATGCTGGTGGAAAAGGTTCTGTATATGTTCTTTTGAAGTGTTCTATAAAGTCTTCAGTAGAACGTTCATACTCCTTCGACAACATTGCCATACTATTGACAAAAATGGACTGATCACGAAAATGTGCAGAATTTGTAAGCCAATATATATCACCAGTCCGTTCAGCCGTCATATTCATTACGGCTTCTCTTACAGCAATTTCGATCTTCTCAATCTCGTTAAAAAGGAGTAAGCGCAACTTTTTGTCAAAGCGATAAAGCATCATCACTTTGTTAAATGTAGCACCTTCCTTATACAGATGAAGAATCTTTGGAGTCTTCAACAAAGGATGCATATACGCAGACAATCGATAATAGCCAATGCTCTCCAAATACAATTGAGCCTTTTGCCTATCATTGATTATCAATCCACGATTTTCCAATAAGGTTACAAGTTCTCGTGGAGTCTTGTAATCTTTTCCAAAATTTCTCTTTGGCATAGCTTATAAACAAAAAAGCCCAGCCTATTTAAGCATTGTAAAGAGGCTCGGCTGGAACTAACGCTGCAAAAATACAAATAATCATTGATAATACAAACTTTTTAGAACTAAAAATCACGCAAAAGTGGAATTCTTTGACATCTTTGACATTCTTTGTAGAAACTTTTTGTCCTCTGCCCTACAAAAAAAGGGCGGCACACCGCAAATCCGCGCCGTGCCGCCTATGCATAAGGGTTGGCTGTCCCGTCTAATAAACTATCACTTTTGTCGTATTTCCCAAAACCTTGACGAGATATGCTCCCTTCTGCACTGATAGCCTGTCTGCCGACGACGAGCAAAGGTGAGAGGCGACCAGACGTCCGTCTGGCGTGTAAATGTCGGCTGTTTTGCCTTCTGCATTGCATACGGCTATCAATCCTTCTAAACCAAAAACCTTAGTCTCAATGCGTTGTGTAATCCCTACATCGCTGACATCGCCAACCGTGACTCTGCATTCCGCATCCGGGCATTCAATAAGCACGCCGGCGGGTGTCGACAGTTTGGCATTGATTATTTTTATAGTGTAGATGCCTGAAACCATGTTTTCATCGATGGTCAGGGTGGCATTCAGAAGTGTGCCGCTGTTGCCGTTGTATGCTTCGTTCGACAATGTGGCTATCTTCAGCGTCTGCCCTACGAGGTTGGCTTTAAGCTGCTGGTCATACCAGCGGTCGGCGTCGTGCTTCACCATAGGATTGCCGCGCTTGTCGGCCTTGACCGAGATGCCTTCGGGCAGCACCACCTGCAACTGTACGGCTGAAATCTCGTCGGCATTGACCAACTCGATAGGCAACACGCTCTCTTCGCCCTGCATAGCTTCGAAATCGCTGATGGCGAAGTAATTGGTATACACGCGCTCGGTCACGGTGACGATGCATTGGGAGCTGAGCAAAGTGCCGTCGGCGGTGGTGGCTGTTATGAAGGTCTGTCCGGTGGTGAGTCCGGTGACAACGCCGTCGGAGCTGACGGTTGCCACCGCCTTGTCTGAACTGTCCCACACCACTGCCGTGCATGAAGCGTCGGCAGGACTGACAGAGGCTGTCAGCTGCACCGTCTTGCCCACTTCTACCGACGCCTCTGCCTGGTCGATTGCGATGCCTGTGGCCTTTATCTCCTCAACGGTCATCGTGAAGCTGAAATCGTCGCATTCAATCAGCTTGCCGGCAGGCGTCGACAGCTTGGCGTTGTAGACCCTTACCGGATACGCGCCGCTCTTCACGCTCTTGTCAATGACGAGCGGTATGGTGAGCAGCGTGCCGCTGTTGCCGTTGTATGCCTCGTTCGACAGTGTGGCTATCTTCAGCGTCCGCCCGTCGAGGTTGGCTTTCAGCTGCTGGTCATACCAGCGGTCGGCATCGTGCTTCACGGCGGGGTTGCCGCGCTTGTCGACAGCCACGCCCACTCCTTCGGGAAGGTCGACAAACATCTGTATGGCTGAAATCTCGTCGGCATTGACCATTGCCACCGACAGGGTGAACGTCTTGCCGGGATTGGTGGTGAAATCGTCGACCACAAGATAGTCGACAGCCGCGGGCTTGGTCACGGTCAGCGTGCAGTAGGCTTTTAGGTTTGTGCCGTCGGCGGTCTCGGCAGTGATGGTGACCGACCCCGCCTTCAGCGTGGTCACTACGCCGTCTTTCACCGTGGCTATCTCACTGCTCGACGTGCGCCACACGACAGCCGGATTTGTCACGTCATGGGGCATCACCGTGGCGGTGAGCGTAAGCGAGTGTCCTGCCTCCACGGTGGCTTCCGTCTGGCTCATGGTTATCGACGTGGCTTTGACCACGCCGGGCGTCACCGTCACCTTGCAGCTTGCCGACACGCCGCTGCCGTCGGTTGCCGTTGCCGTAATCACCGCCTCTCCGGGGCTTACGCCTTTGACCACACCGTCGGCCACCGTTGCGGCTTCTTCGTTGTCGGATGTCCATGCCAGCACTTTTGTCGTGGCGTTGGAGGGCATGACTGTCGGCGAGAGCGTCAATGTCTCACCGGCGCGGAGCGACTCCTCGGCGTTGGCAAACGCGATGCTCTCAACCAGCGTGGCGGGCACCGTTGCCTTGCAGCTCGACGGGCCTACGTCGTAGAGCTTGCCCTGTGGCGAAGAAAACTTCACGTTGTAGAGGCTCACCGTGTAGCTGCCGGCTTTCACATCGCCGCCTGCCACGATGGGCACCACAAGCACCGCGCCGCTGTTGCCGTCGTAGGCTTCGTTCGACAATGTGGCTATCTTCAGCACCTGCCCGTCGAGGTTGGCCTTGAGCATCTGGTCGTAGGCGCGCTCGGTCTGGGTCACGGCGGGATTGCCGCGCTTGTCGGTGCCTACGGTGAATCCCTGCGGCAGCCTCATTTCGAGCGACAATGCCGATATTTCTGTGGCATTGTCCATCGAAATCTCTACTTTCTTTGTCTCTCCGGCTTTAATCTCGAAGTCGGCAATCTGCATGGAGTAGCCATCGAGGGCATACGCCGGCACGCTTGCGATAACGGCGAGCGCGGAGAGGAAAAAGGTTTTCAAAAATGTCTGTTTCATAATTTTTCAGATAGAAAAGGCAAGACTGGGCAACCGCCCAATCCTGCCTTCGGGTTATCGCGACTATTTTACAATTACTTTCTGCCCGTTCACGACATAGACTCCTGCGCTCACTGCCACAGCGGTCTTGCCGGCTGATGCCTCAACGGCAAATGCACGGCCGTCGACGGCTACAATCTGAATCATGGTGTCGGCTGGCGACTCGATGCAGATTTCTCCGTTGCCGCCATACACGCGCAGACGGTCGAAAGCCACGCTGTCCACTCCGCTCCAATCCTTCACGACGACTGAAGAATCGGTGTCGGGCAAGATGAAGAGATTGCCGCGCGCGTCAGACATCTTCACGTTGCGCAGGCTGATGCCGTAGCTGCCTGACGGCATTGTCTTGTCGGCCGAGAGTGGCAACACAAGGATAGCACCCTCGCTGCCATCGAAGTCGGCGCTCTCTGCCGAAAGCATTGCCACCTTCAGCACATTGCCCACCATATTGGTCTTTATCATGTGTCGGCTGGCGCGTTCGCCTGCCTCTGCCTTTACGGCGGTGATGCCTTCCGGCAGCGTGATTTCAAACTGTGCGGCGGTCAGAGCGTCAAGGTTTGCAAGGTCAAGGCTGAGCATAGCCGTCCCGCCCTGGCAAATTTCGATGTCGGCGGCTGTAAGCTCGTCGGCGTTGGGCTCTGTTGCCGATGTCTTCTTTATCGACTTCGTGCTTTCTGTGCCCACCACGGTGTTCATGATCAGCACGGCGTCGTTGATTTCCACCGAGCCGTTGCCGTCCATGTCGGCAGCCTTGGCGTTGAATGCCGGAGTGTCTGCGCCCACGATGTGGTTCATCACGATTACGGCATCGTTGATGGCTACCAACTGGTCGCTGTCGACATCGCCAAGCACGTAGTCGCGCAGCGTGAGTGTGGTCTTGGCGTCAGGACGCGAGGCTACGCCGGTGGCATTGACAAACTTCACGTCGGTGACCTTCAACACATAGTCGGCTGGAGCGGTTGCCTCGTCGGGAGCAATGGCGATGGTAAACACCGCACCCGTATTGCCCGTATAGGCTTGCGTGCCGCTGGTCTTGACTGTCAGCACATTGCCGTCGACCGCCGCCGTGAGCGTCTGGTCTGCCTTGCGCTCTGTCTGCTCCACCTTGAGCGAGCCGTCGGCTTTCTTGGCAACGCTGAAGCCCTCAGGAATCTGCACCTTGCACTCGATGCCCATAACCTCTGTTGTGTTTACAAGCTCTACCGGCACCACAACCTCCGCGCCCTTGCTGACGGCGCTGGCAGGGATTGCGATGTAGTCGGTTGAAGCCACAAATGAAACATCCAGATTAGTGTCGCCGTTGATCACCGGTGTGGTAAACAGTCCGTCAACCACCTGTGCGGTGACGTCTTCGCCAGCGTATGTCACGCTCTTGATTTCATTTCCTTCATCAGGCACGATTCTGAACGTAAGTGTCGAATTGTCCTTGGCGCAGATATTGGCGCTGTCGTAGGCTTCTGCCGTGATGCCGTCGCCTTCGTCCTCTTCCACGCCCTCGCCATCGCCTGCGGTGGCATAGAATGCAGCCACTTTTACAGGTGTCGGAGCGGTGCCGCAGTTGTTGCTGTACATAACGCTGCCCTGACCGTCAACGCCGACAAGCACACTCGCCGTGTATTCCACAAACTGTCCCCAGTATGGAGCGCGGAAATAGTCGAGATAAACGCTCTTTGGCATTGTCAGCACGCAAACGTCCTTGTCGATGCCGTTAAGGGCTGACTCGCTTGCTATTGTGGGCGGCACAAGCGACGGACTGCTGATTACGCTTATCGCCTGGCAGCCGCTGAACGCGTATTCACCGATGGTCTCCAACGATTTTGGCAAGTTGAGCGACTTCAGCGATGTGCAGCCGCTGAATGCACGACTGCCTATAGTGGTGAGATTTTCACATTTGAACAAGTCGAGCGACTTCAGCGAGCGGCAGCCACGAAACGCAAATTCGCCGATTTTAGTAATCTCTTCACATTCAAAAAAGTTGAGTGACTTCAACGATTTGCATCCGCTGAATGCATAATCGCCTATTTCCTCAACGAAGAACGGCAGATACACTTTCCTAAGACCCGAACAACCGTTGAACGCATTGCTCGGAATCGATATGATATCCATTGAATTCACAAAGTCGGCGGTCTCCAATGCCTTGCAAAACCAGAATGCGCCATCTCCGAGCGAGAACAAGCCTTCTGGCAAAACTATTTTCTGAATACTGCTTGCATAAAAAGCATATTCACCGATTGTCTGCAGGCCGGCTGGCAACGTGACGGCATACAGATTAGCACAGTTTTGGAACGCATAGTCGCCTATCGCTGTCAAGGTTTCCGGCAATGCCGGATTGAATTTCGCGTTTCTACAACCTGAGAATGCATAGCTGCCTATTGTCTGCACGCCTGCCGGAATAGTCACTTCATTGCGCAGGGCAAAGCATCCCCTGAACGCATTGTTGCCTATGGCTTTCAATCCGGCGGGAAGCGTGATTTCGAGCAGACCGATTTTGCCGTTGAACGCTCCGTCGGGCAATGCCTCTATCTCTGCGTCGCTGAGGTCGATGGCGTAGCAGGAGCGCATATTGGTGTTGAGTGCGTTGATGATGTCATCGTTGGTCAGCGGGCCGTGCACCTTGATCGACGTCACACTTGCAGGCGTGATTTTCGCCTGGGTCATGATGGCTTCGGTCAGGTCGACGGTGGCTGATGTTGTCACCTCGATGTCGTTCTTGCCTTCGCCAATGATTGTCATGTCTTTCCAATAGTTGGCGGCTTTGTAGGCTTTCACGCTTGCCGGAGGCACGATGGCTGAGAGCATCGGAAGCTTGGACGCAAGCACCGGTGGCGTTGTCGCCTTAATTTTGATTATCGGGTATGTGACGCCATCGAATGCGTTGCTGCCTATTGTCTCTACTGTGGTTGGAACCGTAACGAGCGTTATGCTGCCGTTGCCGTCAAAGGCTTTGTCTGCAATCTTGTAGAGCGGATATTGCGCGCCCTCAAATGCCACGTTCTCCGCAAGGCAGATTTCCGACACCGTCTTGTCGACAGCCCGCACGTATGCAGCTTTGTCATCAATGCGGTAAGTTACGCCGTCGGATATAACTTCGTATACATAATACTCAGAGATGTTTTTCCAACCATCCGCTTGTCTGTAAGCGGCAATACTCTGAAGAGGCACTTTTACGCTTGATGTGGCACTATAGTAAAACACATTGTCGCCAAGCATCGGCGGTGTGACCGCGTTGCAAGTGATTGTTCGAAGATTATTATTGTGGGAGAATACTCCGTCATCAATCTTTGTAATAGTCGACGGCAGCGTCAACGTATTAAGATCGCAACTATAGTATTTACAACCGATTATTACTCAATATTTTATAGATAATAAGTCAGAAATAT
>ENA-OOXT01001592-OOXT01001592.1-human-gut-metagenome-genome-assembly--contig:-NODE-1592-length-14221-cov-1.955386_pt1 | contig 14221 bp, 9 predicted proteins | sample MGYA00241590_ERZ501349 | MGnify/ENA primary metagenome ERZ501349 (study PRJEB25962, sample SAMEA2042838) | human gut metagenome | biome: human gut; feature: human-associated habitat; material: faeces...
ATCGACGGGAAGTGTGTACGACTTTCTCAGGGCGACTATCAGTCGAAAAAGGTTTACAACGAGAATCCGGTGGAAGTGGCCAAGATGTTTGAAGCGCATGGCATCCATCGCCTGCATGTGGTCGACCTGGACGGAGCGGCTTCCAAGCATGTGGTAAACTATAAGGTACTGGAAGCACTGGCCGGACAGACTTCGTTGGTCATTGACTTTGGCGGAGGCATCAAAAGCGATGAAGACTTGCACATTGCCTTCGAAAGCGGAGCGCAGATGGTAACGCTGGGCAGCATCGCCGTAAAGGAGCCGGATACGTTCAACCGATGGATGGAGGTATATGGCAGTGAACGGATTATTTTAGGAGCGGATGCCAAAGACGGGAAAATAGCCGTCAACGGATGGCTGGAATGCAGCCGTCTGGAGCTGATGCCGTTCTTGGATGACTATATAAAGAAAGGTGTCGCAAAGGTACTCTGCACGGACATCTCTCGCGACGGAATGCTCAACGGGCCGTCTTTGGAGCTATACAAGCAAATCATGGAGGCTCACCCCGACCTGCATCTGATAGCCAGCGGAGGCATCAGCGGCATGAAGGACATTGAAGCACTGAACGAAGCAGGTATTCCGGCAGTGGTATTCGGCAAGGCTTTCTATGAAGGGCGTATCACCTTACAGGACTTGAAAGCTTTTCTTCCTTAACTCTTAACTCAAGAAACTGATTATGTTAGCAAAAAGAATCATACCCTGTCTTGACATCAAAGACGGACAAACGGTGAAGGGTACCAACTTCGTCAATCTGCGACAAGCGGGCGACCCGGTAGAGCTCGGAAAGGCTTACAGTGAACAAGGAGCCGACGAACTGGTTTATTTGGACATCACTGCCAGCCACGAAGGACGGAAAACGTTTACGGAGCTGGTAAAACGCATCTCTGCGGAAATCAACATTCCTTTCACCGTGGGAGGAGGTATTCATGAACTGAGCGATGTGGAACGTCTGTTGAATGCTGGAGCAGACAAGGTGTCTATCAACTCTTCGGCCATCCGGAACCCGCAGCTCATTGATGACATCGCCCGTCATTTCGGATCACAGGTGTGTGTGGTAGCCATTGATGCCCGACAGACCCCGCGAGGGTGGAAATGTTACCTCAACGGAGGAAGGCTGGAGACCGACCGTTTTCTTATGGAATGGGCGGAAGAAGCCAACAGCCGTGGAGCCGGGGAAATCTTATTTACCAGCATGGACCACGACGGGGTAAAGGAAGGATATGCCAACGAAGCACTGGCTGAGCTGGCTGACCGGCTGACCATTCCGGTCATCGCTTCCGGAGGAGCTGGCAAGAAAGAGGATTTCCGTGATGCGTTTACGTTAGGAAAAGCTAATGCCGCTCTGGCTGCCAGTGTTTTTCACTTCGGTGAAATACCAATTCCCGAATTAAAAGATTACCTTTGCAAAGAAGGTATCGCTGTGCGCAGATAACTATTTTCAACTAACTAATTATATAAAGTAAGATTATGGAACTGGATTTTGAAAAAATGAATGGCTTGATTCCGGCCATTATCCAAGATAACTATACACAGAAAGTATTGATGCTGGGATTCATGAACAAGGAAGCCTACGAGAAAACCATGGAAACGGGTAAAGTGACATTCTTCAGCCGTACCAAAAACCGCTTGTGGACCAAAGGAGAAGAAAGCGGAAACTTTCTGCACGTGGTTTCGGTAAAAGCTGACTGCGACAACGACACACTGCTCATCATGGTACATCCGGAAGGTCCTGTCTGCCACAAGGGTACAGATACTTGCTGGGGAGACAAGAATGAGCAGGACATCATGTTCTTGAAAGAGTTGCAGGATTTCATCGACCGTCGCCGTCAGGAAATGCCGGAGAAATCGTACACCACCAGCTTATTCAATTCGGGAGTCAACAAGATGGCACAAAAGGTGGGCGAAGAAGCTGTGGAAACCATCCTCGAAGCCTGCAACGGAACCGACGAACGCCTGATTTACGAAGGAGCCGACCTGCTTTACCACTTGATTGTACTGCTTACTTACAAAGGCTACCGCATTGAAGACTTAGCCCGTGAATTGAAAGAGCGTCACAGTGCCACCTGGAAAAAACACTAATCACGAGATATGGAAGAACAACCACTCATTTCTTACCAGCACGTAAACGTGAGCCTGCAAGGTCAGGAGATTCTTTCGGATGTAAACCTGGAACTCCGAAAAGGCGAATTTGTCTATCTCATCGGGAAGGTGGGTAGCGGAAAGTCTACTCTCCTGAAAACCATCTACGGTGAGGTGGAGATTGATGACGGAGAAGCATGGGTGCTGGGAAATGCCATGCGTAGCCTGAAACAAAAGGACCTCCCTACCCTTCGCCGGAAACTCGGTATTGTGTTTCAGGACTTTCAGCTATTGACAGACCGTACCGTGCACGAGAACCTGAAATTCGTGCTTAAAGCTACCGGATGGAAAAGCCGTACCGAAATAGAACGACGAATCGGAGAAGTCTTACAGCAGGTAGGTATGGAAAACAAGGGATATAAAATGCCCAACGAGCTTTCCGGTGGAGAACAGCAACGTATCGTTATCGCCCGGGCCATCCTGAACAAGCCGGAAATCATTCTGGCCGACGAGCCGACTGGCAACCTGGACGTGGATACCGGACGCCGCATCGTGGAATTATTGCAGGACATCTGCCGCCAAGGCTCAGCCATTCTGATGACTACGCACAACCTGAACTTGCTTTCGGAATATCCCGGAAAAGTGTACAAATGCGAACATCACCGGCTTACGGAAACGACAAATTCATAAAAAAGACAAAGGAGTAAAAGGATTTTTGCCAAAATGACCTCAAAATAGGGTTTTTATTATTACATTTGCTCCCGAAATTAATTAATTATAGAACATTTAAAATTCGAAACGTAAAATGAAAGTTTTAAAGTTTGGAGGTACATCTGTGGGTTCTGCACAAAGAATGAAAGATGTGGCCAAATTAATCACTGACGGCGAACAGAAAATTGTAGTCCTGTCTGCCATGTCAGGTACGACTAACACATTGGTTGAAATTTCGGATTATCTGTACAAGAAAAATCCAGAAGGTGCAAATGAAATCATCAATAGACTGGAAGCGAAATATAAACAGCACATTGATGAGTTGTATTCTACCGAAGAATATAAACAAAAGACACTGGATTTCGTAAAATCTGTATTCGATTACATTCGTTCTTATACGAAAGACATATTTACTTTATTTGAAGAAAAAGTCATTCTGGCTCAGGGAGAAATCATTTCTACCAACATGGTGACCAATTACTTGTGCGAACAGGGAGTAAACGCTACATTGATTCCGGCATTGGAATACATGCGTACCGACAAGAACAGCGAACCGGACCTGACTTACATCCGCGAAAAGCTGTCGGCACAACTGGAAGCTAACCCGGGTTATGAAATCTATATTACTCAGGGATTTATCTGCCGCAACGCGTACGGCGAAATCGACAACCTGCAGCGTGGAGGAAGTGACTACACAGCTTCTCTGATTGGAGCTGCCATCAATGCGTCTGAAATCCAGATTTGGACTGACATCGACGGTATGCATGACAACGACCCACGCGTGGTAGACAAGACTTCTCCGGTACGTCAGCTTCACTTTGAAGAAGCGGCTGAACTGGCTTACTTCGGTGCAAAAATTCTGCATCCCACTTGTATTCAGCCGGCTAAATATGCCAACATTCCGGTACGTTTGCTGAACACCATGGAACCAACCGCTCCGGGTACGCTGATTTCTAACGATACGGAAAAAGGTAAAATCAAGGCTGTAGCTGCAAAGGATAACATCACGGCCATCAAGATTAAGTCAAGCCGTATGTTGCTGGCTCACGGTTTCCTCCGCAAGGTGTTCGAAATCTTTGAAAGCTACCAGACTCCGATTGATATGGTATGTACTTCAGAAGTGGGTGTATCCATGTCGATTGACAACACGAAGCACTTGAATGAAATCGTAAACGACCTGAAAAAATACGGTACGGTAACGGTAGACCATGACATGTGTATCGTCTGTGTAGTAGGTGACTTGGAATGGGAGAACGTTGGTTTCGAAGCAAAAGCACTGGATGCAATGCGTGAAATTCCTGTACGTATGATTTCATTCGGTGGAAGCAACTACAACATTTCTTTCCTGATTCGTGAATCAGACAAGAAGCAGGCTCTGCAATCTTTGAGCAACGTACTGTTCAACAGTAACCAGAAATAAAAGCAACCTTTTATAAAAGCTAAAGGCGGAGGATACGGTCAGTAAAAACCGCATCACCGCCTTTTTTATTCTTCTAATATAACAACAATCACAACTAAACCCGTTTTATGAAAGCTAATTTTCCAATAGAACAATTCCGAAAACTGGAAACTCCATTTTATTATTATGATACGAATCTGCTTCGTGAAACTTTGAACAAAATCAAGGAAGAAGCTGGTAAATACAATAAATTCTGCGTACATTATGCAGTAAAGGCAAACGCCAATCCGAAAGTACTGGGGATTATCCGTGAGAGCGGACTAGGAGCCGATTGCGTGAGCGGAGGTGAAATCAAAGCAGCTATCAAAGCCGGTTTCCCTGCCAGCAAAATTGTATATGCTGGAGTAGGAAAAACAGACAAGGAAATCAATCTGGGACTGGATTATGACATTTTTTGTTTTAACGTTGAGTCTATTCCAGAACTGGAGGTCATCAACGAATTGGCTGCAGCAAAGAACAAGATTGCCCGCGTAGCTTTCCGTATCAATCCGGATGTAGGTGCTCATACACATGCCAATATCACCACCGGGCTGGCAGAAAATAAATTCGGTATCAGCATACAGGACATGGACCGCGTAATTGACCTGGCTCTGGAGATGAAAAACGTGAAGTTTGTAGGATTACACTTCCACATCGGCTCACAGATTCTGGATATGGGCGACTTTGTGGCGCTCTGCAATCGTGTAAATGAGTTACAGGAGAAGCTCTTTGCACGTCAGATTATTGTAGAGCATATCAATGTAGGAGGTGGCTTGGGCATTGATTATGCACACCCCAACCGCCAGCCAATCCCTGACTTTACAGAATATTTTGCTACTTACCACAAGCACCTGTGTCTGCGTCCGCAACAAACACTTCATTTTGAATTGGGACGTGCCGTAGTTGGACAATGCGGAAGCCTGATTACCAAGGTAACTTACGTAAAACAGGGTACCAACAAGCAATTTGCTATCGTAGACGGAGGTATGACCGACCTGATTCGTCCGGCTCTATATCAGGCCTATCATAAAATTGAGAACCTGACCTCGGAAGAACCTGTAGAAACATATGATGTGGTAGGTCCGATTTGTGAATCATCCGATGTGTTCGGCAAGGCTATTGACCTGAACAAAGTACACCGTGGCGACCTGATTGCCCTGCGTTCTGCTGGAGCTTATGGCGAAATCATGGCTTCAGGATATAACTGCCGTCCGCTTCCACAAGGATACACTTCGGACGAGTTAGTATAAGCAACTATTTTATTTGTTGAATAATTCGAAGGTAAATTTACATCCCACGGAGGTAAATTTACCTTTTTCATTTCCGATAAAGACACCCACATCAAACAGGTGGGTAGCAAACCCGTAACCGAATTCCAGGTAAGGATTCAGATGAGGCATAAAAAGGATACCCGTATAAATACGTTCCTTCTGTACGAACGACAACAGACGAGTGACCGGATATAAGAGTATGAAAGGCGCCTCAAAAGTCAGATTTCCTCGTATATAATGGCTAGAAGCATTATACCAGCGACCGTCCAGCATCTGAAACGTACCTCCAATATCGTCATTCCATCCCTGAGGAAGATTCAGGTTGGCAAAATGCGCATAATCCACAAAGTACATATCCGACTGGTTAGTAAACATTCCAGCCCCCACATGATAAGCCAGTGAACGCACATTTTTCAAACGAATGACCTGCTCTACAGAGCCTTCAATTCGTTCGTAGGTACCGGAGTTCTTTAAGACTTTGATACCCCGTTCATAATCCAGCATAAAGGTAGGAAAGAAGGAACCGACATTTATCTTTCGGTTACCGTTCATATAGTAATACATACCCGGTGTCCATTCCAAACGAATACGAGGAGCAAAACTATTATAATTGGAACGTACACGCGCTTCTACCTCCGGTGAACTTTTTGTATATCGCCAATGCATGGCCAAACCTGTGCCCAGCTTTAAGCCGTTACACAGCTCTATATTATGCGATACATCCACATATACATCCTTAAAGTAATCCAGTTCCAGTCCATCGAACGTAAAGGCACTGTCCGGAATCTGCTCCAGCTGATCAAGCACAACACTACTGTAAATACGGTTACCATTTCCTCCATGTATCTCAATGGACCCCAGCTTTCGAGGGTTGTAAATATATTCCACATCTGCCTTGGCATAAAACTCTTTCTTTGTAAAATTATAACCAATCTGAGGAACAATACGCAACAGGCGCCCGTCATGGAAAAGCTTGTTGTACTTAAACACCTGCCGATAGGATATTCCGTTCCGGTGGCTATAACTCACTAATAAGGGATTGATAATCGGAGAGCAGTTAATGCTTCCCACTTTAGAGATGTCAATGTCATAACTGCTGATCAAGGCATCCCCCAACTGGCCCAAGAATACCATGTTCTTCTTCAGTTTCGTAGGCTCTGCCTTTATCGTATCGGCCTCCCGTTTCAATCGCCGCTCATCTGCCGAACGGTAAAGCGAATCCTCATAAGCAGACAAAGGAATCGGACGGATGCGGTTGAACGAGTCACGCTCCACCACAAGCCGGCTGGTATCACACGACAAGGTATAAGAATTCGACAGATTATGGTCGTTCGTTTTCTTGACAATCCATTCCTCCCCCGGCTTACGATAAACGACCGATGAATACTTCATCCACCCCGTGTACTTCATCTCCAGATGATTCTTCAGGAATTTGAAGTTCAAGTCAAGATTCAACAGTACCGGAAGATATTTCGTATTGTCCTCCTCTCCCATTTGCATGCTCAGTTGGAACCTTACCAGGTCATAACGTCCCTTGAGATTCATTCTTCGGATAGTCCAGTCGGCTGATGAAAGCCACAGAAAACCTTCCACCAACTGCGTGCTCCGATAACGAGGTACGACACGAATGCAATACAATTCTCCCCCCAGCCGATGTTCTACCCTTTCAAGCAAATAATGATAATGCACCTGGGCCTTTCTGTTCAACGGTGAAAGTATTCTGTTGCCCATCAGCGAAGGAGCATAAATATTGAACTTCATGTAGTCCATAATGTCGAATATCTGCCCTCTAGTGCTGGGGAAAGTCGTAGATATTGCCCTGACCTTTCGGTCATAAATGGCAGGAGCCGTATATTGCAGTTCACTGATAGACTCATGAAAATAATCATTAATTCCCTTCTCCAGGCGAAACATGGAAGGTACATACTTGATAATCCGGTTTTGCTTGTGTACTTTCAAATGACCTTTCAGATACAAATCGCCCTTGTATCCCTTCACTTCATGCGAATAAATGGAAGCAGAATGAAACATATGCTCCATAATAGAATCGGCAACGACAGGCTTTTTCGGAAGAGCTGGAGCATTGTCGCGAGCCATTCCTTGTCGCGGAAAGCCGCTGAGCAGACACACCATCAGCAAGCCCCACAAAGCTACATATAAGCCTTTCAATTTTCGCATATTCATGGCAAATATATAACAAACCACTTATCTGAAGCCATTTTTATGAAGAAAAAAAAGAATATTTTCAATTTTTCTTCGTACCTTTGTGCTAAATAACATGGTTTTGGAACATTTTATGGTAAAAAAGGAATTAACAGAAGCTGAGATTGCCGAAAGTATACCAGATTTATGGCAACCATTAACACAGCAACAACGCGAACTGCTGGCACAAAACTTTACGATTCAGAAATACAAAAAGAACGAAACGATTTATTGCGAAGGTGAAACACCAGAGAATTTAATGTGTTTGCTGAACGGAAAGGTAAAAATCTACAAGGATGGCGTAGGAGGACGCAGCCAAATTATCCGAGTTGTAAAAGACAAAGAATATTTTGCCTATCGTGCCTATTTTGCGGAAGAGAACTTTGTGACCGCAGCAGCTGCCTTTGAACCATGTACCATGTGTCTGATTCCTATGCCTATCATCGTACAGTTGATTATGGAAAATACGGAGCTTGCTATGTTTTTCATCAAACAATTGTCGAAAGACTTGGGAATTTCGGATGAAAGAACTGTCAACCTGACCCAAAAACACATTCGGGGACGTCTAGCCGAATCATTGCTCTTCCTGAAAGATACTTACGGCATGGAGGAAGACCAGTGCACACTAAGCATCTATCTCTCCAGAGAGGATTTGGCCAATCTTTCTAACATGACCACTTCCAATGCCATCCGAACTTTATCAAATTTTGCCGCCGAAAAACTGATTATCATCGATGGACGAAAAATAAAGCTCATTGACGAAGAGAAATTAAAGAAGATAAGCAAGATTGGATAAACTTTTGTGGATAAACATCCCATGTTTGTTCATTCATCAAGTGATATTGTTTCTACAACAAAAGAAACAATATCACTTTTTTTATGTCTCTAAATCCCAATACCTGCGTATTCAATTCCTTATATAAAAACTTGCTAAATTCATTTTACGAACGTACTTTTGTGTCAAAATATCATTTATATTACATTTATACTGACATGGAAAATACCACACACAAAGAAGAAACCCACAAAACTCTTCTCGCCCGGATGCGACAAAGACTGAAAAAACGAAAACGCCGGGTGATGCGCCTCATCGAGTTGAAACGTCTTCGGAGAATACGTAAAAAGACTGTACCCGGGTACACCTATTGCAAGAATTGCGGTACCAAGCTAGAGGGAATGTATTGCCATTGTTGCGGACAATATGCCCTCGACATCTACCAACCTTTCTGGAAATACCTCAGACAATACATTGAAAATGTCTACCAGTTTGACAGCAAAATCTGGCAAACTTTGTGGCTGATGTTCACCCGCCCCGGATTCCTGACCAACGAATTCAATGCCGGAAAAATCAATTCCTACGTACATCCTTTCCGGCTCTATATGTGCATCTCCGTCGTTTTCTTTACCCTTTTCTTCATGATAGCCTCCGACAAAGCCAATCAGGCATTGCAAGCTGTAAGCTCACTAAACATCAACGACGGAATTGTAGCACAGCTCAAATCATCTGCTACCCTGCCCGATACATGTGTGTATGTATACCAAGGCCCTGAGTTAGTGAAGGCCTTTCAAGAAAGAGGAGTAGAAAAGGCCGAGGAGCTGTTCAAAGTGCAACGTCTAGACGACCGGTTCTCTCTTTCCTACATGCGAATGCCCCGAATCGTGGCCGACTCCTGCCTGCATGAAACAACTCTCCGGCAAAAAGACCTGAATACCATTCTGAATCTGAAAAAAGTAAAAGGTGAATACTTGAATAATCTGATTGAGGAAGAAGAGATTACCTCTGAGTCCCTGCAAGCCGCGCGCCATTTCCTGGTAGACTCCACCGGTACCGCTCTTACTCCCGTATACGAATGGAGAGAAGACCACAACGATGAAGCACAGCAACTTCGTCAGGAATCCTTTCTCAACCAGTTTTTTGGAGATTTGTCCAAATGGACTCCGCTCTACATGATGTTCCTTCTGCCACTATTTGCCTGGCTTTTGCAGGGAATGTTCCGGAAATCCAAACTTCCTTACATGTGGCATTTCGTACACGCGATTCACCTGAATACCGTATTTCTGATACTGATTCCTATTCCACTGGTACCCGTGCTGACAAGTGACACTTTTATGGAATCATTTAAGGGAAACATGCCAATGTATACTCTCCTTATCTTCGTAGCAGGCATGTTTGTGTACACCTACATTTCCCTGCATACAGTATACCGCCGAGGATGGATACGTACATTTATCAAGACAACCGTTTTCCTGGCTGTCTTTACCTTCATTTCACTAGCCATTGCGGCTGCGCTGCTCATTATGCTGCTGTCCTCGCTCTCAGAGACACTTTAACACTTTAAATAAGACTTGTAGCCCCGCTGTGATTCTTGTGGGGCTACATTTTTATTCTCCCGTCTTCACATACTCAGACGGAAGACAACCCATATACTTCTTGAAGCTCGTTGCAAAATAAGACGGTGTATTAAAGCCTACCATTTCACTGATTTCCGTTACGTTGTAACGCCCTTCCTTCAACAGCTTACAAGCTTCTCCAAAGCGAATTTTCCGAATAAAATCCATTGTGCTTTCTCCAGTTACAGCCTTCATTTTCAAGTGTAGGGTCGAGCGTGACATATTCATTTCACTGGCAAAAGCATCGGCAGAGAAAGAGATGTCATCCAGATGATGCTTCACAGCTTCCATCGCCTTGCGCAAGAACTCTTCATCCAAAGGATTCAATGCCACCTTTTCCGGTTCAATCTCCATGGATTTCGAATAATGTTCCACGGCCTGCCGGTATGTACGGAGCAGGTTACGGACCTTGGCAACCACCATTTCCAGCAAGAAAGGCTTCGGTATGTAATCATCCGCACCTGTCTGCAAACCTTCCAACTGGTCTTTTACATCCGATTTGGCAGAAAGCATGATGAGAGGGATATGACAATACTTCAAGTTTCGCTTCACCTGTCTGCACAACTTTATTCCGTCCATCACTGGCATCATGACATCCGAAAGAATCAGATTGACTTCCTCATTTTCTTCCAATATTTCCAATGCTTCCTTCCCGTTATTGGCCCGCAATACCCGGAAATACGCGGAGAGTCCTTCAGACAAATATTCCTGAATGTCGGTATTATCTTCTACCAGCAACACACACGACTTCTTCCCTTCCTCCACATCTTCCGGTTCCACTGCTTCTCCGGTCTCTATCCTATCACCCCCGGCATCCATCAGATACATCTCCGATGTATTTGTTGAATAATGATAAATTTCCAAACCTTCCTGAGCCACGTTCTCTATTTCTTCCGATGCATAAGCCGTTTCCAAAGCAGGCAATACAATAGAAAAGACACATCCTTCGCCCGGTTTGCTCTCCAGTTCAATCGTGCCGTGATGCAATTCTACCAGACGCTTCACCAGCGACAAACCGATTCCACTACCCACATGCTCCTGATCCACCTGATAAAAACGTTCGAAAATCAGCCGTTGTTTTTCTACCGGAATGCCTGCTCCTGTATCCTTCACTTCCAGCAGAAGATTACCCGATGTTTCACGGGCCCGAAGCACGATACAATCACCGGCAGAAGTGTATTTGAAGGCATTCGACAGCAAATTATTCAAAATCAATTCAATGTATTTTTCATCACACCACACGTCTCTCCCTTCCAACCGATAATCTATCTGTTTGGATTCTGCCAGTCCGGCATATACCTGATATATGTTCTGAAGCACCGCATGCAACATAATCTTTTTTACTTTCAGACGAAAAACCCCCAGTTCAGCCCGGCGGTAATCCATCAGTTGATTGACCAGGTGCAGCAGCCGATTGGCACTGTCACTGACATATTTCAACTTCGATAAGATTTTCTTGTCTGTGATTCTTCCTATCACCTCCTGCAGTGGAGCTACAATAAGAGTCAGCGGAGTACGCAGCTCGTGCGATATATTAATAAAAAAGCGAAGCTTCATTTCATTCACCTCCTTCATCCGTTCTTTGTCAAGACGTTCCATCTCCAACTGCACCCTCATGCTTTTACGAATCCATAAATAGCGGAAAATCAATGCTACGACTCCTAAGAACAATAATACGAAACACAGTCTCGCCCACCAGGTGGCATACCATGCCGGTAATACCACAATCCGAAGCTGAGTTGGTACCTCATTCCACAAACCATCTCGATTGGCCGCCTTCACCATAAAACAATAATCGCCCGGAGGAAGATTGGAATAAGAAACCCCGCGGTTCATGTGGTCGGTATATATCCACTCCTCTTCATATCCCTCCAGCCGGTAAGCAAACTTGTTGTGCATACCCGAAATATAATCGGCCACCGAGAACTGCAATGAGAAGGTAGACTGTCCGGCAGGTAATTCAATCTGTTTCGTTTCGCTGATGTGGCGGGACAGAATTCCCGTAACATCTCCCGGACGAACCTGCCGGTTCAGTACAGACAGTTCCGTAATCACCACCGAAGGGATATAAGGATTTTCCGGGAACACAGCCGGATTAAACACGGTAATCCCGTTCACTCCTCCAAAATACAACTTCCCCGTCGATGAGGCCAATGAAGATTGCGCCGTGAACTGATTTCCCTGCAAACCGTCATTTATAGTAAAAAGCCGGTTCTCATTCTTATTTATCGGATTAAACTGATATAACCCGGAATTACAGGAAATCCAAAAATTACCTGCCTGATCCTGCTCTATCGAATAAATAACCTTATCCGGCAACCAGACATTTTCCGGATCAAAATCAACAAAAGTTTCTGTTTCTTTGGAAAAAGAGCATAATCCTCCACCATTGGTCCCAAACCACATCGTACCTTTCCTATCTTCAAATAATGTTATCACAGAGTTACTCGTAATAGTAGTCAGGTCCTCCCGGATATGTTCAAAATGCTTCCACTCTTCACCAACTGTATTATAACAGAAAACGCCACGATTTGAGGTCGCAATCCAAAGATTATTGTACATATCCTCATAGATATCAGTTACAGAAGCCATAGCACCGACATTAATCACAGTTATAAAATTATCCGATTGCGGATTATAGCGACATAATCCCCAGCTTGTTCCGATAAAGATTTCTCCTTTACGGTCTTTAAAAAGGCTTAGTACATCATTACTGCAAAGCGTATTCGGGATATTACGGGAATAAGTATAACTTTTAATATTCCCGGTTTTCAGATTCAATACATGCAATCCTTCAGCATAAGTTCCCACCCAAAGATTATCGCCCTCCAACAACAAGCTACGTACATCGTATCTTATATTCGATTTCTTCAAAGAATACTCATAAAAAGAATGAGTTTGTGAATTGAAAAACCACAATCCATTCCGGGTTCCCACCCAAACATTCTTCTCCCGATCTTCACAGAAAGGTCCTATCCCCCTATCTGCTTTTTCCATCCCCGTCAAAGACAGGGAATAAGTAGAAAAACGCTTCGACTGTTTAGACATATAATTTATTCCGCCGGAATTAGTCATTACCCAAAGCGTGCCTTCATTATCCCACATCATCGCGTGTACAGTCGGATCACTCAAAGTCCATAAACCAAACGGAGAGTCTCCCCTACGAAATGTTTTACGCTCACGGTCAAACAAATAAACGCCATTGTCCGTACCAACCAGCATTTCTTTCTCGCTATAGTCCATCAGACAAAGAATAGAACTGAAACTCTCTGCAGATGTATCATATATTTTTAATTCCCGACTTCCTTCCTGATAACACCCTAACGAATTCGTCCCCACGCCACACCAAATCTCATGTTCAATACTATGGAGACAGTTAATCCTTTGATTGCCAATACTCAATTCGGATGAAACCGGATAGTTCTGCAGAAAAGTTCCCTCTTCATCAAAGCAAAGTAACCCCTCCTGCATAGAAGAAACATAGACAAGAGAATCCGTACCCTGGCAAATATCCCAAGCAAAAAAAGTCCGAATACTATTTTGAGTCAAAACATCTTTTGCCGGATCATAAATAAAGATGCCTTGCCCCAAGGTAGCGATCCAGATCAAGCCATTTTTCGTTTTTACAATTTTCTTGACTTCGCAACTAATAAACACTCCATATTTGGTTGTCTTATCAAAATACAAGAAATGATCGTCAGAGCGATCATAAATGTATAGCCCGGAACTTGTTCCTATCCAAAGGTCTTCACCCTCTTCCATCAGAGAACTGACAAAGTTGTTCCCTAAAGAATATTTGTCATTTAAAACATTCCGATAAATCTTATTTCCGCTACCATAATAGCAGTTCAGCCCGTTACTTGTCCCTATCCATAAAAAGCCATAACTATCTTGAATTGCACACCAGGTTGTGTTATGAGACAGTCCGTTCTCTACCTGATATTTCTTAAAGGAAAACTCGGCAGATGCCATTAATGGCTCAATACAAAGAGTAATAAGACTGATAAATGCTATTATTGACTTTTTCATATTATATACTCATGTCGATTCAGTGAGCCAAATATAGCTATTTTAGTAACCTAAGCCAAAT
>ENA-OOXT01001599-OOXT01001599.1-human-gut-metagenome-genome-assembly--contig:-NODE-1599-length-14179-cov-2.084395_pt1 | contig 14179 bp, 7 predicted proteins | sample MGYA00241590_ERZ501349 | MGnify/ENA primary metagenome ERZ501349 (study PRJEB25962, sample SAMEA2042838) | human gut metagenome | biome: human gut; feature: human-associated habitat; material: faeces...
TCCGATGCGCCCGCAAGAACTCCAGCCACAACATACCGGACATGCCGAAATACATACAGATATGCACCACCTTGTCAAGGTTAGGGATAGTGCCCAGATCGGTAGTGGGCGGTTTAAAAAACGACAGATAAATTACAGCAAGTATTATCACCAGCGATACCGGATATTTCTTAATATAATATAGCATATCTCAAATTATGAACAATCTGTGTGCAAAAGTATGGAACATTTTCTATATTTGTGCGTTTTAAGAGCAATTAATAACGAATTGTAAGAAAAATCCACGTTTTATGACAAGAAATGAAAGAGCCAACTTTGGAAGCAAATTGGGAGTGATACTTGCTTCAGCCGGTTCTGCAGTTGGCCTGGGTAATATCTGGAGATTCCCTTTTGAAACAGGCAATCATGGCGGTGCAGCCTTCATACTGATTTATCTGGTATGTGTACTTATATTAGGTATTCCTATCATGATAGCCGAATTTCTTATCGGACGCCGTTCACGCACCAACACTGCCGGAGCGTATCAAAAGCTGGCTCCGGGAACCCATTGGCGTTGGGTGGGACGAATGGGTGTATTAGCCGGATTCCTTATTTTGGGCTACTACTCGGTAGTAGCGGGTTGGACCTTGGAATTTATAGGAGAAGCCGCAACCAACAGTTTTGCCGGCAAGTCCGCCGCAGAGTTCATCGCTTCCTTCAACGGCTTTGTCAGCAATCCGTGGCGTCCTGTTATCTGGTTGGTGGTATTCTTGTTAGCCACACACTTCATCATCATAAAAGGAGTGGAAAAGGGTATTGAAAAATCAGCCAAGATAATGATGCCCATGCTGTTTATCCTGCTGGTAGTGCTTGCCATTTGTTCCGTATCACTACCCGGTGCAAGTGCGGGTATCGAATTCCTGCTGAAACCCGACTTCAGCAAAGTGGACGGTAATGTTTTCTTAGGTGCAATGGGACAGGCATTCTTTTCACTCAGCCTCGGTATGGGATGTCTTTGCACATACGCTTCTTATTTCAGAAATGACACCAACCTGCCTAAAACAGCACTCAATGTGGCAGGTATCGACACGTTAGTCGCCATTCTTGCCGGATTCATTATCTTCCCTGCGGCGTTTTCCGTTGGCATCCAGCCGGATGCAGGACCGAGTTTATTGTTCATCACCTTACCCAACGTATTTCAACAGGCATTCGGCAACATACCCTGGCTGGCAATCGCCTTATCCATCATGTTCTACGTTTTGCTGGCGCTGGCGGCATTGACTTCAACCATTTCCTTACACGAAGTGGTAACAGCATATCTGCATGAGGAGTTCAAGTTTACACGAGGAAAAGCAGCCAAACTGGTTACCGCCGGCTGTATCGTGCTGGGAGTGTTGTGTTCGTTGTCATTGGGCGTAGGAAAGAGTTATACGATTTTCGGCCTTAACCTGTTCGATTTATTCGACTTCGTCACCGCTAAAATCATGTTGCCCTTAGGCGGGTTCTTTATCTCTATCTTCACCGGATGGTACCTGGATAAAAAGATTGTATGGGAAGAAGTCAGCAATAACGGAACTTTAAATATACATATATACAGATTACTAATCTTCATTCTGAAATATATCGCCCCAATAGGAATCGGACTTATTTTCATCAACGAGTTGGGCTTCTTCAAATAAACCATAATGAAGAATCCGTTTAAAGACTTCTTATACTTCTCCCGGGGAGAAAGGCGAGGTATCCTTGTTCTCATCATTGGGATAGTCCTCATCTTTCTCTCCGGGTATATCTATTCTTTCCGGCAAAACAGCAGGCAACTTTCTGAAGAAGAATCCAGGATACAGGCTGCCGCCTTGAAAGAATACGACAACTTTATCGGTTCTGTGCGGGAACAAGAAAAAAACGAGAACAGCCGTTTCAAAAAATCGGAGAGATATAAAAAGAGAACAGTTGTATTAGCTCCTTTCGACCCTAACCGTACGGACTCCGTCACCTTCTGCCGCTTAGGTCTTCCTGCATGGATGGCAAAGAACATCTTACGTTATCGAAGCAAAGGGGGAAAGTTCCGTAAGGCCGAAGATTTCAAAAAAGTATATGGATTGACAGAAGAACAGTACCAAACGCTCTCTCCCTACATCTATTTTACGGCAGAAGACACTATAAGAAAGGCGACCTCTCTACTCACTCTTCAGCAGGCACCCAAAGACAGTATTTATAAATATCCGGCAGGCACCGTGCTTAACTTAAATCATGCAGATACCACTGAATTGAAGAAAGTTCCCGGCGTAGGCAGCGGCATAGCCCGGTCGATAGTGAACTATCGGCAACGTTTAGGCGGCTTCTACCGAATAGAGCAATTGCAGGAAATTCATTTGGATTATCGCCAACTGCAAGCATGGTTCACCGTTACGCCTTCTGAAATCCGGCGCATCAATCTGAACCGGGTCGGCATAGAGCGCCTTCGCAACCATCCTTATATAAACTTTTACCAGGCAAAAGCCCTTGTGGAATACCGTAAAAAGAAAGGAATGCTCCACAACCTCAAACCCTTTGCCCTCCACGAAGAATTTACCGAAAGCGATTTGGAGCGGCTTAGCCGCTATGTTTGTTTTGAATAATGAAGAGACAGACAGCTATTCCTTACAAACTTCACCGTCTTTCAGATGAATGGTACGGTCGGTGATTTGTGCCAATCCCTCATCATGCGTCACAATTACAAATGTCTGGCCCAAACGGTTACGCAAATCAAAGAACAGTTGGTGCAGCTCTTCCTTATTATGCGTATCCAAACTTCCGGACGGCTCATCCGCCAACACCACCGCAGGATGATTGATGAGCGCACGGGCAACGGCAACCCTTTGCTTCTCGCCACCGGACAACTCATTGGGCTTGTGCGAAGCGCGTTCCGCCAATCCCATGAAGTCCAATATTTCGGCCGCCGCTCTGGCTTCCTGCTGTCCCATTCCGGCAATGAAAGCCGGTATCATTACATTCTCCAAAGCCGTAAATTCCGGTAACAACTGATGGAACTGAAAAACAAAGCCTATATGCTTATTACGGAAGGCAGAGAGTTCTTTCTCCTTCAGGCAATTCACCAATGTACCGTCAATCGTTACCGAACCACTATCGGGCATGTCCAAAGTTCCCATAATCTGCAACAAAGTGGTCTTGCCCGCACCGCTGGGACCGACAATGCTGACCACCTCCCCTTTTTTTATCTCCAGGTCGATGCCCCGCAACACCTGTAAACTGCCGAAACTCTTCGTTATTCCTTCTAATCGTATCATTGTTTTAGTTACTGTTTATTCCTTACGGTCATGACACATTTTATCTTTAACACATAGGTACGTTCTAACTGTTTGATAGCCCTATTACAACCTTTTAATGACGTATTCCGCAAGGTAACAGCCGAATACAGCCGGCATATAGCTTACAGTTCCGCAAGTAGACTTTTTATTCTGTTCATCTTCCGTCAACAGCACTGCCTTAGGGTCGGCTTGCTCGGTACTGAATACAACCGGAAGTTTACGTTTAATCCCTAACTTCTGCAAACGTTTCCTCACCGCCTTACTCAATCCGCAATGATAGGTATCCCATATATCGGCAAAACGTATCTGCGTAATATCACTCTTTGCACCCGCCCCCATACTCGATACAATCTTAATATGCCGTTTCAGTGCTTCCGCTATCAAATAGCATTTGGGAGCAAGCGTATCAATGGCATCCACTATAAAATCATATCGGGCGGCATCAAGCAGTTCGGGTATATTATCGTCTTTCAGAAATACCGGCAGCACCGTCAGCTGTATGTCCGGATTGATATCTTTGAAACGTGCCGCCAAAACCTCCGCTTTCTCCCTCCCCATAGTGGAATGCAAAGCAGGCAGTTGACGATTTATATTAGTAGGCTGCACCGTATCCGCATCCACAATCGTCATCCGCCCCACACCTGCACGGCATATCATTTCGGCTGCATAAGCGCCTACTCCGCCAAGACCTACAACCAGCACATGCGCCTGTTGCAGCCTTTCCATTTTCTCCTCTCCCAGCAAAAGCCGGGTTCTCTGTTTCCAATCCTCCATCATCGCCAACCACTAATCATTAATCACTAATCACTTACTAATCTTCCTTAAACCATTTATAAACCCACTTTCCTACCTTCTCGTAATGCTGCGCCTCATTTCGCGGATTAGAGAAAGAGACGGCATCCTGGGGTTCGCCCAACTGGTCGGGATAAAGTACAATCAAACTATTATTGGAAAAATATTTGCTCAACTGCGCCGGGAGCTTCTCGAAGGAGCTGTCGTAAGAAATGGATCCCCTACGTGCGCTTATCACTACAAGCAAATGGTCGTAATTCACTTGCCCGGTCAATATCAGCAAATCCCCCCAATCATCCAGACGAGAGAAGTCCGTCAAGGTCTGTCCATACTTTTTCTTCACCAATGCCTGCAACTGTACAGTTGTTTCCTCGTTTGCAAAGAAATGTACCCGGCAGCCCAACGTACCGCCCATCCGGCAAAAATGCTCCACCCACTTCTGAAAGCCTGCTTCGTATTCCGCCTTGGGAGGAACGGCTATGATGATTCGCCGTATCGTATTAATCGGAATCAGGAATTTGGCAATCATAACTTCGCGATGCAGTCCTTTCAGCAGGTTCTCGGCAAGCATACCGAAGAAAGAGTCTACAATATTGACCTTACGGTGCAAACCGATAATCACATCGGTCACCTCATATTCTTTCGCCGTATGGATAATACCCGAAGCAATATTCAAGTCATACCGTGTAATCTGGCGCAACGGCACATCGGCAGAAGCCGTAATCATGGCTGCCTTCTCCAAATACCTTTTACCGCGAAGCTCCAAACCCTCGGAAGTATTGTTGTCATTGATTACGTTCAAAGCCAACAGATTATCTTTCTGTTTGGTATCACGTATCAACAAGGACAGGTTCATCAGATATTCAATCGTATCCGGATTCGCCACCGGAATAAGAATCCTTTCCGCCTCAACCGTACGCTCCTCTTCCAGATGCGCCTCGCACATGGCAATCTTGCGTGCGGCCCTTTCCGTAATAAAGGAGCTCACCACACATGTCACAAGAATCAGCAATACCGTACCGTTCAGCACATCCTCATTCAACAAACGCTCACCGTTCGGCAAGATGATATTATAACCCACCAATACCGCCGCCAGCGTAGCTGCTGCTTGTGCATTGCTCAAGCCAAACATCAGCTCACGCTCTATGGGAGCCATTTTATAAATTTTCTGCGTCAGCCAGGAAGCGATCCACTTGCCCACCAGCGCCACAACAATCATAACGGCAGCCACCTTCAAAGCGTCTCCCTGCCCGAAGATGACATGAATATCAATCAGCATGCCCACCCCTATCAGGAAATAAGGTATGAACAGAGCGTTACCGACAAACTCCAGATGATTCATCAACGGTGATACATGCGGTATGAGGCGGTTCAAGACCAGCCCTGCCAAGAATGCTCCCAAGATGCCTTCCATTCCCACGAACTCCATTAAACCCGCTCCCAGAAAAACCATGGCAAGCACGAATATGAACTGCATCACGTTGTCATCGTACCTCCGGAAGAACCAACGACCTATGCGTGGAAACAGATATACAATCAAAATACCCAGGAAGATAACCTTTATGACAAGCCATACCCAAAAGAAGCCGTCCGACTCCCCCTTGAACATACCACCCACAACGGCCAGAACCAACAAAGTGAGTGTATCCGTAACCGCCGTCCCCCCCACTGCAATACTCACACTGCGATGCCGCGACACACCGTAACGAATCACGATGGGATAGGCCACCAGCGTATGTGACGCATACATACTTGCCAGTAGGACAGAGGTCAGCACCCCGTACTTCAACAAAGCTATATTCGTTACCAAGCCTATGCCTATGGGCACAATAAAAGCCAAGAGCCCCAGAACAAGCGCTTTGCCCCGGTTCTGTTTGAAGTCTCCCATATTCATTTCCAGACCGGCAAGGAACATAATGTAATACAAGCCTACTTTGCCGAAAAGCTCAAAACTGCTATCACGCACCAAGATATTGAAACCATGCTCCCCAATGACAAGCCCCGCCAGTATCATTCCGATAATGTGCGGAATACGAAGCTTATTCAACAATATGGGAGCAAACAATATAATGAGGAGTACAAGGAGGAATATCCATGTAGGGTCGGTGATGGGAAGTTTCAAGCTGAAGTCAAACCAATCCATAGGCTATAAGTTTTAGGTTTTGAATGCAAAATAACGAAAAACTTTTCACTTTATGCGGTGTTATACAGCATTTTGTTATAAATTTGCGACCAATTCTATCTTTTTAGAGATAGTATTTCACTTTTTTATAAACTTAATTTAAAACAAAAGAAAAATGAAAGTAGCTATTGTTGGAGCAAGCGGAGCCGTGGGACAAGAGTTCCTGCGAGTGCTCGATGAAAGAAATTTCCCGTTGGACGAGTTAGTATTGTTCGGTTCTAAACGCAGTGCCGGAACCAAATATACCTTCCGCGGTAAACAGATCGAGGTGAAACTCTTGCAACACAATGATGACTTTAAAGGGGTTGATATCGCTTTCACTTCCGCAGGCGCAGGCACCTCCAAAGAATTTGCCGAAACCATTACCAAGTACGGAGCAGTGATGATTGACAATTCCAGCGCTTACCGTATGAACGACAATGTACCTTTGGTAGTGCCCGAAGTGAATGCCGCCGACGCCAAAGAACGTCCTCTCGGTATCATTGCCAACCCTAACTGTACGACTATCCAAATGGTAGTGGCACTGAAAGCCATCGAACAGCTTTCCCATATAAAGACCGTACACGTTTCTACCTATCAGGCTGCCAGTGGTGCGGGCGCCGCTGCCATGGATGAGTTGTACGAGCAGTACCGCCAGGTATTGGCAGGCGAACCCGTAACCGTTGAGAAATTCGCTTACCAGCTGGCATTCAACCTCATTCCGCAAATCGACATATTCACCGACAACGGTTATACCAAAGAGGAGATGAAGATGTTCAACGAGACCCGCAAGATTATGCACTCTGATGTAAAAGTCAGCGCTACCTGCGTACGTGTTCCCGCTCTCCGCTCCCACTCCGAAAGTATCTGGGTAGAGACCGAGCGTCCTATCTCCATCGAAGAAGCCCGTGAAGCATTTGCCAAAGGCGACGGACTAGTGTTGATGGACAACCCGGCAGAAAAGGAATACCCCATGCCGTTGTTCCTCGCGGGCAAAGACCCGGTTTACGTAGGTCGTATCCGTAAGGACCTCAGCAACGAAAACGGATTGACGTTCTGGATTGTGGGCGACCAGATTAAGAAAGGCGCTGCACTGAATGCCGTGCAGATTGCAGAATACCTGATTAAGGAAAAGGCACTGTAAGTTCGAGGATTACCACATAAAATTATTTGAGGGTACTGAAAGTATAAATTATTCATATTTTCAGTACCCTCAAAAATTTCTCACTACTTGAGCAATCTCCGTCTATAATTTCACAAGGCTCATCATGGGAGCGGATTCATTATGTAAACGGTCAAGAGCTGTCACTACATAACGATATTCCGTTTCCCCATCTTTATAAGGCAATCTATAAAAGTTGTCGCATACGATGGATACAATATTTAAAGGATCATCAAGATCTATTTTTTCATTGGAAGTAAAACGATAAACCACATATTGCACAGCGCGATCCATTTCACTCTTATACTTCGGCTCATGCCACTGAAGCATATATTCACCGTTCACCCACAAAGCTGTGAGTTTGCGCACTTTTCCCGGTGCTTGGTTATCTATAAAAGTAAACACGGGTGGCAATGCAGGATACTTATGATACTCCCGTTTCAAACGTTCACGATACCCAGCTGTATCTGCCAGTAAAGTAAAAGCCGACCATTGACAACTACCTCCTATCTCGGGAAAAGAACGCTGTAACATCATCTTACACCCCAGCTGACTAAAGGCCGGATTATTGGGGTCAACATTTCGTACTGAATTTTCCACCGATTGCCCTATGAACAAAGGCCGCTCTTCTGCATGTCTCGCCCACCATTCTACGAGTTCTTTATAATCTGCCCGCGGATGCCCTATTTCCCAGTAAAGCTGAGGAATATTATAATCCACCCAACCCTCACGAAGCCATAAAAGCACATCAGCATACAAATCATCATAGTTTTGAAGACTACCCGTCCTACTACCGAGTGGATCAGTAGTAGCATTCCGATAAATGGCAAACGGAGAGATACCAAACTTCACCCACGGTTTAATCTCCCGTATAGTTTTATGTACTTTTTCAATCAGCAAATTTACATTATTACGCCTCCAATCTCCTTTATCGGTAAAATTCTCACCATAACGAATAAAGCTCTCATTATCTGGGAAATCTTGTCCCTTAATCGGATAAGGATAAAAATAATCATCCATGTGGATAGCATCTATATCATAACGCCTCACAATATCACCCACAACCCTACATATATGCTCGCGACTTTCAGGCAACGCTGGATCAAAAAAAAGTTGGTCACCGTAAACAACAAACCACTCTGGATGCCGATTATAGATGTGTGTAGATGCCAATTCATCATCCAACTTATTCTTTACCCGATAAGGATTAATCCAGGCATGAAACTCCATAGCCCTCCGATGACATTCCTCGATCATAAAGCGCATAGGATCCCATTCCGGTTCCGGCTTTTTCCCTTGCTCCCCAGTGAGGAAACGGCTCCATGGCTCTAACTCCGAAGAATAAAATGTATCCGCTTCCGGGCGAACCTGAAAAATAACAGCATTCATGCCAACCTGCCGCAGAGAATCCAACATAACAAGCAAAGTATCCTGCAACTGCCTCGTAGGCATATCACGAAAATGCCCATGTACTGTTTGTATCCATGCTGCCCTAAATTCACGCTTAGGATGTAAAGATGAGGAAAGTGACTGCGCTTGTATGGATAAAACGAAAAGACAAACGCCCCCAAATAAAAGGATCCTTTTTAATCGCATTTCTGACTATTTTTTTATAATTAGAACAAAAGGGTGTACCTCAAATGAAGACACACCCTCGTTTATTCAACAATTAAAATAACTTTGTCACCAACCTGGATTCTGAGTCAATACCTGACCTTTATTCTCATAAATAGTCAACTGTGCAGCCGGTATGGCACGCAAATAGTAGCGTTCCGAATTCAATTCACCAGCCTTGAATATACGAAGTTCCTTTTCACGAAGATAATAAATATACCCTTTTTCAGTATCCTCATTACCCGGATTCTCCGGGTCGAACAGATAGAGCACTCTCTTGCCGGAATCATCTTTTGAAGATATTTCCGGATAATCGGCCATATTGACATAAGCACCCAGGAAAGACATGGCAGGATAACCATTTGCATCTTCTGAGTTTAAGTATTCAAACTTGGCCCAACGACGGAGGTCTTCACCACGACGGCCTTCCATAATCAACTCAATACGACGCTCACGACGGATTTCCCACAAAACCGGATTGACATCAGGGTCACGGGCAGGGTCATTGATAACAACTCCATTCACACTCAAGTTGCCGCCATTCAGTTGAACTTTCGGCATTGTCTTGGCTTCAGTATCTCCCCACTTCGTCAGCTGACGGTCACGGAGTTCATTGATAGACTTGTCAAGGTCACTCTGAGTGAAAGCGTTACCACCCACTTGGGCAATCTCATAACGCGCCTCTACATAGTTCAGCAATACTTCCGCATAGCGGATGCACGGCGCATCAGCCGGACTTAATCTACCGGTACAATAATCCAGACCAGCCACCCACCACTCGTCGTTCAAGAACTTTTTGGTAGGATATCCCGTTGGTGATGTACCTTCGGTATAATTTGTCCCCATGGCGCTCATGATACGAAGACTGTCGGCAACTGTTTGATACAAACGCGGGTCACGGTCTTGAAATGACTTCTGAATACTCGGGTCTTCCTTACCTTGATACAGCGGAGACTGACCTATCGGCAAACCGTCACTACAAAGATAAGTGTTGATTACATCTTGCGTCACACCACCCTGAGTCTGATCTTCCGGACCATTGTAGGACATCAAAGCATTACACTGCAAACCGCTTGTATATTCACGATACCAGATGACTTCCGGATTGTTAGCCAAATCGTCCGTAGTAAACAAAGCATTATAGGTATTGCCTATTGAATAGATACCAGAGTTCATCACTACCTCTGCACCATTAATGGCTCCTTGCAGCAAGTTCTTAATATCACCATCCGCCACCTTCTCTGAAGTAGGACCTACAGTAGTACCGTGATACTTCAGCCATGTGGCATGATACAGCATTTCGCGTGACATATACGCACCAACCACATATTTGTTGACTTGGCGCTTCGTATCATCCGTACGTACATTATCCAATGCATATTGAAAATCCTCTTGTATCTTCTGCGCTACATACAAATAAGAATCACGGTCTTTATAAAGAGCCGGGTCTGCCGGGTCTGTCACCTTATCGTAGTAAGGAACACCGCCATAATACTTTGCCAGCGTACTATAGGCCATTGCACGGAAATAGCGTGCAATACCTTCCCAGTGTCTCTTGGCTTCGTCCGAAATATTCATTCCGGGAATCTTCTCAAGCATGACATTGGCTTTATAAATAACACTATAATTGCCCGACCAAGTTCCTGTCTGGCTATTCCAGTCCGTAGTGGCAGAAGTGGAGAAATAAATATATCCTGAACCGTTTGTATTTGCATTATTCAGATTGATAAAATCATCCGTATAGTCATCTCCAGAGAAATAACCGGCAAAAACAGTATAGTCGGTACCATATCCTGTAAAGTAGGAAGAATAGAAGTCTTGCGCATAAGTACGCAAAGAAGTTTCAGTCTGCCAATAAGTGTCATTGGTCTGCTTGTCCTGCGGGTCTTTATTCAAAAAATCGTCGCAACCGCAGAGCGAGCCCATTGCCAACGCACAAACGATGTATAATAAATTTTTCTTTTTCATAACTGCAATTACTATTAGATTATAAACTAAGCTGAATACCGAACGACACTGTCTTCTGGTATGGATAGCTACGGCCAAAGTTACGCTGGTCACTCTTACCACTGGCCGTACGTATTCCTATTTCCGGATCGATAGCAGGTTTCACACCGTCGATGGTGAAAAGGTTTTCACCAGTGAAATAAACACGCAAACCTTGCACTTTGAATTTACTCAACCAAACCTTAGGAAGAGAATATCCTACAGTAAACGTCTTCAGACGCAGATAAGCCATATTCAGCAAATAGCGGTCATTCACGCTATAGTTACCCGAAGCAGACTGCTTGTAATCCATCGGACGGGGATAGAAAGCATCTGTGTTTTCGGGAGTCCAATAATCCTCAGCACCTTTGTAGAAGGGTTCACCGGTAGTAAAGCCTGGTAATACCTGGTTACCTGCCGCCCAAAGTTTTCTTTTGGCTACCCCCTGGAAGAACATGCTTATATCAAAGCCTTTCCAAGCAGCATCCAGATTCAAACCAAACTGTAAACGCGGCAGGGCGTTACCTATAACACTAAGGTCACCCTTGTCATTTGTATTGGTCTGTTTTACGATTTCACCGTTGTTGTCGAGGTCTTTATAAAGCACATCACCGGGAGCAAATTGATAACCGGCAGGGAATACTTTAGTCTGGTCGGGCAAACCGGCTTTCAAAGAACCGTCAGCATTAAAGTCATCTTCCGTCAAGAAACGGTCGAACTGCAAGCCCCAGATATCTCCCAAAACCATACCTTCTTTATAAGCACTCTTATCCCACCAGCCGGTAGCTCCATAAGAAGGAATCTTTGTATTATACGTCCACTTGGTTACTTCAGTCTTGTCATCGGCAACAGAAGCCGTCACGCCAAAGTGCAGACCATTCTTGAAGGTATGGCGATAGTCAATGGCAAGTTCCCATCCTTTGGTCTGGATAGTACCCATATTTTCATATGGAGCGTCAGCACCCAATGTGGCAGGTAGGTTGGCAGTAGTCAAAATATCACTGGTAGTACGGTTATACCAATCAAACGTTACTCCCAAAGCGTCATTGAAGAAACGGGCATCCAAGCCAAGGTCAAGTGTAGTAACCTTCTCCCAAGTAAGGGTTGAAGACACAATAGTCGGTTTTTGTGTTGACTGTACTTTCTTTCCATCGATAATCCAACTGTCTACAGAAGTGGACAGAGTGGAGATATAACGGTCGGTACCTACATCCTGGTTACCAATCATACCCCAAGAGCCGCGAATCTTCAACGTACTCAGATAAGGCTTCAGTGACTGCATGAACGGTTCTTCAGAAATACGGTAACCGGCAGACATGGATGGGAAGAAACCGAAACGATTCCCAGAGGGGAAACGGGAGGAACCGTCATAACGGCCGTTCAGTTCCAACATATATCGGTCTTTATAAGAATAATTAAGACGTCCGAAGAAGCCTGCTACAGACCACCAAGTATGCGAGGAGCTTGTAGTCTGGTCACCTGTAGCCAGATTCAATTCCGGTTTTGCGGGGTCGAGCAGACCTTTGCGTTGCGCCCAGTAATATTCATATTCGCTCTTTTCAAGGCTGGAACCTGCCATTGCCTTAAAATCATGATCTCCCCAGCGTTTGGCATAAGTTGCCACGAAATTGGCTGTCAGATTCTCCGTGCGTCCGGTTTCCTGATATACATAATCATAAGTAGCAGCAGATAGATAACTGCCATAAGAATCACGTAATGCCTCAACAGACGGACGGGCAGTGAAGATTTCATAACCACTGGTCAAGCTCGGTGTACCATACTTCTTATAGCGATTTTCCACGCTGCTATAAGCAACATCTATATCCAGTGTTAAATCTTTGATAGGCTTGATAGTTGCACCACCTGTCAAACGCAGATACTCACGTTCTTTTGTGGTAATAGGAGCACTTTTCTGTTCGGTCAAGGCGTTACGGAACTCCTTGCCTTCAAAAGTACCGTAAGGCATCATCGGCTGCCAACGATACAGATAGTACATCGGGTCGTAAAGATCAGTATTATAGTTGAATGGCTTGTCGTAGTCAGAACGGGTGAACATGACACCTGTACGGATAGACACATATTTGTTTAATTCAGAGTTCAAAGAGATATTGGCATTGTAACGCTTATAGTTGTCCGAATTGACTTTCATCATACCATCCTGGCTCAGATATCCCAAAGCGATATTGTAATTAGTCTTTCCGTTGCCACCGTTGATAGAAAGGCTATGGTTCTGCTGCGGAGCCCAGTCCTTGATGTATTCATCATACCAGTCCCAAGTACGGATAAAGAACATACCGCCATCGCGGAACTCAAAGTCACGACCCAATTCCATCTCACGACCAAACTGGTCACCATAGCCATATTTGTCCCAGTAATCCTTCATTTTCTGCACATGTGTAGCATCCACACGCATATTACCCACTACGTTATAAAATGCGGTAGACCCCTTAGTCTGATTGATTACACCTTGCAAGTTAATATCAGCCTGCTGCCATCCCGGAAGTTGTTCGGGTGTCTTGGTCGGCGTACGCCATGCAAAGTTATTGGTATATTTTACAGAGAGACGTTCATGTTTACTTCTTGATTTTGTGGTAATCAGCAATACGCCAAATGCACCACGGGCACCGTAAATAGAAGCAGAAGCGGCGTCTTTCAATACAGAAATACTTTCAATATCGTCCGGATTCACCATAGAAATATCCGTTACTTCCACATTATCTACCAGAATCAACGGTTTGGAGTCACCATTCGGAGAACCGATACTACCACGAATCTTGATAGTAGGCGCACCACCTATCTCACCGGAGTTAGTAGTAATGGTCAATCCCGGTACCGCCCCCTGCAAGGCACGGCCTATATCCGTGATAGGACGGCTATCAATTGTTTTGTTCACATCCACGGAAGCCACCGCACCGGTCAGGTTCACCTTTTTCTGTGCACCATAACCTACTACGACAACTTCATCCAACAATTCCGTATCATCTTTCAAAACAACCTTCATTACCGAAGTTGCCTTGACTTCTTGAGTAGTATATCCCACAAATGATACTTGCAGAATAGCACCGGGCTTTACATTTAATTTGGAAACTCCATCCAAATCCGTAATACCACCATTGGTCGTACCTTTCTCAATGACATTGGCGCCAATAATAGGTTCACCTTTTGTATCTACAACTG
>ENA-OOXT01001600-OOXT01001600.1-human-gut-metagenome-genome-assembly--contig:-NODE-1600-length-14150-cov-3.459950_pt1 | contig 14150 bp, 13 predicted proteins | sample MGYA00241590_ERZ501349 | MGnify/ENA primary metagenome ERZ501349 (study PRJEB25962, sample SAMEA2042838) | human gut metagenome | biome: human gut; feature: human-associated habitat; material: faeces...
GCACCGCCCTGGCTGAGGCGGAGATCGAGTACGGCGAGGACGACTGCGATTCCATCTTCGTCCGCTTCCACGTATCTCAGGACCCCAACGGTGTGCTGGCAAAGCACGGCATCCCGATGGACAAGACCTACTTCGTGATCTGGACCACCACCACCTGGACCCTGCCCGCCAACGAGGCCATCTGCCTGAACGGTGCCTTTGAGTATTCCTTTGTCAAGATCGGCGAGGAGTACCACATCATGGCCACCGAGCTGGTCAAGAGCGTGATGGATGCCTGCCATATTGAGAACTACGAGATCGTGGGCGAACCTGTTTCCGGCGCTGAGTTCGAGCTGATGCGCTATCATCACGTCTACCTGCCCAAGGAGGGCACCGTCATCCTGGGTGACCATGTCACGCTGGAAAGCGGTTCCGGCTGCGTCCACACCGCAGGCGGCCACGGCGTGGATGACTTCAATGTTTCTCAGAAGTACAATGTGCCCATCACTGTTCCTGTGGACGACGGCGGCTGCCTGACGGAGCTGGCCGGTAAGTACGCAGGTCAGCGTGTCTGGGCTGCCAACAAGACCATTCTGGCCGACCTGACCGAAGCCGGTGTCATCATGGGTCAGGTGCACATCAAGCATCAGTACCCCCACTGCTGGCGCTGCCACAACCCCATCATCTTCCGTGCCACCGAGCAGTGGTTCTGCTCTGTTGCCAAGTTCCGCGACGATGTCTACAAGGCCATCGACACCGTGAAGTGGATGCCTGACTGGGGCCACGACCGCATGAAGGGCATGGTCCGTGACCGCAACGACTGGTGCATCAGCCGTCAGCGTACCTGGGGCGTGCCCATCCCGGCTTTCTACTGCAAGAAGTGCGGCGCTTACCACATCACAGATGCCACCATCAAGGCTGTCAGCGAGCTGTTCCGCAAGGAAGGCTCCGATGCCTGGTACAAGTATGAGGCAGAGCAGATCATCCCCGCAGGCGAAGTCTGCGAGAAGTGCGGCGCTTCCGAGTGGACCAAGGATACCGACATCATGGATGTCTGGTTCGATTCCGGTTCCACCCACGCTGCCGTTCTGGAGGAGCGCCCGGAGCTGAGCTTCCCGGCCGACATGTATATGGAGGGCGGCGACCAGTTCCGCGGCTGGTTCCAGTCCAGCCTGCTGACCAGCGTGGCTGCCAAGGGCTGCGCACCTTACAAGTCTGTTCTGTGCCACGGCTGGGTCGTGGACGAGCAGGGCAAGCAGATGCACAAGAGCGCCGGCAACGGCGTGGAGCCCAGCGAGATCATCAAGGATTATGGCGCGGATATCATCCGCCTGTGGGTCGCTTCTTCCGACTACACTGTGGATGTGCGCGCCGGTAAGAATATCTTCAAGCAGCTGAGCGAGGCATACCGCAAGATCCGCAACACCGCCCGCTTCATTCTGGGCAATCTGGATGGCTTTGACCCCAACACCGATTGTGTGGCAGATGACCAGCTGCAGGAGATCGACCGCTGGGCACTGGCTGCTCTGTATGACCTGATCGTGAATGCCAAGGCAGGCTATGATGTGTATGACTTCAACAAGGTCTATCACGCCGTCTACAACTTCTGCGTTGTGGCTATGTCCAACTTCTATCTGGATGTGACCAAGGACCGCCTGTACTGCACCAACGGTGTGGGCCGCAAGGCTGCCCAGACCACCATGTACAAGATCCTGGTCGCTCTGGACAAGATCATTGCCCCCATCCTCTGCTTCACCAGCCAGGAGATCTGGGACTTCCTGCCCAAGACCGAAGGTATGAACAAGTACGTTGTGTTCGAGGCAATGCCCAAGGCAGGCCAGTACGCTGCAGACGATGCCTTCAAGGCCAAGTGGGCACAGCTCATTGCTGTCCGTGACGAGGTCAAGAAGGTGCTGGAGCAGGCCCGTGCAGAAAAGACCATCGGTGCTTCTCTGGAAGCTTCCGTTACCCTGTACTGCAATGATGCCGTCTATGACCTGCTGAACAGCATTCCCATGGACGAGCTGGCTGACCTGATGATCGTCTCCCATGTGGAGCTGGTCAAGGGCGAGGGGGGTTCTGCCTCCGCTGTTGAGGGTCTGGGCGTTGCTGCTGCACATGCCACCGGCGAAAAGTGCGAACGCTGCTGGAAGTATTCCGCAGACATCGGCACCCACGCCGCACATCCCACCCTCTGCGCACGCTGCGCAAGCGTGGTGGAAGCATAAGCCTTCCTGAAATAAACGCTGCGGCGCTCCTTTCGAGCAGGGAGCGCCGCTTTTTGGTATCAGAACACAGGCGGCAGCATGCCGCCGTTGGGAGTATTTTTATGGCATTTGTGATCTTCAATCTGCTGTGCGTTACGGCGCTGGTCGGCCTCGATCAGGCCATCAAGTTCTGGGCTGTCAGCGCTTTGCAGCCGGTGGGCGCAATGCCGCTGATCCCCCATGTGGTGGAGCTGCGGTTCGTGCTCAACCAGGGCATGGCATTCAGCCTGCTCAGCGGCAAGCAGCTGTTTTTGATCGTTGCAACCAGCGCAGCACTGCTGTTGGTTGCTTATTGGCTGTTCTTCCGCAGCCGGAACAACCGTCTGCAGCAGGCCGCACTCATCCTGGTGCTGGGCGGCGGCATCGGCAACCTGATCGATCGTGTGCTGAACGGCGAGGTGGTGGATTACATCAACCTGCTGTTCATGCGGTTCGCAGTGTTCAATTTTGCAGATATCTGTGTCTGCGTTGGTGTGGCACTCTGGGTGCTGGTCATTTTCCTGGAGGAGCTGCACGAGGATACGAAAAAGGGCCCGAAGGAGCAGTAAGCCATGGAGCAGCGTGAATACATCGTAGAAGCCGAGGGCGCAGGCCAGCGCATCGACCGCTTTCTGAGCGGCGAGGACACCGGCCTTTCCCGCAGTGCCCTGCAGGGCCTTGTGGCTGAGGGCCATGTGCTCTGCAACGGCAAGGCCCCGGCCAAGAGCCTGAAGCTCAAGGCAGGGGATATCATCCTGCTGGAGATCCCCGACGCAAAGCCTATCGAGGCTGTACCGCAGGAGATCCCGCTGGACATCATCTATGAGGATGCACACCTTCTGGTAGTCAACAAGCCCAAAGGGATGGTCGTCCACCCGGCTCCCGGCAACCCGGACGGCACCCTGGTCAACGCTCTGCTCTGGCACTGCAAGGGCAGCCTTTCCGGCATTGGCGGCGAGATCCGGCCCGGCATCGTCCACCGCATCGATAAGGACACCAGCGGTCTGCTGGTGGTGGCAAAGGATGATGCAACCCACATCGGCCTTTCCCAGCAGATGGCAGTGCACAGCGTGGAGCGGGCCTACAATACCATCGTCTATGGCGGCTTTGCCCAGGATGAGGGCTTTGTGGAGAGCAACTTGGGCCGCAGCAAGACCGACCGCAAGAAGATGGCGGTCTATCCGGCCAGTGAGCCCCACACAAAGTACGCCTATACCGGCTACAAGGTGTTGGAACGGCTGGGTGAGTTCACGATGCTGGAGTGCCGCCTGAAAACGGGCCGTACCCACCAGATCCGTGTTCACATGGCTTCCATCCACCACCCGGTGGCGGGCGACCCGGTGTACGGCCCCCACAACTGCATCACCAGCCTGCATGGGCAGTGCCTGCATGCAAAAACGCTTGGGTTTATTCACCCCATCACGGGGGAACACCTGCGGTTCGATTCTGAGCTGCCGGATTACTTCACCCGCTTCTTGACCACGCTCCGTCAGCGCACAGGAGGAAATACCCTATGAAAGAGACGACCATTGACCAGACCCTAGTCCTCTGTGATCTGGACAGCCTGCTGCTGGATGCCGCAGGCAATCTGCCCCAGCTCCAGCGGGACGTGCTGCAGCTTTTTGCCAGCAGGGGCGGCAGGCTGACCGTTTTCTCTCAGCGCTCGCCCCGGGCGGTCCGCTCTCTGTTGGGCGGGGTGCGGCTCAGTGCGCCCGCGCTGGTCTGCGGCGGCACACTGGCCTACAACTTTTCGGAGGGCTCCGGCACCGCGCTGTGCAGCTTTGAGGGGATGGAGGAGTCTGTCCTGAAGATGCTGCCCTCCCTGTCCGGCGTGGGCATTGCCCTGCAGATGCGCGATGGCTCCACCCGCGCTGTGCGGATGAGCGAGGGGCTGGTGTTCCACCTCAAGCAGGAGTGGACTCCCTTTGTGTTGAGCAACGCCGCTGATGTCAAGGGCGAGGACGTTCTGCGCATCCTGTTTTATCAGGACAAAAAGCAGATGCCCATTCTGCCCACGCTGCAAAAGGCGCTGGGGGACGCGGCAGCTTTCCTGCATGCGGAGCGCCTTGCACCGGATACGCTGGTGCTTACCCCGGGCCTTGTCTCCGGCAGTGCCATGCTCAACGCCGTCTGCCCGCCCTCCGGCTATGCTGCCGAGCAGCTGACGGTGCTGGCCGGCTGCACCCAGATGCTCGATCTTGTCCATCTGGCGGGAGAGAGCGTTGTGCCTGCGGATGCCGCGCCTGAACTGCGCCTTGCCGCCAACCGGATGACCCTGACCGACCACGATGCCGGTGCAGCGGCAGAGCTTTTGTATGGCATGGTGCGCCGTGCGGAAACTTCTGCGTAAAATCATTGTAAAGCTCTCTGCAAATTCTCCGCAGAGGGCTTTCTTTTTCAGAGAAAGTCGGGTACAATGGGATGAAGAAAGCCAGTCTCACAAAAACAGAACAGAGATTTCTGTGGACAGCGGCCCTTGTCTGCGCGGTGTGCGTCGCGCTGGCGTTTGGGTTTGCCGTTCCGCGGCAGACAGGGCCGGGCCGTGCAGCCGGGAGTGAAACACCGCTCATCCAGCTGGCGCGGGTCGATCTGAACACCGCCGGGCAGGACGCTCTCTGCACCCTACCGGGAGTAGGTGAGCAGCGCGCCCAGGCCATCATCGAATACCGGGAGCAGTACGGACGCTTTGCTGCGGTAGAAGAGGCCGCCGCCGTGCCCGGCCTGACAGAAGCGGTGGTGGCTGAGTGGGATGGACTTGCTTATGTGAGCTGAAGCGCTGCGGCGAAAGCCGCAGGTCAGGGAAAAAGGGAGTAAACTACTATGAAAGAGGATACGATCTTCATCAACCGTGAACTCAGCTGGCTGGACTTTAACCGTCGTGTGCTGGTGCTGGGCAAGGATAAGAATGTCCCGCTGGCGGAGCAGGTGAAATTCCTCGCCATTTATGGCTCCAATCTGGATGAATTTTTCATGGTGCGTGTGGGCTCTCTGCAGGAGCGCGCCAACCTTGCACGCAGTCAGAAAGATAAGGACAAGCGTGAGAACAAGACCAACATGACGGCCGAGGAACAGCTGAACGCCATCATGCCCAAGGTTGCCCATCTGCAGGAGGACTGCGATAAATACTACGAGAAAGCGCTGGAAAATCTGGATGCCTGCGGCTATAAAAAGGTAAACTTCGATGCGATGGATAAGGAGCAGGAGCGTTTCTGGAAAAAATACTTCCAGAACGAGCTGTTCCCCATCCTCAGCCCGCAGATCGTGGACAACCGCCACCCGTTCCCGTTCCTGCGCAATAAGGAGATCTACCTCGGCGCTCTGCTCAAGGAAAAAGAGGGCCAGAGCCTTGGTATGATCCCCATCTCCAGCCAGATGGAGCGGCTGATCCTGGTGCGCCGGGAGGGCAAGACCGAGTTTGCCCTGACAGAGGAACTGGTGCTCCACTATGCGTCCCTCATCTTTGGCAAGGATGCCGTGCAGGAAAAGTGCCTGTTCCGCGTCACCCGCAACGCCGACATTGATGTAAAAGAGGGCATGATGGACCATGATATCGATTACCGCGAGATCATGGCCGACCTGCTCAAGCGCCGCCGCAAGCTGGCCGCTGTCCGCCTGCAGGTAACTCCCACGGCCCCGCAGGAGATCCTTCGTCTCCTCTGCGACAAATTAGAGCTGAGCCATAAGCGGGTGTTTGCCCAGAAGAGCCCGCTGGATCTGAGCTTCTTCTACAAGCTCACCGGTAAAATGGAGGCCGAGGGCAACCCGGAGCTGTTCTATCCCACGGCCCGGCCCATGCTGCCGCCCCAGGATTATGACCTTGCTGCCGAGGTGGAAAAGCACGATGTCCTGCTCAGTTATCCGTATCAGTCCATCCGTCCCTTCATCGCGATGCTGAAAAAGGCCGCGCGGGACCCGGAGGTCATCTCCATTAAGATGACCCTTTACCGGATGGCGCGGGAATCCCAGATCGTACAGGCCCTGATCGAAGCCGCCGAAAACGGCAAGGAAGTGGTGGCTCTGGTGGAACTGCGTGCCCGCTTTGACGAGCAGAACAATATCGACTGGTCCAAGCAGCTGGAAGAGGCTGGCTGTACCATCCTCTATGGCTTTGATGATTACAAGGTGCACTCCAAGCTGACCCTCATCACCAAGAAGGGCCCGCAGGGCTACAGCTACATCACCCAGATCGGCACCGGCAACTACAACGAAAAGACCAGCGAGCTCTATACCGATTATTCGTTCATCACGGCAGATCTGGGCATCGGGGAGGAAGCCTCCAACGTGTTCCAGAACCTTGCCGTGCAGAAGCTGACGGAGACCACCGAAAAGATGCTGGTGGCTCCTCTGCGCTTCAAGAGCGTGCTGCTGGACGAGATGGACCGGGTCATCAATGCAGCCAAGCTGGGCCGCCCGGCATCCATGATCCTGAAAAACAACTCCATCTCGGATCGGGATATCATCCTGAAGCTCGAAGAAGCCAGCTGTGCGGGGGTTCGCATCGATATGATCGTGCGCGGCATCTGCTGTGTCCGCGCCGAGGTGCCAGGTAAGACCGAGAACCTGCATATCCGCAGTCTGGTGGGCCGCTACCTTGAGCATGGCCGCATCTACAGCTTCTACGATGGCGTGACCACCCGCATCTATATCGCCTCCGGCGATTTCCTCACCCGCAACACCGAGTGCCGCGTGGAGGTGGGTGTCCGGGTGGAGGACCCTGTCCTCATCCAGAAGCTGAGCGATATCCTGCAGCTGCAGCTGCGGGATAACGTCAATGCCCGGGAGATGCGGGCAGACGGCAGCTATCAGAAGGTGAAAGCGGCCCCCGGTGAGCCCCTTGTCAACGGCCAGATGGACATGTACGATCTGCTCCGGGATGACTGGCTCGCCCGGGATACCGCTTCTGCGGCAGAACCGGAGCAGCCCGAGCCAAAGGCACCGGAACGGCCGTCTGAGCCCGAAACGAGACCGGAGCCGGTTCAGGTGGCGGAGCAGCCCGCAGAACCAGCAAAACAGCCTGCCACGGTGAAAACAGCACCTGCTCCGGCCGTGCAGAGCGCACCCGCTCCGCACGCTGTTGATCGCGCGGAACGGCACGGCCACCCCAGCCTCTTCCAGCGGCTCCATGACTGGCTCCGTCGGTAAATACGGAAAGAGCACCCTCTGGGAAATCTCCCAGGGGGTGTTTTGGTTCTCAGTGATCTTCCTTCTGCATACACTTTCCAGAACGGAGGGCGAAAAGATGCAGGCAAAACATGGACGAGCAGGGAAACACAAGCGATATCAATGGGCGGCGGTGCTGGCTCTGACGGTGCTGCTGATCATTCTGCTGGCGGGCAGGGTGCTCCCGGTCTGTGCGGGCAAAAATGTCCCGGCGGGAGCCAGCCTGAAACAGGCAAAGCCGGGGCAGATCCTCTGCTTCCCGCTGGAAACGGCGGCGTGGCGTGTCTCTGACCATTATGGCTGGCGGAAGGATCCCTTTACCGGGGAAAAAGCCTTCCACCGGGGCGTGGACCTTGCCTGCGAGGAGGGCACACCGGTCCTTGCGGCACTGGACGGCGTGGTGACCGCCGCCCGGCGTGGAACCGCTTACGGCAACTATGTCCGGCTGACCCATGGGGACGGGCAGGAAACGCTCTATGCCCACATGCAGTATCTCTATGTCCGGGCCGGGGAGGTGGTTGCAGCGGGCCAGCGGTTGGGCACTGCCGGACAGACGGGCCGTGCCACCGGGGCACACCTGCACTTTGAATTTCTGACAGGAGGCATCCGGCATGATCCTTCTGCCGCGCTGAGCCTGCCATGATGCGGCATCGGTTCCGGTATGGGCCGCTTGTGTTCCGGGACCCACTGCTGCTCTGCGGGGCGCTGTACGTTCTGCTCTATTTCGATGCAAGCGGGTTTCTGCGGCTGGGGCTGCTGGCGGCATCCCTGCATGAGTGGGGGCACATCGGGGCTTATCTTGCCCTGTTTGGGCAGTTTCCGGTCCTTGAAGTCACCCTTACCGGCTTTTGTATGCGCACCCGGGGCAGGGAAATGACCCTGTGGCAGACCGCTCTCCTTGCCGCGGCAGGCCCTGCGGTGAATTTTGTGCTGGCCGGGCTCTGGATGCTTCGGCTGGAACAGCGGGCCACCATCCGGGCCAGTGCCTTTCTGGCGGCCAACCTCCTGACCGGGGCTTTCAACCTCCTGCCCATCCCGCCGCTGGATGGGGCACAGCTGGCGGCGTGCGGATGGTGGTGCCTCCAAAACAATGATTGCATTTCCCGGCAGAATCGGGTACAATAAAACGAATGAAGTAAAACTGTTCTGTCAATGGAGGAACTTGATGTTTGATCCCAAGCTGAAAGAAGCGCTGGGCCGGGTGCAGAAGCCGGGCCGTTACACCGGCGGCGAACCGGGCAGCGTGTATAAAGACAAAGAAAAGGTGGATGTCCGGTTTGCATTCTGCTTCCCGGATACCTACGAGGTGGGCATGTCCTTCCTCGGTGAGAAGATCCTGTATGAGCTGCTCAACAGCCACGAGAACTGGTGGTGTGAGCGGGCCTTTATGCCCTGGCTGGATATGAAGGCTGAGATGGAGCGGCTGGACCTGCCCCTGTACACCATGGAAAGCAAGGACCCCCTGACCGATTTTGACGCGGTGGGCTTTACCCTGCAGTACGAGCTTTCCTACACCAACATTCTGGCAATGCTCGATCTGGCGCACATTCCGTTCTACGCAAAGGACCGTGACGAGCACTGGCCCCTGATCGTGGCGGGCGGCCCCTGCGCCTGCAACTCGGAGCCCATTGCGGATTTCTTTGATGTCATCCAGCTGGGTGAGGGTGAGAACCAGCTGCCTTCCATCTGCGCCGAGATTGAGCGTGCCAAGAAAGAGGGCAGCGTCTCCAAAAAGGAGCTGCTGCGCCGCATTGCAAAGATCCCCGGGGTCTACATCCCTGCCTTCTACGATGTGACCTACTTTGAGGACGGCCGGGTCAAGGCCATTACCCCCAACGAGCCGGGTATCCCGGCGGTCATCACCAAGGCCATCATCAAGGATCTGAACGAGTTTGCCCCGCCAACGAACTTTGTTGTGCCCATGGTGGGTGCCATCCAGGATCGTGCCAGCATTGAAGTGCTGCGCGGCTGTGTGCGCGGCTGCCGGTTCTGTCAGGCGGGTTTCCTGTACCGCCCCATGCGCCAGCGGGATGCCAGCCTGCTGAATAAGGCGGCACAGGATCTGTGCGCCAACACCGGCTATGAGGAGCTGAGCCTGTCCAGCCTGTCTACCTCCGACCACGGCCAGCTGGAAGAACTGCTGGATGATCTGAATGAGTGGGCCCCCAAGGAGCATGTCAGCCTCTCGCTGCCCTCCCTGCGGATGGACAACTTCTCCCAGAGCCTGATCGAAAAGACCACCAAGGTGCGCAAGAGCGGCCTGACCTTTGCGGCCGAGGCCGGTACCCAGCGCCTGCGGGATGTCATCAACAAGAATGTTACCTGGGACGAGATCGAAAAGACCTGTTCACTGGCCTTTGCCAACGGCTATTCCTCGGTCAAACTCTACTTTATGATGGGCCTGCCTACCGAGACGATGGAGGACATCGAGGGCATTGCCGAGACCGCCCAGAAGGTGGTAGATCTCTATTACTCCAACCCCAGGCACGCCAAGGGCAGGGGGGTGCAGGTGACCATCAGCTGTGCCTGCTTTGTGCCCAAGCCCCACACGCCTTTCCAGTTCGTTCCCATGGACACAGAGGAAAGCCTGCAGGCCAAGCAGAAGCACCTGCTGGAAAGCGTCCACAGCCGCAAGATCAAGGTGAACTATCACGACAGCACCACCAGTTTTCTGGAGGGCGTGTTCGCCAAGGGCGACCGCCGTCTGGCTCCTGTTATTCTGGAAGCCTACAAGCGGGGCTGTTACTTTGACGGTTGGGAAGAGTGCTTCAAGTATGATACCTGGATGCAGGTGTTTGAGGATCTGGGCATTGATCCCAAGTTCTACTGCCAGCGTCCCATTGGGCTGGACGAGGTGACCCCGTGGAGCCATATGGACTACGGTGTGACCCACGAATATCTGGTGCGGGAGTACAACAAGGCCCTTGCCGCCCAGACCACCCAGCCCTGCAACCGCGCCTGCCATGGCTGCGGTGCCAATCATCTGTTAGGAGGTCCCTGCTTTGATTACAGTCAGAATCTCGTTTGAGAAAAAGAATGAGGCCTCCTACATCTCCCTGCTGGATCTGCAGCGGGTGATGCAGCGGGTGCTCAAGCGCAGCGGCCTGCCTGTGTGGCACACGCTGGGCTTCAACCCCCACATCTACATGACCTTTGCCTGCCCGCTTTCGCTGGGGCAGGAGAGCGAGTGTGAGTGCGTGGATGTCAAGACTGAGGCTGAGAACCCGGACTTTGCCCAGTGGCAGACCGAGCTGAACGCCATCATGCCCACCGGCATCCGCATCACCCATGTGGGCCCGGTGCAGATGAAGGCTGACCTCATCGCCTTTGCCTGCTACCAGATCACCTACCCGGCGGCGGCAGCGGCTGTGCTGGAACAGTATAACGCGCTGGAAAGCGCTCCGGTGGAAAAGCACAGCAAAAAGGGCAAAAAGATCGTAGAGCTCAAGGATCACATTCCGCAGGTGGAATATACCACCGCAGGGGATCGTGTCTGCATGGAGCTCTGCCTGCCTGCCGCACAGGAGCTGAACCTGAATCCCTCGCTGCTCACCGGCTTTCTGGAAGAAAAGTTTGGTCTGCCTGCCGCCAGCGCAGGCATCCTGCGCAAGCGCTTCCTGACGGCGAATCGGCAGCTCTTTGCCTGATTTCCCGGGCAAAGAATGCCTTTTGGGCAGAACAGAAAATTTTTGGGATTATTTTGGGCAAATCGCTTGATTTTACGGGCGTTTTGTGCTATCCTATTAAGGCGTTAGTGTCCGCTGATACCACAGCGGGGTTAATGACAATATCATTAAACGGGCGGTCCTCTGACGGCAAGGTGCCGTGCATGAACGTCTAAAAACAAATGGAGGATTCAAAAATGGACGCACTGAAGATTATTTCTGAAGGCAGCATCAAGGCTGAGAAGCCCCAGTTCAACGTTGGCGATACCGTCCGCGTTGACGTTCGCATCAAGGAAGGCGAGCGTGAGCGTATCCAGGCTTTCGAGGGCACCGTCATTGCTAAGAAGCACGGCGGCGTTGCAGAGACCTTTACCGTTCGCCGCGTTTCCTACGGTGTCGGCGTTGAGCGTGTCTTCCCCATCAACAGCCCCTTCGTTGAGAAGGTCACCGTTGTCCGCAAGGGCAAGGTCCGCCGCGCCAAGCTGTTCTATCTGCGTGGTCGTACCGGCAAGGCTGCTAAGGTCAAGAGCGATATTTGATGATCCCCGCGTAAAACCGGGAGAAAAGGGACAACTTGTTGTCCCTTTTTTCTTTATTCCGGGCCAGACAAGATTGTGAGGTGCATCGGGAAATGGAAAAGCATACTTCAACACAGGAAACTGTGCGCGGACAGAATGTGTTTGAGTGGTACGAGGCGCTGATCTCCGCCGCGCTGGTGCTGGTGCTGGTATTCTCGCTGTTCTTCCGCATCATTCAGGTGGACGGCGAATCCATGGTGCCCACCCTGCAGAACGGCGATAAGCTGATCGTCTGGGGCGCGGGCTACGAGCCCCAGCGGGGCGATGTGGTCATCGTGGACAGCTACACAGCCTACGGTAAGCCGCTGGTCAAGCGTGTCATTGCCAAAGGCGGCGATGTGGTGAACATTGATTATCAGGCGGGCACGGTTTCGGTGAACGGGGAAGTGCTGCAGGAAGCCTATATCGCTGAACCGACCTATCTTGGCTATGACGTAACGTTTCCGTACACGGTGCCGGAGGGCACGGTGTTTGTGATGGGCGATAACCGCAACGCCTCGCTGGACAGCCGCTCGTCCTATGTGGGCTGCATTGATGAACGCGATATTCTGGGCAAAGTGCTGCTCTGCTTTTTGCCCTTTTCGGATTTTGGGGTGGTAAAATGAACAACGATACCCGCTTTGCAAATCAATATAACATCCAATGGTTCCCAGGCCACATGACCAAGACCCTGCGGATGATGGAGACGGAGATCCAGCATGTGGATGCCAGTCTGGTGCTGCTGGATGCCCGCATTCCACTTTCCAGCCTGAACCCCGAGGTGGAGCGCATTACGGCCCGCAAGCCAAAGCTCTATGTGATGAACAAGGCAGATCTGGCCGATCCTGCCGTGACAGAGGAGTGGATCAGATACTTCCACGCCGCCGATGCAGGCTGCGTGGCCATCAGCGCCAAGCAGAAGGGCGGTGCCAAGGCGGTGCAGACCGCCATTGAAAAGGAGCTGGCCTCGCTGCTGGAGCGCCGCCAGAACCGTGGTATGGGTGGTGCCAAAACTCAGGTGATGCTCTGCGGCATCCCCAACGTGGGCAAATCCACCTTCATCAACACCTTTGCAGGTTCTGCCCGTGCCAAGGCGGCCGACCGCCCCGGCGTGACCAAGGGCAAGCAGTGGGTCAGCACCGAAAAGTTTGACCTGCTGGATATGCCCGGCGTGCTCTGGAAAAAGTTTGATTCCAAGACCATTGCTTCTAATCTGGCCTTCATCGGCTCCATCAAGGATGATATTCTGGATGTGGAAGAACTGGCCATGAATCTGCTGGATGAGGTGCGCCGCAATTACCCCGACCTCGTGGCCCAGCGCTACAAGCTGGATGCAGAGACGCTGGCTCTGCCGCCCTACGAACTGCTGGAGGCCATCGGCCGCAAGCGCGGTCTGCTGGTGCGCGGCGGCGAGGTGAACACCGAACGCTGTGCCATCATGCTGGTGGACGAGTTCCGCGCCTGCAAGTGGGGCCGCATCTCTCTGGAGCGCCCGCCCCAGCGGGATGATCTGGCAGACTTTGCCGAGGAGGACGACGAATGAAACGGCGTTCTGACGAGGAGATCTCTGCCCCTCTGTACGAGTATGATGCCGCCATCCGTGCACAGTGCGGTTTTTTTGCCGGTGTGGATGAAGCGGGCCGCGGCCCGTTGTGCGGCCCGGTCGTTGTGGCAGCCTGTATCCTTGACCCGGAGAAGCCAGTGTACGGCATCAACGACTCCAAGAAGCTGACCGAGAAAAAACGGGAAGCCCTCTTTGATGAGATCCTTGACAAGGCGCTGGCCTATAAGATCGTCTTTGTAGGCCCGGAGATCATCGACCGGGATAATATCCTGAACGCAACCATGAGCGGTATGAAGCAGGCTGCGGAAGGGCTGGACATTGTGCCGAATCTTGTGCTGGTGGATGGCAACCGTGTCCCGGCTGCGCTGGAGATCCCGCCCAGCCGGTGGTCAAGGGCGATGCCACCAGCGCCAGCATCGGCGCGGCATCGATCCTGGCAAAGGTCAGCCGTGACCGCTATATGATGGAGCTGGACAAGCAGTACCCGCAGTATCAGCTGGCAAAGCACAAGGGCTACCCCACAAAGCTGCATTACGAGCTGATCGCGAAGTACGGCATCCAGCCGTTCTACCGCCGCAGCTTCCTCAAAAAGCAGGGCTACTGGCCGGAGAGCGGCAAATGAACCGCGCCGAGACCGGCCGCAGGGGAGAAGCTGCCGCTGCCCGCTGGTATCAGAAGCAGGGAGCGCAGCTGCTGGCGCATAACTATCATACCCGCATGGGAGAGCTGGATCTTGTGCTGCGGGAGCCGGATGGCACCATCGTCATCTGCGAGGTAAAGACCCGCAGCCAAGGGATGCTGCAACGGCCCGCTGCCGCCGTAGACCCGGCCAAGCAGCACCGGCTGATCTGCGCTGCACAAGGGTATTTGCAGCAGACCGGCCAAAGCGAAGAACCGGTGCGTTTTGACGTTGCAGAGGTAGTTCCTCTTGACAGCGGGCGCTGGATGGTACATATTATAAAGGGTGCATTTACCGCGT
>ENA-OOXT01001604-OOXT01001604.1-human-gut-metagenome-genome-assembly--contig:-NODE-1604-length-14126-cov-2.186767_pt1 | contig 14126 bp, 9 predicted proteins | sample MGYA00241590_ERZ501349 | MGnify/ENA primary metagenome ERZ501349 (study PRJEB25962, sample SAMEA2042838) | human gut metagenome | biome: human gut; feature: human-associated habitat; material: faeces...
TACCGGTCGAATCAGCCAGCAAGTCCCAGTTGTTGCGTTTTTTATTTAGGATAAAAGTACCGCCTCATTCGTGTTTATCCTATTATTATTTGTATCTTTACTGCCACGTTATTGACTATTCGACCTAGGGCGAAAAGCCTTTCGACTTAGGTCGAATACCTTTTCCACCTTGGGCAAAAACCTTTTCGACCTTCGTCAAAAACATACAAAGAAGGCAGGAAAGCGATAAAGTCTTATTATTCACCATTTAATCTATTACTGATATGACAGCACGTTACAGAATGGAGCGTAACCCGGATTCCGGGAAGAACGGCAATAAAATGCCTCTTCACCCAAGATTGATCCCTTATGAGACCGTCAGCATTAAAAAGTTGATGAAATATGCCAAATCCCGCTCCACCTATTCGGAGGCCGACATTGCCGGCGCCTTGCAGCTGATCACCGATTTGGTGACGGAACGCTTGCGCGAAGGTGATAACGTGGAGATCGAGGGTCTCGGTTTCTTCAGCGTCTCGCTCCAATCTCGCGCGGTGATGTCTAAAACGGAACTGAGGAGCGAATCTGTCCGTTTCAAGAATGTCAATTTCCGATGCTGCCAGCAGTTGAAGAAGGCCTTGAAGACGATGCCGCTCACGCGTATGAAAAGTTCAGGTCACTGTGCACCCGGCATGGCGGACCGGGAGGAACTTCTTTACCGCTATCTGGACGAGAACTCTTATATCACCGTCCGTTCCTACCGTTATCTTATCGGGCTGTCTGACTACAGTGCGCGCAAGGATTTGGCCGCATTGGTCGCTTCCGGCCGTCTGGTGAAGGGAGGCAGCCGTCTGTTTGCCATCTATACCCTTCCGAAAGAGGAAGACACGGGCATCCCCAACCTTTGGTGGTCGATTCGAACTTACCTGGATGAAGGCCGGATACCGGGGGTGAAGGCAATCCGGGCGGGAGCCTTCACCTGTTGGGGCTTGTTGCAAGGTGGGTTGTACAGGGTGGGTGAAGCTGAAATGATCCAGCGGCCCAGAACTTTTGTTTTTAGCTGTTCCGGTATTCCAACGGCCCCATCCCCACATGCCGCTTGAAATATTTGCCGAAGAAAGACATATTCGTGAAATTCAGCGAATAGGCGATGTCGTGGATGGAAAGGTCGGTCGATTTCAACTGTGCCTTTGCATCCATGATCACCATAGAGGTGATGATCTCGACACAAGTCTTGTCGGTCGTCTGCTTGACAATCGTACTGAGATGCGCCGGAGTTATGCCGAGTTTCTTGGCATACCACGCAACGGAACGTTGCGTGGTATAGTTCTGCATAACCAGATGATTGAAGTTTTTGCTTATTTGTTCTGCTTTGGAGAGATTCGTTTTGCTTTTCACTTTATCTTTATACATGGCACTGACTCCCATGAATACACCCGACAATAGATGATTCAAAATATGTTTGTTTAAAGCAGGCTTGCAGGTATTATATGTTTTAAGCAGAAGCGAGAAGTAATCTTCCAGCAGTTCGACAGGTTTTTCTTTCAATTCTATGATTGGGGTATCTTTGGCCGCGTAGTGCATGTCTACTGCCATTTTGTTAAGGTTCGATTGACTGATAAAATTTGAGGAAAATCCCATGAAGTAGATTTCCAAATCTCCTTCTACCCGATATATTTGCAAAATTGTCCCCGGTTGTATGGTGATAAAGCTTCCTGGCCTGACTTTGTAGCGCGTCAAGTCGATGGATGCCTCCAGATCTCCTTGCAAGCAAAGCACGAATATTTCGGCTTTCAGCCGGCATGGATAATTGGCATAGAGGTTCAGCAAGCCGATTTCGCTTTTCGTCAACTTTCCGATTATCCAGTCTTCGGGCAGGTCTATTTTGGGGATGTCATTATCTATATGCATATTAGAATAAAAGATACGACAAAGATACGAAATCTTGTTTATATGTAAAGCTTATTATGAAAAATCGGACAGTTATGTGTTTGTGGATATATCATTTGTGAATCATAAATAGGAAATTAAAGAGGTGGCCTTAAATGCAAATCAAAAAAAACGGACAGCGAATAATATAAATTGACCTTGTAAGGCTTGAAGAATCGGGGTTACTTTGCGACCTTGAAAATGGAATGTTAAACGGAATAGAATCTGGATGGAGAAGAAACGTTTCTTGGAAGGAGATAACAAGCGCTTTTGTGTAGTAAGCCGCTTGTTGTGCTTTTTTTGTTTGTTTATTGGGATTTATGCTTGCCAAGTCGATGAAGATGGGGTAGTCAATAAAGGTACTCTTGCTTTTCGGATGAATGTGGACACGGCGTTGGTGGGTGTATCGACAAAAGCTTCTGACTTGGCGGACTTTAAGGATGTGAATAGCTATGCTGTGACGATCGCGCAGGATTCGGGTGTTGTGGCCGAATATTCCCGCTTCGACAAGATGCCAGCCGAACTTGAGTTGGGAGCCGGAGCATATACGATTCAGGTGTCAAAAGGAACAGAAACGGCAGCCGCTTTCGATGCACCTTACTTTTCCGGGAAAAAGGAATTTACGATTGTCAAGGATATGACTACACCGGTGGAGGTAACTGCCGCAATGGCGAACAGCCGGGTGACGATCGACTATTCGGATGATTTTCTGCAAACATATAAAGATTATACCTTGTCGTTGAAGACGAACAAGATGGAATTGCCTTTGGTGTATGAAAAAGGCGAATCCCGTCCGATGTATTTTCTGTCGGATGCTTCCGGCACGAAGCTGGAAATTGCGATGGAACTGGTCAATGTCTATGGAAAGACTGTCAATTATACGGCGACAACAACTATCAAGCCCAAGCAATGGGCGAAGCTGACCGTCCGTACGGATGAAAAAGGGTTGAACGGGATTGCTATCGATGTGACATTAAACGATGAAACAAAGGAAACGATCTATGTGAATATCGGAATTCCGGATTTCATGGAGAAGTTGAAGGGGGCGCCGTATATTGCGTGCGATTTGTTTAAGTGGGAAGATACGAATGTAAGTATGGAGGAACCTACAGAATATGCTAAAGATACAAAGGCGGCTAAAGTAGTGATTACTTCCGGAGGAAAGATTAATCAGGTATTGTTGACGATTAAAGATGGAAGTTCGACTTTGATTAATCAGTATGATTTGGCAAATCTGACAGAAGATCAGATTAAGGATTTGGCGGATAATTACGGCTTTAGTGCACCAGAGAAAATGAAAGGTGAAATGCAGGCAGAATTTGATTTGAAATCGGTTATTGCTTCTTTATTAGGTAAATCGGAAGACTCGTATTATGAGTTATCATTGACGGTTGTAGATGCTTTGCCAACTCCGAATAGGACTTCTAAATCGGTTAGAATAACTGTACCGGCTGCTGCTAAGCCTAAGGTTAGTTGGGGAATGTTCCCGAATAATAAAACTTTTGAACAAGGTACTTTGGAAATAAAATTGATTACTCCTCTTTCTGACGTACCTGTAGATATTGAGGCTCTTGCCGGAATAAAGGATGTAGCAATATCTATAGTTGGAATAGGGGTAGAAGAGCAGGATGTCTTCACATTAGATATTCCAGGAATTGCGATAGCAGAAAGTTCTGCAAGTAGAGTTAAGATGAAATATAGCGTAGATGATTGGTTTAATAAATTGTCGTGTGGCGATAATGGAACAGCTAAAACATATATGGTAAAATATAAAATTACTGATAAATTGGATAGAGTTGTTGAAGACTCTCGTTCGTTTACGGTTACACCTCCGGTATTTGAATGGGCGATGGCTGAAAACGCTGGTGATATTTTTGCAAAATATGCTTATTTACGAGTGAAAGCGAAGGATGCAGACAAGGTGACGTTCTATCATAATGGATCTCAATTGACTGATTTAATACCGTTAGGACAAGAGGAGAATGGTGTTGTTTCATTTGTTTGGAATAATTTGACAGCCGGACAGTCTTATTCTAATATTACTGCTAAATATGATGGAGGAAGAGAGCTTTCTGGAATTTCTTTTACAACGGAAAATGATGCACAATTACCTGATAATATAGGACAACTGGAAGAATGGAATGCAAAAGGTGTTAAGTATGAAGGTATAGGTATAGATGTGTCTGCTACTGCGGGAGTTGGAAAGTATGCTTCTTCGCCTTATCGTTCGTGGGAACGATGGGAAATTAAAGGTTGGGGAACTTTAAATAGTAAAACAACACAATATGGGGCAGAAAGAACATCCCGCTTTACAGCTTTCAGTACACCTTACACTTGGACTCGTTATGTTGCAAATTCTGGAACAATAAAAACAGAAGGAATAAACGGAGGAAATGCAGCTCAAATTCGGACGGTAGGATGGGGAGAAGGAAATAAGGCTCCAGCGATATCAAGTGGTTTTGGAGATTGTGAAAATAGCGATGCTGGGGAATTGTTTTTAGGTGATAATTTCGAGAAAGGAATATTATTCACATCAAGACCTCGTAAAATAACTTTCTATTATCGGTATATACCTAAAAATATTCAAGATTATGGAGAGGCTGTTTTTGTTGTAAAAGATTCTCAACAAAACATAATTGCAACCAAGTCGTTTAAATTTGAATCTCAAAGTAGTTGGACGCAGGAATCTATTTTATTGGAATACGGTGTAACTAAAGCAAGCAGTTTATGTATAATATTCAAATCTACAGTAAATGAAAGTTGTTTGGAAAGAAATAGTGAAAACTTTTCTCATCCAGATAGCCAAGATATGGGAAAAGGTGAATTTGTCGGTAGCCAACTATACATAGATGATGTCGAACTAATATACGATTATCAAGAATAATATGAAACACTTATTATATACATTAGCCATCCTGCTTATCGCAGCCTCCTGTTCTAACGAAGAAACGGAACAGGTGATGGGACAGGGCAAAGCCCGTCTCCGATTTCATGTTTCAACCGAATCTCCGATTGTGATAACCCGTTCTACACCAGTGCCGACGGTAAATCAATTATACGTTAAGATACAGGATGGTATCGGTGCGGTTGTGAAGCAAGACTCTTTGAAGACCTTACAACAAAATAGTCCGGTCTTTTTGGAAGCGGCGGAAGGCGGTACGGAATATAAGGTAGAAGTCTTTTCCAATGAACTGAAAGATGCCATACTGGATAAACCCTGTTTTTTTGCTTCTGAAACATACTCTTTATTACCGGAAGAGACCGTTTTGGTGGAGCTGGAATGCTGTTTGCAACAATTTCAAGTTTCTTTTAATGCAAGCGATGCATTTAAGAAGGCGTTTCGGACAGATGACAAGTTGCAAACCGGAGATACAAAATTCAAATTGACTGTTTCGGATGCAAACAAACGTCAAGTGTCTTATGCTTTGGCCGATTTGAATAAATCTGCCTATTTTGATGGAGCGAAAAACTCTTCCTTTATTAAAATCCATATCGTAGGAACTACTTTGGAAGGGTTTCCTGTCGACTATTCGGAGACGATTTCACCCAAAGACGGTCTGTTGGAAAAGAAAGACCATCTGATTATCGATCTGCAAGTATCGGAAACAAAATCAATGATGTTAAAAGCAACACCTGTTGAATGATGAAATATAGATATACATATTACGTATTGTTATGCCTGACTCTTGTCGGTTTGGCTTCCTGCGAGATGAAAGACGAACTTTTAGGAAAAGGGGAACAGGGTGGTTCCGGTGAAGTCGGCGTGCTGGATTTGAAGTTGAAAGTTGTGCCTCCTTCTTATGGGAATGGCGGCGTATCTTCCAAGTCATCAAGTACGGAACTGATTGTTCCGAAAGCGGAAGATATGATCGTGAAAGTGTTTAACGCATCAATGGAATTGCAGGATTATTTCGAGTCGTATGCCGATTATCTGAAAGAATCCCAATATGTATTGGAACAGGGCACTTATTACATCGAAGCCTATTCGGGTGATAATTATGAAGTGACATCGGAATATCCTTATTATGAGTTGTTGGATACATGTGTCATAAAAGCCAAAGAAGTGACATTGGTAGATAAGGCTTGCGAATTGCAAAGTGCTATCTTGTATTTGACTCTGTCCGAAGAGTTTTTGAATGCATGCAAGGATGATTATGCAATCACTATTACCAATGGTTCAGGAGTACTGTCTGTGGGTAAAGGAGATGCCCGGATCGTATATATCCGTCCCGGAATGAAAACGACGGTGACAATCCGTGCTACGGAAAAGATCACTGGCAAGCCGGTGATCCGGACATTCGGACTGGCCGATTCGGAGGGAAAGATTAATTCGCAGGATTTGTTTAGGATAGAGATCAAAGATTTGGAAGAAGAAATTGTACCGGATGAGCCGGAAAAACCGAATCCTGACCCTGACGATCCTGATAATCCGGAAAAACCGACAAACGGCAATTTTACCATAAAGGTAGATGTGACATTGAATGAAACTCCGATCGACATTACTGTACCGAGCGGTGGGGGAAATGGCGGCAGTACGGGAGGTGATGATAATACAGGCGGTGAGACGGATGGCGTGATCTCGATAAAAGGGGACGCGATTAATACTGACTTGGTGGTGAGTGTGCCGAACGGTATTTCCTCGTTTAGAGTAATCATTGATTCGCCATTATTACCTGAATCAGAATTGCAGGGTATCGGATTAACGTCTGATTTTGATTTGGTCAGTCCGGGTGGATATGCTGATAAGTTGAGTGGTTTAGGTTTTCCGGTTCATATTGGAGGTGAAACATCTGTATCGTTTAATATATCCCAATTTGTGCCAATGCTCCAAATATTGGGAAGCGGTACAAGTAATTTTCATTTGACCGTTACCGATTCGAAAGGAAATACAAAAACTCATACAATAACAATTACGACTTAATAGGATGAAAAAGTTGTCATATATAATAGGTTGTTTGTTTTTAATGTTGTTTGTTTGGGTATCATGTGATAATGAAGATAACCGTATGCAAACAACAGGCTATTTGGAATTAGGTGTATCGAAAAATGTGGAAGTGGTCACACGTGGTTTCGATGTCAAGGACCAATCTTTGGCAGTGGATATTTGTACCGGAGCGAATGATTCGGTCGTAAAACATTTTTCCGATTATAATGATATGGCCGGCGAACGTGTGTTGTTGGATGTCGGGACTTATAAGGTGAAGGTCACATCTAATCCTTCGGACAAACTGGAGTTTGAAAAACCTACTTTTTACGGGGATAAAGATAAGATTGTCATAAAAGCGGGTGAGACAACTCAAACAGCAATCGAATGTTTTTTAACTTGTGTGAAAGTAACCAGTAAGTTTACAAAGCCTGTTCAGGATAAATTCGCATCCTGTGTGGCGAAAGTCAGTGATGCGACGGGGAGCTATTTGGAATATGATATGCAAGAGACACGCGCTGGTTATTTCCAACCCGGTTATCTGTTGGTCGATTTGACATTGACGAACAAAGAAGGGTTGACATTTCACATGTCCAAACTGATCGAGAAGACGGAGGCGAAAGACCATTATCATCTGGTATTCGATTTGGTGGATAGCGGTGAAGATAACTCAGGAATGGACTTCGATATAACGATTGATTCTGATCCGACCAATGACGAGAACCATACGGTGACGATCCCGTTGCCGGAATCGGGATATGGGCAGGAACCACCGGTGGTGAAAGTGTTGGAAGATGGCAAGGATAGCAATGGAATGATCTCTTTGGACAAAGGAGATTTCAGAAAAGTAATGTTGAATATTTCTTCTACGAATATAGGTTTAGAATCTGTTACCATGATTGCGACTTCGTCTTTGTTTGACGAACATAAAATTTTATCATCTTTGGATTTACTGAAATTGTCGGAAGAAAGTAAGAAGAAGTTAGCTGAAATAGGATTGGAAGTCCCTGCTTTGGATGATAAAAAGGCAATGTTTACATTAGTTTTCGATAATTTGATTACGCAATTGCCAGGAGGTACGCATACATTTGTTCTCTCTGCCCGTGATGAGATGGGGCATGAAACGGTGCAAACGATTTCTATTACTGTCAATTTGCAAATCATGACTCATCCGGTAGTCGAATCGGAGGTGTGGGCACATTTTGCTACATTGAGGGGATATGTAAAGAACGCGAGTGAGGAAGATAAAGCCTCTTATAAGTTCCAATATAGGAAATCGGGAACAACAACTTGGAAAGATGTTGCCGGTGAAGTAACTGTTGCTACGAATGGATCTTCCAATGTAGCACAAGTTGCAACAAATTTGGATGCGAGTACAAAATATGAATATCGTTTGTTGCAAAATGATACAAACAGTGAACCGGAAGAGTTTACAACAGAGGATGATATTCAATTGCCAAATTCAGGATTTGAAGACTGGTATACAGATAGTGATGGATTACCTAAACCAGCAAAGGATGCAAGCTCCTCGTTTTGGGATTGTGGAAATGTCAACTATTTTGGTAAGCATATTATGACTACTCAAAATGACGAAACAGCGTTAGGACAAGGATCTTCTGTAAAAATGGAAACACAGGAAACAATGAAGATTATTGCTGCTGGAAATATTTTTACAGGAACTTTTGAGAGAGATGGTATGGGGGGAATTTTGACTTTAGGTAGAAATTTTGAGTGTCGCCCTAATAAATTAAAAGGATATTACAAATATACATCTGCAAAAGTCTCTGTGAGTAAAGGACATTTGAATGAAGGCGAAGATGATTTGTGTTCTCTTTATATCGCTCTTACAGACGAACAAATTACAGTTAATACAAATAAAGGAATTTATTTTGATCCCAATAGTAGTGCCGTAATTGCTTATGGGTCTATAAGTGATGAGGAATCTAAAGGGGCAGATTCATTTAAGGAGTTTACTGTTGATTTGGAATATAAAGATTTAAAGCGTATACCTAAATATATTATTGTAGTTGCCTCTTCAAGTAAATATGGTGACTATATGGAAGGTGGAAAAGGTAGTACTATGTGGTTAGATGATTTGGAATTAGTTTATCCGAAATCAATGGAAGAAGTAAGAAAATGAAGCGTATAATAATTATTTTAGTTATCGCATTTTTATGTACAGGCTTAATGCAAGCCCAAACCAAAATCCTTGGTCGTAAAGTCTTCGACCGGGGTATCCAGAGTCATACTTTTATTCCGAAAGGGCAATGGATGGTCGGATCGACTTTTTCCTATTCGGAACATGAGGATGACAATTATAAATTCTTGGTGCTGGAGAAGATTGAAAGTACCGGTTATACGTTTAAAGTAAGTCCTTTCTTCGGTTACTTTATCCGGGATAATGTTGCATTGGGCGGACGTTTTTCCTATAATCGTACTTATACGGATTTAGGAAATATCAGTTTGGATTTGGATGATGATATCAATTTTGATATCAGTGATGTAAATTATTTGGAGCATACTTTTTCTGCTACTGGATTCGTGCGTACCTATATGCCGATAGGAAGTAGTAAGATTTTTGGTTTGTTTAATGAAGCTCGCGTGACCTATGGCTATGGGCAGGGTAAAAACTCTTCGGGTACAGATACCGATTATACCGGTACTTACCAGACCATCCAGAATTTGCAGATCGGAATGGCGCCGGGTCTGACGGCTTTTATCACTAATTTTGCAGCTGTTGAGGTATCGGTTGGCGTACTGGGGTTTAATATGAAGTGGACCGATCAGACAACTGACCAGATTGATAAAGGCTCACGGCGTAGCAGTTCCGCTAATTTTAAGATAGACCTATTTTCGATTAATTTAGGTATGAACTTCTATTTTTGACGAGGTATGGATATAAATCATATAAAACGAAAAGTGACAGGTTTTCTCTGTTGTTTGTTCTTTCTTGTTTCATGTATCGAGAATGATATTCCTTATCCATATCGGGAAGGAAGCATTACCGATTTCCTGGTGGAAGGGCAATTGGATAATACATTGGAAATAGATAAGACTAAAGGGATGGTTACGGTAGAAGTGAGCGATGCGGTTGATCTTGCAGCTCTCCGGATCAAGAAGTTGACGGTGACTAATGAGGCTGAGGTACGGATAGATTCTGCGGCGTGTCTCGACTATAACGCTTTTCCACGAATCGGATTTTCGTCTTTAGACAGTTTACCTAAGAGTGCAGATACGCGGGTGGATTTTTCTTCATCTGTCTCATTGATTTTGCAGACATATCAAGAGTATCCTTGGAAGATAACGGTTAATCAGACGATAGACCGGGCTGTGCAAGTCAGTAACCAGGTGGGTGAACCGGTAATCGATTTGGCAAATCGGGAGATGATCGTGTATGTGGCAAAAGAACAACATTTGGATCGGATAACAGTGACTAAAATGCAACTGGGCGGTTCGGTGGGAATTGTCGTTCCTGATCCGACGACGGTAACGAATTTTTCGCGTCCTTGCTCATTTGAAGTGACTCGTTTTGGAGTAACGGAAACTTGGAAAGTGACAATTCTGCATACGGAAGGTGGTGCTGTTTCCGGTGGTGAAACGGTTGCGATGGCCAATCGAATCATTGTAACCGGAATGATTCAAGAAGGTAAGATTCCGGTAATAGAATATAGAGAAAAGAATCCGTCCCAAACGCGGGTGGATGATGGTTGGCAGACGCTTCCGGCAAGTTCCGTAACTGTCAACGGTACTTCCTTCACAGCCACAATAACTGGTTTGAATCCGGGTACGACGTATGTATATCGTGTTGTGATTGATGATATAGCTGGAGAAGAGGTGGAGTGTAAGACCGCTGCGTTAGTGCCATTGACCAATGGGGGTTTTGACGATTGGCATCAAGATGGTAAATTGTGGAATCCGTGGTTGGCAACAGGTGTTTCTTTTTGGGATACGGGAAATAAAGGAGCTACTACTTTGGGAGACAGCAATACGATTCCGACAGGTGATACGAGTAACGGAACCGGAAAGGCAGCCAAGTTAGAATCGCGGTTTGTCGGAGTTGCCGGTATCGGTAAGTTTGCGGCTGGTAATATATTTGCCGGTTCGTATGTCCGTACAGATGGTACTAATGGCGTCTTGAGCTTTGGGCGTCCATTTGAAACTTATCCGACAGGTTTGAAGTTTAAATACAAATATACTTCGGCTGAGATAAATAAAAGTAACGATTCCGATTACAATTATTTGCTGGGCAGACCGGATTCTTGTCATATTTATGTGGCTCTGTCTGATAAGGCAGAACCTTATGAGATCAAAACAAAGAAGTCGGAACGGCAGCTGTTTAGCAAGAATGATAAAAATGTTATTGCTTATGGTGAGTTCATTTCCGCTAAGACCATATCCGGTTATGAGGAATATACAATCCGGTTAGATTACCGTGATTATCGTAAACCCAAATATCTTGTCATTGTGGCTACAGCCAGCAAATATGGTGATTATTTCACAGGAGGGGAAGGTAGTACACTTTATTTGGACGAAATGGAATTGACTTATGATTAGCGATAACCTGTTTAGTGTATCCTTAGTCGGATTATAACAACTAATGATATTCCTTTCTTTTTAGGTTAAGCAATAAATGTGTACCTTTGCCTCTCAAAAAGAGAACACAAGGTATGGAAAAACAGTTTAAGAGAACGCTGATAACTACGGCGTTGCCGTATGCGAACGGGCCGGTGCATATCGGACATTTGGCCGGGGTGTATGTGCCTGCTGATATTTATGCACGCTATCTTCGCCTGAAGGGGGAAGAAGTTTTGATGATCGGTGGATCGGATGAGCATGGAGTGCCTATCACGCTGAGAGCGAAGAAAGAAGGGATTACGCCGCAGGATGTGGTGGACCGTTATCATGGTATTATCAAGAAGTCTTTTGAGGAGTTTGGTATCTCGTTCGATATCTATTCCCGTACGACTTCGGCTACACATCGCCAGGTGGCGTCGGATTTCTTCCGTACCTTATACGATAAAGGAGAGTTTATCGAGAAAACGAGCGAACAGTATTACGACGAGGAAGCAAAACAGTTCCTTGCCGACCGTTATATAACCGGGACTTGCCCGCATTGCGGCAATGAAAAAGCCTATGGCGACCAGTGCGAAGCCTGCGGTACCTCTTTGAGCCCGACGGACCTGATCAACCCGAAATCCGCTATCAGTGGTAGCCAGCCGGTGATGAAGGAAACCAAACATTGGTATCTTCCTTTGGATAAATGGGAACCGTTCCTGCGCCAGTGGATACTGGAAGGGCATAAGGAATGGAAACCGAACGTATACGGACAGTGCAAGAGTTGGCTGGATATGGGATTGCAGCCTCGTGCCGTAAGCCGCGACCTTGATTGGGGGATTCCCGTGCCGGTGGAAGGTGCGGAAGGGAAGGTGCTGTATGTCTGGTTCGATGCGCCTATCGGATATATCTCCAATACGAAAGAACTGCTCCCCGAAAGTTGGGAAACCTGGTGGAAAGATCCTGAAACCAAGATGGTACATTTCATCGGTAAGGATAATATCGTGTTCCACTGTATCGTGTTCCCGGCCATGCTGAAAGCCGAAGGTTCTTATAACCTGCCGGAGAATGTGCCGGCCAATGAGTTTCTTAACCTGGAAGGCGACAAAATCTCCACTTCCCGCAACTGGGCTGTCTGGTTGAACGAATATCTGGTGGATATGCCGGGCAAGCAGGATGTGTTGCGCTATGTTTTGACGGCCAATGCTCCGGAAACAAAAGACAACGATTTCACCTGGAAAGATTTTCAGGCACGCAATAACAATGAGTTGGTTGCCATCTTAGGTAACTTTGTCAACCGTGCTTTGGTGCTTACCGAAAAGTATTTCGAAGGTAAGGTGCCGGCTGCCGGCGAGCTGACCGATTATGACCGTCAGACATTGACCGACTTTGCGAATGTAAAGGCTGACGTGGAACGTCTGCTGGATACCTACCATTTCCGTGACGCCCAGAAAGAAGCGATGAACTTGGCTCGTATCGGAAACAAATACCTGGCTGACACTGAACCTTGGAAATTAGCAAAGACCGATATGGCGCGTGTCGCCACGATCATGAACATCGCTTTGCAGATCACCGCAAACCTCTCGATCGCCATCGAACCGTTCATGCCCTTCTCGGCGAAGAAGATCGTCGGGATGTTGCAGGCAGGACCCTTCGGCTGGGAGAAACTGGGCAGCACCGACCTGCTCGCTGCCGGACATCGGATCGGCGAAGCCGTGCTTCTCTTCGAAAAGATCGAGGACGACGTAATCCAACGCCAGCTCGACAAGTTGGCGGCGACCAAAGCGGCGAATGCTTCGGCCGAAGCAGCACAACACGTTGAAGATCAAAAGGAAACGACGACTTTCGACGATTTTCAAAAGATGGATATCCGTGTTTCGACGATCCTCGCCGCTGAAAAAGTCGCCAAGACGAAAAAGCTGTTGAAACTGACCGTCGATACGGGCATCGACAAGCGCGAAATCGTTTCGGGCATTGCCGAATACTACACACCCGAAGAACTCGTCGGGAAACAGGTACTCGTACTGGTGAATCTGGAACCGCGCGAACTGAAGGGCATCCTCTCCCGTGGCATGATTCTGATGGCCCAGGACGCTTCGGGCAAATTAAGGCTGTTACAACCTGACGATCAGACAAATCCGGGTGCGACAGTCGGATAATAAAGATATTTCTTGAACAAAAGATACAACCTTTAATATTAAAAAACAATGGAGAACATCGATTGGGGCTCTCTCGGCTTCAACTACATGAAGACCGATTTCAATGCCCGCTATACTTGCACGGACGGCAAGTGGAGCGAAATGGAAATTACAAGCGACGAGTACATCAACATGCACATGTCGGCATCCTGCCTTCACTACGGCACGGCTCTTTTCGAGGGCTTGAAAGCCTTCCGGGGCGCTGGCGGCAAAGTACGTCTGTTCCGCGTCGAAGAGAATGCAAAACGCTTGCAGTCGTCGGCAAAACGCCTCTGCCTGCCCGTACCGACGATCGATATGATCGTCAAAGCCTGCGTAGAAGTGGTTAAGCGCAACGAGCGTTTCATCCCGCCCTACGGCACCGGCGCATCGTTCTACCTGCGCCCCGTTATGTTCGGCACGACGGCAGGACTGGGTGTAAAACCCTCCAAGGATGCCTTGCTGGTGGTTTACGGCTCGCCCGTAGGCGCTTACTTCAAAGGCGGCATCAAGCCGATGAAGGTCGCAATCGACCGCGAACAGGACCGTGCTGCTCCACGTGGAAC
>ENA-OOXT01001607-OOXT01001607.1-human-gut-metagenome-genome-assembly--contig:-NODE-1607-length-14098-cov-2.439222_pt1 | contig 14098 bp, 19 predicted proteins | sample MGYA00241590_ERZ501349 | MGnify/ENA primary metagenome ERZ501349 (study PRJEB25962, sample SAMEA2042838) | human gut metagenome | biome: human gut; feature: human-associated habitat; material: faeces...
TTTTTTCCAAAGCATTTTTCTAATACAATAAAGTAGTTTTTTATATTACAATCTATAACAATATTTAAGATTAAACAAAAAAATAAAAATATGTAAAAACATATCTTCTTAGTCATAGACATTTCGTTCTTTGTCAATATAATCTTCCAAGTCCACTACTATATAATCAGCATTTGGAAGTTCTTTTTTTATTTCCGTTTCTAATTCTGAATTACAAATTATATGAGCATTTTTATTCTTGTTTTCTCTTAAAAAATATTTTATCCTATTTATTTTTTCAGTATCTACAAAATAGAAACAAGAAACATACAAATTTTTATTATTAGTATAATCACAAAAATTAAATTCTGATAAGGTTAATTTTTCTTTAAACTCTGCTTGTACGACTTTAGTCCAATTTATTTGCTGTAGATATTTTATTTTATCTAATGCTTTGTCTGTATCTCCACAAATGATTACAGAGTTAAGTCCAAAAGAAAATTTTAAAAAATCTATTCTTGTTATATCATCAATCATAATAATTACATTTTTATATTTTAATTCTTTTTGAAGATCATATATAACAGAATTTAGATATTTATCAGTATGCTTATTTGAGATATGATATGTTAAATACTTTGTACCAAATATATTTGAAACTCCAATATATTTTCTGGAGCTTTCTGTAAATGCTGTTTTATCTTTAATTAAGAAAGATGGAGTAAAGGTTACATTTGAATATCTAAAATAAGCTGCTAAATGGCTCATAAATTTTAGTCTATTAGCGTATTTTTCTTGATATCTTAGTTTATTTGTTTCAAGACCTAGTATCTTCATAAAATTATAGCCATCTTCACCAAGTACGAGAAATCTTTTGTACCTTCTTAAAATATTATTTTGAATAAGTTTTGCAATTCTTTTTGGGTAATATGTTGTATTAAAAAAGTATGGCAAATCTTTTGGTGAAAGATACTGATAGGTATTTATAAATTTAACTAACTCTATCTCATTTTTATCTGTCGGAAATATGCTTTTAATTTTAACCACCTGCCTTATAAATTATTTCTCATAATGGTTCAGTGGGTAGCAATGTGAGAGCTTACGCTCACACACACCTACCCTATGAAGAAAAATATGTCCTATTTTTTTCTAAAAGTATTGAAATCAAAGGCTTTTAATACAATAAAAAATGTCCTAATTTTAGTTTTTTAATTTACTAAAAAAATGACATTTTAAACTAACATACTTTTAAACAAATTTACTGAATTATTTACATCTGTAATATATACTTCTGTATGCGGATTTTCTCCAATTTCTCCTTTCGCACAATAAAAAACTTTATTTATATTATCATCTTCAATTACATTACTTATTATTAAACTATCAAAGATAGGTTTTATAAATTTATTATCAATATCCCATTTTTCCACTTTATCAAAAATCTTAATATAGATAAATATTTGATTTTTAAATATGCCCTCATAATCTTTTACTTTATCTGCAATATTCAAAAGAATATTTTTATATGCGTGTGTTTTTAAATTTTTGTATGATGGCATAACCTCTGGTATGTAAATTTTAAGTATATTATCTTCATATTTTGCTTTATACTCATTACTAATAGTTTCTATTTTTTGAGTTCCATAGGTTACTGTTTTATTATACAACTTGATTTGGTTTAATATGCTGTATCTTCTTTTTTCTAAATTTCTTAAAAATGATTCTATTTGTAAATTATTTGGATTTTGTGCTAATGTAAGTGAATGTATGCTATTTTCTAAACTTAATAAATCATCTAATAAATCTTTCGTTAAAATCATAAAAAGGTCCTTTCTAAATATGATAGGGCAAATTTAAGATAATTACTATTCTTCTTTTTCTTCTAGTGCATCATAAGCTTCAAAAATTTCTTTTGTCAATAATTCTCTTGTTTCTTGATTAAGTGGATGGCACAAATCTCTATATGCTCGTTTTTCTTGTCTTAATCTTCTTGAAGGCATTGCAACAAATCTTCCATTTCGTTCATTTTCCAATATTTTAATACCTCTAATAATAAAAGAGTTATTAAAAATAACATTTGCATACCCAAGTAATGCACCCCTTTGTTTAATTTTAAAAATTTTAATGTCTGTAATTTCCATACTACAAATCCTCCTATAAATTTATTTTTGAAGGGTAATTTTAAGGAAGATTAAAAACTTATTTTATTTACCTGTTCTAGGTAACACAATTTCATGTTTTTCTTCTGGAATGTGTGTAATTGTAGTCCATTTGCTATTAGCTTCAGCAGTTATTCCAAAATATGTACCAACAGTTTTAGTGTGGTTTGTAAATGTGTCATTTTCTTTTAGTGTGTCAAAAGATTTACAATTCATTGTTGGAGATGTGCTTTCTCTAAATCCTTTTTCTACTTTTCCAAAATCAAAACAAGTTTCTGTTATATATTCATCATCTGCAAGTACAATTTGTGTAAAATCTAAATCGTAATTTTCATTTGTGCTTAAATCTTCTTTAAATAGTACATAATCATTTGATTTATTTGTTTTATAATATACTTTATAAGTTAAGTCTTGATTCCAAGTACCAGTAGTCATTTTTTGTAATCTTATATAATCTGTTGGAATATAATCATACCATTTAAAATTGTCTAAATAAACATTAGAGTTATTGGCTACATTAGAAAATTCATAATTTACATCTTCACCTGGTTTTATTTCAGTAGTTCCTGTTTTATCTACATCTACAGTTATATCAGTTGGCTCATTTTTAATTGTTTTCTTAATAGTTTCTCCATTGTTTGCAATTTCAAATTCAAATGTATCTTCATTCAATAAATAATAATTTGAGCCTGTTTCTAATTCTTTTAGATAGTATTTTCCTTTATACAAATCTTGACTTGTTGCAATACCATCTTTGTCTGTAACTAATGTTTCGATTAGATTATCTTTTTCATCATATAATCCAAATTTTGCACCTTCTAATTTTTTATTTTCATCTTTTGAATCAACTTTTGTAATTTCTACTTTTCCTTTTATTCTTTCGTTTTCAAATTTAATATTTGTAATTTGATTTTCTTTTAATTCTATTGTTTCTACTTTATCAGATAAAACATAAGTATCTAATGTTTTAGTTTCTCTTAATTTTAGTTTAGCAAAATCTCTTATTGCATATCTTGAAGTTAAGGCTTCACCGTTTGCATCTGTAATGATTTTTTCTAATACTTTGTCGTTTTCGTCTAATACTTCAAATTCAATGCCTTCAAGTTTTACTTCGTTATTATCTTTATCAACTTTTATTACTTTTACTTGACCTTTTTTAAGTTCATTTTCAATATTTTTTGTAGTTTCTTTGTCCCATTCTACTTTTATTTCTGTATCATTAGCAAGGTTGTACCATTTGTTAGTTTTTGTTTCTATCAGTTTATAATTTCCTGTACGAAGATTTTTTATTTCCAATTCACCATTTACATCTGTATAATATGTTCCAATGATTTTCTTAAATTCTTCAGAATATAGTTTAAATTCTACATTTCCTAATACAACTTTTTTATTATCTTTATCTATTTTATATACTTTAATATTTCCTTTTTTGTGTTCATTTGTAATAGTTTGTATATTAGTCTGATTATACTCTACATTTACATCAAATGATTTTTCACTTAGTATGTAATTATCATTTGTAGATATTTCCTTTAAAACATAATTTTCTTGATATAAATTTGAAAAAGATGCTTCACCATTTTTATTAGTTGTACTATTAGCAATTACAGTTCCATCTTTTTTTGTTAGTTGGAATGTAACTCCTTCTATTGGTTGGTTAGTATCTACATCATTTTTTACTATTTTTATTTTTCCTGTGTTTGTTTTAACATTTAATTTTGCCATACCAGTTACATCGCCAAATGGATCAAATGTAAGTAAGTAATTTTGTGTTCCTGGTACAGTTGTCTCTCCATAAAATACTGGGTATGTTTTGCATTTTGCTTGTAAAGTTATTGTAACATCAATGTCTTTATTAAGTTCAGTTTTTGGAACTTTAATTTTAAAATGTTCACTTCCAGCAAATGAATTTTGTTCATTATTTGACATATTTGTTATTTTGCTTCCATTAGGCAATCCATTTGTTGCAGTAATTATATACTGACTTGTTTCTACTGGACTATTTATACTATATTCTTGCGAATAATAATCTCCATCTTCTGTAAATCCACCAACTTTATTTGCAGATACTTCTGTATTAGCTGGTGTTTGTGAGCCATTTCTACCAATATCTACTAATCTAACAATAGCATTTTTTATTGCTTCACCTCTGGAATCTCCACCTCTATAATATGTGGTTGGGTCCGTTCCATAAATTATACAATAGATACTTTGTTTAGTAGCAACAAAAGCATCATACTTATTTTCTAATCCTAGACTTTCAGGACTTTGATATGGATAAGAATTTATTGCAACTCTCCAAATTCTAACATCATTTATAACTTGATTTACATTAACAGAATAAGCATCTCCTGCAGCTTGACCACCAACACCGGGTAAGTCTCTATTTAAACAGTATGCAGGATATTGAACGCCACCATTTTCATAATATGCAAACGTTGTAATGATATAAGACCATACATTTTTTGCACTATTATAAAATTGTAAATGGTAACCACAATCTCCACCATTTTGGACATAAGCAGAACTGATTTCTGTAGCATAAGTAAAGTTTGAAAATGCAGATAATATTGTTAGTAGTACCATTATTAAGGCAATACTCTTTTTTGTAATTGATTTTAACATATTAAAAATTCCTCCTATATTTATTTAGAAAGGCTTTAATATAAGAGAAAACACTATATAAAAAAAGCCCCTTAAATAGAGCTTTCTTAGTTATAAAATATAACACATAGTCATTATTAAATTTCCATTTTTATAATAATCTTCAGCGTAAATTCGTATTGTTCCAAATTTGTATTTCAAATAATTTATTACTCTACTTTCTGTGTAAGTAAATTGATTTGTTTGTGCTTTTATTGAACTATCCACAACTATGTTGTAACCATATTGTTTCATAAAATCTGATTCATTGTTTTGCATAACACCCCTGATTTTATTTATCATTTCATCATTTCTTACATATTTTTCAGTATTAGCTGGTGTTGTAGTTTGAGTTGGTTTTGAATCTTCTTTTTTAGGTGTTTCAGTAGTAGAAGTAACCGTAGATTTATTCTTTGTATTTTTAGGAGTTTCTACTTTTTTAGTTTCAATTTGTGTTTTTGCTTTTGGCTTTGTTTCTACTGGTTTATTATTTTGTTTTTCTGATGCAACTTGTGGCTTGGTTTCAGTAGGCTTATTTGAAGTATTACTTTCTTCTTGAGCAGGAATAGTTTGAGCTTCCATTTGTTCTTCAGCAACAGTTGCTACATTATTATCTTCTTGAACTTCTGCTGTTTGTATATCTGTTGTATTTTCTACTACATCATTTGGTATTACTTCATTTTGTGGTAAATCACTGCTTTCTAAATTTTGATTATTTTTGCTATATAAAAATAAAGCTACACAAATAATAATTATAAAAGCCAAAACACTAATAATTACTATGCTAATTTTTTTCTTATTCATAAAACATCACCCTTTCATATTTTTTATTATTTCTAGGGTAACATCATTTATATTATTTTGACAATGCTCAAAAGAAAAAAATTTTATTTTATTTCTTTTGCTTGAACACAGAGTCTTAAATCTTTTTGTCCTTTTACACAAGTAATAAGTGTCAATACATTAGTGTCAGTATTTTTTAAAGAGTCCCAATCTGTTTCACTAATTCTTGAAACATTACTTACTTCGTATTCTTTTGTGCCTAAAAAGCAAGTGTACTGTATCTTATCTCCGTTAGACAAAGTATGTAATTTAGCCCAATATGGATTAGTATTATGAGCTGCTAAACATACATTTCCTTTAAGATATGGTGTATTTTCAAAGTGTCCCACACCTTTTGCTAGAGTTTTTAATGAAGTTCCATCATAAATTAGCCCTTCAAAATTTATTTTATCAATTTTAATAACACCAAGTACATTTTCTCCATCAATTTGTAACATTAAATTATCAGTTGAATCAGCTTCATTATTATTATTTTTAGTATCTAATCTGTTTTGGGTATTATCGCTTGAATATTCTTCATACACATAGTCTATTTTGTTCTTATTCATAAAATACTTAACCACAAAAAATGTTGATATTACTGCAATAATCATAAAAACAACTGTAACTGATATTATAATTACTTTTTTGTTCAAGACTAAAAATCCTCCTTCCATTAAAATTTTGAAATGTAGTTGTATCACCGCCTTTCAATTAGAATAGTTATAATACTTTAATTTAAGTATTTTTCTATATATTTTGAAATTTCAGAAAATGGTGTAGAAATAGCTACTTTTCTTTTTATATCTTCAATTTCAAAAGGATCAAAAATAAAGTCATATATGCCTAAAAAAAGAGCATCTTTTAATTCAGGGATTTGTTCATTTTCAAGAATTAAAATTACTCTTATATTTTTTTCTCTAACTTTAAACATAAAGTCTTTAAAATTGTACTTATTGGGTTGTAATGTAGCAATTAAAACATTTGCTTCTTTTTCTTCCAATATGTAATCTGGATAATATACAACTCTACTATTTTCAATATTTTTGTTCAAATCTTTGTTTAATATTTCATTATCTGTGAAAATTAAAACCATTTTTTAGACCTCCTATTTAAAATAAGTTTCAGGATTTACAAAACTCCCATTTATTCTAACCTCAAAATGTGCATGTGCACCTGTTGAGTAACCAGTTGAGCCAACTTTTAAAACTGGCTCTCCTTGTTTTACTATTTGTCCTGTTTGTACTAAGATTTCAGAACCATGTGCATATAAAGTTACAATATTATTGCCGATGGTCTATCATTACCATATTCCCATAAGAATTGCTATATTTAGCAGATATAACAGTACCATCAGCCATTGCCACAAAATTTGCTCCGAATAGGTGCTCCAACATCTGTACCACTATGTAATTTATATACTCCCGTAATTGGATGAGTTCTCATTCCAAAATGTGATGTAATTAATGTATAACCAGGTATTGGCCAAGTAAACATACCGTGTAGGAACAAGACTTTTACCATCAGTTATTATAGTGCTGGGTGTTGTTTCTTTATCTTTTAGCCATTCTGCATATTGTGCTTCGTAATCTTCACTTGAAAGTTTTTCTGCCATTTGCATATCATCTTCTGTTGTAAACATAGAGTCTACTACTGTGCATACTGCTAAAACAATTAAAAAAATTACTATAATAAAAGGAATAAATGGTTTAATTATTTTAAAAACGATTTTTTTGAATTTCTTTTTAATTTCATTCTTCGTTTTTTCCTTTAAACTCATTTTCAGCCCCTTTCTGCAAATTGCTTATATTGTTTAAATATTCAGTATTTTGCATAGACTTATTTTTATTGTTATAAGATGTTTGCTTTTTATATTTATATGAACTAAAATCGCCTTCAGCCATTTTTGCACCTACACTCAAATATGCTTTTGTTCCTTTTAATCCAACATTTGCAACATTTTTTACAATAGCTTTTGGTGTTATTTTTCCATTACTCATATTATTTTTATTATTCATTTCAGATTTTGGCATTGTTACATTTTCCTGTTTATTTTCCTTTGTAGGTGTTATTACATCCCTTATAGGATTTATATTTCCATTGTAATCTTTCTCATCCGATAAGTTTGTTACTGGATTTATAAATGATTTTGCTCTTGATATAATGCCTTTTAGTCCATTATTAGAATTATTATCAGTTCCATTGTTAGATGATTTACTTGGAATATCAGGAGTTTTAAATTGTTCTTTAATAGCACCTAATCCAAAACCAAGCATAGCACCTGTTCCAAGAACTCTATTAGTCATTTGTTCATTATCAATACCAGCAATTCTTGAAGTTAGATTTTGTAAGCAATTTTGTAATGTATCAGCAAGTGGAAGTATCATCATAGCCCATATTAAAGAGATTGCCCAGCCACCACCAGATGGCAAAAATGCAAGATATATTAAGAATAAAAAGCAATATATAAATTGCATAAAAATATTCATAATAATTTGACCAGCCCAAATACTAGCAGCAGTTACATTTTTGTTTATTATCCATAAACCACAAGCAATAGGTGTAAAAATAGTAAATATTATTATTGTAAATTGTCTAACTATAAATTTAATATTTAGTTTTACAAATAAATATATAAACATTGCAATAACAAGTGCTGTTGAAATGGCATTTCCTGTTTTTATACTTGTTAGCATACTGTTTCCAAGTGTTGCATCTAGTGCTCCAGTATTTGCTGCTGTAACTAATAAATATACTAGACTATTATTCATATAAAGCAAAAATCTAATAAATAAAGGAGCAAGAGCTATTGCAACACCACCAAAACATAATCGCATTAAATTTTCTTTTGCTTCATTCTTTTTAGCAGTATTCATACCTGCATTTATCATCTTAAAAGCCAATATAAATACTGCAATTAATATCAATGTCCCAGAAATAATACTAAAAATTTGATACCATTTCATAGTCTTAGACCATAATTCATTGGTAAAAGGTGATAAACTATCATTTGCCTGTTTGTTATTAAAAATAAGTTCGTCATAATCTTTAAATCCTACATTTGCTTTTTCTCCGTGTTGTAAAATCTAGGACTGTTTCAGCAATTCCGCCAATGCATTCCGCAATGATTTTTTCAAATAAAGATCCATCTTCTTTTTTTATTTGTTTTTTTAGTTCAGGAGTTGCCCCAAAACATATAGGAGATAATAAAAAAAGCATTGTAACTACTATTACAAAACTTTTAAATAATTTATTCAATTTTTTCACCTCCAATTTTAAGTAAATACAAAGGTTTCTTCATATTTTGTTATAATAAATTTTATTGCAGTAACAGTATTATTTAAACTTATTACACATTGACCAGGAGTTGCCGCAGTTAAAAAGTTTTTTGTACCTTCAGATAAATTGAAAAAATCCACAACTTCATCGACTGATCCAGGACTTTGCTTAAATAAATATCTTGTTGAACATATATTTATAATGGTTTTTCCGTTCTTCAGAACTTAAAAATTCATCAATAAATTGGCTACCGAATGAATAATGGAACATTATACTTACGACCGTCGGCGAGCAACATTCACAAGGAAGTCTGCGGATTCTTGATATTTTAAAAATAACCAAGCTTCATCGCAAACTATGATTTTTTTCTTTTCTCTATTTTTTAGTACATATTTTTGCCATACCCAAGTTAAGATAACAAAAGAAGAATATAATTTTGTAAATTCATCTTTAATCTCACTCATATCAAAGCAAATAATATCTTCAGAAGATGTAATTTTACTTTCACAATCAAATATTCCTAATGAATTGCCCTTTAGAAATGGTATTAAAATATCTGCTAATTCTTTACATTTACCACGCTGTACTAATTTATTATGAAAATCTGTAAGTGTAGGCATTTTCTTTTCTATTTTACCTACTACATATTTACCATTATCAAGTTTTCCACCTTTTTTCTCATAAAGCGAATTTACATCACTTGTAATACCTTTTTCACTATATAATTGATTTACTATTATTTCAATTTCAGTATTTTCTGTTCCTGTAAGTGTTCGACCATAATTTCTGCATATTGTTGCAATTAAGGCTCTAATTTCTGCTACTTTATCAAGTATATTTAAAAATTTTTCTTTACCTTTGTAATCTGCTTCTAGTTCAAATGGATTTATTCCTGCAGGTTTTCCTTGTTCAATTTTTATTACCTTTCCACCAAGCATTTTAGTAAGGTTTGAATATTCACCGCTCAACATCAATAAAGAATGCTCCGCATCCAGTAGTAGCAATATTTCTAGCAGTTAATGTTTTTAAAGCTACACTTTTTCCGCCACCACTTGTACCACAAATAAATACGTGTGGATTAGGAAGCGTAGGAGGACCGCAAAAAGTATCAATATAAACAGGTGCATTTGTATAAATATTTCTTCCTACAAATATACCTTTATCATGTGATAGATTAGGAGTTGAAATAGGTATCAATGTTGCAACACCGACCAGCAACCATATTTCTTTCATAATTTGAAATTGGATATTCATTAGTTGGAAGAATTGTTTTATAGCCTTCTAACTGTCTAAAAGTTAAAGTCCTTATCATTGCTGTTTTTTTATTTAGTTCACTTTCTAATATTTTTGTTTTCTCATTTAATTCTTTTAAACTTTCAGCATTTAGAGATATAAAAATTGTTGCATAAAATAATTTATCTTGATTAGTTTGTATTAGCATTCGCAGATCTTCTAAATCTCCAATTTGTTTTTCTAATTCTGGCAAATGCAATATATTACCTTGCCTTGAATAGGTTGCATACTCACTTTGTGCTTGTACTAATTTCTTTGTTAATTGATTTATAACATTTCCATTTATAGAAGGCTCTATTTTTACAGAAATATTGATATTTCCAATAGCAAACAAATCATCCAGCCAACTAACCCAAGTTTGTTCAGGATAAATTGTCATTACAAATATTCTCGTAAATTTATTATAGCCAAGTTTTAAATAATCTACTTTTTCTTGTAGTTCATCTGGAATAAGTAAATCAGAGATTTTAGGTACATTTTCAAATATGTTTATTTCTTTTTGCTTTTTGTTTTTTACCAACATATAAGTTTTTTCCACCTCCTTGTAAATTACTAATATTGATGGTTGAATTTTTATTTAATTCTTTATAAATTAAATTATAAATTTCATCTTCAGTAAGAATTTCGCATACTATTTTTGCTCTTAATAAACTACTTGTAAAAGATAATGATTTTCTGTTTAATTCTTGTATTGCATCTTGTGAAGTTCCATCATAACTAATAATTGCATAACTTCTAACAACAGAAATAGTCCTATTTTCCATTAAATTTTGTAAGTAATCTATCAAATAATTTTTATATTCTTCAATTTTTTCATTTGTATTTTTATTCTTTTTCATAAGTTGAATAACTTTGCTTGTGTCTATGTATTCAGTTGTGCTAAAAAATTGAACTCGATAATCTATTGAAAGTGATGTTTGTATTAAAATATTTTCAATAGAATCCTGTTCAGAAACAGAAAGCATATTATAATCAATGTTGCCAAGTCTAATAATATTTGAATATCTGTTACCAATGCAAATCATATTATCTTTTATTTTAAAATTAAAAATATTTTCTAATTTCTTTTTGTCTACTTTTTTGCCTTGATTTTCTTTTTTATCAATATTTTGTGTAAATCCGTTTTGCTTTTTGCTTTTGTTTAAATAAATAGCTGTACCAATGATAAACACAATAGTTAATCCAAGAAAAATAAACATTATTATCATTTCAAGCACCTCTCATATTTGAATTTTTTTCTACGAACAATGTATTTTGTAGCATATAAAAATAACTTATCAAAATTTTGCTCATTTATTTTTAGAAAAGCACAAAGTAGAAAGAATGTAGCAATTATAGTGATAATAAATATTTTTATAATAATATTTAGTGGGGTAGCGAGGATTCCCAAACTTGCTGTAGCAAGCATTAAATATAAAACTTGTCTTAGACTCAAATATCCACCAAATATTTTTTCTTCTCTTTTAATATCAAATGGAATTTTAAACACTCTCACTGTAAATCACCTAACTTCCAAGCAATGTGCCACTATTGTTTGTAGCCACATTGATAATAATTCCAGCAATAATAAGTGAAGCACCTAAAATTACACCACCACCACATATCCAAGCTAAAGCTCCAATAGATTCTGCTCGTTTTTGTGGATTATTTGAGTTGGCAATCATTTTTAATGCTGCAACAACTACACTTGCAAAAATTAAAACTCCGGCCTAGTGGCATTGCAATACTTGTGATAACTCTTTTAATATTATCTGTTGCAGTTTGCACTTCAGCTGTTCCAATACTTTCAGCAAAACATTGATTACATTGAATTAATAACAATGTAATTGTTGTTCCAATGCTTGATAAATTTGCAATAAGTTTCTTTTTTCCTTTTGTAACATTCATAAAACATCATCTCCTTAACTTTTTGATAAGGCAAATTAAGGAAAGCACTATTTATAATAAATTTTTAAATTGTACTAAAATGTAAGGCAAAAGAAGTAAAAAAATAAGACTTAGTAATAAGCCTGGTACAATTTTTAAAAATTTCGATTTAATTGTTTGTGATTTTATAATACATCCAACTATTAGCAATATAAGAGATAGTATTAAAAAAATCACAAGTAAAAATAAAGTATATTTAAAACCATAAAATAAAATTGTTGATATTGTAGTTTCAAAATTATTTATATAATTATTTAGCATATATCAAAACTCCTTTATGATGTGTCTATGTATTTATTTATAATAGCTTGTCTGTAATAATTAAAAAAGTCATCTGTATTATGATCTTTGCAAGTTAAATATAAATTTACCAAAATTTCTCTATCAAACTTACACATAATACTTTTAAAATTGCTATTGTATATTAAAAATAGAGTATAAATGATTTCTTTTAATTTTACCAAATTAGCCTGTTTCATAGTATTTATAATTTCTTTAGGATATATAAACTCAAGCCTATTCAAATTTGAATAAAATTCATTTGAAATTTTATTGCTATTATTTATAATTAAAATAAATAAATCATCTATATTATATTTTATATTATTATCTTTAACATTTTTGTTAATACCCTCTATACTTTTTTGTATATAGGGGTATTGATTTTTTTGATAATAGGGGATATCTACAATGTAAATATTTCTTGATACTATTTCTTTATTTTCATTTCTTATAACTTCTGTTTTTATATATCCAAGCTGTTGCAAATGTGAAATCCATCTGCTAACTGAGACGGCTGTTACATTATATAAATCTGCAAAGTATTTATTTTGAGCATAACAATAACCATTTTTATTGGATAATGCTGTAATTTCTCCATATAATAATTTTTCTGTATATTTTAGATTAGTGTCATACCTAACTGTTGCAGGTATTATTGCATAATAATTTGGTTGTTCTTTTTTACTCATATTATGCACCTCCAAATCTTTAAATTTTGCTGAAGGGCAAATCTATAGAGTATGAAAGTGTTTATAGAATACAAAAAAGAGACCTTACTTTTTATAGTAAAATCTCTGTATTAAAATTACATTTAAAGGGATATCCCTTTAAGTAAAAACTCTCGAATTGGTTGCGGAGGGTAGACTCGAACTACCGACCTTTGGGTTATGAGCCCAACGAGCTGCCAACTGCTCCACCCCGCGATATAACAATTATTATTATAAGGCTAAACCTGTACTTTGTCAATACATTTTATTAAATTATTAAAGAATTTAGTGTTGTAGGGTCATATAATATATTATATTCTAATAAAAAAGATTTATTACAAAATTTTAGTTTTTAATGTTATTTAAAATATTTTTGTTATGTGTAAAATCAATTAACCATTTATTTAAAGCTTTTTGATTTTTAAATATTAATATTTTATCAGGAGAAATATCTTTTAAATTTTCTAAAAGCAAAGGACGTTTTTTTCTATTATATGTAGCAACATATTTTATAAAAGTAAAATTTAATCGTTCTTTGCAACCAGGGATTTCAGGACGTTCCTTATTGAATGTTGTTATTATTCTTTTAAAAACACCTTTTAATTGAGAAAAAGTAGAGTAATCTAGCCAAATAATTAAGTCAGCTTTATTAAATCTTTCTTTGATAGTATTGTTATAGTTTCCATCAATTATCCATTTCTCTTCAGAAGATTTAGCAGATATAATTTTGTCTCTTTCATTTTTATCAAGTTCAACCCAATTTGGTTTATAGTTTAGACTGTCTAAATGAATGGCAGGTAAATTAAGTTCTTTAGATAAAATATTACATAAAGTACTTTTCCCACTACCAGATCCTCCAACAATAGAAATTCGATTATACATATAAGACCTCCATATAATTATTAAAATAAGTTTTTAGTAAAGTAATAATTTAATATTTATTATATTAGAAAAAAATTTATTGTCAATATTTTATTATAATAAATGATTAAATCAAGAGGAAGTTTC
>ENA-OOXT01001616-OOXT01001616.1-human-gut-metagenome-genome-assembly--contig:-NODE-1616-length-14042-cov-5.063916_pt1 | contig 14042 bp, 9 predicted proteins | sample MGYA00241590_ERZ501349 | MGnify/ENA primary metagenome ERZ501349 (study PRJEB25962, sample SAMEA2042838) | human gut metagenome | biome: human gut; feature: human-associated habitat; material: faeces...
TCCTACGTCCAGGATATCATGGGTCCGATGTTCTTCGACTACGGCTTCGGTCCGTTCCGCTGGGTCTGCACCTCTTGCGATCCCGCCGACCTGGCACTGACCGATAAGATTGCCGAGGAGATCATGATGGACGAGCGCAGCCATGCCACCCCCGACATCCAGCATCAGCTCGACGACAACATCCACTGGATCCGCGAGGCTGGTCCCAACCACCTCGTCGTCGGTTCACAGGCCCGCATCCTCTATGCCGACTGTGAGGGCCGTACCCGCATCGCGCTGGCCTTCAACGAGGCCGTCAAGGATGGCCGTCTCAAGGCACCCGTCGTTCTGGGTCGTGACCACCACGATGTCTCCGGTACCGACTCTCCCTTCCGCGAGACCTCCAATATCTACGATGGTTCTCAGTTCTGCGCCGACATGGCCGTACAGAACGTCATCGGCGACTCCTTCCGTGGCGCTACGTGGGTGAGCATCCACAACGGTGGCGGTGTAGGCTGGGGCGAGGTCATCAACGGTGGCTTCGGTATGGTAGTCGATGGCTCCGAGGAGAGCAGCCGCAACATCCGCGAGATGCTCTTCTGGGATGTTAACAACGGTATCTCCCGCCGTGCATGGGCCCGCAACAAGGGATCCATGGATGCCATCCAGCGTGAGATGGACCGCACGCCCGACTTCCGCATGACCATGCCGAACCTCGTCGACGACAACATCATCGACGCTGCGTTCTAACATATTGTCTGGGGGCTGCAACAGGCTCCCAGTCAACCTGTTGCGCGATATGTTTTCAAGCAACGATAAAATCAAAACATCAACCCATCGGGCCTTCACGGGCCTGACAACACTTTAAGAAAGAAAAGAAGCAATGGAACGTAAAATCCATTATATCAGCGCAGAACATCTGACGCTCGATACCGTCCGCGCCATCATCCGCGAGGGCTATGAGCTGCGTCTCTCCGACGACGCCAAGGCACGCATCATCCGCTGCCGTGAGTATTTGGACAAGAAGATTGCCACCGCCGAGGCACCCATCTACGGTGTGACGACAGGTTTCGGCTCCCTCTGCAAGGTGAGCATCGACGAGGACAAGCTGTCCCAGTTGCAGATCAACCTCATGATGAGCCACGCCTGTGGCGAGGGCGACCGCGTGCCGACGGATGTGGTCCGTCTGATGATCTTCTTCAAGATCCAGTCGCTCTCCTACGGCTACAGCGGCATCAAGCTCGACACCGTGGAGCGTCTCATCGAGTTCTTCAACCACGGCGTGTGCCCCGTTGTCTATCAGCAGGGTAGCGTGGGTGCCTCTGGCGACCTCGTGCCGCTGGCTCACCTCTGCCTGCCGCTCGTTGGCCTCGGCCATGTAGAGTATGAGGGCAAGATCATCACGGGTGAGGAGCTCAACGAGAAGATGGGATGGAAGCCCATCCACCTCGCCTCCAAGGAGGGTCTCGCCCTCCTCAACGGTACGCAGAACATGCTCGCCTTCTTCGCCTGGAGCGTCCTGAAGGCACAGGATCTGTCGAAGTGGGCCGACCTCATCGCCACGATGTCCCTCGATGCCTTCGACGGCAGAATCGAGCCGTTCCTGCATCCTGTCCACGCCGTGCGCCCCCATCGTGGCCAGATGGAGACGGCAGACCATATCTACGAGTTGCTCCAGGGTTCTGAGCTGATCAAACAGCACAAGACCCATGTGCAGGATCCCTACTCCTTCCGCTGCATCCCGCAGGTGCATGGTGCGTTCAAGGATACACTCCACTATGTAGAGGAGGTCTGCACGACCGAGATGAACTCCGCCACCGACAACCCCACCGTGGTGCCCGAGGAGGATATGATCATCTCTGCCGGCAACTTCCACGGCGAGCCCATCGCCCTTCCGATGGATTTCCTGGCCATCGCCCTCAACGAGTTGGGCAGCATCTCCGAGCGCCGTATCTACAAGTTGGGCGACGAGCAGCGCGGTCTTCCCTCCATGCTTGTGGCCAAGCCGGGTGTGAACAGCGGATTCATGATCACCCAGTATGCTGCCGCCTCGATCGTCAGCCAGAGCAAGATGCTCTGCATGCCCAACTCTGCCGATAGCATCCCCACCTGCCAGGGTCAGGAGGACCACGTCTCCATGGGTGCCAACGCCGCCACGAAACTCTATCGTGTGGCCGAGAACACGGAGCGCGTCCTTGCCTTGGAGCTCTTCAACGCCGCACAGGCCCTCGACTTCCGCCGTCCGCTGAAGTCCTCGCCCGCGGTAGAGAAGTTGCACGCAGAGTACCGCAAGATTGTCCCGTTCATCGAGATCGACTGCGTGATGTACCCGCTCATCGCCAAGAGCATCGACTTCATCGCCAAGAATCAATTCTAAACGTTTTATCCCCATCGATCGTTAGGCGCGGCCTCATGATCGATAGAGAAACTAAAACGATAAAAAAGTAAGATCCGTGCGGGGGACGGCAAGGGTGTCCATGACGGGCGCGCTTGCTCTCCCCCGCACTTTTTTTATTGGTATCATCATTATTTATATATACGAAGACAATGAGAACGATATACACCAACATCGCCCAACTCTGTGGCATCACCCACGGAGAGCTGCGCAAGGCGGGACAGGAGATGGCCCGCGTAGAGACGATGACGGACGCATGGCTCGCCGTCGAGGACGACAAAATCTTGGATTTCGGCACGGGAAGCGTGCCTGCGGAGCTGACGCAGGGCGCAAAGGTCATCGACACTAAGGGCGCCTTCGTCATGCCGCGCTTCTGCGACAGCCACACCCACCTGGTCTGGGCAGGCAGCCGTGAGCAGGAGTTTGAGGACAAACTCCAGGGATTGTCCTACGCCGAGATTGCCGCCCGCGGCGGTGGCATCCTCAATTCTGCCGACCGTCTCCACGAGACGAGCGAGGAGGACCTTTTCGAGCAGACCATGCGCCGTGCCGAGGAAATCTGGCAGAAAGGCACAGGATGTGTGGAGATCAAGTCTGGCTACGGACTGACGACCGAGGATGAGTTGAAAATTCTGCGTGTCGCCCAGCGCGTAAAGGCCCATTCGCCACTCCGCATCGTGACCACCTTCCTCGGTGCCCATGCCGTCGGCAGAGCTTACAAGGGACGCCAGTCAGAATATGTCGATCTCGTCATCAACGAGATGATGCCCCGTGTGGCTGCCGAGGGACTGGCCGACTTTGTGGACGTGTTCTGCGACGAGGGTTTCTTCACGCCAGAGGAGACCGACCGCATCCTCGAGGCTGGCGAGAAATATGGCATGAAGGGTAAGATTCATGCCGACGAGCTGGCCTTCTCGGGTGGATCCCGTGTTGCCATCGCTCATGGTGCACTCTCTGCCGACCACTTGGAGGCACTCCCCGAGGAAGGCATAGAGCAGTTCCGTGGTGCCGTCACCATGCCCACTGGTCTGCCGGGTACGTCCTTCTTCCTTAATATGCGGTTTGCCCCGGCCCGTGGCTTCATCGACGCTGGCCTGCCCATCGCTCTCGCCTCCGACTACAACCCAGGCTCCACGCCGTCGGGCGACATGAAGTTTGTCTGGTCCCTGGCCTGCACGAAGATGCGTCTCACCCCCGAAGAGGCTTTCAACGCCATCACCCTCAACTCCGCTGCCGCCATGGGCCTGTCCGCGGAGTATGGCAGTGTGGAGCGTGGCAAGCACGCCTCCCTCCTCTTCCTGCGCGACGTCCCCTCGTTGGCATGGCTTCCGTATCAATACACCACTCCGCTGCGCCACGCTACATTTTAAGACCAAGCGCTTCAACGTCCGCAAAGAGACCACACACCGTTGCACGTAGCAGGGTAGTGGAGACTTTATACGATAGACAAAGCCACATTCGCAAGGGAGAAACCCGTTGGAATGTGGCTTTTTGCATCCCCATCGGGATGCTGCAAAACACTAATCAAACACAAAAAAGCTTGTGTGAGGAATGGCTGGCGACCGTGAAGGCAGAAGCTATGGTCAGCATCTCCATCTCCTGCGGTAGCCTACCTTAGTATATCTTTGAAGGCGAGGTTGGCCAGCAGGGCTGTCGATTGACTGAGCATGCGGATAAACTCCTGGGCCGACGACTTCATATAGGAGTCGCGCAGCAAGTGCACACAACCGTCCATCTCGTTGCCCTCCGCATCGATAGGGATAGCCTTCATACCTGGCTGGGTGAGCGTGGTGGATTCCGAGAGGATGGAGACAAGCGAACTGCGGCTCAGCAGATCGAAGATGATATTGACATTGTTGACCTCCACCATGATTTTGAAGTTGTTGTCACGCCCCTCCAGCAGGTGCTCGAAGGCGTTGCGCGCCTGCAAGCCCTTGTAGGGCAGAATGAGATCATAGCGTTCAAGGTCAGCGAGGGTGACGCTCTGCTGCCTTGCCAGCGGGTGGTGCTCATTGACGATGGCTGCCAGACGATTGCTGAAGATCGCCCTGCTGTCTATCACCTTGTCCCGTTTCAGCGGCTTGAAGGCCAGCACAAGGTCCAGTTCACGCTTCTTCAGTCCGTCCATCAGTTCCTGCATGGAACGATAGACGATGTTGAGCCTGACGTGGGGATAGGCGTGGATAAATGCGATGAGCGTCTCGGCCATAATGTTGCTGAAGGAGAATGTCACTCCGATGTTGAGTTCTCCAGCCAGCATCTCGCGCAGGTCGTTCATGTGGTCCGCACAAGCCCCGGCCGCATTGACCGTCTTTTGGGCGTAGGGCAACAGTTCTTTTCCCGCCTCCGTGAGATACACCTCGTGGGAATTGCGCTCAAAGAGCGGCATTCCTATCTCCTGCTCCAGATGGGAAATCTGCTGCGATAGGGTACTCTGCGTGACGTAGAGCTTCCGCGACGCCTTGGAGAAATTGAGCGTTTCGGCCACCTGGAGGAAGTATTTCAATTGTCTGATTTCCATTCTTATCGGTCTAAATCCGTTTGCAAAGATACTACAAGAGTTTCTATTCGTGCGTATCGCGGGCATGATTTTTTTCCTTTCTTGTCCTTCTGTGTGCCCCCTGTCTCACTCCCACGGCATGGGGCGTGACAAACTCTCCGTTGCGCTTTTTCCGTTCCACGAGCATGGCGAGCAACTTCCGCTTGCGTGTATCCTCGATGAAACGGCGGAAAAAGAGATTGGGCACAGCCACGCCGAGGGCGATGCAGATGATAGCCAGCGAGGCTTTGATGGCATTGTTCATGCCCACCGTGACTTCACCGACGACACCGTGCATCTCGATGAAAGCGAAGAGGGCGCGATACATCAGCACACCCGGAATCATCGGGATGACACTCGGGATGGTGATACACTGATGGGGCACATGGAACCAGTGGCGCGCCTTGATGACAACGATACTCACCGTCGTGGCTCCCGCCAGCGACCCGATGGTCAGTCCCATGTCCAGGCCGAGGTTGCCATTGCTCGGACCGAGGTTGATAAAGTTGCGCACACACACGGCGATGATACCACCCACGGCCACGACGGGCAGCAATCGCCGCGGGATGTTGAAGATGGTGGAGAATCCCATGGCCGACACGGCGGCGGCAATGGCATACTCCCAATACTCATGATGGGGTGTCATGGTGAGCGTCTTGGCAAAATTGTCAATGCCGCAGACCTTGATGGCAAAGGCGATGCCGAAAGCCATGGCCAGCACCATGAGCAACGTATTGACGGCACGGATGAATCCGGTCTCGATATAGCCGTCGAGCATGTCGCTCACAAAGTTGATGAGCGGCACACCTGGTACGATGAATAGCGCACACGCCATCAGTGGGTGCCATGGCGTAGTGGAGATCATCCACGACGGCATGCCCGCCATCATCGCTGGATCAGTAGAAAGGAGTGCTGTCGCCCAAGCCAGCAGCGTGGCCACGAAGGCCGAGATGCCGATGGCGACGTAGTTGTTGCAACCCATCGTGGGGAGAAACATCCGCAGGCGGAAACCCAGGATGGCCGCCAGGGAGCAATAAAAGAATGCGGTCCAATCGCAGCCAAACTGGATGCAGAAGCCACCGCAGGCAAAGCCGCCACCTATCGCCACCTGCCAGGGGGTGAAGCCACGTGGCGCATCGTGGATGTCGTCGAGGGCCTTCTCATACTGTACAAGCGAGAAGTCCTCGCGGATGGCCGTCCAGGTGAGGCGGCTCACCTTGGCGATGGTGGCCAGACTGATGCCGTGACGCTCGCAGCGCTGAAACTTCGTAAACGAGTGGAGCTCATCGCTGTAGTTGACCATAAGCACGTTCCAGTTGACATAGAGGTGTATGTAGCGCTCGTCCAGTCCCAGGAAGGCCATCGCGCGCTTCATCGTCCGCAGGATGCGCGAGGTGTCGGCCGCACTCTCCATGAGCAAGCTCCCTGTGCGTAGCAGCAGGTCGAGCTTGTGGCAGAGTTCCGTTTCGGCCACTCCGCGCCGCCGCCTCGGCTCTTCTACTGCCGAGGGGCGCACTGAAGGGTTCTCTGTTTTGACGTTTCTCATTCGTTTATCCGAATACAAAGATCAGTATCTGAATCGTGACGATGCGCAGGAACATAGCGAAAGGATAGACCGTGGCGTAGCCCACGGCGGGCGCGTCAGCAGAGGTCTGCTCGCGGACGTAGGCCAAGGCTGCCGGATTGGTATGGGCACCAGCGAGCACACCGAGCATCGTGTAGTAGTTGATGTGGAAGACGTAGCGGCCTATCAAACCACCAACCAGAATAGGCACCATCGTGATGGCGGCACCATAGGCAATCCACTGCGCGCCCTCACCCATGGCAAGGGTTTGTACGAAGGGCGCTCCCGTTCCCAGTCCGACACAGGCCAGGAAGATGCAGATACCCACCTCGCGCAACATCAAGTTGGCCGAGATCGTATTATAGGTCACGAGGTTATATTTCGGGCCGAAGAAACCGATGAGGATGGCCACCACCAGCGGGCCGCCGGTGAGTCCCAGTCGCAGGCTCTCGTTGATACCGGGAAGGAAGAAGGGAATGTTGGCCACGATACAACCGAGCATGATACCAAGGAAAATAGGGATGAGGTTGGGCGCATTGAGCCGCTTCATCTGGTTGCCAAGGAGTTTCTCCGTATGGGCAATAGCGAGCTCCGTACCCACCACCGTCACACGATCACCAAGCTGCAGTTTCAGATGCGGGGTAGCGATGAGGTCCACACCGTTGCGGTTCACTCGCGTGATATTCGTGCCAAGGCTCGTGCGGATACCCATCTGGCCGATGCTCTTTCCGTTGACACCCGGCTTCGTCACAAGGATGCGACGCGTGATCAGATCCTTGCCAAAGGTCTCGGGCGCCACCTCTACCTTTTCGCCGACAAGGGCCACGATGGCCTCCACGGCCGTAGGATGGGCCACCACCTGGAGCAGGTCGCCCTCGTTGACTACCGTCGACCCGTTGACTACTTCACTCTTGCCACTGCCGTCGCTATGGATGATGCGCGAGATCATGAAGTCGCGTTTCAGCACTTCGTGGATCTGGCGCACCGTATCGCCAGCCACCATTTTGTTGGTCAGGCGCACAGAGAACGTGTGGAGCGTCATTTCCTTCAAGTGGCCTGCGCCCATTTTGGCAGCGTCCTCCTCATGGTGTCTATCGATGCGCAGGGCATAGCGGAGGATGACAAATGAGAGGATCACACCCAGCACACCCACAGGGTAGGCGATGGCATAGCCTGTGGCGATGGATGGGGCGTCAATGTGGCGCAGGTCGCTGAACGCCTGCTGTGCCGCACCCAGTCCCGGGGTATTGGTCACGGCACCCGAGAGGATGCCGACGAGGGTCGTAGCGGATGTGCCAGAGAAGGAATAGACCACGAGGGTTGTCACAATACTCAATGCCACAACTACAATACTGAGGATATTGAGACTCTTGCCACCTCCACGGAAGGAGGAGAAGAAGCCCGGGCCCACCTCAAGGCCGATGGAATAGACGAAGAGTATCAAACCAAACTCCTTGAGGAAGTGGAGCAGATGCTCATCGATGGTGATGGGAAGGTTGCCCATCAGCAGACCGATAAACAACACCCAGGCTAGCCCGAGCGATACTCCGCGCACCCGAACCTTGCCCAAACACAGGCCGAGCGTGATCACCAGGGCCAGAATCATCACTGAGTGGGCCACGCCTCCTCCCCACAACTCGGGGAATCCGTAAAACAACTTTTCAAGTATTTCCATTTGTACTTTCTTATTTTGATTAATTTTCTCTGCCTTGCCGCAACGCCACACCTGTCTGAAGTGGCATCCGCGATTTTCGATTGCAAAGGTATAGACAATGACGAAAGCCGCAGATCATCGGCATTTAAAAAGCACAAATGCAGCTATAAGGATTTTCGATAAGGTGATTTCTGCAAATCTCATTTCCTTTTTATTATTGTATATCAATAGGTTACACACTGCTTCCACGCCGTCTTACTCTGATTTTTACCACCCTATATTCCTACTAACTTTCATCTACACATCGCCCATCGCATTCTAAAAGACTGATAGCCGCATACGGATTTACTTTCTTTACTTGCAAATTCTTGATTCAAAAATCGAATGGAAAAGGGTAGATTGGATGGCAAAAACGCAAATCGGGGCACCACGATGGGTGCCCCGATAAATTTGATACATATATATATTGTGTCCAGTAAGTAGAGCCCGCAGTCGCTGCGGGTGTGCCGTTCCGCTACGGCAACTAATCGTGTTTCATATATTAATGAGGAGAAAAAGGGAAAAGTAACCCCTGTTTTGAGAAAAAAATCAAAAAAAAGTTTGTTGAGAGTTGGTTATGCGATTTTGTTTTCTACGGTTTTATCTTGAATACCAGCAGTTTAACGGGTCTTTTTCGTAAGTTCTCTTTTTTATTTCGTAGATGCTTTTTTCTGCGCTTTTTGTTCGTGAAGCTATCAGTTTAGGTCGTGAGCAAAAGGGTGGGGGGATAGATGCAAAACGGTGGGAGACGATCCCGACTTCACAGCCGACATTCGTCATCCCACCGATGGAATGAATTTCATAAAGGGAAACAGCTTACGAGATTTTCACAAATCCCAGTAAGCGTAAAAACCCCAAACGAAGTTATACTTCCAAGGTTGTTTCCTTGAAGTCAGAATGATGAGAAACCGATCGTAGCCCCGTTGGGGACAGGGCAAGTCTTTTGATAATACTGGAATCCAAACAACAGGCAACGACGCATGCGCTGTCCATTTCACCTACTTCGCCGACTGCGCTTTGACTTCCAAAGACCTTCCAAAACATCGAGAACTGACTTCTCCGGTTCAACTGGAATTGATAGTATGGTAAACTCTTTTACCATAAGGCTGGCTCTAAAATCAGGCCGATAGACCTTTCACCCTCAATGGTTTCGAAAGTCCCCGAACTAATTATTAGAACCAGCCTTAACAAGCATTGATTACTTGATATATACTTTCTTGACACTTCCGTCAGCATGACGGATCATATATATGTTGCCCTTGCAAGGAGCCTCGACCTTCTGGCCGCCGAGCGTATAGAACGTTGCACCCTCGCTCATCAGCCTCTGGATGGAACCGATGCTGTTAGCCTCTGCCGCAGCCTTGGCATCAGCGAGCAGCTGCTCGATAGCAGTCTTGATAGTCTCCAGGTCGATGGTGCTATTCTCGTCGAGTTCCACGGCCTCATACAGAGCCTTCAGCTCATCCTTCTTCTTGTTGATGTCATACTGGATACTGGACTCCACACCGACAAACTGTGCGGCTACATTGGCATAGTCCTTCTCAATGGTGGCCTTCACCTCGTCAAGGCGAGCCTGCACGGCGGCAATCTCGTCGCTCAGGCGCACATAGGCAGCCTCATTGGCTACGAGCTTCGCATCGGCGACCTTTGCATCAGCGAGGAGCTGCTCGACAGCAGCCTTGATGGCCTCCAGGTCGATGGTGCTATTCTCGTCGAGCGACACGGCCTCATACTGAGCCTGCAGCTCTGCCTTCTTCTGGTCGATATCACCCTGGAGAGCGGCCTCAGTATCAACAAACTGTGCGGCTACATTGGCATAGTCCGTCTCGATGGTGGCCTTCACCTCGTCAAAACGAGCCTGTACAGCAGCTACCTCCTCGGTCAAACGGACATAAGCGGCCTCGTTAGCCAGTTTCTTCAGATGCTCTGCCTGGGCGGCAGCAGCTTCCTCCAAATATTTGGCGATGGCCTCATTGACACCCTTCACGGCCTCGGCGTCCAGCGTAGAAGTCTCCGTGAGCGCACAGTCGGCGTTCTTGGCATCAAGGTCTGACTGGATGGCATCGATCTGAGCCTGAATGGTCTTCACCGTCTCTGCAAAGTTCTCGGCCACATCCGGGCAGTCCTCGGCAACCTTAGCCTTGGCGTCGTCGAGGGCCTTCTGCAGGGCAGCCACTTCCTCGGTAAGGCGCGCATAGGCAGCCTCGTTGATGGGCTTGAGACTCGTCACTGTGACATGAGCGTCCGTGATGTCGAGTGAGTACTCCGTCGTCTCATTGGCAGCAAGTACATTGGAGAACACGATGGCTGAGGTCTCGTTTGTCGCAAAGTCCGGGTCGGCCACGACATTGAACGAGAAGATCACGCCGTCGCCATCCTTGTAAGGCTGGATCTTGTCGATAGGCAAAGAAGAGAGTGCGACGCGCACGATGCCATTCTTCTCTCCGGAAGAGATAGCGAAATTGCTTGACAAGCGCTCACTATACTGGAAATTCATTTTCCCGTTGCTCTTCTTCTCGATATGCAATCCCTCAGGCAGCGTGATGTCGGCCTGAAGGCCACAGAAATAAATATCGTTCTTCAGCACAACGTCCACCTTGTGGGTACCGCCAGGCTTGATAGAGAACGCCTGCTCGCCCGTGCAAAGACTTCCCACCATCGGCGTGATAGCCTGATAGTTGGGGCAGTCGATAAGCACCTTCTTGCCCTGGCGGTCGCCTCCACTGCAAGTGGAGAACAAAATCTGTGCATCATCAGCAGAAGAGAAGTTGGACGTAGCACGAATTTTGAACGTACCCAGTGCGCCCTCAGTGCCCGCGATGGGGGTGAAGTCCTTGGTAAGGAGGGCGATGCGCCACTTCATATCAGGCTGCTGGATCATCGTGGCGATAAAGCATTCACGGTCTATGCGCTCCTCGTTGATTTTGAAGCTACCCGGGACAATCTCGACCTGCGGGGAAGTGAAGTCCATATCAAACTGCATTGCATAGATCACCTCGTCATTGACGAGGTTCACAGTGATCTCTTTCGTCTCGCCCGGCTTGATGGCAATAGGACCACCGTCGTTGAGCACAAGTCGGTTGCCAGCAAGGACAGAGATCGTCCCGCTTATGGCCAAGACCATCATCAAGGCCATTCTTTTGAAACTTGTTGTAATCTTAAACATAACCATTTACGTTTAGAAGATGTATGTTGTCGTTGTTGTTGTCAAAAATAGGCGCGGCTGTCACATACGTGGCAACCACGCCCTCGTAATTGAGAAAAAATTACCGATGTATATGATTATTTACCAGTAACCTTCTGGGGCTTGCCGTTGGCGTTGCGGACAATGTTGATGCCCTGCTTCACCTTATCCAGCAACTGACCGCCCACGGTATAGATCTTCTGCTTCAGGCTGCCCTCGGTCTCCATGCCGTTGATGCCGGTCGCATCGTTGCCCGTGATCGTCGTCTCACGGCCATTGGCCTCGGCAAAGATAACCTTGTCGAGCGCCACCTTGTCGATGCTGCCGCCCTGCACGTCGAGGTAGAGGATGGCGGAGCCATTGGTGAAGCTGTTGTTCTCTATCGTAGAGATGACCACGCGGTGCACACCGTCGATGTCCTTGGAGTAGAGTGCGTGGCCGTTGGCACGGTTGCCCACACTCTCACCCACCACCGTCATGCCTGCGGGCAGAACGATGTCCATCTGGCAAGCCACATAGTCCTTGCGGTTTTCGAGGTTGATAGCGATGCGCTGTACGCCGTTGTTGTCTTCTGCCGAGACGGTGAGGTTCTCGGATCCCACCATCGGAGCGTTCAGACTGCCACCCAGCGACGGCCAGAGACCATTGGTCACCTTGGCTGCAATGAGGGTCACATCAGCGATGGAGATCTTGCCGTCGCGGTTGACGTCGGCTGCGGCAAACACCTTGCCACCCTCCAGGGTCTCCGGATCGAGCACAGCGTTGAGCACGGTGAGGTAGTCGTCGGTCAGGACAACGCCGTCCTCGGTGACGTCGCCGAGCACATACGTGTGCCTCGATGGAAGTTCTGAGAGCATTCATCGACTCGACCAAAGATTCAGACGTAGCAGCGACCAACTTCACGCCATACTCCTCGTCCTTCGAATAGTTGATCTCCTTTTGCCAAGCCTCGCTACCATCAGGATTCAGCCATGCATTTCCGTTGATGTCCTTCGTGGGAAGAATACGGTAAATGTCAACGAAGTTGCGATAATTGTCGAAGTTTTGACAAGCGCGCTCCAAGTTGTTAAACTGTTCCCACAGCGTATTGTCCTCGTCATAGATGTTTGTTCCAGATTTATTGAACGACTTCTCCATGGCGTCGCGAGCGCTTAAAACATTGGACTGATACACGCTTTGTGTCTCTTTCCAAGCTCCAAACGCCTCTACCGTTGCAAGCTTCGCATAGGCATCGTAAAGGCAACCGTCCTTGTACGACTCTACCTGGCTATCGGTCAGAATGGCCGACACAGGGCCTTCCTCCAGCGTCTTGGCAGCCTGCTCAAGGACGTCGCTGACCACCTCGGCCTTCTCACTGGCCTCATTAAAGAACTGCTTCTCGTAGTTCTCCATGTAGGACTTGCCGCCCTCAAAATAGAACATCTCCCCTAATCCTTCCCAATTTGAGTATTCACGCACTTCGGAAGCATGCTGGTAAGACGCTATCAACTCCTTCACTCTGGTCTGCTCAGCCACCAGAGCGTCATAGGCATTCTGAAGGTCCTTCATTGCCTTGGCGTGGGCAACATAGGGCTTGTTGGCCTCGATGATATCCATGCGGGTAGCACCCATGCGGTCTATCAACCCGTTGAGGAGATGAATAACCTTTGTCTTGTAGGTCACGATCTCGTCGCCATAAGAGGTGATGAGGTTCTTCACGCCGTCGAGTTCCTCGCGGCAAGCGTCCAATGCAGACTTGTACTCCACCTTCACGGGCGCATATACTTGGTCGTAGGTCATGTTGACATTACTGTATGTCAACTCAGCCTGCGAAACCAGTGTACCCAAGCTGCTGGCTACACCATCGATCAGTTCGGCATTCACGAGCTTGATGAGACCCATGCGAGCCTGCGCCACCTTCTTCTCCAATGCCAGCAAGCCAGCGTCTTTCTTCGCCTCTGCCGGGGTAGCGTTTTCGGCAAACTCCTTGAGCAGATCGTCAAGTTCCTTGGCGAGGTTCTTGCAGTGCTCGTCATAGTATGCCTTGACCTCGTCAGCCGCTGTTCCCGTGAGGTTGTCCAAAGCCTCGCGCTTCTGGGTCTCGATGGCAACAATGTCGGCCTTGATTGCATCGACCTCGGCCAGGTTGGCTGCATTATAGATGCCGTCGATGCTGAGAATCTTGATGCTATGGCAGTCGTACCACTGCTTGTCCTCACCGATGATCAGTCCATAGACACGCTTGCTCATCTCCTGCGAGGCGTTCTGGCGTGTGAGGTCAGCCTGCCAACGCTTCACCTGATTAAATGCTGAAGCGATGTTGGCCTCGATACGGCTGCTTGCCACATTGAATGCGCCATAATACTCCTGCGCAGCCTTGATGCGCTCCGTGACGGTATTGTAGTCGATGGTCAGCTGGTCGAAGTTCTTGATGTTGGCATCGTATGCGTCAGCCTTGGCCTTGGCGCTGGTATAGACTGCACCTGCCTCTGCGTAGAAGGCGTTGATATAGCGCTGCAGGTCAGCGATCTTGCCCGTGAACGTGCCGTCGGCAGCCTTGGCAGCCAATTCCGTGGCCGGAGTGAGGTTTTTGGCGACGCGATCCTTGTAAGACTTGAGATCGTCATCCTTGCCCTCATAGGCGAAGCCTTCCAGGTAGGGTGTTCAAAATCCGTTTAAAATCCGACGCATTTTTTCCCTAAGGTATTG
>ENA-OOXT01001620-OOXT01001620.1-human-gut-metagenome-genome-assembly--contig:-NODE-1620-length-14017-cov-3.538247_pt1 | contig 14017 bp, 13 predicted proteins | sample MGYA00241590_ERZ501349 | MGnify/ENA primary metagenome ERZ501349 (study PRJEB25962, sample SAMEA2042838) | human gut metagenome | biome: human gut; feature: human-associated habitat; material: faeces...
CTGCCCAGCCATCAGACTCGCTGCTGAAATGATATGCGCTGGTGTTTAGGGGTACTGAAGCAAAGAAATCACAATGTCATTCTCTGCCGGACTGAGGTCAACGGGAGCATCGATATCAAATTCCAACGTAGTTTGCAGCGGATTTGCGTTGTCCAAGATACGGAACACTCTGGTCAGGGTCTCGCCGGCTGGAATGGCAACACTTGTAAAGTCCTCATGTTGACCGGAAGAAATCGTCACAAAACGCCGAACCTCGGAATAGACCGTGCGTGGGCCGTTATTCGTAACGGCAAACACAACGTAAGGGCCAGCATACGAGAGACAGTTCATTGTAAGTCCGGGGAAATCGGAATCAAGAAACTGCACCTTCATATTACGAGCAAAGTTTCTGGTTCGATGGTCTGGGTTATTGATGATCGCGGTGGCAGCAGAAGGATCGATTTCCTCAATGCCGCCGACGATCTTTCCATACTCCGGCTTCAAAACATTTTCTCTTTCCGCTGTCTTTCCAGATCCCACGATCACATCCTCTCCGATTTTCCCAGCATTAGGCGCGGCAATACTCAATGATCTCCTTTAACGCCTCCGGCTCTCCATACGGTATGATGAGTTCAAAGGGTGATCCATACGGATCGTTGTAGCGTATCTTCACGGCATGTTCCTTTCCGCCCGAGAATGAAAAGAGTCGGAACGCATCGCCGCAGAATAAGGCCTGATTACGAAAAGGGCGCACTTATCCTGGGGTACCACCGGACACGGGAAGTGCATTTGGTCCCATGATTTTTGAAATCCTCTTTTCATAGACCCATCTGGACAGGAATGAACACATTGGCCAAAAAAAGCAAAAAATAAGCCATCCCATAGAAAATCTGCAAGAAGGGCCTTAAAGATGTCGAAAAAGTTCAATAATGATTATTTGATCTCGAAAATCTCGGCGCTTATGGTGAATAACTCCATGACGCGGGAAAAAGGGCACAGGCGCTCGGTATGTCGCAGCCAAACTTCAACCATGTCATTCACAATACGGGCGGTAAAAGGTTCGCCATTGAGCAGATCTTTGATATTGCCCATTACTTCGGCGTTTCCATTGACTGGCTCATGGGAAATCAGGGCGGCAGTGCGATTGCGGCAAAGTCTGCTGCAGAATTCATCACGAGAGCCGTATTATGCGGGGCGGCGAAACTGACACCGTATTCCGTCGAGGAAGGTAACTAGTGTGCCGATGAGACGCATCACCCGGGGAAGCTCATAAGACTGGGCAGCATATTTTCCTTCGTTCTGGAATCCTCATGAGGATGTGGTCGGTGACGAAGAAACAAGAGACAAGGTGATAGCTGCTGAAGTGCGTGGAAATCAGACACCATTCTGGTCTCTCAATGCGTATTTGGATAAATTCGTAGGGGTCCATCAGTTGCTGAAATCCCAGAGCATGGATGAAGAGGATTTCCAAACGCTCATCGCAAAACATCTTGACAGAATCGAAGAATGAAAAAGCCCTTCTCGGAAAATTTCCGAAAGGGGTAGAAAAATTCATAGATCTATGTTATAATACTGTTATAGCTTTGCAAGCAGATGGAGGTGCCATATGGGTTTCTGTGATGATATAAGAGAAATTCGTCAGAAGTGCTTTCTCTCCCAGGAGGCTTTTGCAAAAGAACTGGGGGTGTCGTTTGCCACAGTCAACAGATGGGAATCCGGCAAAACGAAACCCACATATAAGACAATGAAGCTTATCGATGATTTTTGCAAGAGCCGTAGTATAGATTTCGATATCAGGCACGAATTGGAGGGGCAATTATGAGCGGCACCGCAAAACACTATATCTCTTTATTCACTGGTGCCGGCGGGTTAGATATTGGTTTTAATGAGGCTGGATTTCATGGTTTGCTGGCATCTGACATAATGCCGCAAGCTAAAGAGACATTCATATTGAATTATCCTGATGAGCCATATCTTCTTGAAGATATCAGGACACTGTCGATTTCCGAGATAAAAAAATATGTTGGAGATAAGAAGGTGTCTGTAATTATCGGTGGACCTCCTTGCCAAGGCTTCTCAAATATGGGGAATAAGAATTCCGCTGATCCTAGAAATATGCTTTTTGAGAGCTATGTGAAAATCGTTGACGCAATCAGACCGACATGCTTCTTATTTGAGAACGTCAAGGGGCTTAGAACCATGTTTGAAGGAAGATATTTCAAGAAGGTTATCGAAGGCTTTTTGGCTATTGGATATAATCTGCATTACGCTTTAGTAGACACCTCTAACTATGGGGTTCCGCAGAAGCGTGAAAGAATCATCATTTTTGGGACTATGCTCGACAAACAGTTCCTTTTCCCGGTTTTTAATGCAGACTCTTTCGGAAGGATTACAGCGTATAAAAATGTTGGGGAAGCCATCAATGACCTTACTGATAAGGGTGAAGAAGTCCCTAATCATATCGCACTTAATCACTCCGACATTGTGGTTAGAAGATATGAGTTGATTCCAGAAGGTGGGAAACTGCCCAAGCCTGAGTTTCTACCCGAAGACATTCGACGTAAAAACTTTGGCAACACCTATACAAGACTGAGCAGAAACGAAGTATCTTCAACCATTGTGCCTGGGAACAATGCCCTGCCTGTTCATCCGACATTGAACAGAAGCCTTACCCCAAGAGAAGCTGCACGTATACAGACTTTCCCAGATGATTATATCTTTATGGGAGATAGACGGTCTCAGTGTATCCAAGTCGGAAATGCAGTACCTCCGCTGATGGCCGCTAAACTAGCCCATTGTGTTGATATGTATATCGATGGGATTGAATACGACGGAATTCAGCCAGACCAGTCTTTCTATGTTAATACTGATAATGACTTTTCCGGGATTCAAAGTAAAGCCAAGAGAGCAACTTTAAAGTTTGGAGATCTGTTTAGCGGTGCAGGCGGTTTCACTAGAGGGTTAGAACAAGCAGGACTGGAATGTGTCTTGGGCGCTGAATGGAACGATTATGCCGTAGAAGCATATCGGAAGAATTTCGGGCATGAATGCTTGCAAATAGACCTTTCCACAGAAGAGAATCAGGAGTTAGTTGCAAAGCGATTAAAGGATGCACACGTTGACCTTGTTGTTGGCGGGCCTCCTTGTCAGGGTTTCTCGATTTTTGGCAATAGGCGTTTTGTTAATACTAAAAGTTGGGATGTTTCTCAGGATCAAAGGAATAACCTTGTGTTTGCCTTTGCCAATATTGTAGTCAAATCAGACGCTCCATGGTTCATCATGGAAAACGTACCGGCTATTTTGTCTGCCAGGAATGGCGAATACGTAAAAGCCGTCGAGGATTTCTTTAACGAGAACGGTTACCGTACAGAGCATCGTGTCTTAAATGCGGCTGACTATGGCGCACCACAGTTAAGGCATAGGTTTATTCTGATTGGGACAAAGACAGATCTTGCTTTTCCTTGGCCAAAACCAAAGTATTATGAGAATCCTGAGTCTTGGCAACTACCATATCGTACCGTAGACGAAGTAATTGCCGATTTGGCAGATGAAAGTACATATGGTAAGTATAAAAATCATCAGCCGCCGAAGCATAACAAGGTTGTGACTGAACGGTTCTCATATATTCAAGAAGGAAAGAAAATGGATATCGATACTCTTCCTGAGCATCTGAAGCTAGGGTCAAAAACAGGAAAGCCAGTATCCAATTTCAGTCACGTATTCTTTAGATTAGACAGAAAGAAGCCTGCCCCTACCATTGTTCCAGGGCACAACGCGCTTCCGGTACATCCAACGCTAAACCGCACGCTGACAATCAGGGAAGCTGCGCGGATTCAGACTTTCCCAGATGAATTCGAGTTTGTTGGACCTATCATCAACCAGTGTCTACAAGTAGGAAATGCGTTCCCGTGCATTGTCGGCCAAATGCTAGGCGATAGGTTGCGGACAATTGTGAATAAGCAGTGGGACACAGACCGAGCAACAACACTGGCAAAGAAATCTATGCTTGTGAGGTGATATCATGGCAACAATGGCACATCATTTGTTGGCAAAAACGACAACGGATGAAATACTGAATAATTTCAAAACTGGCTCTTGGACGTACGGTGCTTCGGGGCACGGGACCAATTTTTTGCGCACAGGTACTCCCGCAGATTTTCCTTCTCCTGATGCGGCTTTTTACGATAGTGTTAACAAGGAACTGGCGTATTTTGAGTTTAAGCCGGAGACAGAAACAAAAAGGGGGATTTTGACGGGAGTCGGCCAAGGAATTGCATATTTGGAAAAGTGTAACTTGTCATTTTTGATCGCCCCAAAGTTGCTTGCTGGTTATGATTTGGAGAGCTATTTAACTGATTTATATACGCATCAGTTATCGGCTATTCCCACTGGGCTTATTATTTATGACAATGCAAACCCCAAGAATGTACGACTGGTAAAAAATGTAACCAGCCTTGTCGGGACGGCTGCTACGCCTCGCACAGTTACAGTCGAGCGTTTTTGGGCGAAGCATCAAGATCTTCCAATACCACTTTTTCACTTGATATTGCACTATTACTATCTCAAGAAGGTTAATCATATTGGTGGTGACCCGTTTGAAATACTGTACACAACCAAACTGGTTCCCCCTTCTGTCCTCACAACGTTTGCGGCAGTCCCTGTTCAGGATGTTTCGGGGGTTAATATAAAAACCCTTTCTGGGCGGAAGGACATAAAACATTTTGAAAAGAGAATTAATTCGTATCTCCGACTTCCAGCAGCAAGTAAGCCAGCAGAATTAGCTCGAATGCAAGCGCAAATTGATCCGCGGACGCCTGGAGATACAAACTATAGCGCAATAAGGAAAAACTACCTTTCATTTGTGAAACAGATGCAGATGATTGATTCAGCCGGGGAATTAACTGAACGCGGACTTGCAATGTATCATCTTGGACTGGTAAACGGTCCGACCAGTAAACTATTTACAGATTATTTTATCAAAGAGGTATTAACAACCGGACATCATCTCGACGTTCTACTGGATTTTGATCAAATGAGACGGCGTATGCCAACAGCGCCAATTTCCAACTTGCTCTCTTCTATGGAGGCAGATTATGCAACTCGTGGTTTTATTAAAACAAATCCTGGAAGAGTTGCTGGAACAACGTCAACTGTTGGATTTTTAAAGTACGAACAGATTCTTTGGAAGAATATTGGACTTATGGACGCTGACCACAATGTTCAATGGAGGAGAATAACAGAGGTCTGCTCGTTACCAGATCTGCTATAATTCTGCATTACAGAGGACATATGGCAAGAGTAAAGAAAATCAAAAGTCCCACACAGCTTGAGCTGGTGGAACCGTTGTTTGCTGTGTTGGTCGAATTGGGCGGTTCTGCTACAATTGACGAGATACGCGATAATATCATAAAAAAGCTGAAACTCTCCGATGATGTGGTTGACGAGCCTCATAAGGGCAATGCGTCACAGCAGACAGAACTCGAGTATCAGCTTGCCTGGGCGCGTACCAGGCTGAAAAACCTCGGCGCTATCGTCAACAGTAAGCGTGGCGTATGGATGATCACCCCGGAGTATGCCGGACGCAAATCCATAACTCGGGAAGAAGTGACCGAAAATATTAAGGTCACGAAGCTGAAGGACAAAACCGAGAAGGAGGTCGATACGATTCTCCAAGACGGAGATTCCTCCAATGACGGTATCGATACCATCGAGGATTCGGAACCTTGGAGAGCGGAACTGGCGGAAACCCTGCACAGCATGAACCCTTATGCTTTCGAGCGTCTGGCAATGCTACTGCTCCGGGAATGCGGATTCTCCCAGGTTACCGTTACCAAAAAATCCAGCGATGGCGGGATTGACGGAACCGGCAAGCTGCGTATCAACGGCATTTTCAGCTTCAACGTGGCGTTCCAATGCAAACGCTATACTGGTAGCGTTTCCGCCGGGGATATCCGTGATTTCCGTGGATCGCTGACAACGGATATTGAGAAGGGGGTTTTCATTACCACAGGCAGCTTTACAAAGGCCGCCCGCGAAGAAGCATCAAATGCCGGAAAGCAGCAGATCGATCTTATTGACGGCGAAGAATTCATCAGCAAGCTCATCGAATATGGACTTGGCGTGAAAGAACGGACAATTTACGAAGTCGATAAGGATTTCTTCGAGAGAGTGTAGGTGAAAGAGATTGTCGATAGAAACATTTAAAACTGCCTTTGCGGAAATGAGCAAATGTTCCAATTGGTCTTTGCAATTGCTGAAAATCAGCACCTCTAAAACCGCTGGAACGAAATACGCAAGCAGACAAATCCAGCTGGAGCCAGCATCCGAGATGGTTTCTTTCATCAGTGAAATATCGAAGAAATATCTTTCCAGAGGAAAGGGTTCCTTAGATTCGTATACTGATATTGTCGATTATGATGGTACAGCATCTGGTACGACAATCTACAAATTGGATAAGGAAAATACGCTCATTGCATCGGAATATGATGCTTTTCTGACAGAAATAGCGAACCCCGATGTTGAGGCTGACCCGTTTGCTTATACCTCGGCATATGTCATAAAGGGAATTATTCCCATACCTTCATGCTGGGGTTCTTATCATCGTGAAAAGGACAGCAGGCCATGCCAGTTCGACTGACTTTTATCCCGTAAAACTCTGCCGCTTCTCTGGTGCTGACCGACTGCTTGACCGCTTCAAATACATTCTCTGCCATGTGCCTTTAACTGCCGGACTTTTTCACAGGGGGCTGGTATCCGGCGGCTTTCGCACGCTCACTGGCAGCTTTGCGACGCTCGGCGCTGTATGGCTCCCGGACTGATACACACCGCTTGGGGACGGTAAAGTTAGAGCACTTCGCGCAGCGCCGTCTTGATGCCCTGCTCCCGCAGCTTTTCAACGCTGTAGTTGTAGGCACTGTCATATGTAGGACGCTCCAACATAGACTGCTCTGCGGTGCTCCTTCAGATACTTGAGCCGCATCCTGCCAAAACGTCCGTATGCTGCCGGTTCACTTCCATGCATAAGCAAATTGGGGACACAAAAATCTTCATGCTTCCGATAAGTAATTTCCATTGTGTGACAGTCCTTTCGCGGGCCTGAATTTGACCCTTATTTTGACCCTTTAGCGGGTCATCCTCTATAAAACAACTGGACTGACTGATACCAAATTTTATGATTTCAAAACTAAATATCACATAATTCAATTAAACAAGTTATAAAAAACGCATCCTATCCTCTTCGAATCCCTCTTTCTCCGCCACACAAAACCCTGTAATCTCAACGGTTACAGGGTTTTGTCATGCCCTTTGCACCTTTATTGAGCTTTACGCCAACCAGACTGTTTCGCCGGTCATGTTCCATAAGGTCGGCAGCCGTAGGCGGCGCGTTCCAACGCAGCGCTGCAAAGCCTTACCGGTTGGCTGTCCCCGATGATATAGCTGCCGTTTCAACGTCATCAGCAGCAGTCTTTTCCCCCCGCCCTACTTGCGCTTTTCCCAATAGGATGATAAAATGTGCTATTAGAAAACGCCAAACAACAGCAAAAGGAGAATTTGCTTTATGAAATTAGGTATCGTGGGACTGCCGAATGTTGGCAAGTCCACCCTGTTCAACGCCATCACCAACGCCGGTGCCGAGAGCGCCAATTACCCCTTCTGCACCATTGACCCCAACGTGGGCATGGTAGCAGTGCCGGATGCACGGCTGGACAAGCTGGCAGAGATCTATGAGCCGGACAAAAAGACCCCGGCGGTCATTGAGTTCGTGGACATCGCCGGTCTGGTGAAGGGCGCCAGTCAGGGTGCGGGCCTTGGCAACAAGTTCCTGGCCAATATTCGCGAGACCGATGCCATCGTCCATGTGGTCCGTTGCTTTGACGATGAAAACATTATGCACGTGGTGGCGGACGCCGGCACCAACGTGCCCGTAGATCCCGTGGGGGATATTGAGGCCATCGATATGGAGCTGATCATGGCGGATCTGGACATGGTCCAGCGCCGTGTTGACAAAGCCCAGAAGGCCGCCAAGGGCGACAAGAAGTTCCTTCATGAGGTGGAGGTGTTCAAGGCGCTGGCGGAGCATCTGGACGGCGGCAAGTCCGCCCGGACCTTTGACTGCTCCGATGATGATAAGGCCCTGATCGCCACCTCCGACCTGCTAACCCTGAAGCCCATCATCTACGCCGCCAACATGGACGAGGACGGCTTTGCCAATCAGGAGGGCAACGAGTATCTGAAGAAGGTCCGTGCGCTGGCAGAAGCCGAGGGCAGCGAGGTGCTGCCCATCTGTGCCAAGCTGGAGCAGGACATCGCTGAGCTGGAGGGCGAGGACCGGCAGATGTTCCTGGACGAGCTGGGCATCGCAGAATCCGGTCTGGATCGGCTCATCAAGTGCAGCTACTCCCTGCTGGGCCTTATCTCTTTCCTGACCTACGGCAAGGATGAGTGCCGCGCCTGGACCATCAAAAAGGGCACCAAGGCCCCTCAGGCCGCCGGTAAAATCCACACTGACATCGAGCGGGGCTTCATCCGGGCGGAGGTCATTGCCTATGATGATATGATCAAGTACGGCGGTGTCAACGCCGCCAAGGAGAAGGGCCAGCTCCGCAGCGAAGGCAAGGAGTATGTGGTGCAGGACGGCGACATGATCTACTTCCGCTTCAACGTGTAAAATCAGCTTCAAACAACAGCGGTCCCGGGTATGACACCCGGGACCGCTGTTTTGTGAGGATGGGGGATTGAGAAAAAGCTCCACCGCCAAAAGAAATGGACACGACGAAACGTCATGTCCATTTCTTTTGTCAGGCGGCCTCAATTCGGATATTTTTGCAATTGCCATTTGAGAACATCCTTGTGCCGCAGCGAAAGACCGTGTCCTATTTATTATCTGATTTTTTAGGTGTATCCGAAGCTGCATCCTCCAACAAATCTATTACAACTTGGTTGAGCTGTGCAGCATTCTTCGATGTAATAACAGGTACACCGGTGCGCTCCTCCACGGCTTTTCGAGCAACCCCCGCAGCTTCACCGCCTTTGCGGGCAACTGCTATGTTCTCAGAGAATGTGCTGGGTGACTTCTGCTTGGAAATTTCCGTAGTGGTCGCCTCCGCCAGCATATTCAACACCAGTTCAAGCGTGGTCATGTTGTCACGAAGGTTTTCCTTTTTTAAGCCCTTCAGATTCTTATACTGCCGGGTGGACATGCCAGACCATGCACGGGATATCTCGTCAGTAAGGACAGCATACTCCACGCCTTTCTGAACACCGCGGGCATCCCACTCATCCGTCAGTTCCTTGCGGACTTGAATGGCCTGCAGGCGTTGGTTGATCCACTCGCGGGTATAGCCCTTCTTGAGATAGGTTTCCAGTGCCCGCTCAATGGTCAACTCAGGGTCGATGGTCTCCTCAATGCGATCCCGCCCTACTTGCGCCAGCCAGAGTTTGAACGGCTCCGCTTTGGGTGACGGGATGGACTGGATGATGCGGAGAAGTTGCTCGGTATCGGCCACATCGGTCAATCGCTTTTTGCCATCCGAAGCGGTCATTTTCAACTGGTTACAAGCTGTAACCGTTTCATTTCCCTCATCTTTCAGGCGCTTCTTTGTTACCTTCCAGTAGTTGCGGGCTGCCTGATAATCCGGCTGGTCAGTCAGTACGGCCACCACATCGACGACGGAAAAATACCATTCTTCCTTTTCTTCGTCCCACGCCGTGCGGATGCGCTTGTCCTCGAATAGTTGAATTCTATCGTTGGAAGTCATTCTATACATATCACCCTTTCCTTCATTTTTGATGATCGCTCAGTTTCCCTGATTATTGTTGAAGAGTTTGAATGAGTGTTAAGCTGTTTGCGTATTCAATATGATCTTTTTGGTATTTCTCCATGTGTTCCTGCATCTTTTTGTCACAGGTTATTAAATAGTCATTTGAGGCCATTCCGCCTAAAATCATTGCGTCTATTATGTCAACATCAACTTTTCGAGGCAAAAATTCTGAGATTTTGCTTTCTAATTCCTGTTGGCGTATCTTGGTAAAATCACATGGTGGAGTAAAGCTAATTGGTAAATATGCGTCATTGTATATTCGGATATGATAATTTCTTAGTGCCGAGAATATTTGTCGAATCAGCCAATCTCTTTTTTGATGGTGGACTAAAAGTTCGTAAAAACTTACACTTGAAATTGCAAAATTCATTTTACTTTGGTTCTCTTCAATGTAGGAAACCACTTTAGAAACGCTAATATGATCTGAAGTTGATAAGCCACAAATGTAATAGACCATATTGGTATCAAGTAACACCTTTGGCATCATATCCACAGGAGCCATATCCATCAAAACAATCCCCCTTCAAGTCTTTCTGGTGTTTGTTTCTCTGCAGACATTAGATTAGCCAGAAGTCCCTGGCATCCTTCCAGCACATCCTGCCAAGTAGCCTCGAAATCGTCGGTGTACCATGGGTCGGCAACATCGCGGGGGTGGTCGGTATAGTCCATCAGGAGATGCAGTTTGCCGGCGAAGTCGCCGCCGCAGATGCGGTGCATATTCCGCAGGTTCGCGATATCCATGCCAATCAGCAGGTCGTACTTCTCGTAATCGGCATTGGTGAGCTGCCGTGCTACGTGACCGTCGCAGGAGATCCCATGCTCCGCCAGCTTGCGCCGCGCCGGAGGATAGACCGGATTGCCGATCTCCTCTCGGCTGGTGGCCGCTGATTCGATATGGAATTGCGACGCCAACCCAGCCTTCTTGACCAAATCCTTCATCACGAATTCGGCCATCGGACTGCGGCAGATATTCCCATGGCACACAAAGAGTATTTTCTTCATCGCTCTCACTCTCCTGAGACACTTCTTTTTCCTCAGTATAGCAGGAAAGCGCCTGTTCGTCGATAGAAGAATGCAGCCACGCCTGAGATTCTATGGCGGCCAGCAGTTTTGCCTTCTTCCAGCCGAAGTGCAGCACGGCTCGGATGTACCACGCCCGTTCCTCGTTACTACCGCACCTCTCTAAAATCGCCACATTCCGTGTCCAGCCGAGGTACATCGCCAGCCGTGTGATTTCAGGGGATTCTTCATAGGCCACGTAAAACGCCCGCATACGGCGCAGATTGCGGGGAGAAAAGCCCTCGGTTGCGGGATAGGCGGCTTGCAGGTATTCCGACGCCGCGACAGCCGCTCCTTTCTCGACCCTGCCGCTGACCACTCGGCCAATCTCGCAGTACAATTCCATCTGTGAAAGCTGCTCAGCCATAAGTCTGTCCAGTTCGGAAAATAGGAGGCTGTAATCTGTAGGCTTGCGGATATTCATGGGCTTTCTCCTTTCTAATATTTGCAGGGTGATAACTGAGAGAATAAGGTAATACGCTCGACTGCTAAAAATTTTGAAATCATAGCAGAGAAGAATGTCCTTCTGGCAAGCTATCAAAAAAGGCTTGAAGCTGCTGATATTCAGGATGGTCCAGCAAATCAAGTTCGTTTGCCGTTCCGAGTTTAACCAGATCCCTGCATTTTTTCAGCCTCGCTAACATTGGAATCACAATCTTTGCGTCGTGATTTATAAAGTCATATAGCTCTGCCTGTTTTGATGGAATTTTATATCCTTTCTGAGAACTTGCGATTATGACTCCCTTATCACGAAGCTTTCCGATAATACGCATTCTAAATGCTTGATCTTTCATGTTCCTCAGTTCGGTATTAGCTAACTGATCTTTTAGCTCGTATGTGTAGATGTATCCGCGCGTATCATTGTTCATAAAGCGAAAGAGAAGATATTGTAGGACGATTACCTGCGCTTTAACCTCCGGATCATTATTATCGTTATTATGTTCTACAAATTTGACAGCCTGAGCAAAGCACAACTTTGCTATTTCCTCGTCATAGTCCTCGGCTATTGCACTATTCTCCAGCACATAGTTTTCATAAGTTTTGGGATACAATTCGATGCGGATGGTCTTCTCTTTTAGGATTTTTAAATAATCTGGCGTATCATTCGCCTTTTTATGATTGTCAAACACATAGGAGAGCGTTCCGCTGATTAGATCTGCTACCTGAATGCCTACATTGCCTTTGCTATTTTCAAAGCTAAACTTTGCATCGCCAAAAAGGTCTGGCATATCCTGTCGCTTACTTACATACTCGCAAAAGCTCTGCATATAGTCGTTGCTGCCTATTTCATCAGCTACAACAGTTATTTTTTCAAATGCTCGCCGCAACTCTCGATGAACAATGTTGTTCATGAATTTATAAAACGATTTTTTATATTGCAATCCTCTTGTGCTCATATTCTCCTTACATTTCTTTTTATCGATACAAACGGAGAAAAAGTTAAAGGGAATATCTTGCAAATCTGATAGGACTCGAAGACGACGATTATGCTTGTTTCCTATTCTACTCGATTTGATCTCACCGGCCTGAAAATACCTTTTTCTAAGATCATCCGCTTTTTGTGTAAAAACACTCAGATCTGACTCTTTCACGATAACAGCTGTGATTATGAAATGAGTCGATACCGAAGGATTATCTATATCCCAGCCAAATGCACCATACTCGTCAGTAAACGCATATACTCGTTCCATTCTACCATTCCTTTCGCTATCAGCAGGGTGCTTCATTGCTACAAAGTAAGGACCATGTCTGATTTGCGCTTACTGCAAATACTCTACGGCCAGCGCAATCAATGATAAGCATCGATTAAAGAAGTAATCATAGTAGTTCAAATCTGAAATTTCAATCTTATTTGTTTCATGATGCCGAATTGTGAAACTATTACCTATTTCAGTTAGTGCTTTGAATTCCTTTGTAAACAAATCAATAAAAGCAGGTTGGCTGGCAGACATATCAAAAATGATTTTATCTGCTGACGCACGTTTATCCAGTGAAGTATAGTACGTTTTGAGCCGCTCATAAGCGTCCCAGATTTTTTCTGTAGCAAATCTTATATTATCTGGGGTATAACTCCTGTGTAGTTCAATTGCTTTTTGAATAAGCTCTCGAGTACCAGGTTCCTTAACTGAAGTAACCATATTTTCTAACTCTGTCGTTAAGGGACTGCCTTCGATAACACGTTCTACTTGCAAATCGGCATTCAGGCAATATAACACACCTGTTCTTTGAAAGATTTTGTTTATTTCCTGCTTAAAATCTAATACGATTGCCCGAGAATCTTTATAGATCAAATGGTGGTGTCCAAAATACTTGTGATAGTCGCCGATTTCTACATCACGAACATTATCTGCAAAGAATTCGACATAATCGAGAAGTGCAAACTGATCATATTCATCTTGAATCACATCATTGCTAAATATATTGGAATGAATAGAGGGAATGCCTATTCGACCGCTATCATCTCTGAATAATGTGGGGATTTCATACTTCAAATCAAGATTGAGTTTTTCTAAATCTAATCCGCAACAACCGTATCCGTCAGGGCACTGATCCGGATACTTCCACGCCAAGTTGTTGTAATACTTTTCACAGCATTGAAATATCAATGTATACACATCTACAGAAATATCGTAAGTTTTTTTCACAGGCTCTCTCATAGTATGCCGTTCAGTGTAATATGCCATAGTATCTCCCTTCAAATCACCATAAGCTTTAAAAGAGCATTATGCTGATTCAGCTTCAAATGATATGCCCTAAAAAGATTGGAGAAAATTAATAAAAATATTATAGCATAAATCCAACGAATTGTACAGTTCCGACTATGGCTTTCTGCTTGGCGTACTATAGACTTTATGCTTTGTGCATTTCTCTTCGCGGAAACAGCAACGAAAAAATAACATATATGCCTTCTTTTCCGTTGCGCTTTTATTCTCATGAGACTTTTGCAATCTGCTTCCACAGCAGGAGATGCCTAGCATTAATTGTGCAGTTGTTGTGTTAGAGCCAAATAACCGTAGCGGTAACTTGGCTTTTCTTGGATGTCTTGCGGAAAGGCTGTAAGTCGGCCCAGCGCCTTATTGTCGCAGTTGTCGCCAAACCACACGCCGCCGAAGTCTCCTGCGATGATGACCGCGTCATCCTTCGTCATGTTAGCTTGT
>ENA-OOXT01001623-OOXT01001623.1-human-gut-metagenome-genome-assembly--contig:-NODE-1623-length-13989-cov-2.927444_pt1 | contig 13989 bp, 14 predicted proteins | sample MGYA00241590_ERZ501349 | MGnify/ENA primary metagenome ERZ501349 (study PRJEB25962, sample SAMEA2042838) | human gut metagenome | biome: human gut; feature: human-associated habitat; material: faeces...
CGGCTATGCTTTCATGAAGATGCTGCTGGGCGCTCTGGGCTACAAGGCTGATGTCGAGGGCTACACCAGCCCCAACTGGTCCATCAATGTTGCCAAGCAGGCCATCAACGCCGGCCTGAACAAGGGCCTGAAGGGCGATTTCAACGGTGTCAAGGCTGTCAACCGTGAGGAAGCCTGCCTGTATGCCTTCAACACCCTGAAGGCTACCATGGTCGAGTATGACACCACCATCACCATCGGCGGCGTCACCGTTGCCGGCGCTCGCAAGGACGTTACCAACAGCGCTTCCATCGAGACCATCAAGAACGATGACAAGATGCAGTTCGCTGAGCGTTACTTCACCAAGCTGACCAAGAAGAGCAACGTGACTGACGACTTCGGCCGTCCCGCTGTGACTTGGATCAACAACAAGACCGAGGTCGGCACCTATGTGGACTACACCACTCTGGTCTCTTCCTACACCGCTAAGGTCAAGGGCGGCGAGGTCTATAACGACATCGGTTCTGCCGCTGCCAAGTTCGACGAAGTGACCTACTATGTCGACGGCAAGGTCCAGCCCGCTTCCGTCGTCACCGATCTGATGTCCGACGTGAAGAAGAGCAACAAGGACACCTTCGGTGCTTCCGGCAAGGGCGTTCTGACCGAGGTCTATGTTGACACCGATGAGGAGACCATCGATGTTGTGATTATCAACACCTACATCGCTGACGTTTCCGCTGACTACAACGACAAGAAGGAATACCTGTCTGTTGGCGTCAAGAACTACGGCGCTAACGCTCCCACCAAGGTCTATCTGGACGACGTGGCCGGCATTGAGAAGTACAAGGAAGACGATGTCATCCTGGTTCAGATCGCCGACGGCGTGATCCTGAACGTGATCGATCCCAAGACCGTTGAGGATGCTGCCATCTCCAAGTTCGCTACCGACGACTATGTGGTCACCGGCGGCAACCAGTACGACTTCGCTGAGAAGATCAACCGTTACAACAACGTCCTGAATGAGTACAACAAGGAAGAGCTGGAAGACAAGACCTATGATATCTATGTCGACCAGTACGGCTATGCCATCGGCATCAAGCTGCACTCCGGCACGGATAAGTATCTGTTCCTGGCCGGCTACGACAAGACCGAGTCCAACCTGACCCTGAAGACCGCTGAGGCGCAGGTCATCTTCATGGACGGCACCATGTCCAAGGTCGCAATCGACTTCAACGAGACCAACAAGAAGCTCGAAAGAGAAACTGCTCCTAAGGATGTTGATAAGCTGGTTCAGAATGGCGACGCTAACCGCAACCAGTGGTTCAAGTACACCGAGGACGACGGCGTGTACACCCTGACTGCTGTGGCCGACCAGATCGTGGTCGCTTACGGTGACACCGGCTCCGCCAAGAAGAGCATCAACTGCGAGAGCGCCCGCGTGGCCGAAGGCAGCAAGTATGCCTGGGGCAACGACGACTCCGTTTACATCACTGTCAAGACCGACGAAGTCGATAGTGATGTCGGTGACTATCGTTACGCAGACGTCAAGTTTGGCATCTCCAAGGTGGACGCTGTCTACACCGGCGTGCAGGATGTGGATCTGGTCCTGAACGCAAAGTCTCCCTTCAAGACTTCTACGGCTGCTCCCGGTGACGTTATCTACGCTCTGTATGACACCGATGACAAGTACATCGACGCTGCCATCGTTCTGGGCGAGTCCAACGATGACAACAGCAAGGCCTATGCCTATGCTCTGAAGGGCGCCAAGAGCGAGTCCTTCAAGGACGGCAACTACTATTGGGAATTCGACGCTGCCGTGGGCGGCAAGGTCGAGACCCTGACCGTGAAGACCAAGTACACCGACGTCATCGATACCATCCAGAAGGCGATCGTTGACGAGGACAAGACCGCCACTTATGGCATCAAGGGCCTGCTGAAGCTGACCTACGATAAGGACGGCTATGTGACCAAGGCTGTGGTGGTCGACAACACTGCTTCCGACATCTATGGCAGCTCTGACTTCAACGCTTCCAAGGACATCAACCCCGATATCTTCAAGGCTTACGAGGTTAAGCATAATCAGCCGAAGGATCTGGTCTGCACTGGCCGCACCCTGTACACCGATGTCAAGAACGACGTGGGTCTGACTCTGGCTTCCGGCGCTCCCGTGGTCGTGGTTCAGATCGTTGAGGACGAGGATGGCGACCTGGATCGCTCCATCGAGGAGTACAGCACCATTTCTGCCGCTCTGAACGCACTCAAGGACGAGGGCAAGAACTTCCAGGGCACCATCGCTGCCGACCTGAACGACAAGGGCACTGCTGAGTGGATCGTTATCTCCAGCAGCAACGTTGTTCCTTATGAGAAGAAGACCTCTTCTTCCGACAGCACCAAGGCTGGCAAGCTGGACGTGACCACTGTTGAGTATGCTTCCGGCGCTTACAATGTGACCGCTACCGTGACCAAGGAGCTGAAGGGTGTTAAGAGCTACACCGTGAAGCTGACCACCGTCAACGGCGCTGTCATCGCTGAGAAGTCCGCCGATGTCACTGGTACCGGCGACTACGCTGTCAAGGATACTGCGACTGTCACCCTGACCAGCGCTCAGAAGAAGGCCGAAGAGGCTAATGTCGAGTTCACCTTCTTCGATAAGGACGGCAACGTTCTGGCTTCTGCCTCCGGCCTGTTCGCTCTGTAAGAACGAATAAGCGCCTCTGCTGATGCAGAATAGAATTCCCCCGGACGAAAGTCCGGGGGAATTTTTTTACTTTGCGGAGATATCCAGCAAAGCAACCAGATGATAATGGGTGCCGTTGTAGTTTGCCACCTCTGACGGCTGGGCCGATGCTTTCCAGGTCACCGCATTCCCTGTCCATGTCAGCTTGGGGGAAAACTGATCGCTGCCGCACAGGCACATGGCCGTGGCACAGCCGCGGATAAACCGCTGCGCGTGGTCTCCGCCGTCTTCCGGGCTGATAAAGATGATCAGGGGCTTGCCTGGAAAGGTGCGGGTCATGGTCAGCTTGCCGTTGCCGGTATAGGTCTCATAGTAGATCCCACAATTTCCGCAGTTTTTCAGTGCGGCCAGTGCCTCCGTGGCTCCGTCGGCGCTGGCCTTCAGCGCCGTGTCGATCTTGTCCCAGTTGTCATTGAACTCCGTGTGCAGGATGCGGTCCTTCGGGTCCCAGCGCTTCAGGCCGTAATTGCTTGTGTTTTCCATGCGATTCCTCCTTGTTATGCAGCCGTAACGAATTGCGTCCGCCATATTCGCCTCCGTTGCCCGCGAAACAAGATCGCACGAAGCCGTGCAGCGTTGGTGCAAAATTGCTGCAACACTTTTCATTTCCCTCAAAACACGACAAAAAAAGCCCCGAAGGAAAACCTTCGGGACTTTTTCAGTCGATTGATTCGATTCAGCCGCTTTTAGTCGGTGACGTAGGGCAGCAGAGCGATCTGACGGGCACGCTTGATGGCCTCAGTCAGCTCACGCTGATGCATGGCGCAGGTGCCGGTGGTCCGACGGGGCAGGATCTTGGAACGCTCAGAAATGAAACGACGCAGCTTGGCGGCGTCCTTATAATCAATGCACTCGCACTTCTCGGCGCAGAACTGGCAGACCTTACGGCGCTTGTTGCCGCGTGCGGGACGGGCGGGACGAGCTTCACGATCGAAAGCCATGATTGCTTCCTCCTTATAGTAATATCAGAACGGCAGTTCGCCGTCATCCTCGCCGATCTCGGCGAAGTCAGAGCCGCTGGCGCTGAAATTGCTGGGAGCGGCGCTGTGGGAAGCGGGGGCGGGCGCATAACCGGGGTTGTAGCCGGAATTGTCGCCGCCGTCGCGCTTGGAATCCCCGAAATACACATTGTCGGCCACGACCTCGGCACTGCGGCGCTTGCCGCCGTCCTTGTCGGTCCAGTCCCGGATCTGCAGGCGGCCCTCCACCACGGCCATGCGGCCCTTGGTGAAGTACTTGCTCACAAATTCGGCGGTGTTGCGCCAGGCCACGATGTCGATGAAGTCCGTTTCCTTTTCGCCGGACTGGGACTTGAAGTCCCGGTCAACAGCCAGAGAGAAGGACGTCACCGCCGTACCGCTGCCGGTGCGCCGGAGCTCGGGGTCACGGGTCAGACGACCCATGAGAATGATTCGATTCAGCATGTGCTGCTCCTTTACTCGCCCTTGCAGACGATCAGGGAACGCATGACGCCCTCGGCGATCCGCAGCTTACGATCCAGCTCGCGGGGGAATGCCGGGCCGCTGACGAAGGTCATGAGCACATAGTAGCCCTCGGTCTTGTAGTTGATGGGATAAGCCAGCTTGCGGTTGCCCCACTCCTCAACCACGACGTCAGAGCCGTTCTGCTCGGCCAGGGACTTGAAGTTCGCAACCTGAGCGGCGATAGCCTCCTCACCCTGTGCAGGGTCGAGCACATAGACGACCTCGTAATTGGCAGTAATCTTTGCCATATTTGCACCTCCTTTTGGACAAATGGCCCTCATTCTCAGATGAGAGCAAGGATTTACTTACATATTGCAAGCCTTATCATTATATCCGAAATACAGCAAATGTCAAGGAAAATATTGAATTTTTTCGAAAAAATCCGAATTGATGTAACTTTCCCCGGGAAAACGGTTAAAAAAAGCGGTAGGCCCCGGAAATCCGGGGCCTTGTTCCACTCAACCGCTCAAATATTCGTTGGGGTCTACGGCCTTGCCGTCCTTGGTGACGGCGAAGTGCAGATGGGGCTGTCCGGACTCCGCCGCTGCGGTGGTCCCCACCGCACCGATGATCTGCCCGGCGGACACCGGGTCCCCGGCCTCCACGTTGGGCTTGGCCTGGAGATTGGCATAGGTGGTCTGATAGCCGTTGTCATGCTCCAGCACCACGGTGGTGCCCATCAGGGGATCGTCCTCCACGGACAGCACGGTGCCGGCACTGGCGGAGAGCACATGGGTGTCCACGCCGTTGTGGGTACGCCAATCTCCCAAAGTAGGACTGTATACCAGCTCCTCCATGGAAAAAGCCGTCAGCACATCCCCCCGCAGTGGGGCCACCACCAGACGGGGTGCTTCCGCCGCCACAGGCGTGTGATCCACCTCCACCTCCGGCAGCTCTTTGGTCTCCTTGGGCGGGACCGGAACCGGCACCGGCGCCGGTTCCAGGGTCTCCACCGCCGGGAGCCGCACCTCCGGCATTTCCACCGGCTGCGACACGGGGACCTGAGGCGTCACCGCCTGCTGGGGCAGCGGGTCCTCCCGGTCCTGCAGCAGGACCCAGCCGCACACCCCCACCACCAGCAGGCACACCGCCAGCGTGCCGTAAAAGCCAATGCCCGAAAGTACGTTTTTCACCTTGTTTTCCATACAATACCTCCCTTCCTGTTCATAGGTACGGAAGGAGTATGGTCAAAAAATCCAAAGGCTATACCAAACCCTGCAATTTTCCACTGTCAGCGGCGCGGAAATGAGAAAAAAGCTTTTTTTCTCCGATGCGATGTGGTATAGTTGGGAACGTACACAGAACTTCGCGTGGGAGGGGATCTCATGAACTACACCGGAAGCATGATCCTGTTTATTTTTCTCGTCCAGTTGGAGGCGTACACCCTCAAGTGGCTCATTGGGTTCGGGAATCCCCTGATCTCCGCACCGCTGCTGGCCATGCGGCTGGACAACACCCTGATCACACCGGGCAGTCTGCTGCCGGATCTGGTCATCAACGGTCGGATCACTTGGCAAAACCGGAACAACTTCCGCTGGCGGGCCATCCTTCCCCTGCTGCTGGCTATGGTGGCCGGGGTGGTCCCCGGGACCTGGCTGCTGCGCTTCTCCCTGCCCTGGATCATCAAAACGGTTTTGGGCGGCGTTGTGGTATTTCTGGGGCTGGAAATGGCCACCCGCCGGCTGCGCCCCGTCCGCCCGGACCGTCGGGAGATCCCGTGGCTGCGGTATCTGGTGGCCTTCTTCTCCGGTATGTGCGCGGGGCTGTTCGGCATCAATATGTTTCTGGTAGCCTACCTTCAGCGCACCGCCAAGGATTACGATGAATTCAAGGGCAGCATTTGCTTCCTCTTTCTGGGTGAAAACCTGTTCCGCACCGGACTGTATCTCTGCACCGGGCTCCTGAACCGCTCCTCCCTGTGCTTCAGCCTTATCTCGCTGGCCGCCGCCTTCTGCGCCGCCCGGCTGGCCCGGCTTCTCTCCCCTCACATCAGCGGAGAGCGGCTGCAAAAGCTGTCCATCGTGTTTTTCCTGCTGGGCGGCGTCAGCATCATCGTGAAATCCGTTTTGCTGCATACATAAGAAACGCTCCCGCACCTTTTCGGTGCGGGAGTGTTTTTATCTCAAATCCGGAACAGCCGTCTGCCGTTTTCCCACGTCACACGGGTCATTTCCTCCGCCGTCACGCCCTTCCACTCCGCCAGTTTTTCGATCACATAGGGGAGATAGCGGCTGTCATTCCGCTTGCCCCGCATGGGTACCGGAGCCATATAGGGAGCGTCCGTCTCCACCACGATCCGCTCCAGCGGCGTCACCGCCGCCACCTCCGGGGCCCGCTTGGCATTTTTATAGGTGATGGGGCCGTCAAAGCCCAGATACCACCCCCGCTTCAACAGCTCCGCCGCCACCTCCGGCGAGCCGGAAAAGCAGTGGAACACGCCGGTGACGGTGGGAAATTCCTTGATGATGGCAAGGCAGTCCCCGTGGGCTTCCCGATCATGGACGATCACCGGCAGATCCAGCTCCGCCGCCAGTGCCAGCTGCTTGCGGAATACCGTCTGCTGAAACGCTCTGGGCGGATTGTCCTCCCAGTAGTAGTCCAGTCCGATCTCCCCGATGGCCACCACCTTGGGCCGCTCCAAAAGCTGCCGCAGTTCCGTCAGGTCGCCGTCCTGGAAGCCGTCGCAGTCCTCCGGATGGATGCCCACGGCGGCGTACACATGCGGGTACCGTTCCGCCAGCTCTGCCGCCGCATGGGATGAGGGCAGGTCGCATCCCGGGTCCAGCACCAGTCCCACGCCGACCCCCGGCATGGCGGAAAGGAGCTCATCCCGGTCGCTGTCAAAGCGGTCCGCGTCATAATGGGCATGGGTATCAAAAATCGGCATAATCCTCTACCTCGTTCGTTTTTTGTTCCAGTATACACGGAAAGCGGCCGTTTGAAAAGAAAAACCGTGGGAGGACCCACGGTTTTCCGAAGTTCATTCTGTCGGCTTCTTGGGCAGCGTCACCGTGATCACGGTTCCCTTCCCCAGCTGGCTTTCCAGCCGGAGGGTACCGTGGTGATACGCTACGGCGTGTTTCACGATGGACAGCCCCAGCCCCGTGCCGCCAATGGCCCGGGAATGGCTCTTATCCACCCGGTAAAACCGCTCAAAGACCCGGCTCTGATCCCCCTCCGGGATGCCGATGCCGGTATCCCGAACCAAGAGGGCCACGTCCCGATCCGTTTCCGCCACCTCTACGGTGACGCTTCCGCCGGGGACGTTGTACTTCACGGCGTTCTCGCAGAGGTTCCGGGCGATCTCATCCAGCAGCCGCCGGACGCCGAAAACCGTCCCGACGGTGCCGGTCACGGAAATGTGCACCGCTTGTGCCGCCGCCTGTGCTGTCAGAGAGCGGGCCGCCTCCTGCGCCAACTCCAAAACGGATACCTGCTCATGGGGCAACGCACCGCCCTCGTCCAACTGGGACAGGCGGAGAATATCGTTGATCAGCGCCACCAGCCGGTCCGCCTCCTGGTGGATGCGGCTCAGGAACCGAGGCTGATCCTCCGGCTTCACCAGACCGTTTTCCAGCAATTCCGCGCTGCCGATAATGGACTGCAAGGGCGTTTTCAGTTCGTGAGACACGTTGGCGGTGAACTCCCGCCGCATCCGCTCGGCTTCCGCCTGCTCCGTCACATCAAAGGCCAGCAAAACCGTACCCAGCACCTTGCCGTTGGATTCGATACGGCTGAAATCAAGCTGGTATTCCCGGCCTCGCCGCTCTGCCCGCAGCTGACTGTGCCCGGTCTCGGCGGCGTCATGGATGGCGGCGGTCAGGTCCGGATGGCGATCCACTGTCAAGAAATCCTGTCCTACGCAGGTACCGTCCGCATGAAACAGTGCTTGGGCCGCCGGATTGATGCTGAGGATGCGCCCGCTGTGGTCCAGCAGCACCAGACCTTCCCGCATACTGCCGGTGATCTGTTCAAATTCGTCCTGCCGCTGCCGGAGGTCTCTGGTCCGATGGCGGATCTCCTGCTGCTGGGCGTAGACCCGCCCCAACAGCGGAGACAGCTCCTCATAGGCGTTGTTGTCCAGCGGGTGCTCCAGATCCAGCCGGTTCAGCGGCTCCACCACCCGTCGGGCCGCCCGGCTCGCCAAGAGTGCGGAAAGTCCCACCGCCAACAGTGCCACCACGATGACGGCGTGGAGCATCCCAAGAACCAGCATCCATACCGTTTTCTGACTGCCGGAAATGCGGAGCACAGAGCCGTCCGTCAGGCGCACCGCCTGATAGAGCATCTTTTCCGTCAGCGTCTCGGAATAGCGGGCGCTGCTGCCGCTGCCGCCGGTGAGCGCCTCCCGGATCTCCTCCCGCTGGCCATGATTTTCCATGGGCTGCGTATCCGTTCGGGTGTCATACAGCACCGTGCCGTCCGATGCCACCCAGGTCAGCCGCTCCGCCGTGTCCCGGACGCGGGCCAGATAGTCCGCGCCGTCCGCTTCCACCGCCGCCGCAGCCAGTGTCAGTTCTGTCTGAAGCTGCTGTTCCCGCACCGTGCCGAAATAGGTGTAAAGGCAGCCGGTGATCACCAGCAGCGATGCCAGCAGCACCGTCAGTGACGCCGCCAGAGTCGAACGAAAGATCTTCCCGGTCATAGGCCGGTCTCCATGCGGTAGCCCACGTTCCGAACGGTCTCGATCAGCTTGCCGTAGGCCCCTAACTTCTGCCGCAGGGTGCGGATGTGCATATCCAGTGTGCGGCTGTCATCCATGTACTCCATATTCCACACCTGTGTGAATAGCTGTTCTCTGGTGAATGCCATTCCCGGATGGGACAGAAACAGCCGCAAAAGCTCAAACTCCTTATAAGTGAGCTGGAGCCGCTGGCCGTCCGCCGTCACGGTGCGGCAGTCCAGGTCCATAGAAAGGCCCCCGGCAGAGAGCACATGGCCCGTGTCAGCGGGATGACACCGCCGCAGCACCGCCTTCACCCGGGAAACCATCTCCATGACGCCGAAGGGCTTCACCAGATAGTCGTCTGCCCCTAAGTCCAGACTTTGAATTTTGTCATATTCCGCGCCCTTGGCCGTGGCCATGATGACGGGGATGTCCCGCAAGGCCGGTGCGGCCTTCATCTTTTTCAGCAGAGACACACCGTCCTCCCCCGGCAGCATCACATCCAGCAGGACCAGCTCCGGCGTTTCCGTCTGCAGCGCCTCCCAGAAGGATGCTCCATCGTCAAAGCCTCTGGCCTCAAAGCCGGTGGATGTCAGGGCGTACAGCTCAATATCCCGGATACTGGCGTCGTCCTCCACGCACCAGATCATAGCAATCTCCTTATGTCAGTGTGATTTCGTCCTTGTGGGTCCCGGTCACGGAGTAAATGACCCACTCGGCAATGTTCGTGGCGTGATCGCCGATGCGCTCGTAGTACTTGGCGATCATCAGCAGGTCCAGGGCGTATTCGCCGTCTGCCGGGTCCGCCGCGATCTTTCCGATCAGGCTCTGCTTGACCCGGGCAAACTGCTCGTCCACAACGTCATCCGCCGCGATGACCTTTTTCGCCAACATTATATCACATTTCACATAGGCGTCCACACTTTCCGTCACCATTTGTATGACCGCCTTCGCCATTTCCTTCAAAAGGGCGTCGTTTTCCGCCTGCCTCCCGTCTAAAAAGGCTACGATCTCTGCGATGTCCTCCGCCTGATCGCCGATGCGCTCCATGTCGGTGATCATCTTCAATGCGGCGGAGATCTGCCGCAGATCCCGGGCCACCGGCTGCTGCCGCAAAAGCAGCTTCAGGCAGAGGTTTTCGATCTCCCGCTCCTTGTGGTCGATCTCGCTGTCCAGAGGAGCTACCTTGGAGGCCAGCGCCGTGTCCCCCTCCGTCAGCGCCTGAGAGGACAGGGCGATGACCTCCTCGCACAGCGCCCCCATTTCGATCATCTCGTGGTTCAGCTGCAAAAGCTGCTCGTCAAATTTACTGCGCATCTTACCCAAACCTCCCGGTGATGTAATCCTCCGTCCGCTTGTCGGCGGGGGTGGAAAACAGCTGCTCTGTTTTTCCGAATTCCACCAGCTCGCCCAGCAGGAAAAAGGCGGTGTTGTCGGAAATACGGGCGGCCTGCTGCATATTGTGGGTCACCATGACCACGGTGTACCGGCTTTTCAGCTCCGCCGCCAGATCCTCGATCTTAGAGGTGGAGATGGGATCCAGAGCGCTGGTGGATTCGTCCATCAGCAGCACCTCCGGCTCCACCGCCAAAGCCCGGGCGATGCACAGCCGCTGCTGCTGACCGCCGGAAAGACCCAGGGCGCTTTTCTTCAGCCGGTCCTTTACCTCGTCCCAGATGGCGGCGGAACGCAGAGAGTTCTCCACGATCTCGTCCAGCTTCACCCGGTTTCGGATGCCGTGGGTCCGGGGGCCGTAGGCCACGTTATCGTAAATGCTCATAGGGAATGGGTTGGCCTTCTGAAACACCATGCCGATCTGCTTGCGGAGCCATGTGGGGTCCACAGAGCTGCCGTAAAGGTCCTGTCCGTGGAAATCCACCTCGCCGCTGAGCTTCACGCCGGGGATCAGGTCATTCATCCGGTTCAGCGTCCGCAGAAAGGTAGATTTTCCGCAGCCGGAGGGCCCGATGAAGGCGGTGATCTCGTGTTCGGGAATGGCGATGGATACATCGTGGAGGGCATGGTTGGGGCCATACCAGAGATTCAGTTTTTTTGCTTCCAAAATCGGTTCCATAGGGTCTCCTCAATTCTTTTTCAGCTTCCGCCCCAGAAACACGGCGGAGAGGTTGATGAGCAGGGTCAACAGCATCAGAATGGTGGCGATGGAGAAGGCCACCGCCGTCTCGCCCCGTTCGTTGGCGTAGACATACAAAGCCATCGTCAGCGTGGCGGAGGAGGAATGAAGGGCCGTGAAGAAATCGTTGAGCACCAGACCAAACCCGGCGGTGTACAGCAGCGCCGCGCTTTCCCCCACGATGCGGCCGACGGCCAAAATGCAGCCGGTGACGATGCCGTCGATGGCGTTGGACAGCACCACGGTACGGACCATGCGCCACTTTCCGGCCCCTAAGCCCAATGCTCCCTCCCGGTAGGACTGGGGCACGGTTTTCAGGCTCTCCTGAGTGGTGCGAAGAATGGTAGGCAGGATCATCACCACCAGAGTCAGTCCACCCGCCAGCACGCCTGCCTGCAAATTCATTTTCTGCACGAAAAACAGCATGCCCACCAGGCCGAAGATAATGGATGGGATTCCCGTCAGGGTCTCGGCAGCGAACTCAATGAGGCTCACCAGCCGCCGGTTTTCCGCGTACTCCGTCAGATAGATGGCGGCCCCCACGCCCAAGGGCAGAACGATGACCATGGCCACCAGAATAATATACAATGTGTTGAGAATATTCGGTAAAATACCGATCGTATTCTTAATATAGCTGGTCTGTCCGGACAGCAGTTCCCAGGTCAGCCCCGGAATTCCCCGGCAGAAAATGTAGCCGATCAAAAATACCAGCAGCGCGCAGGTCAGTCCGGCACATAGCCACACCAGCGCACGCATCCCCCGGTTGTAGACCCGACGGCGAAGGGATAAGGTTTGTCCGTTCATGTCAGCCCTCCTTCCGGTTCTTAACGCACACGTTCAGAAACACATTGATGAGCATGATAAAGAGGAACAGCACCAGGCCGATGGAATAAAGCGCCTGCTGATACAGGCTTCCTACACTGGCGTAGGCCATGCCGGAGATAATGCCGGTGGTGAGAAAGCGCACCGGCGTAAACAGCCCCGGCATATTGGACACGTTGCCCGCCACCAGAATGATGGCCATCGCCTCACCGATGGCCCGGCCCACGCCCAGCACCACCGCCGCCGCGATGCCGCTGCGGGCGGCGCGGACGCTGACCCGGAAATAGGTCTCCATCTCCGCCGCGCCTAAGGCGAGACTGGCCTCCTCGTACTCCCTTGGAACGGCCCGGAGCGCCGTTTCCGACACGTTGATGATGGAGGGCAGGATCATAATGGCCAGCACGATCATGGCGGCCAGCAGGCAGGCGCCGGAGCTGAGATGGAACAGCGTCCGGATAGCCGGCACCAGCACGATCATGCCCACCAGACCGTACACCACCGACGGAATGCCCGCTAACAGCTGTACCGCCGTGCGGATCACCGCCGCCAGCTTCGGTGGGGCCACCTTCGCCAGAAATATGGCAGTCAGCAGTCCCACAGGAACGCCGATGACGATGGCCCCGGCAGTGCCGTAAACGGAGGTCAGGATAAAGGGCAGAATTCCATACAGTGCACCGGTGGTGGTGTTGGTGGGGTCCCAGACCCTGCCCAGCAGGAATTGAGACAGGCCAATCTGCCGAATGGCGGGCAGGCCGGAGAGAATGAGATAAATGCTGATGAGCAGCACAAAGGCCACCGCCACGATGCCGCACAGCAAAAAAATCAAATGGATGATCTGTTCCACGGTTTTGCGGGCGCGGTAGCTGCTCCGCTCCGGTGTATGCGGGGGATTTGTAATGCTTTCCACCGCATTGACGGCGGTCAGAATTGCGTCAGAGTCCATGTCTGGCTCCTTTCTCGGTTTTACAGGAAGCGCCTCCACCTACGGTGATAGATGGAGGCGGGCTTGTCATGCTGTGGGAAGGAAGGGTGTGGGAGGAACCCTGTGGGGGTCCTCCCCACTTCTTTGATCGAACAGATCTTAGGCGATATACGAGATCCGCGCCGGTTGCTCCCTTATTTCGCGACCGGCACTGCGCCAGCAGCCTTGATCAGCTGGCTGGCAGTAGAAGATGTAGCGTAGTCGAAGAATGCCTGGGCTGCGGGAGACAGGGTCTCGCCGGTCTTGGTCACTAGCACGAAGGGCCGCTGAATGGCGTAGCTGCCGTTCAGAACAGTTTCCTCCGTGCAGGCCACGCCGCCTACGGTGACGGCCTTGACGGTGTTCTTACCCTCCACAGCGGAGAGGGATGCGTAACCGATGGCGTTGGGGTTGCCGGCAACCGCCTCGATGACGCCGCCGGTGGAGGTCAGCTCCTGATCCAGCTTGCAGGCATCCTTGGTGCCGGTGATGGACTCGAAGCCGTCCCGGGTGCCGCTGCCCGCCTCACGGCCGATGCAGGAGATGGTACCGGCATCGCCGCCCACCTCGCTCCAGTCGGTGATCTCACCGGTGAAGATCTTGGCGATCTGCTCCACCGTCAGATTCTCCACCTTGCTGTCGGCATTGACGATGACGGCGATGCCGTCCAGCGCCACGATGGTCTCGGTCAGACCGCCGGCCTTCTCCTCGTCCTTCAGGGCACGGGAGGCAAGGCCGATGTCGGCGCTGCCGTTGCTGGCAGCCTCAATGCCTGCGCCGGAGCCGGTAGGATCATAGGTGACGGTGACGCCGCTGTTGTCGGCCATGAACTGCTCACTCAGGGCGCCGATGACCTTTTCCATAGAGGTGGAGCCGTTGGTGGACACACTGCCGGAGAGGGCGGTCTCAGCCGGAGTCTCCGTCTGCGCGCTGCTGTCGGTGTTCGTGTCAGCAGGCGTTTCCGTCTTGGATCCGCAGCCGGTAAGGGCCGCCAGGCTCAGAGCCAAAGTCAGAATCAATGCAAGTGTCTTTTTCATGTTTGTCTTCCTTTTTTATTTGATATTTGGGTTTTCCCCTTTTCACACTTATCAGTGTACCGGCTGTATGTAAAAGGCGAAAGACAAACCATGTAAAATCCATGTCAAATCGTTCCGCAAATCACTTCTCTGCCGAAAAAAGCAGAGAAAAAGCGTCTTTCCGCAATGC
>ENA-OOXT01001625-OOXT01001625.1-human-gut-metagenome-genome-assembly--contig:-NODE-1625-length-13983-cov-2.522760_pt1 | contig 13983 bp, 9 predicted proteins | sample MGYA00241590_ERZ501349 | MGnify/ENA primary metagenome ERZ501349 (study PRJEB25962, sample SAMEA2042838) | human gut metagenome | biome: human gut; feature: human-associated habitat; material: faeces...
TCCGTAAGCGTTGCAGCGTTACAACGGAACGAGAAGTTGTAGCTCGTGTACGGCGCAAGCACTACGGAGCACGCCATGTTGAAGCAATGGAGGTCGCGCTGCAGCGAAGCCGTAGTCATTGAGAGCTTGTTCTGGTCGAAGTCGTAACCGCTCGAGAACGAGATGTTCCAGCCGTCACTAAGCCGCAAGTTACCACTAACGTTGAGGTTCTGCGAGAACTTGTACGGATAGCGCATCGTCTTCGTGTTGAACTTGCCACCCGTGTTCTCGCGCATCGTGATGCCGTAGCCGAACGTGAGCGACCACGGCATATTGAAGCGCATGTAGCCGTCAGCATCCGTTTCAGCCTTGCCACCCCCACTCTTCTTGCGCGTGCTGCGCTGGGCGTTCACCATCGTGTCGTCTACGTTCGACTCCACGTCGGTGTCGATGCCTTCCTCGTCGTCTTTTCCGTTACGCTTCTTCCGCTCCTTGTCGTCGCCACCACCGAACCATTTCTTAATCTTGTCAGGCGTCAGCGTGAACGAGAAGTTCTGCGACGTACCCTGGAAGCGTCCGAACTTGCCCATGCCCCAAAGCGTGTGGTTGCCCACGTACGGGCGACCGTTCTTGTCAAGCTCGTAAGCATACGACGCAAAGACAGCCGTCATGTTGAACGTGTAGTTCTTCCACCACTTCAAGCGGATACGCATAGTGAGGTCGGAAAGCGGTTTTTCTTTGGCAGCCATATTGTAGCTCATCGACAGACCGAGTTCGTCGATAATACTAAGCTTCTTGAAACCCGTTGAGTCCTTACTGCTCTTCACCTTCATCTCCACATTGTTTGAGAGGTCGAACGCGATGTTGCCCGTCTTGCCCTTACCCGGTACGCCGAAGAGCTGATCGCGATAGGGCGAATACTCTACGAGGTCGACCGATCCGTCAGCATTGGTACGCTGATAAGTCTTGTAGTAGCCATAGCGCGACGCACTGAAATCGGGCGCATAACTGAAGCTCACAGACGGAGTCAGCACGTGGCGAATAGCCTGAATCTTATCGCCGAATATCTTACGGCTCGGCATATAGAAACCATAAAGCTTCGTCGACGCACCGATAGACATACTATAGTTGTACACGTTGTTGAAGCCGTATATAGTGTCGCACACCTCGCGCTGCGCAGCAGCATCCCACGAGCGCATCACCTTGTGTGTGTACATGCGGTCCTGGAAGTTGAACGACGGCGAAATGTTGATATAGTTGAAGAGCGTGAAGTTGCCGCTGATAGGTATCGAGTGGTTCCAGCCGTTGCGCCAGTCCTTTATCAGATTGGAATGCAGCAGTTTGTCCTCTTTCGTGTTGATACTGTTGGATATGTGACCCGTGTACGACATCGAGATTTTCTCGTACCAGCGCTCGTCGCCGGCAGCGTGCTTACGCTTGAACGGGTAGAAACGCGAGAGCGAGATGTTAAGGTCAGGCAGGGTCATCGCTATCGACGAGTCGCGCATGTTCTGCGAGAGGTTGGCTGTAGAGCTGAGCGACAAACCGATACTCGAGAACGTTGTGCTCCACGACACGGATGATGTGCGTGTAGACTGGGTGAGGGTCTGCGGATTATAAAGCGAGCTGAGGTTGTTGCGCTCGTAGCTCGACGTAGCGAAGTTGACGCTGGCTGAGAGCGAGCTGTAAGGGTTTGCCTTCTGATCCTGGCGGTGGCTCCACTGTATCTTGAAGCTTTTCTGACGGGTGAAGTCGGGCATTCCCTTGTCGCCGGTCTGTGTGTTCTGGAAACTTGCATAGAAGCTGCCGCTGAAGCGATAGCGCTTGGTGTAGTTCATGGCAGCGGAGAGTCCCCATGAGCCCTTTGTGTATATTTCGCCGAGGAGTTTGAGGTCCATTTTGTCGCTGATGGCGAAGTAGTAGCCACCGTCGCGCAGATAGAAGCCGCGGTTGCTCTCGTCGCCGTATGTAGGCATGATGAAGCCGCTCGAATAGCTCTTGGTGAACGGGAAGAAGCCGTAAGGAATGGCAAACGGCAGAGGCACATCGGCAACCACGAGATAAGCCGGTCCGAACACGACCTCCTTACCAGGGCGCACCTTCGCACGCGAAAGAGCTATATAGAAGTCGGGGTGCTCGGCATCGCAAGTGGTATAGCGACCGTGCTGAAGGAAGATATCGCCGTTCGGACTGCGCTTTGATATCTCGCTACGCAGGAAGCCGTCCTCCTGCTGTGTGTACACGTTGCTGATAAGGCCTTTCTTTGTCTTGAAGTTGAACGCCATGGTGTCGCTCTCGTACTTGTCAGAACCCATGGAGAACACCGGCGTGCCGAAGAGTGTCAGACCGGTGGTGTCTGCCTTGTCCTTGGCTCCGGTAGCGTGTACTAAGGATGAGTCGAGACTCATGTGTATGCGCTCGGCAGCAAGGTCCATATTCTCGTATTTCACGGTGGAACTGCCATATAGACGTGCTGTCTTCGTGACGGCGTCGTACACGAGAGAGTCGTTTGCCGAATAGTTTACTGGAGAATTGATGCCTCCCGCACGTTGGCGGTTGATTGAATCGAGGCGTATGGAGTCGTCGATAGCCTTATTGTGGTGGTAGATAGCGAGTTGCAGAGAGTCCATCTTGGTTGTGTCAACGCCCAATGCGAGCGTTGTGTCAACAGTAAGAGTAAGCATAGTGTCGTTAGCCGACAACAACGAATCGCGCAAAATGGTATCCGCAATATCACTTATCTCTATTGAGTCGCGAAGAACTTTCGCTCTCTTCTTGCGTTGCTTCGAGGGTGCGTCAGCACTTGCCATCACAAACATGATGGCGCAAAGCAATAGGGCTATAGCTGTCTTTGTTCTCAATTTGAATAATGTTGGTTCTTGTTGTTTACTTCTCTGGCTCAAACAGTTCCTTCATCTTTCGGAACCGTGCCAATGTGTCGCCACCGAACTTGGCGAGCGAACGTTCTGCCTGTTCAATGGTCTTCTCGCGGTCGAGATGTGTCTTCGAGTAGAACTTATCGGCATAGCAGATAAGTTTCTCCTCTATTGTTTCGGGTTGCATATCCTGATGTGGCAATGGCAGATCTTGCGAAACGATGTCGTCGAGGGTCAGTCCGGCGCCGGTATGACGCTCGCAGACACGGGCGTAACGCTCGGGCAATCTCTCGCTGCGCAGCATTTCAGCACCACAGACACCATGACGTATGTACGGCTCCGTGCCGTAACACTCTATACCTGGGGCATCTACGCGGATGATTCCGATGTCGTGAAGCATCGCAGCCTGCTCTACAAAGTCGCAGTCGATATGTAGTTCGGGATGTAACGAAGCAATCTGCAGCGCACGTTGCGCTACAGATTGGCTATGAGTGAGTAGGATATGACGCAACGCATCACATCCTACGTAGTATTTGTCGATTATTTGCTTATACATATATTTTTACTCGTGCTCGCGCTCGATGTATGCAATCACGTCGCCCTTCTGTACCTTTGAGCCACGCTTTGCGTTGATCTCAACGAGCTTGCCACCAAGAGCAGCCGGCACCTCTACAAACTCGCCCCAAGGAGCCTGGATGTAGCAGAGCACATCGCCCTCCTTGTACTCCTTGCCGATGAACGGCTCTACAGTAGGTGCGCACTCGCCCTCGCCTGAGAACTCCCAGAAGATGTCACCCTTAACCGGAGCGACAACAGCGTCTGCCTTGGCGTGCTTGTAAGCACTGAGTTGCTCTGGAGAGAGGTTAGCACCGAGTTTGGCATCCTTGAGCTTCTGAAGGTCGGCGAGGAAGTTCTTCTTAGCCTGACCGCTCTTGTAGTTGCGATACTGCTCAGGGTGCATTGCGAGCTCGAAGAGCTCTTCGTCGTCCTGACCGCACTCCCATCCGTTCTCTGCCATCTCCTTGCGGAAGTCGTCGAGAGCGTCGGTGAGAAGTGTATGAGCGTCAACATCGGTAAACTCACGACCCTGCTTCTGTGCAAGCTCTACGAGCTCTGGGTCGATAGTTCCGGGGATCTTACCCGACTTGCCGAGAATCATACCCCACATAGAGTCGTCCATCATCACGAAGCGTCCCTTGCCCTGCTCGAGAGTGAGGAGGTTCATAAGGGCGATGTTCTTCACGTACTGTGAGAACGGTGTTACCAATGGAGGGTAGCCTACGCGTGGCCATACGTATTCCACCTCGTCGAAGAGCTTGATGAGGAGGTCGTCCATGGAGAGTTCGTCAAGGCCGTTCTTCTTGCGCACGTTGTTAATAGTGGTACGCATACCGCCGAGGTCAGCCATCATTGAACCCATCATACCGCCAGGCAGACCGCAACCGAGGAGGAGCGAAGACATGATCTTGTTGCCAGGGTTGATGAAGTAGCCGAGCCACTCGTCGATGAACTCCTGGGTCATGGCGCGAGCCTTCATGTATGCGCTCATGTTGATTTCGGGAACATCAAAGCCTTCGTTCTTCAACATGCTGATAACAGAGATAACGTCCGGATGCACCTTACCCCATGACAACGGCTCGATAGCTGTATCGATGATGTCGGCACCGTTCTGGCAAACCTCAAGGATTGAAGCCATTGAGAGACCAGGACCTGAGTGACCGTGATACTGGATGATGATTTCAGGATACTTGTCCTTGATCATCTTTGTGAGTTTGCCGAGGAATGCAGGCTGACCGATACCAGCCATATCCTTCAAGCAGATTTCCTCTGCGCCGGCAGCGATAAGCTGATCGGCAATGTTCATGTAGTACTCCAGAGTGTGAACCGGAGAGTTGGTGATGCAGAGAGCACACTGCGGAGTCATGCCGCCTTCCTTTGCCCACTTGATGCTCGGAATGATATTGCGAACGTCGTTCAGACCGTCGAAGATACGTGTGATGTTTGTACCCTGCTTTGCCTTTACCTTGTACATGAGGGCGCGAACGTCGTCAGGCACGGGGTACATACGCAGAGCGTTAAGACCACGGTCGAGCATGTGGGTCTTGATACCTACCTCATTGAAAGGCTTGCAGAAAGCGCGTACTGCATCGTTTGGATTCTCGCCTGCGAGAAGGTTCACCTGCTCGAAAGCTCCGCCGTTGGTCTCAACACGGGCAAAGCAACCCATATCGATAATCACGGGAGCAATGCGCTCCAACTGGTCTTTGCGTGGCTGGAACTTGCCAGAAGACTGCCACATATCTCGATAAACGAGACTGAACTGGATTTTCTTTTTCATCTCTATTAGTTGATTTTTTTATTGTTCGTATAACGCAATTTGAAGAGATAGCGTGACTTTAAGCCACTGCACACCTCTTCAAATATGCAAAATTAGAGAAAAAAATTCAATTACTCAGTAATATCAACGCTTTTTTAGTAAATATTAGAGCTGAATTTCTATTACTTTGTCAACATCTGTGGGCACTTCATCGAGAGAAATCAGCACGCCACCGTCGCATTTCTGTGTCTTCACAGCCTTGCGTGTGGCGAAGTCGACAGCCTTGCGAATCTTCTTCGAGCCGATAGGCAGGAAGAGTGAGCGGTCCTGCAAGTTGAGAATATGCACAAAGAGACGGTTGTCCTTCTGTGTTGTCACACCCCAATCGTGCGGAGCAACGAGTCCGCCACGTGTGCCGTAGATTGTCTCGCCATAAACCTTCATCCACTCGCCAATCTCTTTCAAGCGCTGCACAGCAACCTCAGGCAGACAGCCGTCTGGCTGCGGACCGATGTTCATAAGCAGATTGGCGTTGCGTCCGGCAGCATTCACGAGATAATGAATGAGAGTCTTGGTAGATTTATAGTTCTGGTCAGTAATCTTGTAGCCCCACATGCCGTTCATGGTCTCGCAGGTCTCAAGAGGAAGTTTGCTGATTGCTTGACCCGACAGACCGGCAGTATTCTCGCCAGGAAGGTCGCGTTCGAACATCTGGAAGTCTTCGCCGTCGAACGGCTGAGAGTGGTGGTTATTGCCGATAAGGCAAGAGGGCTGCAGCTTATGTATGAGCGCATACTGCTCGGGCAAGCGCCAGTCGAACGACGGATTGATATCCTGATCCCACCAGCCGTCGAACCAGATAGCGTTCACCTCGCCATAGTTGGTGAGCAACTCTGTGAGCTGATTGTTCATAAACTGATAGTAGCTGTCCCAGTTCTGCGCCTCTTTCGGTCTGCCAGTGCCAAGACCAGTGCGTCCGAGCGGTGCGTCCTCACGTCCCCAGTCGATGTGCGAGTAGTAGAAGTGCAAACCGATGCCCTGACGATGACACTCGTCGGCAAGTTCCTTCACGACGTCGCGCTTGAATGGCGAAGCGTCAACGATGTTATAGTCTGAATATTTTGTATGGAACATTGAGAAGCCCTCGTGGTGGCGTGTTGTGAAGCAGATATACTTTGCTCCAGAAGCCTTGATTGCTGACACCCACTCGCGTGCACTGAACTTTGAGGGATAGAAACCACCTGCGAGCTTGGCGTATTCCTTGTAGTTAAGATTGTTGTTTGTCATTGTCCACTCGCCGGTGGCGAGCATACTGTAAAGTCCCCAATGGAGAAAGATGCCAAACTTAGAGTCTTGGAAATGAGAGCGTGCTGCGAGATTGCCTTCTGTTGGCACATACTTGTTCGCAACAGCCTTGTCGGTTGCGGTTCCGGCTGTGCTGTTAGCAGCATTTTCGGCAGAAACGCTGACAGACATTGCAAGTGCCATCATCACTGTACAAAAGATTTTCTTCATACTTATTACATTAATTTTTAGGTAGTTATTATATACGAGAAAAGGTGCAGTTGCCCACAACTGCACCTAACGATGTTATTATCCACGCAAATCGTGCTCCTCAAAACGACGTTCTGCGAGCTTTTCATACTTTGTTCCTGGCTTGCCGTAGTTGGCATAAGGCCATATAGAAATGCCTCCACGCGGTGTGAAGAGACCAGTCACCTCAATATACTTAGGATCCATAAGCTTCACGAGGTCTTTCATAATGATGTTCACGCAGTCCTCGTGGAAGTCGCCATGATTACGGAAGCTGAAAAGGTAGAGCTTCAAGCTCTTGCTCTCCACCATCTTCACATCCGGCACATACGATATGCGTATCTCCGCAAAGTCGGGCTGACCGGTAATCGGACACAGCGATGTGAACTCCGGACAGTTGAAACGCACCCAGTAGTCGTTGCCCTGATGCTTGTTGACAAACGTCTCAAGCACTTCCGGCGCATAGTCGTCACGATACTTTGTCTTCGCTCCGAGTGCCTGCAAGCCTTCGTCGCGGCGATTATCTGAATTTGTTGCCATTTATATACTTATTATATATACTACATTTTATATATACTACATTTTAAAGCACATTAACCTCTGAACGTTGTCTTAAATATTGAATATTCGCCAGATACTATAGTTCATTCCGGTATCGAAGTTGTCCTCGCCCTCGAACTTCTTTGTCCAGCGCACCACGCGTATGGTAAGAGGCAGAACGATTATCTCATAGAGTGTCTTAAGCACTACCTGCGAAATCATCAACACTGGCAATTCGCTCATCGGGATTACTCCTCCGAGTGCCAACGGGAAGAAGATAATCGAGTCGGCTGCCTCGCCGTACACCGTACTGAGTATGGCGCGAGCCGAGAAGTTCTTGCCGCCCGACGAGAGTTTCATGCGACTCATCACGTAAGCATTGACGAACGAACCGACGATGAACGCTAAGAATGATGCGAAAGCGATACGCGGCGCAAGTCCGAAAACAGCGTGGAATCCTTCTTCGTTATGCCAGTAAGGCGCAGCGGGCAGTATGTCACACAATGCTCCGAAGAGGACAAATAGGAAATTCATAGCGAAACCCAGCCATATCAGCAATCGGGTTTTTCCATAGCCCCATACCTCACAAACGCAGTCGTTGATGATGTACGAAACGGGGAAGACGATTAATCCGCCTGTTACACTAATCGGACCTAACGCAATTTGCTTTGTCTCAAGCACGTTTGCCGTAATAAGACAAACGCAGAAAAGCGTACTGAAAAGCAAAAACAGCACACTCACGGTTTTCTTGTTTTTCTGCATAATCTTGTTTTTTAAGAGGTTTAGCAAGCACTCTATATAATATAATGTATATAGTAAACGATACTGCTACATTTATTTACGGCTGCAAAATTACTATTTTTTAATGAGAACGCAAACAAAAACACAGAGTAAATAGCAATAAAGAACGAGGAGCTACGCCGAAACGAATGGTTTCAGCGTAACTCCTCGCTATAATGAAAATAAATATTGCGATGTAGTTTAGAACATCTTTGCTGGATAAACACCCTCGTCGGCAAGTTTCTGGAACTTAGCCACTACGTCCGGACGATCCTCCGGATAGGTCACGCCGAACCACTTAGATGTAGTGTCGAGCACCTCGCAAGTAGCGGTGCCGTCGTGGATGAGCTTGTCTACCATCAATGGGATGAAGAACTCGCTCTTGAGGTTCTCCATGTTCTTCGGGTCAGAGAGGAACGCCTTGAAGTACTCCTCACTGTGCTTGAAGTAATCAGGTGTAAAGCCCCAGAAGTTCATAGATACCGGTGTTGTATCAGGTATCTCTACCCATGTCTCGTTGTCGTCAGCAAGATATTTAACAACGCCGTCGAAGCGCTGAATCTTGGTGCGCTCTACAACAGATGTCAGGTGATGATGTTCATCGTTCTCACATACGCCACGGCTTACAGTGCCACTCTCAGAAAGAGTGTTACCTACGCGGAAACCGACCATAGCATACTTACCAGTAGAACCCTCTGGCAACTCGCTGAGCCACTTGCCCATTACACGGAATGCATCGCGATCGTAGAAGTCGTCGCAGTTGAGCACAGCGAACGGCTCATTGATAACGCTTGCACCCATCATCAGCGCATGGTTAGTACCCCAAGGCTTTGTGCGACCCTCAGGACATGTAAAGCCCTCGGGCAGTGCGTCGAGGCTTTGGAACACGAGCTCGCAAGGGATGTGGCCTTCATATTTAGAAAGAACAATGCGACGGAAGTCGTCCTCAAAATCCTTACGGATAACGAACACAAGCTTGCCAAAGCCAGCATTGATTGCGTCGTAGATACTGTAATCCATGATTGTCTCACCGTGAGGACCGAGCTCGTCGAGCTGCTTCAGTCCGCCGTAACGGCTTCCCATACCTGCAGCGAGGAGGAAAAGTGTTGGTTTCATAACTCTGATATTTGTTTAAGTTAATTTATATTGACTTTCGATTATTATTAATCTGAACGCAAAAGTAACAAAATCGAATGAAATAAAAAAATTATTGATAGTATAAAATTGCGCACATCACTGAAAAATCGTAACTTTGCACGATACTATATCATAATGTAACGAAAGAAAGAAACAGAAAAAGTCTAAATATATGGCAATTACAGAAGAAAAGACAGTAGAAGAGAAGAATTTGAGTTTTGTAGAGCAGCTCGTTGAGCAGGACCTCGCTGAGGGCAAGAACGCCGGACGCATACAGACGCGTTTCCCGCCAGAGCCTAATGGTTATCTGCACATCGGACACGCTAAGGCTATCTGCATGGACTTCGGCGTGGCTGAAAAGTACAATGGAGTGTGCAACCTGCGCTTCGACGACACCAATCCTACAAAGGAGAACAACGAGTACGTTGAGAACATTCTCAACGACATCTCTTGGCTTGGTTTCAAATGGGGTAACATATACTATGCTTCCGACTATTTCGAGAAGCTTTGGGACTTCGCTGTGTGGATGATCCAGAACGGACACGCTTACATCGACGAGCAGACTGCTGAGCAGATTGCCGAGCAGAAGGGCACACCTACCACTCCGGGCGTTGCTTCGCCTTACCGCGACCGCCCCGTTGAGGAGAGCCTCAAGTTGTTCAACAAGATGAACACTCCAGAGGCTGTGGAAGGCAGCATGGTGCTCCGTGCAAAGCTCGACATGGCTAACCCGAATATGCACTTCCGCGACCCGATCATCTATCGCATCATCCACACTCCACACCACCGCACAGGCACGAAGTGGCACGCTTATCCGATGTACGACTTCGCTCACGGACAGAGCGACTTCTTCGAGGGTGTAACCCACTCTATCTGTACACTCGAGTTCGTACCTCATCGCCCACTCTACGACAAGTTCATCGACTATCTGAAGGAGATGCGTGGCGAGACAGAGAACCTGCACGACTTCCGCCCGCGTCAGATCGAGTTCAACCGTCTGAACCTTACATACACAATGATGTCGAAGCGCAAGCTCCTGGCTCTCGTTGAGGAGAAGTTCGTGTCGGGTTGGGACGACCCACGTATGCCGACACTCTCGGGTATGCGTCGCCGTGGCTACTCGCCCGAGTCAGTACGCAAGTTCATCGACTCAATCGGCTACACCAAGTTTGACGCTCTCAACGACATGGCGCTGCTCGAGGCTGCCGTTCGCGAGGACCTGAACAAGCGTGCGCTGCGCGTGTCTGCCGTGCTCAACCCGGTTAAACTCGTCATCACCAACTATCCTGAGGGTCAGACTGAGGAGATGGAGGCTATTAACAACCCGGAGAACGAGGCTGACGGCACACACACCATCACCTTCTCGCGCAATCTTTGGATCGAGCGCGACGACTTCATGGAGGATGCTCCGAAAAAATTCTTCCGCATGACTCCGGGCAAGGAGGTACGTCTGAAGAACGCCTACATCGTGAAGTGCACTGGCTGCACAAAGGATGCCGATGGTAACATCGTGGAGATTCAGGCCGAGTACGACCCGCTCAGCAAGAGCGGTCTTGAGGGTGCCAACCGCAAGGTAAAGGGCACACTCCACTGGGTTTCTGCCGACCACTGCCACAAGGCTCAGGTGCGCGTTTACGACCGTCTGTTCTGCGTTGAGAACCCGTCGGCTGACGAGCGCGACTTCCGCGAACTGCTCAACCCGGAGAGCCTCAAAACTATCGAGAACTGCTACGTAGAGAACTACGCTGCCGACTGCAAGCCGGGACAGTATCTGCAGTTCCAGCGCATCGGCTATTTCATGATGGACCTCGACAGTACCCCCGACCACCTCGTCTTCAACAAGACCGTGGGTCTGAAGGACGCCTGGGCCAAGAAGCAGGCGGGTGGAGCCAAGAAATAGGCCCCTGCCAGCCAGCAGGACTTGCGCGGCCCATGTCCAACCGGTCTGCGCAGGACCTCATATTCAGAATGTTTCAGCCGTGGCCGCGGGAAGCCCGTGCGACCCGTGGTCACGACCATAACGATATCACATGGAGGAATATTACAACACCAAGGAGTTTCGCAAACTGCTCCGACGCTACCAGAAGGCGCGCCGGACGGGCGTCTCCGACTATTTCATGGCGAGCGAACTGGGCGACATCATCCAGTATTATGCCGTCCAGGGTAAGAACGACAAGGCGATGGAGGTCTCCGACTTCACCCTCAACCTCTATCCTGGCGCCGTAGAGCCGCTGGCCTTCAAGGCGCGCTATGCGCTCTCGGTGGAGGACGATCCCGACCAGGCCCAGGCCTATGCCGACCTCGTGGAGGACAAGACCGACGTGGAATACTACTACCTCGTGGCGGAGATCCTGATCCACAAGGAGGAGATCGGCACGATGGAGAACTATCTCCGCGCCCGCTACGCCGAACTCAGCAAGAAGGATAAGGACGAGTTTGCCCTCGACGTGGCCCAGATGATGGACGACTACCGCCTGACGGAACTGGCCCTCTCCTGGCTCGACTTGGTCAAGGACCGCAAGCATCCCGACTACAAGAGCATCAAGGGCAAGGTGCTGGTCTTCTCGGGCCTGCACGACGTCGATGGCGAGGGCGAGCGACTGCTGGAGGAGCTCACCAACGACGAACCCTACAACGTCGATCGCTGGCTCGACCTGGCACAAGCGCAGAAGTCGAAGCAGCACAACAAAGAGTGTGTTGAGTCGTGCGACTACGCCATCGCCATCGATCCGCAGAACGCCAAGGCCATCTACCTCAAGGGTGGAGCGCTGGTCGCTATGGAGCACTACGAGGAGGCCCTGGAGCTCTTCAAGAGCAACAACGACCTGCTCAAGAAGGAGACCGATGGTCTCTCGTCCCTGACCGTGGCTATCTGTCTCACGGCCCTGGGTCGCGACGAGGAGTCCTACCAGTGGCTCGACGATGCGATCTGGACGTGCAAGGACCAATTGATGTTCTTCATGGCGATCTACTTCTGTTTCGCCGGCACGAAGTATCTTCCGCGCCTCTACCCGCAGCTCAAGCGCGTCTTCGCCCTGCTGGGCAAGAACAACAAGCACTACTGGTCCTACATGGCCCTGATGGCCCTGGAGGTCGATCAGATGGAAGACTTCCACCACTATCTCCAGCAGGCCATCAAGCGCAACCCCGACGAGGCGCAGCTCATGCTGAGCAGCCTGTTTCCGATCGGGAGCGACATGGCCGACTGGCCTTCGCTGACTCCTCAAAAACCAATCATCCCCCCAAAGCCCAATCATGGACAATTTTAGCTTTTTTCAGTTTATCATCGAGCATCTCAACTACGCGTGGGTTTGGTTTCTGATGCTGCTTGAGAGTACCGTCATCCCTGTTCCCTCAGAGCTGGTCGTCACGCCGGCGGCCTATTTCGCTCATGCGGGCAAGGACCTCAACACCTGCTGGGTCATCGTCTTTGCGACGATCGGAGCCGACTGTGGCGCCACCATCAACTACCTGGCGGGCTACTATCTGGGCCGCCCGCTCATCTACCGCTTCGCCAACAGCCGCCTGGGCCGCCTCTGCCTGCTCACGCAGGAGAAGGTGGAGAAGAGCGAGCGCTATTTCGACAACCACGGTATGGTGGCGACCATCACGGGCCGTCTCATCCCTGGCATCCGCCACCTCATCTCCATCCCCGCCGGACTGGCCAGGATGAACTACTGGAAGTTTCTCCTCTATACCCCCATCGGCGCAGGCGCCTGGCACGCCATCCTGGCGCTCCTCGGCTGGTATCTCTCCACGATCATCGCGCCCAACGAGCTGGAGGGCAAGATCATGGATTATAGCCACCACATCAAGATCGTCATCCTCGCCCTGGTGGCCGTGGCCGTCGTTTGGTTTGTGGCCAAATGGCTCATCGGACGTGCCAAGAAGTCGAAGGCGTAGGATCCATGTGCAACACCTGGCGCGGGGAGGGCTCGCCTCGCCCCGTGCCGCAAAGGATATTTTCTTATGGCAATCAACGAGCAGTACATAGACAACATTGCCCAGGAGCAGCTTCTGAGCGATGAGGAGGAGCGCCAGCTGGCCGACCGCATCAAGGTAGGCGACGCGCGCGCGCTCGAACAACTGACGAAGGCCAACCTGCGGTTTGTCGTCTCCCTGGCTCACCACTATCGGGGGCACGGACTGGACGAGGACGACCTCGTGAGCGAGGGCAATATCGCCCTGATGCACGCCGCGGCCCAGTTTGACGGTTCGCGGGGCGTTCGCTTCGTGGTCTTTGCCGCCCCCTTCATCCGTCAGGCCATGGAGCGGGCCATCGAAGAGCAGAACGTCCTGGAGGACACCTCGCGCAAGGCCACAAGGCGTGGCGAGAGGACCGCTCCCCGTCCGCTTTCCCTCGACCAGTCGATCCCGGTCGGCAGCAATAGCACCTTCACGCTCCATTCCATCATCGAGGATGCCAACGCCATCCCCATCGACGGAGGCCTCGACCGTGGCGTGGTGCGCGAGCAGCTGCTTGAGGGGCTCGCCTGTCTCGACGACCGCGAGCGCAGGGTCATCCTGCTCCTCTACGGCCTCGACGGCGAGGCTTGCACCATGGCCGTGGCCGGAGAGCGCATGGGACTGAAGCGCGAGCGCGTGCGGCAGATCCGCGACAAGGCACTCCGCAAACTCTCCCGCCGCATCAAGCGATAGGAGGCCCACAGGGCTACGTTCTATGGGGTTGCTTCGTAGGAATGGAGAGAAAACCATTCTTCCGAAGTAAACCTTTCGTGTGATCCTGCGTCTAAACTCATAGCGGATTGCAAAAGCCCGAGGCTGGTCCTTGGCGAAGAACAGTCGCATGTGGCTCACGTT
>ENA-OOXT01001626-OOXT01001626.1-human-gut-metagenome-genome-assembly--contig:-NODE-1626-length-13980-cov-2.232747_pt1 | contig 13980 bp, 10 predicted proteins | sample MGYA00241590_ERZ501349 | MGnify/ENA primary metagenome ERZ501349 (study PRJEB25962, sample SAMEA2042838) | human gut metagenome | biome: human gut; feature: human-associated habitat; material: faeces...
AAGAAGCCGTAAAAGAAAGAGCAATCACTCCACCTTCCGGCACATGCACAAACGCATTTTTCAGCAGATTGGTCAGCAAGACGGTAGCCAGCGACTCGCTCATTTCCAAACGGAAACATTCTTCTACATGCACTTCCACCTGCACATGACGGTAGGCATATACTTCCTTGTAATCCTCCAGATACTGCAACAGCAGCTCATTCAGGCACAAAGATTTTACATCCGTAAACTGACGATTCTCTATCTTGCACAATAGTAACAGCGACTTATTCAGGCGTGTCAGATTTTCAAGTGTCCGATGGGTCTTCATCAGTTCGGAAAGCTGTTTCTCGGTCAATGTTTCATCCTCCATCAGCATTTCCAGGCGGTTACGGCAAATAGCCAGCGGTGTCTGCATCTCATGTGAGGCATTCCCGATAAACAGTTTCTGCTGCTCATAGAGTTTCTCACTGCGTTCTGAGAACATATTGGCCGCCTCATTCAATTTCCGGAATTCCACAATCCGGAGTGATTCATCGAGCGGATTCTCCTTTGTTCCCAAACGATAATCTTCCAGCCATTTCAACAAAGTATAAAGTGGCCGCATATTGCGATGGAACACCCAGGCATTAACCGCTAAAATCATCAGGAACAGCAGCACATAAAGAAAAACAATCCACCCTAAAACGGCACGCTGAAGGTCGAACTTCTCAATGGTAGGAGTATAGACCACCAGCTCCATATATCCCCCGTCTTCCTTCTGGAAAATGGTCATTAATATTCTGGCAGGCTCCGTCTCTCCTTTTTCGGTAATATACACCATCTCGTCCCGATAGGATATATTAGGATAGGAGGCTGCATATTCCGGAGTGACCTCATACAGAAAGTACTGATTGTTCGAGCCGTTACTTGTATCAGGCATCTGCTCTCCCGACAGGGAACGGATAATCAACGACTCGGCATAATCGCTCAAGGAGTCATCCACTTCGTCGTTTACCTCCTCCATAATGGCCAGGTAAAACAATACCGCCCAACACGTCAGTATGACCACTAATATGGTGGACATACGCCACATGACCAGATAAAACAGTTTCATTCTTCTACCAGTTTATAACCTATACCATACACAGCTTTCAACTCAACCGTAGCACCGGCTTCTTTCAAGTGTTTGCGCAGATTCTTGATTTGTGCATAAATAAAGTCAAAATTATCTACCTGGTCAATATGGTCTCCCCATACAGATTCAGCCAGTGTGGTTTTGTTTACCAATCTTCCGGGACGCAGCATAAAATACAGCAGAATATCGTATTCTTTCCGGTTCAGGTCCAGTTCCTTCCCTCCTACTGCAACTTTAAAATGGTCTGGGATGACTTCTACATTGCCATAGCTTACCTTCTTTTCTCCTTCCCGCTGGTTACGACGGAACAGACTCTTCAATCGCGCATGAAGCTCGGCCAAATGATAAGGCTTAGGGAGATAATCATCCGCTCCTAAATCCAAGCCTTTGACTTTGTCTTCCAAAGAATCCTTGGCCGACAGAATAATGACATTGGTCCGTTTTCCCAACGCATGCAGTTCTTCCAGCAAATCAAGTCCGGAGCCGTCCGGCAACATTATATCCAGCAATATGCAATCGTAGTCGTAATCCTCTATTTTACGAAGTGCCGTTTTATAATCGGGTGCCTGCGACACGACATAGCGTTCTTTCTCCAACGAACGGGTGGTAATTTCCCGCAAGTCTGCATCATCTTCAACGATTAATATTTTCATGGCATATAGTTTTTGAAAACAAAAAAAGCCATTCCGAATATCCAAATTATCCGGAATGGCCTGTTTATATGATTATCTGAACAGACAGAGGTCTTTATTCATTAAACCAGCGTACATAACAGAAGTCCTGACGGTGAGGCAGTGCATCATTCTTCGGGAACATACGGTAAGCTACCTTAAAGCTACCCGCATTTGACAAACCTGCAATCATTTCGAAAGTAAACAAGTTACCTTCACGTTTCACCATCTTCATCGGGTTAACTGCATAAATGTATTCACGGCCTTCTGCATTGGTATAAGTAACCACCTGTTCGATACCGATTGCATCGTCCAGACCCTTTTCATCTACCACGCAAGTAAGCTTGTAGTCTTTACCGCTTTCTACGTTACCGTTGCACAAATCCTGACACTTGTTGAATGAAACAACCTGAATTTCATCCCATTTAGCGGCTACTTCTTCCTTCCATGCAGCCAGTTTCTTCACTTGTTCGTAGTTGTTTGCTTCAAGCGCGTGGAAACGTTCAGCTTCCTTACCATAGAACTTAGCGAAGTAATCATCCAACTGACGTTTCATGGTATAATGAGGAGCAACCTGAGCGATAGAGTTCTTAATAGTCTTTATCCAACCTTCAGAATATCCTTTCTTGTTTCTTGCATAATACAACGGCAGGATTTCTGTTTCCAGGATACTGTAGATAGTAGCAGCATCCAGCTGATCCTGATGTTCCTGATTCTGGTAAGTACGTTTTTCAGTCAACGCCCAACCTGCACCTTCACGGTAACCTTCCAGCCACCATCCGTCCAATACAGAGAAGTTAACCACACCGTTCATCAAGGCTTTTTCACCTGATGTACCAGATGCTTCCAACGGACGAGTCGGAGTATTCATCCAGATATCTACACCAGATACCAGGCGACGAGCCAGCTTCATATCGTAGTTTTCCAAGAAAATAATCTTTCCTAAGAATTCCGGACGGTTAGAGATTTCAATAATTTTCTTGATCAATCCCTGACCAGCACCATCGTGCGGGTGAGCTTTACCAGCAAACAAGAACTGAACCGGATAGTCAGGATTGTTTACAATCTTAGCCAAACGATCCAAGTCAGTGAACAACAAGTGTGCACGCTTGTAAGTAGCAAAACGACGAGCAAAACCAATCAGCAAGGCATTCGGGTTAATCTTATCCATCAAAGATACCACACGTGACGGGTCTCTCTGGTTCTTCAACCATGTATCACGGAACTGATCGCGGATGTAGTTAATCAGTTTGTTCTTCAAAGCCACACGAGTCTTCCAGATTTCTTCATCAGGCACATTGTAGATGCGTTCCCAAATTTTCGGATTTGACTGGTCGTGCATGAAGTTTTTGTCAAAATATTTATTGTACAAAGCTTTCCATTCAGAAGCACACCAAGTAGGGAAATGTACACCGTTAGTTACATAACCTACATGATTTTCTTCAGGGAAATAGCCTTTCCAGATTCCAGAGAACATTTCCTGAGAAACCTTTCCGTGCAACCAGCTTACACCGTTCACTTCCTGACAAGTGTTGCAAGCAAATGTAGACATACAGAAACGTTCGTTCGGATCACCCGGATTGATACGTCCCAAGTCCATCAAATCCTGCCAGCTGATTCCCATACGCTGCGGATAACCGCCCATGTACTTACCGAACAGTCCTTCATCGAAATAGTCATGTCCAGCCGGAACCGGAGTATGTACAGTATACAGAGAAGAAGCACGAACTACTTCCAATGCTTCGTCAAATGACATTCCGCTTTCTACGTAGTCACACAGACGCTGTACATTACACAATGCCGCATGTCCTTCGTTGCAATGATATACATCTTTCTTGATGCCCAGTTTCTTCAGCAACAGCACACCACCGATACCCAGCAAGATTTCCTGTTTCAAGCGGTTTTCCCAGTCACCACCATACAACTGGTGAGTAATAGAACGGTCGAATTCGCTGTTCATTTCATTGTCTGTATCCAACAGATACAAAGGTACACGACCTACATTGACTCTCCATACGTATGCATGTACATAATAGTTCAAATAAGGTACATCCAATACCATCGGCTGGTCATTTTCATCCTTCACGCGTTCCAAAGGAAGGCTTCCGAAGTTCTGAGCTTCATAGTTAGCAATCTGCTGACCGTCCATTGAAAGACTCTGTGTGAAGTAGCCATAACGATACAAGAAACCGATACCGCACATATCCACATTACTGTCTGAAGCTTCTTTCAGGTAGTCACCGGCCAAGATACCCAGACCACCAGAATAAATCTTCAGTACATGAGTCAAACCGTATTCCATACAGAAATAAGCTACAGACGGACGGTTCTTGTCTGGTTCTACAGACATATATTCAGTAAATCTATCATAGATTGCATTAATCTTACCCAACATTTCTTTATCTACAGACAGAGCTTCCAGCTTTTCGTAGTTAAGACGTTCCAGCAAAGCAACAGGGTTCTGTCCGACAGCACGCCACAATTCCGGGTCAAGTTCTCTAAACATTTCAGTAGCATCATCATTCCATGCCCACCAAATGTTACGAGCCATCACTTCCAGCATCTTCAAAGATTCCGGTATGCGAGATTTCACATTAATTTCTCTCCAAACAGGAGTATTAGCATAGTTTGTTTTGATTTTCATATCACTAATGTTTTATAAGTTCATTTTTGTTTATAAGATTTGCAACGTTCTTTTGCATTGCGCAAAGCCACGTCGTATGCTTCATAATAATAGCGTATAAAATGTTTCCACAAAGCCTTTTCAGCAATGTCGGCCGCATTTTTTCGAATTATCTGTACTTCAGATTCCGGCAACTTAGCAAATTCGGTAATCGTGTCACGGATTACATCTGCCACTTCCGAATAATTGTAGTCGGTACGATGAATAACTTTTACACCGTCTTCCAATGTGCCGGGACGACCTTTCAATGAATTTACCCACAAACCGAATCCTGCCAGATCCGTCGTTATAGCAGGCACTTTGAATGCCACACTTTCCAATGGAGTATAGCCCCATGGCTCATAATATGACGGATATACGCTCAAATCTGCCCCTATAATCAAATCGTAATAGGTTTCATTCAATATTCCGTCGTTGCCATCCAGATAGCAAGGCACAAATATAACCTTTACTTTTGACTCCGGAGAGTTAGACATGTTCAAATACTTCAACATATCCAACACCTGATCATGACTCATATTATGCAACCAGTGCGTAATAAAAGGACATTCCAGCGGTGTATTGTAATCTTCATTGCTTTCCAAACGTTGTTTCAAGTCTTCACGGGCATCGCCTACCCATCCTGGCACATTGACAAAAGCCACAACTTCACGGTTCAGGCTCTTTTTACGTGTCAAACGGTTCAACGCTTCCAGATACACGTTTATACCCTTATTCTTGAATTCATAACGACCGCTTGTTCCCACAATCAGCGTATCATCGCCCAAATGAGTACCCAACAACTTATTAGCCAAATTCAGCAACAAAGCACGGGCATATTTTCTTTTCTTCTCAAACTCTTCTCCTTTGGGAACGAAATCATCTTCAAAGCCATTCATCAGGACCACGTCCGCCTCTTTGTCCAACAATTCCTTACATTCATTGTTGGTAATATCGCTGACTGTAGTAAAACAATCTACATGATGGGCTGTCTGCTTTTCAATAGAATGTTTTGACTCTACATTCAGTTCACGTGACATCTGGTCACCGTTATAAGCAAACAAGTAATCATAGAGAGGTTTATTATTTCCTGCAATGGAACGCCCGATAGTAGTAGCGTGTGTAGTAAAGATTGTAGCAATTTCCGGAACGTGTTTTTGCAAGTATAGTGCGCCAAGGCCAGTCATCCATTCATGAGCTTGATATATGACCTTATCGCTCATTGTCAGGTTATAACGATAAAAACTTTCAACTACTTTTCCCGCAGCATACGAGAACATAGAAGCTTCATCATAATCTCCATAAGCATGCAAGGAGTCTACTTGAAAATCGATCCATGCCTGAGTATATATCTCATTTTTATCCTTATAGAAAGGAGTGAAATCGACTAAAATAGCAATCGGCTTACCTGGAATATTCCAACGCCCTACGCGTACTTTCAAATCATCTTTCTTGACTGCATGCTCTCTCCATGCCTGAAGAAGCTTTGAATCTTCCACAAACAACGGATTTTCCTTACCCGACCAGAAATCTGGTCCTATAAAAAAAATTCGATCAGGGAAAGTATTCTGCAAGGTTTTTGCTCTTGTAGACAATACAGTGTATATGCCACCCACTTTATTACATACTTCCCAACTGGATTCGAAAATATAATCAGGTGTTAGTAACTGTTTCATCATCGTCTCATTAATATCTTCTAAATCAGCCGCGAATATACAAAAAATATTTAATCGGAAGAAAAAAAAGGAAAGTTTTGTATTGCTACACTAATTTATGCATGCCAATAGTAACGAAAAGATACAGAGATGTTTCTTTTTCAATACGATACGAAATCATATTACAGCATAGAATCATATATAAAAAAGTCCCCGCTGTACACTAACAAAGAGTGTGCAGCGGGGCAAAGTAAATACATTAAAGAATTCTGAAGATTATGCCAAAGCTGATCCCATCAAGAAGGTAGCAGCCAAAGCTACGATTGCATACAATTCAGGGAATACAGCCAAAATCAATGTATTACCGAAGACGTTGTGTCCCTGTCCGATTGCAGCAATACCATTGGCACAAACTTGTCCCTGACGGATAGCTGAGAACAAAGCTACCAAGCCCAAGCCAATACCTGAACCCAATACGGCACAAGCCTGAATACCGGTAATTTCTGGAGTCAGTACACCAAAAATACTCTGGAACATAAAGTAACCGGCAAATCCATACAAACCCTGAGTACCAGGAAGAGCTGTCAATACCAGGAAGTTACCAAATGCACTGTCGTTCTTCTTCAATGCACCGATAGATGCGTTACCTGCAATAGTTACACCATACGCACTACCAATACCAGACAAACCTACCATAATTGCGATGCCAATATAGGCAATCAAAAGATTCATTTCCATAATTATTTGTTTTTTAGTTTTTAATACTTTGTTTATTAATTCTTGAAAGGATTATATTCCTTTCCTCCCCCTTCGTATCCGGCATTCTTGAAGAATTCCACGAAGGTCAGACGCATCGGATGTACCATGGCTCCCAACACGTTCATAAAGATATTGATGGCATGGCCGATAACAAAGATCAATACCATCACAATCGGACCGGCAATCACGTTGTCCGGGCTCATACCTACCGCCAGACTGTTAAACACACTAGCCAGGATACCACCTGAAAGTCCTAAGGCAAACAAGCGGACATACGACAGAATATCACCTAACAGACCGGTAGCCATATTATAGCTATCCCACAATCCCAAACCGATATTCACAAAAATATTCTTGTCAGGACTGTTATACAGATAAGCCATCAAGCCTCCTATAGCCAATAATATCAGATGTACTGTCCCTCCCATTGCCATCAGTCCGGGAGCTGCAAAAGCCACTGCCGTGCTGACCAGAATCAGAATCCAGCCAATAGTCGCAATCGCATACTTCACACCAAACTGAATAGTCTGGTTTACAGCCTTCAGTATCATACCAAAAATAATCTGCACACCTCCCAATATCAGAGAAAGGTTGAACATTTGCTGGTTGTCCAGCGAAATAGTTTCCTTTAATGTCTGGAAGAAAGGAACCTGAATATCATACAGATTAAATCCAAAGCATGTACCCGTGAGTAAACCACAAACCATTGTCGAAGCTCCTAAAATCTGCACCAATGTCAGGATGGGCTTCATTGAAGCACTCAGTTTCTTGGCAAACAGACGATACAGAGTTACCGCCAATAACATGAACAAGCCATAACCGGAATCGCCCAGACAGAGACCGAAAAACAACATAAAGAACGGAGCAAAGAACGGTGTCAAGTCCAGTTCATTGTATTTCGGCAGCATATACAGACGCATAATGGGTTCAAACAGTCTGAAGAAGCCTTTGTTTTCCAGCAGGATAGGCACATCATCCTCCGGTGTCGGAGCTGCCGTTTCATAATAGACCTCCTGTGTACGAAGGTATTCGGTCATTTCCGGCAGACGTTCCGAAGGAATCCATCCTTCCAACAACATGAGTTTATTGTCGGCCAAAGCATCCGTGCTGAGTACGACCTTCGAAAACTCAATCTGAGAATATACCTGATGCTGGGCATCCTTCAAATCAGGAATCACCGTTGCAGCCAAGTCTTTCAATTTTTCCTGAAGAGCTGTCTGCTGTGCTTTCAAATCGGTCACCTTTGCTTGCAAGGCTGAAAGTGAACTATCCGGCAACTTAGCCATTTCTATTTCCAGTTCCGGCAGCACCATTCCTTTTGTCACTGTGATAAAATACATCTTCGAGCCAATCCGGTTGATGACTATTGCGTGATACAAGTCTACCCATTCCGGCTTAAACTGCTTTTCAGAGCAAATATAAAAGCCCATCTGATAGCCAGCTTTACGCAAACGGGATATATTTTGTGGATCAAAATCACCCCATGATTCCAACGTAGCCAACTCTTTCTCGGCAGCCTGTACACGATGCGTAAGTTGCTGTGACTGTTGCAGCAACTCATCAGTCTGCTTTAAAGCTAGTTCTCCTTTGGCCGCATCTCCTTCACGCACTTCGGCAGAAGCCGTTTCCATACTCTGCAGCAATTTGATAGCCGCAGCATAACGTGCAGACAAACGGATACTTTCCTGCAAAGCTGCATTCTCAGCACCCCCCTGTGCTTTGGTGGCTACATGTACCACTCCCAGGTCACGGATATTTTTCAAAAAGCAATCATACTCTTTATGGTATACCAAAAAAGTAACTTTTGTCATTTTTGCAATCATTCTTCCGCCTCCTTTCTTTTCTCCTGGATAGACTTCAAAATCTTTTGAGAGGATTTTGATAAGTTTTCCTCGTCTTCCATAAAACGTTTGATTTTCCGCAAAGCGTCCTGATAGCCCGGAATCTGCACTTTCTCAAAAAGGTTTACTTTCTGAGTCGTTTTCTTACGTGCATGTTCCAACAAGTCCAACTTAGCAAGAGCAAACTCTCTTTCAATGGCAGTCTGGGCAAGTTTTTTCAATAAATGAATACCGTCGGCATACCACTTCGGGCTACAGAACAAACTAAATGGCCGGATATCAAACTCCACCTCATCCAGCAACGGAACCCGGACACCCGCAATCTTCCGCACACCCAGATGCACATCTTTCACCCTTACCAATGAAGCGTCAAACTCATTCCAAAGGGCATGCATGTGCTCGTATGACGAGATTTGCGTTTCCAGTCGTTCCTCCAGTTCGGCAGCTTCTTCTTTGCAGCGTTTCACTTCCATGCGCAGGGCACTCTCCTTATTCTTAATGATAGGGAGCGTACGCACACGGACCTTCAGCTGCTTTTCAAGCTGTTGCAAAGAGGTCTTGTTATACTGAAATTTTATTGCCATTTTAAAGTCTTATAAATTTATTTCTTCCAATACTGATCTACGAACTCTTTCTTGATGTTCACTTCTTCCGGCTTGAAGTATTTGCTGAACAAGCCCCAAGTTACATCCAGCATTTCTGTCGTATTCAAGTTTACATCAATAGCCAGCAGCTGGTTGGCATAATCCTTGGCAAAGGCCAACGCACGTTCGTCGTAGTTGGTCAGGTCGAAACCGTTTTCCATCTTCGTCTTGGCATTTGCTGCATCGGCATACAGACGTACGGCCGCATTCATCACCTGCGGATGATCCTTACGTGTCTTCTTACCACTTACCAGCTGTTTCAAACGTGACAATGAACGGAACGGGTCGACAATTACCTTACCAATGTCACTATCACGACGCAAGAAGAGCTGACCTTCTGTGATGTAACCGGTATTATCCGGAACTGCATGAGTAATATCACCACCGGAAAGAGTAGTCACCGCAATGATGGTGATAGAACCACCGCTCGGGAACTGTACAGCTTTTTCGTAAATCTTAGCCAAATCAGAATACAAAGAGCCCGGCATAGAATCCTTTGAAGGAATCTGGTCCATACGGTTAGACACGATAGCCAACGCATCGGCATACGAAGTCATATCGGTCAGCAGTACCAATACCTTCTGGTTATGTTCTACGGCAAAATATTCAGCCGCAGTCAATGCCATATCCGGAACCAACAAACGCTCAACAGGCGGAGCCTCCGTGGTATTCACGAAACTAACGATACGATCCAATACCCCGGCATTGTCAAACAAATTTTTGAAATACAGGTAGTCATCGTTCGTCAATCCCATTCCTCCCAAAATAATTCGGTCTGTCTGCGCTCTCAGCGCCACGTTCGCCATCACTTGGTTGTAAGGCTGATCCGGGTCGGCAAAGAACGGAATCTTCTGACCGGACACCAACGTGTTGTTCAAGTCGATACCCGCAATACCGGTTGCAATCAACTCCGACGGTTGTTTACGACGTACCGGGTTCACCGACGGTCCCCCGATCTCTCTTTCTTCCCCGTCAACAGCAGGCCCCCCATCAATCGGATCGCCAAAGGCATTAAAAAAACGCCCGCATAAATCATCTCCCACTCTCAGAGTAGGCGCTTTTCCCAAGAATGTCACTTCTGCATTCGTCGGAATCCCTTCTGTCCCGGAGAACACCTGAAGGGTTATATCATTTCCCCAAATCTTCACGACCTGCGCCAACCGTCCGTCTACAATAGCCAACTCGTCATTTCCGACTCCTTGGGCATTCAACGTACACGTTGCTTTCGTGATCTGGGTGATCTTTGTATAAACTTTTTGAAAAGCAGTCGTCATATAATTTTAGATTTTAGATTTTAGATTTTAGATTAAAACTCTTACTCTTTAGATTAAGAATCTTAAATCATAAATCGTAAATCATAAATTAATTGTTTTTTCTTTCGTTAATGATCTCGTTCACTTCTGCTTCGTACTTTTTAAACGCTTCCGATTGATATTCGGAATAGTTCATCTGTTTGAAACCATTAATAATACGTTTGAAATAGGGGTTAATCTCCTCGAACGTGTCAAAATTAAATTCGGAACGAACCACACCCAGTACCATATTCAGCATATACTTCTGACGCTCCATAGCAGTAGAACCGTCAATATTGTCAAAAGCATCCTGTTGCAGGATCACGAAGTCTATCAACTCGGATTTCCAATATACCACGTGATATTCCAAAGGCACACCGTCATCACCCAAAATATCGATCTGCTCTGCCGTCTCGCGACCACGCACCAGCATATTACGAGCCTCGTTCACATCGGCAATCCATGTATCGGAAATATTCTTCTTGGCGAACTCGATAAATTCCGGATATTCCAAGTATTTAGAATATGATTCCAACGTATCGATTGCCGGGTAACGTTTCGCATCCGCACGTGCTTGAGACAAGGCGTAGAAACAACGTGCCACTTTCTTCGTGGACTCCGTCACCGGCTCCTTCAAGTTACCTCCGGCAGGTGATACGGTACCGATAAAGGTAATAGATCCCGTCGATCCATTGTTCAGGTGTACATATCCTGCACGGCCATAGAAGTTAGAAATAATCGCTGAAATATCCATCGGGAAAGCATCGGGTCCAGGAAGTTCCTCCATACGGTTAGACATTTCACGCAAAGCCTGTGCCCAACGTGAAGTAGAGTCGGCCATCAGCAAGACTTTCAATCCCATGGCACGGTAGAACTCGGCCATTGTCATGGCAGTATACACAGATGCTTCACGAGCCGCAACCGGCATGTTAGAAGTATTTGCTACAATGATGGTACGCTCCATCAATTTACGTCCTGTATGCGGGTCGACCAGTTCCGGGAACTCTGTAAAGATTTCTACCACCTCATTGGCACGTTCACCACAAGCCGCGATAATTACGATGTCAGCTTCTGCCTGTTTGGAGATGGCATGTTGAAGCACCGTCTTTCCCGTACCAAACGGTCCCGGAATAAATCCTGTGCCCCCTTCTACAATCGGGTTCATAGTATCAATCACACGTACACCTGTTTCCAGCAGTTTGTAAGGACGCGGTTTCTCCTTATAATTGGTCATGGCTTTCTTTACCGGCCATTTCTGAATCATATTTACCGGGATGTCATTACCCTCTGCATCTGTTAGTACAGCTACGGTATCTTCTATGGTATATTCTCCTTCCTCTACTATAGACTTTACTTTATAAGTTCCCTGCAATTGGAAAGGTACCATGATTTTCAACGGCTGATGGTTTTCTTCCACCTCTCCCAGCCAGGCAGACGGTCCCACTTCATCACCCGCTTTTACAATAGGCTTGAACAGCCATTTCTTTTCCTTGTCCAGCGGATAAGTATACTGACCACGTTTCAGAAATACTCCCTCCATTTTATCGAGGTCATTCTGCAACCCGTCATAATTCTTCGAAAGCATACCAGGTCCTAATGTCACTTCCAGCATATGGCCTGTAAATTCAGCTTCCGCACCTACTTTCAGTCCACGTGTACTTTCAAAAACCTGTACATACACATTCTTTCCTACCACCTTGATTACTTCGGCCATCAGGCGGTCACCTCCGGTCGAGATGTAGCAGATTTCATTCTGCGCCACCGGACCGTCGACTGTCAATGTAACCATATTGGCGATTACGCCTAAAACAGTTCCTTTTGTTGCCATTCTATTTTATTTTTACTATTTTCTAAACTCTTCCGGAATCTGTACCTCTTCCTTCAGATGCTGAATCATCTGGCGGAACAGTTCATTTCCTTTTTCTTTGTCCAGTGAAATCCATCGTTCAATCATTTCCAGTTGCAAGAGGAAAACAAACAAACGCTCTACCGTGAAATAATTAAAGAACGACTCGTCTTCCAGCCATTTCCAGGCCAGCAAGTCTGTCTTCTTTTCACGCTCCACCAGTTCCTCCATTTCCGCAATGCGCTGCAATTCTTCCATGTAAGCCAGTTGCTCTCCCAATCCGAAATCACGGGCATTCGAAGTTCTCAGCTGCTCGCACACTTCCGTGTCTCCCACAATCCGGGAAGCCACCTCCATATTGTATTTGCGCAAAATAAAAGCAGAGAGGATATTGTTCACATTCAGACTAAACTCAAACCAACGGCTTATAAAACGATTTCCACATTTCATGGCATACGCATAATAGGCAGCCGCCAGCGCCTCCTCTGCCACGAAATGCTCCTCACCTGAATTTTGTAGATACAAAGCGATGAAATCATACAGATAAGAAGGGAACTTTTTCTCGCAAGCATCTCCCTGGCGAACAGCCTCTATCAGAAGCAGCAATTCTTCTGCCGAGAAGTTACCTCGTTCATCAATTCCTGAATCTTTGTCTTTTAAAAGTTTCAACAGATTTATATTATCAAATTTCAGGTAAAACAAATCAATCAGCTTTTTGTCTTTATCAGACAGAGAAGGATAAAGTTCAGATTTAAAGTTTTCAACGGTATAACTCAGTTTGCCATCATCCAATGACACAGACGGCAAACCAGCTACCAGATAATAATAGTTGCTCATGCCACTGGATTAAAACAACATTTTGACTAACTGAGGACGAAGGAATTCCTTGAAATAGTTTTCAAATTCTTCCTCTCCAAAATTTACTTTATAGGAACCATCCGCAGGTGAAATAGAGAATAACATCTTCATTCCGTTCACCTGATTAATAGTTACCCCTTTATCCAGCAAAGCTTTTGCCTTAGCTGTAAAATATTTTTTCAGACTGTCCGCATCTTTCACCGAGATTTCAATCGGTTCATTTGCCGACCATTTTTCAGCCAGTGCCAAAATAAATTTATAAAGGAACTCTTTGTCAGCTGTGAATCCTTTTACCGTTTCTTCAACTGTTTGATTAGTCAACAAGTTTGCTACTTCCGTCTTCAAGGCATTTACAGCTTGTCCGGCAAAAAGTTTCAATTCTGATTTAGTATTCTCATTCAATTCGTCGGCTGTCTTCTTTGCTTCAGCCAATATAGACTCAGCCTGCTTTTTTGCATCTTCAATCAGTTTTTCCGCCTGAACCTGAGCCTCGCTCACAAGGCGTTGAGCTTCCTCATTTCCTTTTTCCACCCCTTCACGGTAGATCTTATCAGTTAGCTCTTGAATCTTGTTTTCCATGATGATTTTATATTTATTAAAGATTACTGCATTTATATGAGGTTTTTAAAACCGCCCAAATATAGCAACTTTTTCAT